>Ga0207024_10013_pt2 | contig 40009 bp, 39 predicted proteins | sample Alteio_BWMinCont_44_FD_153470 | JGI IMG/M metagenome (GOLD analysis project Ga0207024, IMG submission 153470) | Enriched cells from forest soil in Barre Woods Harvard Forest LTER site, Petersham, Massachusetts, United States -... | ecosystem: Environmental > Terrestrial > Soil > Temperate forest >...
GCCCTACTTTCCAGAAAAGGAATTACAGCATTTTGCGGTTAAGGCTCAAAATGCTCAATTTATCTGCTCTTCATTTGAAAATTTCTTATTGCAGGCCAAAACAGGTGATATCATTTATTGCGATCCACCTTATGTGCCCTTGACTCTCACGGCTAATTTTACCCAATATAGCATGGCTAAATTTACCCTCGCTGAACAAACTAACTTAGCAGCTTGGGCAAAATCCTTAACTAAAAAAAATATTAGCCTTATTATTTCTAATCATGATACAAATTTTACCCGCGAATTATATAGAGATGCTACACTTTACTATTTTAAAGTACAAAGAAATATTAGTAGCAAAGGCAGTACTCGCAGCTTAGCGAATGAATTATTAGCAGTTTATTAAACGGAAAATTTCTTTTTGAACCTGGATTCCCGCCTGCGCGGGAACGACGGAGGCACGTCGTCCTCGCGCAGGCGGGGACCCAGCATTAAACAGGTTTTCAACACATTTATTAAGGTTGATTTATGCAGAAAATATATTTATTAGTTATAGTGATAACTAGTCTCGTCAGCACTGGCTATAGTGCAATTCAAGAAGGCATTGATAATATCATTGCCAAAGCTCCGACCGACATTAATATTGGTGTCAAAATTCAATCCATGGATACTGGCAAAGTATTATATGAAAAAAATGCTGACCGTTATTTTATGCCAGCTAGTACACAAAAAACCCTCACGGCCGCCGCGGCTTTATATTATTTAGGCCGTGACTACACTTTTAAAACCACTCTTTATGCCAGTAATGCTCCGCGAGATAAAACCATTTCTGGAAATCTCTACATAAAATTTATGGCAGATCCGACTTTAACCACAGAAGATATGCGTGACTTAATCAACCAATTAACCAAACAAGGCATCAAGAGAATCACTGGCCATGTTTATCTCGATAATAGTTTTTTAGATGAAAAATCCTATGGATCAGGCTGGATGTGGGACGATCAAAACGATTGTTTTTCGGCGCCTGTCAATGCCATTGTTCTCAACCATAATTGTTTTGACGTGAATTTACGTGCGGGCAAACATACGGGTGGGCCCACTCAAATTGAAGAAATTAATAATGACTCAGCATTAATTTACACACCAGTAATAAATCATACTATAACCCGAGATTTCACCGCTGATGATGATGCCTGTTTGTTGGATGTTAAAGTCGATAGTAACAATGTTTATAATTTAACGGGCTGCGTGCCACCCGGTAGTTTGCAAACTTTGTCATTCGCGATTAATAATGTAAAACCCTATTCGGCTCAGTTGATCGCTGATTTATTTAAACAAGCTGATATACAATATGAAGGCTCCATCGGCTTTGCTTCAACTCCCAGTTCCGCACGTGAACTTGCCAGCCATTATTCTGAGCCTTTAATAAACATACTGGTTATCATGCTCAAAAAATCGGATAACTTAATTGCCGATACCGTGTTTAAAACCTTAGGCGCTGTGTATTTTCATCAACAAGGCAATTGGCGCAATGGTGAGCGAGCAATCCGTGCTATTTTAAGTCAAAAAGCCAATGTAAAATTGCTCGATGATCAAATATTGGATGGCGCTGGTTTATCGCGCTATAATTTAATTACGCCTAATGAAATGTCACAATTATTATATGCGGTTTATAATAATGCGCATATTGGTGGCGATTTTATTCAAGGCTTACCGATTGCCGGTGTTGATGGCACTTTAGCAAATAAAGGTGGTGGCCGTAACAGCGTGTTGCGCTCTAACATTCAAGCCAAAACCGGCACCATGACAGGAGTATTAGCCTTAGCCGGTTATATTTACACCAAGCAAAACCATATTTTAAGTATTGATATTATGATGAATAATTTTCCGGGTAAAGTATATCCTTATTTTTATTTAGAAATGCAAATCGCAGATTATTTGATTAGGAACGAGTGAGTGCTTTATCCTAATTGACTACGATAGCGTTTGAGACATACCACTAACATGACTGCAGTAAATAATAAAATCGGCCAAATCTGGGGCCAGATCTGTAGCCAACCATTATCCTTCAATAATATACCGCGGACAATAATTAAAAAATGTGTGAGAGGGAGACAGTTACCGAGATATTGAGCCCACTGTGGCATTCCTTGAAATGGAAACATAAAGCCTGAAAGCAAGATTGAAGGTAAGAAGAAAAACATGGCACTTTGCACCGCTTGTAATTGATTTTTAGCAATTGTCGAAAAGGTTAAACCTACCGAGAGATTGGCTGCAATAAACGGCAAGCAAGCAACTAGCAAGGTTAAAATGTTACCGAGCATTGGTACCTGAAATAAAAATTTTCCAATGAGTAAAATTACCCCAACTTGTATGTAGCCAATAATAATGTAAGGAATAATTTTTCCAAGCATGACTTCGAGTGGATGTACGGGTGTAGAGAGTAGCATCTCAATGGTACTCGTTTCCCATTCGCGCGTGATCGCCAAGGCAGTAATAATAACTAGCGTCATGGTTAATACCACCCCTAATAATCCCGGTACAATATTGTATTGGGTGATCAGGAGTGGATTATAGAGAGAATGAACCGACACTTGATAGGGTGCGGGTGTTGCTTGCAAAAATCCGAGCGTACCTACTAAATCAGGTGCTAAAGCAGTATTCGCGACATTGCTAGCAGCTGAAATAGCATAGCCCGTTGCAGAGGGATCGGTAGCATCCGCTTCAATTAAAATGGTGGGTTGATGACCACGTAAAAGATCCCGGGAAAAATTTGCGGGAATATTAATGACGAATTTTGCTTGGCCCGTACGCAACATTTCGCGAGCACTTGCTTCGGAATAATTACCAGGAATAAATTGAAAATAATCGGTATTATTCATACTGTGTAAAAATGAGCGCGTGAAATTTGAGTTATCGGCACTGACAATGGCTGTCGGCAAATGTTTAGGATTACTATTGATAGCAAAACCAAAAAGTAACAATTGTATAATGGGTATGCCGATCATCATGCCAAAAGTTGCTTTATCGCGCACCGCTTGTAAAAATTCTTTATACATCACGGCTGTTAAGCGTTGCCATGAAAAACGTTGAGTATGAGTACGCAACATGTTAGCTCATCCTCGTGTTCGCATTATCAGATGCTGCATCAACGAAATTAATAAATACATCCTCCAAAGACGTGGGGATTTGCTGGCAGTGATAGACTGAATCTTTTTTTAGCGAAGCCAGTGCCAGGTCAAGCAAGTGTGGGTCTTTGCCAGAAATATGTAGGTTATTACCAAACATCGCCACTTGCTCTACACCCAGTGTGTTTTTTAATTGATTTTTAATTTGCAACATATTAGGGCCGCTAAGTTCCCACGTGATGAGTTTGACGCTATCAATAATACTTTTCTCAGTACCTTCAACCATGAGTTTACTGTAAACAATATAAGCCAAACGCGTACAACGTGCGGCTTCATCCATATAATGCGTGGTAACCAAAGTGGTGATACCTTGTGCGCTCAAGGTGCTGATTTGATCCCAAAATTCCCGTCGTGCTTTTGGATCGACACCGGCGGTAGGTTCATCCAGCAGCAATAATTCCGGTTGATGTAGCAGACAGGCGGCAAGTGCGACGCGTTGCTGCCAACCACCGGAGAGTGCGCCTGTCAATTGAGTATCGCGACCACTAAACCCAAGTTGATCTAAGGCTTGCGCGATACGCTGTTGGCGATTATCTAGCTGGTAAACACGAGCGATAAAATCAAGGTTTTCGTAAATCGATAAATCTTTGTAAAAACTAAAATGTTGGGTCATATAGCCGACATTGAGTTTGATCAGATTCGCTTGTTTGATGATATCAAATCCCAAGCAGGTACCTGCACCTGCATCGGGTGCTAATAAACCACAGAGCATCCGCAAAGTTGTGGTTTTACCGCTACCATTTGGACCTAAGAAACCAAAAATTTCACCACGCTTAACTTGTAGATTAATGTGATCGACAGCAATTTTACCGTCAAAGGATTTAGTTAAATTACTCACATCAATGATGTTCTCAGGATTGCTCATAGCACCACTTGTAATGGTTGGCCCGGATGGAACGTTTCAGTGGCTTTGCCAAGGAGTTGTGCGCGGATCATAAAAACTAGTTTGGCGTTGTTATCACTGCTGTAAACAACAGGCGGTGTATATTCTGCTTGCGGAGAAATATAATCAATTTTCGCTTGATAGAGTTGACTGCAATTTTCACAATTGATTGTGATGATTTGACCTAAATGGATTTGAGCTAATAAGGGCTCAGGAATATAGAAAATGACATGTAAAGTTTGCGGCGTATAGAGTGACAATACCGGTGAACCTTCAGCAACTAATTCACCTGGATTATAGTAAGTATCAAACACCTGAGCATCATTGGGCGCACGCTGGGCTTTCTGTTGCAAGGCCCACTGCGCTTGTTGCACAGTGGCTTCCATGGTTTTGACTAAGTTCGCCTGGGCTTTAATCAATTCATCACGAGCACCGAGTTCGCCTTCGGCTAAATTGGCTTTGAATTGTTTTAACTGTTCGGCTGCTTCGTTATAATTAGCTTGTGCAATGTCTATATCACTTTTAGCAATGGTTCGTTTTTTGTATAAAATACGAGCACGCTTGAGTTGCGCCTGGGTAAGTTGTACTTGGGCTTCGGCTTGGCCGATTTGCGCTTTAATCGCGGCCAATACCGTACCACGTTGCGCCTGTTGCAAATTCACTAAATTAGCTTCTGCTTGGGCGAGATTGCCTTGCGCTTGGGCTAATTGATTGCTTTCCGGTTGTTGATCGAGTTCGAATAAAGGTTGCTGTATCTTCACCATTTGACCACGTTGCACGTAAAGATTGTGTAGAGTACCGCTAAAAGGGGAAGCTATGTAGATTAACTCAGTTTCGGCATAGCCTTGATAAGAGTTATTATTAGGTTGGGAACACCCTAATAATAACCAGGGTAATATGAGATAAACTGAACCACGCCATGAAAAATTCATAAGTTTCCTTTAAATAAAAGTTAACATCTCAGCGACAATTATAACTGAATTAATACCTAAGTAAACCAATTTTAACTCAGCTACCTCTTGCTATTTATCACTAAATCAAGGAAAATTCCGAGGGCGAACTACATTGGTCCCCTCGCGACGATATGTTGTAAACCCCGCCAGATCCGGAAGGAAGCAACGGTAGCAGCGGCTTCGGGTGTTGAGGTGCGGCTGGTGTAGGACGCCTTTTGGTAAAATTATTATGTATCAAGCCTTAGCTCGCAAATATCGCCCTCGCTCATTCACTGATTTTATTGGCCAAGAACCCGTCGTTCGTGCGTTAAGCAATGCCTTAAACAATCAGCGTTTGCATCATGCTTATTTATTAACTGGCACTCGCGGAGTGGGCAAAACCACACTTGGCCGGATTTTGGCAAAATGCCTTAATTGTGTCAAAGGTGTCAGTGCAACTCCTTGTGAAACGTGTGAGTCTTGTCAAGATATCAATGCCGGTGCTAGCATTGATTTAATTGAAATTGATGCGGCTTCCAATACTAAAGTGGAAGATACCCGCGATTTATTAAGCAATGTCCAATATCTGCCAAGTCGCGATCGCTATAAAGTTTACTTAATCGATGAAGTTCATATGTTATCAGGGCATAGTTTCAATGCACTATTAAAAACTTTAGAAGAGCCGCCTGAACATGTGAAATTTATTTTAGCTACAACCGATCCACAAAAATTACCTATTACGGTCTTATCGCGTTGTTTACAATTTCATTTAAAAAATATCAATATAGAATTAATCACTCAGCGTTTAGAATACGTTTGCCAACAAGAAAACATTAACGCAGACAAACAGGCGCTAGCGCTACTGGCAAAAGCGGCTACTGGCAGTCTGCGCGATGCCTTAAGCTTATTAGATCAAGCTATTGCTTATGGCAATAATAAAATTATCTTAACAGATGTTCAAGCTATGCTTGGCAGTGTAGAAACCACACAATTAGTTGAGTTGGTAAATGCTCTTGCCGAACATAATGGTTTGAAAATCATGCGCCAAGTTAAAAGCTTATTAGAATCAGGGCTTGATGCAGAAGCTATCTTAGCATCATTATTAACTTTATTACAACAGCTTGCCGTCGCGCAATTAATTCCTGAAGCTTTGGATGAAACTAACAAAACAACCTTATTAGCTTTTGCTGGAAAATTTTCTAAAGCAGAGCTGCAACTACTCTACCAAATTGCTTTAATTGGCCGACGAGATTTACCTTGGGCTGCTTCTCCTCGCAGTGGTTTAGAAATGGTGTTATTACGCATGTTAAGTTTTATGCCGGATAATCATCCTATTGATTTACCTAAAGCTATTGAAATTAAAAAAGATCTCAATAATTGGGCCAGCATCATTAGTCAGTTATCATTAAGCGGCATTACGGCGGTATTGGTGCAACACTGCGCCCTGAAAAAAATTGAACATGATACGTTGTATTTACAAATTGATCCTTCGCATGCTGCGATGGCCAACGATAAGCAAAAGCTGCGCTTACAAGAATTATTAACCGAGCATTTTGCCAAACCTATGCGAGTTAATTTTGAAGTTTGTGTCACTCAAGCTTCGCCCGCCGCTGAACACAAGCGAATCGTCGAACAGGAACAAAATACCGCCCGTGCAACCCTAGAAAATGATCCCCATATGCAAAAAATTATGCAGCAATTTTCTGGTAAAATAGATCCAGAATCCATTCGTAAAACATAAAGAGGTTATTATGCCAGATATGAGTAAAATTATGCGCCAAGCGCAAGAGATGCAACGCAAACTACAAGAACAACAAGAAGCAGTTGCCAAACAAGAAGTCACCGGTGAAGCTGGCGCTGGTTTAGTTAAAATAGTGATCAATGGTCGTTATAAAGCTAAAAGCGTGAGCCTTGATGACAGTATTACTACTGGCTTAAGCAGCGATGATAAAGAAATTTTAGAAGATTTAATTTGTGCGGCATTTAATGATGCCAGCAATAAAGTTGAAACCAAGGCGCAAGACAGTATGGCGGACTTGACCAGTGGTTTTAAATTACCAGGCGGCTTAGGCGGATTATTTAAGTGATCTATTCTCCTAAAATTGACCAACTTATTGAAGCGTTGCGTTGCTTACCCGGTGTCGGGCCTAAGTCAGCACAACGAATTGCTTTTTATTTATTAGAACGAGATCGAGAAGGTGGCAGCACTTTAGCTGAAGCCTTGCACACGGCCATGCAACAGGTGGTGCATTGTCAACAATGCCGAAATTTCTGCGAGACAGAACTTTGTCATTTTTGTAGCGACAATAAACGTGATACAGAATTACTTTGTATCGTGGAAACACCTGCTGACGTGCTCGCTATCGAACAAACACATCATTTTAAGGGACGCTATTTTGTCTTGATGGGCCATCTTTCACCGCTTGATGGCATCGGCCCCCAAGAGTTAGGCATTGATTTATTAAAAACTCGTTTAGAAGAAAACACTTTTAAAGAAGTTATTTTAGCCACCAACCCAACTGTCGAAGGTGAAGCCACCGCGCATTATATTGGACAATTAGTGAAAAAACAGGGTATAAAAGTCAGCCGTATTGCGCATGGCGTGCCACTGGGCGGTGAGTTAGAATATATTGACGGTGGTACCTTGGCGCATGCCTTTAATGGTCGACAACCATGTTAATGGGTTGCAATTTTTTATAAATTACGTATAATACGTATTATACGGAGAATATTTATGACTACTATTTCGGCAACTGAACTAAACAAACATCCTGGCACTTATTTAACAAAAGCTAGTAGAGAACCTATTGTTATTAACAAAAATGGTGGCCCAGTGGTTGTTATGGTTGCCTATGAAAAATATTTGCAGCTGGAAGATGCTTTTTGGGGAGAAGCAGCTCTGGAAGCGGATAAGGAAAAATCTATTGGTAAAAGTCAAACTATGAAATTTTTGTTGAGTGATGATTAATGCTATCGCTTGATATGAAACCAAAAGCAAAGAAGTTTATTGATTCTTTGCCTCCTAAACATAAAAGACAAATTAAAGATTATATTTTATCTTTATTAGAAAATCCTCGTCCAAATGACTCAAAAATTTTGCAAGGCTACGACAGCTATCTACGTGGGGATGTAGGAGAATATCGTATTATTTACCGGTATGAGATAAAAGATAAATTAATCACTATTGTCCTTGTTGGTAAAAGAAATGGAGATGAGATCTATAGAATTGCTAAACGTGTTTTACATTAGCAGATTTAAAAAAATCCTAGGCTATAATGCACGGCCTATTCAAGCTTTAAATGGTCGAGTAATTACAAAATATCAATTTTAACTTTACCATTTGCACTATTTGTCCATATGTCCCACAGCCATTCTAGCTGCGGTTGTAAATTTTCTTTAAGTTGAAATGGCGGGTTAACAATAATCATCGCACAACCTATTAAACCAAAGGCTTGTTCGGGTACATCCACTAAAGTTAATTCGGCAATTAACATTTCTTGCGAGATGTGAGTTTTTAAATTTTTATAAAAATCTTGATAAGACTGATCTTTAATCGGTAACCAAATGGCATACACGCCATTACTAAATTTTTTTAAGACTTTTTGCAAGCTCTCTAACAAACGCTCTAACTCATCGGTTTTTTCATAAGCCGGATCAATTAAAATTAAACCCCGTTTTTCTGCCGGTGGTAATACTGCCTGCAAAAACTCATAAGCATCGCGTTGATGAATAGAAACTTGAGCATCACGTTTGAATTCTTGCTTTAAGGTTTGTACGTCTTCCGGATGCAATTCATTGAGAATCATGCGATCTTGCGGGCGCAATAGGCTTTGTGCAATGCACGGTGAACCGGGGTAAAATTGGAATGCTGGGTCCCCGCCTTCGCGAGGACGACGGACGTCATTCCCGCGAAGGCGGGAATCCAGTGCATTATTTGCCTCTTCCACAATGCTCAAATACCTTCGCAAGCCTTCTGGCGCATGCTCGGCCTTAAGTACTTTTAAAATCCCCTCTTCATGCTCTAAGGTCTTTTGTGCTTCCACCGACCTTAAATCATAACGCCCTATTCCCGCATGGGTATCAAGATAACAAAAACCTTTATCTTTCCGCTGCATAGCTAATACGAGCTCGACTAATACAACGTGCTTCACCACATCAGCAAAAATTCCTGCATGATAAATATGACGATAATTCATAAAAAACCTATTTAATTAATATTTTCTTAAAATAACTGTTATAATACACTCACAATATTCATAAACAATTTAATAATCATGATAAAAAATTCATCTATTCGTTTAATATTCTTTGTTGCCCTTGGCTTTTTATTGGCTACCATACAAACTGCAGAAGCAACGCAAGCTGCCAATTTTAACCTATGTTTTAACCCTGATCCTAGCAATAACACCTATTGGCCTGCCAATCTTGTTCCGCAAGGCTCGAGCGCAGCGCCTTATTGTATTAATCAGGATGCCCAAGCTCCCGAACTAGTTACCAATTTTGAGATTGATGAATTTTATGCGATACAAGAAGTATTACGGCATATTTTCCCGAGCGCAAGCTTAACCCAAACACCTACCTTGAACGTTAGCATGCAGTTTGATACCTCAGGTGAAAATTGCGAAGGTAGCATGACCTATGTGCTTTCTAGCAATACCATAAACAGCCGCTATTACAATATTCCCGGCGCATTAGAATTATTAACAACAGGAGTTGATCCTGTCGGAAGAAACAGTAACCCATTTAATGCTGATATCTTATTAAATTGCAGTATAAATGATCTGCAAACTAATTTTTGGTTAGATCCACAACCAGCTGATCGAAATGGCCCCAATGCTGCTGAACCTGCGCCAGCGGATATGAGTAAAGCAGATTTTGTATCAATGCAATTACATGAATTGCTGCACGGTTTTGGCATTATGTCAGGGCGAGATCCGAGCGTAGGTTCTTATTGGTACAATAATCCACCAACATTATTTGATACGCTGGTTGTACAATACCCCGATTATTATCTTACACAAAATACTGCTCCAACCCGTTACTTCTGGAACACTTTTGCAGTAGATGATCATAATCAAGCTTTTTTTGAAGGACCTTTTACCAAAGCTTATTTAGCTTCACAAACCACTAACCCTGCAGTAAGTGCGTTACCCGGCGCACCGATTGCGAGTGCAGGCACGATGAATGCCCTTTCTTCACAAAATTTCTCTCATATTGGCATTATCATTAAGCCATCACAAAATGATGTTGATAATCCTTTCGACGTAGATTGTGGAAGCACCACTTATCGCACCAGCACTTATAAAATATTTGGCAATGACATTATGACGATGTGTTATATGCCTTTATTCAACCACACCTATGGCATCAAAAATAATCGCATGAACATTTCATTGTTAGATTATGCAATCTTACAAGACTTGGGCTACACGGTTGATCCAAGCTAAAACCGATAATACACATCAATTATTTTACCCAGAACTTAAATTCACGTTAGATGCAGAAACCGTATGGTAAGTTAAATAAAAATCATCGGTACTATAAAGCTCACTGATATCAGGCTCAGGTGGAATTCCACGGCTATCATATAATTGTCGATAACTCACTTGGAGTCGCGCTTTAACATCTGATAAGCTGATACATGATTTAGCCCATAGATCATTTATTAAATCATAGAAAAATATCTTAGCCCTATTATGATAAGCATCATAAGATAAAAATCCTGTGCTAGAAAATTTATTTAAGGCTTGGCTTATCAAAGAATCCATATATTTTTTAAGCCCAGCAACATTTTCTAACTTATGAAATACTAACTTTTTTTGCTCTGCGGAATAATAGCGTTCCCCCAATAACATTTCTAAATAAATAGGCGCTAATGATTGCACTTCCGTTGCAGCCGTTCTAATAAATTTCGGATCCAATTGTTCAGGAGTAGCATAATGATAAGTTTGACGGCGGCTGGGATGAATGCCTAAATTACCAGCATTGCCAAAATCCACTAAGCTAACTAAACACCGTTCATCTTTGGTGAGGTATGCCATGACATTTCCAGGTGTAAGATCATTATGTGCCAATGAAGCTTTATGGAGTTTTTCTAATCTATCGGCTAAATAATAAGCAAAACTATACATCGCTTTCAAACTAAAAACCTTATCAGGTTTAGTTAATTGATAGCCATTAAAACCAGGCCGCAAGGAAAATTTTTGATAAAATTTAAAAGGTTTTTTAATATTATTACTGGGTCGGTCAAAACTAGCGGTTTTATAATCATATAGTATTTCATAAGCACTTTGTTCGAGCTGATAATTAGCAAGTTTAGCGGCTGTTTCAGCTGTATCTGCATGCACAATTTTTATGGCTGTGGGTTGACTAAATTGGATAAAAATAACGTTATTACCTGCTTTATCAAGGGCAACAACGACAGGAAAAGCAACTTTAACATGCCCAAATGTACCGCTCCCAGTGATAATTGGCGTTAATAAAAAAATGCCACCCGCTCTTAAATTGCTAAAACGAATAAAGGAAAAAGGTAGATTTTCATTATCCTTGCGACGTAATTTAGGCGGTTTTTGATTTACCAGTTCCAGTATTTTATTTATTATTATCTCTTTGCTAGTTGTTATTATAGTTTTTATTTCCGCAATAACTTCATGATGAACAGCTTGATAGTTATCAGGTTGTTTCAGGTATTGGCGAGCTACTTCATTAAGATAATCTTTATGCGTCTTTAAGAAATTTGCTAAAGAACTCGTTAACTCTATTGACATAAAACCAGATAACATTTGGTTTATCCAAGTAATAACTTTCGCATAGGCCAGAGAGGGATTTGCTGTGATCTGCTTTATCCACGACTCGTCAAATAATTCATCAAACTCAATATGATAACTTTTTTGTAATTCGTTTATAAATAATTGAATATCAAAGGGCAAATAACTTAACATAAGAGCGCGTTCTAGCTTTTTAGCTTTATTTTGCTGAGTCTTCACAAATTTCTTTATACTTTCTAATTTAGCAATAACCTCTTGCCAATTAGTAGCCCTTTTGATCTCATCGGCTATCGGCTTAATAGCAGCCCATGGCTCAAAGCGTGAGGCAATGACTGGATAATAGGTTTTAGGAACAGCAATTGGCATAATTATTCTTAATTTTATTATTTTTTAAGTAAATTTAAAATTTATTATAGAATAAGTATAAATTAAAATCAAGTCATTTAATTATTATTTAATTTTTAAATCTTAAATTCAGCTAATATACTAGCCAAATTTAATAGAATTCAGCTAGTATATTAGCTGAATTTAAGATAAAATACCGCCTATGGTAGCTTACGTACAACAATATCGCTTAAAACAACTTCAGGAGTTGGACTTAAAAGGCAAAGTTTTAGTGCTTTATGGACCTCGTCGCGTCGGCAAAACAACCTTGATAAAACATTTTCTTGCCACTCAACAAAACTATTTGCTGGTTTCAGGGGACGACAAAGACATACATGATTATTTGAGTAGTGAATCTCTCAGCAAATTAACTCAGTTTGTCGCGGACTATGAATGGTTAGTGATTGATGAAGCGCAAAAAATAAAAAATATCGGCGCTAATTTAAAATTATTAATTGACCATTTTCCAAATTTAAAAATAATTGTAACCGGATCCTCTGCTTTTGACCTTGCTAATCAAGTGGGTGAACCGCTCACTGGGCGCAAAATTAGTTGGCAACTATTTCCTTTAGCGCAATTAGAATTGCAATCTTTAGAAACCCCTGTTCAAACTAAAAAAAATCTAGCGCAACGTTTAATTTACGGTTCTTATCCGGAAGTCATATTACAGGAAAAAATGGCTGATAAACGCGCCTATTTACATGAATTGACTAATGATTATTTATATAAAGATATTTTACTTTTAGATGGCATACGTAAAACCCAAAAACTGGATAAACTTTTACAATTGTTAGCGTTACAAATAGGCAAAGAAGTTTCTTTATCGGAATTAGGTACGCAATTAGGGATGAGTAAAGATACTATCGCACGTTATATTGATTTATTAGAAAAGTCATTTGTTTTGATTTCACTGACTGCTTTTAGCCGTAATCCTCGTAAAGAAATTAGTAAATCTCATCGTTATTATTTTTATGACTTAGGCGTACGTAACGCGCTAATTAATCAATTTAATGAAGTATCACTGCGACAAGATATAGGTGAATTATGGGAAAATTATCTGGTAATTGAACGATTGAAAAAACAGAACTATTATGGAATTTATAGTCAAAATTATTTTTGGCGCACCTATACACAGCAAGAAATTGATTGGGTTGAAAGTGGCGATGGCAAATTAATTGGTTATGAATTTAAATGGAATACAAAAACTAAAAGCAAGGTTCCTTCGCAGTGGCATAACTTATATCCCGAGAGTGATTATCAGCTTATTCATACAGAAAATTATTTAGACTTTATTATTTAAAGCCAATTAAATTATTTTAATCCGAACAATTGCTGTTTCAAAGCCTGTATTTCATCCCGTAACTCGGCGGCTTGCTCAAACTCTAAATTACGCGCATGAGTTTGCATTTGCTTTTCCAGTTGCGCCATTTTTTTAGTTATTTGGGCTGGCGACAAAGCATAATAATGGGCTAATTCCTCTGCCACTTTAAGATTTAATTTACTATGTGCCTTGTGTGCTTCGCTATTAGCGGTTTCTAAAATATCGGTAATATTTTTTTGAATACCGCGTGGGGTAATGCCTTGCTTTTCATTATGGGCAGTTTGTAATTGACGTCGACGCTCAGTTTCACTGATGGCTATTTCCATAGAACGAGTCACTTTATCGGCATATAAAATAGCTTTGCCTCGCACATTACGTGCAGCGCGACCAATGGTTTGAATTAAGGAACGTTCGGAACGCAAAAAACCTTCTTTATCGGCATCTAAAATTGCCACTAGTGAAACCTCTGGTAAATCTAAACCTTCACGTAATAAATTAATTCCTACTAAAACATCAAAGGTACCCAAACGTAAATCGCGTAAAATTTCCATGCGTTCAACAGTATCGATATCCGAGTGTAAATAACGGGTTTTAATCCCATGTTCAGTTAAATATTCGGTTAAATCTTCTGACATTTTTTTCGTTAAAGTCGTCACTAATACCCGTTCATTCTGCGCAACCCGCAGGTTAATTTCTGATAGTAAGTCATCTACTTGTGTACCAACCGGCCGCACTTCGACCTCTGGATCAATAAGACCAGTAGGACGGACAACTTGTTCCACCACTTTACCTGCATGAGCAAATTCATAAGGCCCTGGAGTTGCTGAAACAAAAATAGTTTGCGGCATAATTGCTTCAATTTCTTCAAATTTCATGGGGCGATTATCAAGTGCTGAGGGTAAACGAAAACCATATTCCACTAAATTTTCTTTGCGTGAACGATCGCCTCGATACATTGCACCTAGTTGTGGTACCGTAACATGAGATTCATCAATGATTAGCAAGGCATCTTTAGGTAAATAATCAAATAAAGTTGGTGGTGGCTCTCCCGGCCCACGACCCGATAAATAACGCGAATAATTTTCAATGCCAGAACAATAACCTAATTCTTGCATCATTTCTAAATCAAATTTTACGCGTTGTTCTAAGCGTTGAGCTTCAACCAATTTATTTAAGCTATAAAGCTGCTCTAAGCGCGTTTTTAACTCTAACTTAATATCATCAAGGCTGGCAATTAAGCGCTCACGAGGAGTTACATAATGTGATTTAGGAAAAATGGTGGTACGCGCTACTTTGCGTAAAATCTCACCTGTTAAAGGTTCAAAATAACTAATCGTTTCAATTTCATCATCAAATAATTCAATTCGAATGGCTTCTCTATCAGATTCAGCAGGAAATACATCCACGACATCACCACGTACGCGATAACTTGCACGTTCAAAGGCAATATCATTACGTGTGTACTGCATTTCAGTTAAGCGACGCAATAATTCCCGTTGGTTTAATTTTTCACCGCGTTTAATATGCAGCACCATACTAAGATAGGTTTCGGGGTCGCCCAAACCATAAATGGCAGAAACAGTGGCAACAATAATAGAATCTCTGCGTTCTAATAAAGCCTTGGTGGCTGATAAGCGCATTTGTTCAATATGCTCGTTAATAGAAGCATCTTTTTCAATGTAAGTATCTGAAGCAGGTACATAAGCTTCAGGTTGATAATAATCGTAATAAGAGACAAAATATTCAATTGAATTATTTGGAAAAACTTCTTTCATTTCGCCATATAACTGTGCAGCCAAGGTTTTATTGGGCGCTAAAATCATGGCGGGACGCTGCAATTCTTGAATCACATGTGCGATGGTAAAGGTTTTGCCCGAACCTGTGACCCCTAACAACGTTTGGGAAGCCAAGCCATCGCGAATGCCTTCAACCAATTGGGCAATTGCAGCTGGCTGGTCACCAGCAGGCGCATGATTGGCAGATATTTTGAATAATATATTTGTCATAATAATATAATTAAGGTATACTGTAATACGGTATTACAGTAAGGAGCGCCTCATGTTAGCATCTACTTTAACAATTAAAGGTCAAACAACTATTCCTTCAGAAGTTCGCAAAGCCTTGAACTTACATCCTGGTGATAAAGTAACTTTCAAAGTTAGTGATCACCACGCTATTATCACAAAAGTAGAACCTTTTGATTACGAATACCATCAGGCGCTTTCTGGCACTTTATCGGAGTGGGATAACGAAGCTGATGATGAGGCTTATAATGCTCTTTAACCCTTACTCAATTGTTTTAGTCCCATTCCCTTTCACTGATTCTAGTGCCGTTAAGCGCCGCCCGGCTCTCGTAATCTGTAGTAAAGCGCATCAAAAAGAAACTCATTGTACTACTTTGATGATGATAACAACTGCAAAAAATTCTACCTGGCCATCTGATTATCTTATCCAAGATCTGAAAAGTTGCGGCCTTACCACTGAATCATTAATTCGACAAAAAATTTTTACTATTGATTCACGTCTCATCATAAAAAAATTAGGCGAATTAGACGAAAAAGAGCATAAAAACTTTACTAAAATATTAACACTCCATTTAGGATTATAACATGACCCATCTCTACCGAAAGATTTTACATAGCAGTAGCAAATAAACTTTACTAATATCGCTTTATCATATAAGATGAATAAAATTGAGAAATTTATGAATTCCATACTTGAGATATAATGTGAGCAATAAAGACAAAAATAAAGATTTTCTCAAACCTTATATTATTCTTGCAAGTCTTTATGTTACTTTACTTGTATCATGCAGCGTTTATTTGAATAAATTGGTTGGTACAGACCAACTCTTTGTGACGGGCGCAGCACTGCCGTTTCCTTTTGCTTTAATCATCTTAGATATTATTGCTGAGATTTATGGCTATAAGCGCGCTAGAACCGTAATTTGGACAGGTTTCTTCTGCTTAATGCTTTTTGTGACATTGACACATTTTTTGATTTATTTACCTTCCCCTCATTTCTCTGGAAGCGTAACCGCCTACTCTGAAATTTTCAAAAATACCGAAAGCGCTTCTTTGTCATGGGTGATTGCTGGAATTACGGGTGATTTCATAAATGCTTATGCGCTTAGCAAATGGAAGGTTCTTTTGAAAGGGCGCTTTTTTTGGCTAAGAAGTGTTGGTGCTTCAGCAATTGGACAAGCTATTTATTCTTTTTCATGGATAATGATTATTTACGCAGGCCATTATGGCATTCATGGATCACTCACCATTATTTTTGCAATTTACATTTACAAAATGTTTCTTATTGCTATTTTAGCTATACCTTGCACATTTCTTATTTTACTGATAAAAAAAACCAGCAAAATCGATATTTATGATTATTCTACTAATTTTAATCCCTTTAAAATCTAACTCAAAAACATAAAAAATTCTCATAAGCGTGTACATAATGTTATAATATAGCAATTATCAATTTAGGATCCATCATGACTCAGCTTTCTCAGCGCGTACAACGTATTAAACCTTCAGCCACTGTGATGCTGAATAATCGCACCAAAGAATTAATTGCGCAAGGCAAAAATATCATTGCCTTAAATATTGGTGAACCTGATTTTGATACCCCTGAGCATATTAAAGCCGCCGCCATTGAAGCCATTCGTGCTGGGCAAACCAAATATACCCAAGTGGATGGTACCCCTGCCCTTAAAAAAGCCATCATCGAAAAATTTCGCCGGGAAAATAATTTAACGTATGAAGCTAAACAAGTCATTGTCTCAAATGGGGCCAAACACAGCATTTTCAACCTCTTGCAAGCATTGATTAATATCGGTGACGAAGTGATTATTCCGGCGCCTTATTGGGTATCTTACCCTGACATGGTAGCAATGTGCGATGGGACTCCCGTGATTGTGACAGCAGGTATCGAACAAGACTTCAAAATTAACCCGCAGCAATTGGAACAAGCCATTACCCCTCGCACAAAATTATTATTCTTAAATAGCCCTTCTAATCCAACGGGCGTTGCTTATACCAAAGCTGAATTAGCGGCTTTAGGCGAAGTGTTACTACGTCATACCCAGGTTTATATTTTAACTGATGATATTTATGAACATGTGTTATGGAGTGAGGAAGGTTTTCAAAACATTGTTAATGCTTGCCCCGAATTATATTCCCGTACCATTGTAGTGAATGGCGTATCAAAATCCTACTCCATGACCGGTTGGCGCATTGGTTATGCTGCAGGCCCTGCCGATATTATTCAAGCCATGGTTACCTTACAATCGCAAAACACCTCAAACCCTTGCTCGATTTCTCAAGCTGCCAGTGTGGCCGCTTTAACCGGCGACCAAAGCTGTTTAAAGCCGATGGTGCAAGCATTCAAAGAGCGACATGATTATTTAGCTCAAGCCTTAAATACCCTACCAGGTTTTCAATGCCGCGTCGGCGAAGGCGCATTTTATTTATTCCCCAATGTAGAAAAAGCGATTGCAAACTTAGGTTTACAAGATGACTTCCAATTTGCTGAATTTTTATTAACTGAAGCCTTGGTTTCCGTGGTTCCAGGTACGCCTTTTGGCGCTCCTGGTTGCATTCGCTTATCTTATGCAACGAGTATGGAAGTACTGCAAGAAGCGGTGGCACGGATTGATAGTGCCTTAAAGCTATGACTAGCTATGCGCGAGTATATTAATAAAAATTTACTAGAGCTTCTCTCTGACATTGACCGCTATAATCTTCTAGATTATGCGCTAAAAGAGCTTCTACAGACTATGGTGCACAAGTTAGATGACTATTATAACAATAATAAAGCCCTCAATGAAAGGGAAATAGATTTCTATAATAACTTTTATACTAATGGCCTTAGCAAGGGAAATGCATTTAAAGTTCTTTACCAGAAAATTTTATTAGAGGCTATTAAAATCATAGTAGCTCATAGTCAAGATCGTCGTCAAAAATTTAAATTGTTACCTGGTTTAGCTAAGCTTTATATTCATACTGTCAAGTTTCCTCTTTTTTCTAATTTGCGTGTGTTGCAAAGCTTGAGAAAGAAACCTCCTTCAGCTACTTTAGTTAATGGCGAGTTGTTCGATCATACAGGCTTAGACTCTCACACAAAGCAACTTATTAAACATATTTTCAGTGTTTTTAATAACCATGAAGAGTGTGAGAGATTATTGCGTCCTCTTGATAAATTACTGGGTTTAATTTTATGTTTACCACAATATAACTTGGAGCAATCTAAACTGGGAATGTTAGGCCAATTTCGTGCCGCTGAATATTTTGAATATGACGGTCGCTTTTGGCCAATATTAAAATCTGTACCATCATATCTAAAAAAGAAGCATGATATTTTAACCAGGTTATTACTGTATTTTTTAAAGTTGCTGGGCTTTAATCAACAAGGCATGGCAAGTTTTGTGGGACTTGTGAATTCAAACGCATCTTGTCAATTCATGCAGAACTATAATCTATATACCGATGCTACAGTGACGCTTGCCACGATGTCCCACTCCAAAGAAGAACATTTAAAACAATGGATACTGATTGTTTTGATTATGCTTGAAACAGGTTTCAACTATGCTGAAATAAGGGCTTTTTTTCTAAAGTGTATTACTTTAAAAAAACCTGATAATGAGCGCTTATTATGGGATTCATTTATAGACATTGGTGGTGATAATCCTAACTTTGACTGTACTGAATCTTTATATTCGTGGCAATTAAGAAATGCTCACTTGCCGTTTTTATCGGGGTTTAGCTTTGCTAGTTTATGCAAAGCCGCTGAAAAGCTAGATGATTATACTCCAGAAATTGAACCCCAGCATCGTTATCCAACTATGTGGCTTTTGATTAGTCTCCTGTGTGATGGTCATTTCTTAATGCATACTCCTTTTCTAGCAAAATATCGTGAAAAACATGCTAACCATCCCTCTCAACAATGGATAGAGACGGATAATGATACATTCATTCGTGTTAAAAATTATCAAGAGGTAGATGTTAGCTATCCTTTGCATATACCATCAGAATATGATTCATTGGAAAAATTAGGCTCTCCTAAAAATATTTTTATCGGTTTATGTTTGAATCTATTACGTGCATGTTTTTGGTATGTTATTGACGGTGATATGAGTCAAAGACGCCATCATGGAATTCCAGAAATATTTTGGTATAGACAGCAATTTGCGCTGGATTTTCCGTATAAAATTTATTATGACGAAGATTGTTATTCTTCTACAAGAGAATTATTTTCATTCGCTAGACAGATAGCACGTGCTTTTTTAAGTCCGCAGGAAATAAACTATCTTCCAGCAATTCAAGCTCTTAAACAAGAGGCATATAGAGCGGTGTCCACCGTGGTAGATAAAAAGCCTTCCATATGTAAAGATGATGACTGTGGAATATTAGGTTACTTGTATGATATGTCAGAAGGTTTGGCCGATCCTCATCGGCGAAATAATCGCACTCTTAGTGGCAACCCTTTAATTTTCGCTTGCAGGCTATCTATGCCACACCCGGAAAACCTATATAAAGAAGGTGGCGCAAGAGCACTTATTGAAAAAATAATTGAAGTCGCCCCCAAATTTAACTTATAAAAAATTCTACTTTTTACCATTTTATGTGTTCCGCGGCAGCTATCGTTTTTATCCATGCTGATTTTCTGTTAACGTGTGCTCTGGTTCTGTCGTACCCGGCACACCGTTTGGCGCTCCTGGTTACATTCGCTTATCTTACGCAACTAGCATGAAATTATTAAAAGAATCGATAGCCAGAATAAAACAAGCATTAATTAACTAATTATTGGCTTACTCTGGATGCCAGCCTGCGCTGGCATGACACTAGTATAATTGACTTTTATCAAGTTTTTTCCTGCGCGGCTTGCTATGATGCATTAATTTTCATTATTGAGGATTAACCATGAAGATTCTTGCCAAATATTTCAGTGCGATAATTATCGCTGTTATTATTAATTTTACTATTCAAGCCCAAACTTCTGCCCCTACTAATGATATAAATACTTATATTCATACCACCTGGGACGCACTGACCCGCACGCATCAAGATTTAGCTAAAATGGTGGATGTCAAAATTGAAGAAATTGCAACTGCCCCCAAATCTATTGTTTACATATCTTCTAAAGAAAATTTAGCTACTATCACCCAACAATTGCAAAGCGAATTACCTGCCAGCGTATTTAAACAAATAAACATTGAAGTATTACCACAAGATGTGGCGACTATTAAAAACCAAGGTATATTATATTTACCTTATCCATTTGTGGTTCCAGGTGGGCGTTTTAATGAAATGTATGGCTGGGATAGTTATTTTATTGTATTAGGTTTACTGGAAGATAATCGAGTTGCTTTAGCAAAAGATATCGTCAATAATTTTATTTATGAAATAAATTATTATGGTACCGTTTTAAATGCTAACCGTAGTTATTATTTGCAGCGTTCACAACCTCCTTTGTTAACTGAAATGATCTTAGCAGTTTATCAAACCACACATGATAAAGCTTGGTTGCAATCTACGTTGCCTGCGGTTTTACAATTTTATGATTATTGGCTTAAAGCGCCACGCTTGGTTTCTGATATAGGTTTATCGCGTTATTATGCGGATGGTGAAGGCCCTTCTCCGGAAGTGACCAGTAGCGAAAATTTTTATCCCGAAGCTCTTAGTTATTTTAAAAATAATGCCATTCATAGTTATGATATTGCAAGCTATTATGATAGTAAATCAAACACTTTGAAACCGGCTTTTTATAAAAGCGATCGTACTGTCCGAGAGTCAGGTTTTGATTTATCCGGTCGTTATGGCCCCCTCGGCGCCATGATTACTAATTTTGTACCAATTGATCTTAATTCTTTGTTATACGAAATGGAATCAAACATCGCTACTATTTATCAAATTTTACAACAGCCCAAACAAGTTGATTTCTGGAAACAAAAAGCCTCTACCAGAAAACAATTAATTAATCATTACTTGTGGGATCCAACTTTAGGTTATTACTTTGATTATGATTTTATCAACCAAAGACAATATCCTTATATTTTTGCCACCACATTTTATCCTTTATGGGCTGGCATTGCTTCCCCCGCGCAAGCGGCTAAAGTGGTACAGAATTTACCCAGTTTAGAGAGGCCCGGTGGAATTGTGAGTAGTGCCTATGTTACAGGTTATCAATGGGATGCACCTTTTGCTTGGGCCCCATTACAGTATTTTGCGGTAGTAGGTTTAGCGCGTTATGGATATTGCGAACAAGCTAAACGCATAGCAACTGATTTTATGACAACCGTTAATAAGAATTATGAGTTAAGCCATACTATTGTGGAAAAATATAATCTAGCAAGCAATGATCAATTAAACGTAAAAAATAATATTGCCTTTGGTTATCTTAGTAATGAGATTGGTTTTGGTTGGACCAATGGCGTTTATGCAGTATTTGCTGATTTTTTAGCGCATCCTAAAATGTGGTGTCAAATTAAGCAACCTCAACGATCATTGCTTACAAAAAATATAATGCAGAATGCGTAGCTGTTTGAATGCTGGGTCCCCGCATTCGCGAGGACGACGTGCCTCCGTCATTCCCGCACCCCAACCGTCATTCCCGCGCAGGCGGGAATCCAGGCCATTAATACGCCTTGGCAAAAATCATTTTCTTATTAGCGGGCTTACCGGTAAAAATACAAACGCCAGCATGATCATTATTTTGTAAAGGAATGCAACGCGCCGTGACTTTTAAAGGCTTAATAAATTCTTCTATACTTGGATCATCAATGGCATAACAATTAACAAAACCGGGGCTAAGATTTTCTTCCGTTGCAAAGAATTGATTAAACTCTGCTAAGCTCGCAATGTCGTTAATGCGTGCATCACGAAAAGCTTTGGCTTTATTGAATAAATTAATTTGTATGTTGTGCAGTAAATCTATTGCCTGGTTAACAAATTCAGTGCATGACATACTTTCTTTACTCATGGTATCACGACGCCCTACCATCACAGCATTTTTTTCAATATCACGTAACCCCACTTCAATACGCAGCGGTACGCCTTTTTTAATCCATGACCAAGCTTTTTCACCACCATTGAGATCGCGCTTATCAATGTAAACGCGTAAATCTTTGGCTTCCAGCTCCGTTTGTAATTTTTCACAATATAATAAAACTTGTTGCATTTGTTCTTCATTACGATAAATCGGCAATATTACGATTTGCTGTGGTGCCATGCGTGGTGGCAATACTAAACCATCATCATCACTGTGAGTCATGATCAAGCCACCAATCAAACGGGTTGATACCCCCCATGACGTGGTCCAGGCATGTTGCATTTGTCCAGCTTGATCTAAAAATTGAATGCCCGAAGCTTTAGCAAAATTTTGCCCTAAGAAATGCGACGTACCAGATTGCAAAGCTTTACCATCTTGCATCATGGCTTCAATCGTATAAGTATTAACGGCACCAGGGAAACGTTCAAAGCAAGGCTTTTCACCGATAATAACTGGTATTGCCATCACTTCTTCCACAAACTTAGCATACAAATTTAAAATCATTTTAGTTTCAACAACAGCTTCTTCGGCAGTGGCATGTGCTGTGTGACCTTCTTGCCATAAAAATTCTGAGGTACGTAAAAATAAACGCGTGCGCATTTCCCAACGCATTACATTTGCCCATTGATTAATGAGCAGCGGTAAATCGCGATACGATTGCACCCACTTGGCAAACGATTCACCAATAATAGTTTCACTGGTCGGACGAATGACATAGGGTTCTTCTAGCTCGCCATCTGGTTTCAAGCCACCTTTGCCATCTGGCACTAAGCGATGATGCGTCACTACCGCACATTCTTTGGCAAAACCTTCAACGTGTTCGGCTTCTTTTTCTAAATTACTCAAAGGAATCAATAAGGGAAAATAAGCATTCACGTGGCCGGTTTTTTTAAAGCGTTTATCTAAGTCTTGTTGAATCAATTCCCAAATGCCATAACCCCAGGGTTTGATCACCATGCAGCCACGCACCGAAGAATTTTCCGCTAAATCTGCGGCACTAATCACTTGTTGGTACCACTCAGGGTAATTTTCGTTACGAGTGGGGGTAATTGCGGTTTTTGTCATTTTTTCTCCAAATTTCTAATTGCTTAAAGTTCAAATGGATTAATCAAAGTTATTTCGCAATTCGAAAAATTTTTTATATTACGTGTTGCTAGTGACATTTTTCGTGATAAAGCAATAGCTGCGATTTGTCCATCAAGAGTACTCATAGGACGGCCTAAAGTTTTTCTCTGACTCATCAATTTGCCATATTGATGTGCAGCAAACTCGTCAAAATCAAATATACGGTGCTTAAAAGCTTCTATAATCGCATTATTAAAAGCATTTTCTAATGCTTCTCGACGTTGCCCTTGAGCGAGAGCTTTAATCCCATATGATATTTCTGCAATAGTAATTGTAGTAATAAATAATTGAGTTGTTTCTTGAAAATCCATCCACGCCCTTACCTTATTATCAGGTAAAGGTTTCATGAACTCAGAAATAATGTTAGTATCAAGAATTATCACGCTGCAAAATCCATAGGTTCATGTGGTTTATGATCATTCAGCTCTAGGTTAACTCCATTTTCTTGACCAAAATATTTCTGAAAGACAGCGCTAATTTTTTCGGGCGCAGTAACAGCTTGATAAATGATTTGACGCGCTTCTTCTTCCATTGAAACTCCGTGCTGAGCAGCTCTTACACGTAGACTCTCATAAGCATTTTTATCTAACTTCCTTACACTCAAGCTAGCCATAATATTTCTCCTAAAAATCTCTCTTTCCCTTTAAATGCTAGCATACGCCAGCACTGCTGTCAAATGCCAGCATTTTTCTACCAACGTACAGTAAGCACTTCACAAGCCGTTTCGAAATTAAAGATCACCATGATTTCTAACTTGGAAATAGTTTGTAAGATAATAGATTTTATTTTTGGATCATGTTTTACAGGCTGTCCATTTTTTTGTAAAGGATGAGTAAAAATACGAGCGCGGTTTTCTAATGACCATGCCTGTAAAGTAAGAACATCATCACTTCCAGGAGAAGCTAAGCTTGTTAAGATAAATACTATTTTGCCATCCGGAGAAAAGCACGGTTTGGCCGGAAGGTTTTTAACTGCTGCTAGCGGGGGAACGTTCGGTTGAGGTGCAGAGCAATCAATTAAATTCAGGTGAGAACCATGTCCATCATGGCTTCCAACAATAGCATATCGTTGGCAAGGTGAGAGCTGTAGCAATGTGATTTGGTCGTAACGTCCTGCAATTGGAATAGTCCTGTTAGCGGGAGTAAAAGCTAGTAGCTTACCACTTTCAAAAAAGAAGCGATGGCGTCTTTCGTTGCCTTGCTGCCAATTAAACAATATGACAGAATGCAATGTGTTAGATCCGCTAAGGCTGATGAGTATGCTATGTTCCCCGGTAGTGCCATTTAATTGAATATCAGGGGCAGCAGGGTCGCCTATTCTCTTAAAAGATTTGCCAGCTGGGTAAGTGTTATCAAAATAACAACGCTTAGTTTTAATAGTTGAAACAGGGATAATTTCTGCCTCAGCAGTAGGTTGAATAATCGAAATAGGGATAATTTTTGCCTCACACGCTGCGTACAAAAATGTATACAAATATAGGTCACTTCCCGAAGCGTTGTCCCAGTCAAACCTAATTTCTTTAAAATTCCAGTCAAATTGAAAAACCCAAAAAAATATTTCTGATGTAGGATTATACTGGTGCTGATAAACAAATTGTATAAGCAAGGTGTATCCCCGAGGGCTTGCCTTAAAGCGCATGCAATTATGATATGGAAAGATGGTTTTTATGTTTCCCAACATATAAAGGGAATTTTTTAAATCACAGAGCATACGAGCTTCAGAAAGAACCCCTTGTTGCCAGGCGCGATGCCAAATTTTACCATCAGCATGTAAGGTGATTAAATGCTCGTTATCAGTGTAGAAATTCAAAATCTCCGCATCAGAGAGTGTTACATTTGCTCGCCTCATGGAATAGTTGAATAAAGTCAGTTGATTTTGTCGATTAAAGCCTATCAGGTTTTTTCCATCAGATGCCAGTTGAACAGCTGTCAATTCTGGAATGAGGTCGTTAGTTCTCAAATGATCTTGCAACTTTATCAGCAGCGAATACAGTTTGGGTGATGAGTCTTTAAGAGGCGCAGCCAGCTTTATTACTTTATCAATCACAGGTGTACCATTAGTTTCCTTTTGGAGTTGCTGAAGTTCATTGCAAATACGTTGCGCTGCTCCCCAGTCATCCCTATAATTCGCATTACCTCTAATCGTGACCTCTATCTCACGAATACAGGCAGCGATTTTTTTTCTCAGCGTTTCAGCAAAAGGTGATTGAAGCATAATGAATTCTCTTTTTATTTAAGTTATTATTAGTAAAAATCTTCATCTGTTAAACGAAATAATTGAAGAGCATAGGTTTCTCTACTTTAGTTTTTGATATTATTTTTATAGTAAGTGGGTTAATTCTAGCACATATTCATCAATTTACAAGGGGATCTCTTTAGTTTATGGCATATGCAGATTTTATTTGATAGTATACTATTACAGAAATTAATAAATTCTAGAGAAGCACAATCGTGATTACTGCTTGATGATCTTCAAACCAACATCATATAATTATTAAACTCCAATTATTGAAGTTAAATTATTTAAACTCAATAATTGAACTACAATAATTTTGCCAAAAGAAAGCAAGTTGCTTCTACCCTACCCACTTCCTGGCATTTCTAAACATTTGCATGGTGGGGCCATCTTCTAGCCAATCATCCGGATGCCAAGAATTAGACACTGCACGAAATACGCGCTCGGGATGCGGCATTAAAATAGTCGCACGACCATCTGTAGTTGTTAAGGCTGTAATGCCATCTGGACTACCATTTGGGTTTAAGGGATATTCTTCTGTAGCCTTGCCATGATGGTCGACAAAACGTGCGGCGATCAAGGCTTGTGTACGATCAGTATCATTAGCAAATTTAGCGAATCCTTCACCATGAGCCACAGGCACAGGGAAAATCGAGCCTGCCATGCCTGCAAAGAAAATCGAAGGCGATGGCATCACTTCAATCAAGCTAACTCGCCCTTCAAATTGCTCGGATTTATTCCGTAAGAAGCGTGGCCAATGATCAGCACCGGGAATAATATCTTTCAATTGTGATAACATTTGACAGCCGTTGCAAACACCTAGCGTAAAAGTGTCTTGGCGGGCAAAAAAAGCACTAAATTCTTGATAAGCATGACGATTATACAAAATAGAGTTTGCCCAGCCAGCGCCTGCTCCTAATACATCGCCATAGGAAAAACCACCACAAGCGACTAAACCAACAAAATCTTTAAGATTGACGCGCTCTTGCAAGATATCACTCATGTGCACATCGACACTCGTGAAACCGGCACGATCAAACGCTGCTGCCATTTCTATTTGGCCATTAACACCTTGTTCGCGTAGGATGGCGACGCGAGGTTGGGAAATCCCCCCTAACCCCCCTTTTTCAAAGGGGGGAATGCTTTTGCTTCCCCCTTTGGAAAAGGGGGATTGAGGGGGATTTATCTCAAAAGTCAATTTTGCAAACAAACCAGGATCATTTGCTTGAATAGCTGCAAATTCTTGTTCCGCACAAACGGGGTTATCGCGCAATGCTTGCAAGCGATAACTCGTCTCTGACCAGGTTTGTTGCAAGTCGGCACGATGGGCCTTAAATAACTCATTATTAGCTTGCTTAATAACGATAGTATCACTTGAATTTAGTTTTGCAACATATTGATAATGAATATTATTTTTTTCTAATATTTTTTCAACTTGGGCTTTAGCTGAACTTGGGATCTGAATGACGGCGCCTAATTCTTCGGCAAAAAGTTGAGGATAAATTGAGCCTTCCTGCAAGTCAATATCTAACCCCACATGTCCTGCAAATGCCATTTCACACAAAGTCGCCCATAAACCGCCATCAGAACGATCATGATACGCTAATAGATAATCCTCTTTGCGCAAACTTTGTACTGCTTGAAAAAAGTTTTTAATGACGTCAGGTGTATCACAATCAGGAACCTTGTCGCCAAACTGTTGATAAACTTGCGCAAAAATAGAACCCGCTAAACGGTTTTTCCCCGCACTCAAATCCAACAAAACTAAATCGGTTTTGCCTTTGTCAGTGCGTAATTGCGGAGTTAGAGTATTGCGAACGTCATCTAAACGCGCAAACGCAGAAATAACTAATGATACGGGTGCGGTCACCGATTTCTCTTTATCCTCATCGATCCAGACAGTACGCATCGACATGGAATCTTTCCCAACTGGAATAGTAATACCCAAGGCTGGGCATAATTCCATCCCTACCGCTTGCACTGCCGCATAAAGTGCTGCATCTTCACCCGCTTGCCCGGCGGCGGCCATCCAATTGGCTGATAATTTAATATCGCTCAATTTTTCAACATCACTGGCTAAAATATTAGTAATTGCTTCTCCTACTGCCATGCGGGCACTGGCAGCAGAATTAGCCACGGCTAAAGGCATACGCTCACCCATTGCCATGGCTTCACCGGCATAAGTCTGGAAACCTGCCGTGGTCACGGCCACATCAGCCACCGCAACTTGCCAAGGGCCCACTAATTGGTCCCGCACCACCATACCAGTAATCGAGCGGTCACCAATCGTAATCAAGAATTTTTTATCCGCTACGGTGGGGTGTTGCAATATGCGCTTTAAGGCTTCGTCTAATTTAATCGCCTCGGTATTTAGTGGGGCTAATTTAGGCTCAACGCTCTTCACATTACGCTGCATCTTGGGGGGCTTGCCAAACAAGACATCCATAGGCAAATTAATGGGATAATTGCCGAAGTGCTCATCGCTAACTTCTAAGGTTTGTTTTTCAGTGGCTTCGCCAATCACGGCAAAAATGGCGCGCTCACGCTCAGCGATTTGTTTAAAGTTCTCTAATTGATCTTTGGCAATTGAAAGCACATAACGCTCTTGCGATTCATTACACCAAATTTCCATCGGTGACATTTGTTGCTCATCATTAGGAATAGTGCGCAATTCAAATTTGCCACCACGTTCACAATCACGAATAATTTCTGGCACAGCATTCGATAAGCCCCCTGCTCCCACATCATGAATCGAAATAATCGGATTATTTTCCCCTAAGGCCCAACAAGCATCGATCACTTCTTGACAGCGACGCTCCATCTCTGGGTTATGACGTTGCACGGAAGCAAAATCAAGATCCGCATTTCCCGCTCCACTATTTACCGAAGAAGCGGCACCACCGCCCAGACCAATCAACATAGCAGGACCGCCTAATACAATAATATAAGCACCCGCTGGAATAATCTGTTTTTGTACATGTTGCTCGCGAATATTCCCCCAACCACCCGCAGTCATAATTGGCTTATGATAACCATATACTTGACCATTAATTTTTTGTTCATAGGTACGGAAATAACCGCATAAATTCGGCCGACCAAATTCATTATTAAATGCCGCGGATCCAATTGGAGCATCTAACATGATGGTCAAAGCTGAAACAATACGATCAGGCTTACCATAGGGTATTTCCCACGCTTGCTGAAAATTCGGTATATGTAAATTAGATACCGTAAAACCGCATGAACCCGCTTTCGGTTTTGCGCCCCGACCAGTTGCCCCTTCATCACGAATCTCACCACCAGAGCTCGTCGCTGCCCCTGGTAAAGGTGCAATAGCGGTGGGATGATTATGGGTTTCTACTTTAATAACCATATGGATCGGTTCTTTTACATATCCATATTCTTTGGTTGCTGATTCCGGGAAAAAACGTCCAGCCGTGCTGCCGACTAATACCGCAGCGTTATCGGAATACGCCGATAAAATACCTTCTGGATGACATTGATAAGTATTGCGAATCATTGCAAACAACGATTTATCTTGCACCTTGCCATCGATAGTCCAGCTGGCATTAAAAATTTTATGGCGACAATGTTCTGAGTTAGCTTGCGCAAACATCATTAATTCTACGTCGCTGGGATTACGTTGCAACTCAGTAAAACGCGTTAATAGATAATCAATTTCATCATCGCTTAGCGCTAAACCTAATTCTTTATTGCAGCTCACTAAAGCACTGCGGCCGTGTTTAAGGATATCGATGGTTTGCAGGGGTTGTGGATCAGTTTGTTTAAATAACACACTCGCATCCACTAAACAGTTTAAGACAGTTTCAGTCATGCGATCATGTAATAAGGATTGTATGCTAGTTAATTGCTCAGCAGTAAGTTCTGGTTCAGCTTGAATATAATAAGCAATGCCGCGCTCGATTCGCCGCACTTCTTGTAACCCAGAAATATGTAAAATATCCGTCGCTTTGGAAGACCAAGGTGAAATAGTACCAGAACGAGGAATAACTAATAATAATTTACCCAGGGGTGTCGGTGCTTTAGAAGCCGCCAATACTTCGTGTAGAATTTTGTAATCCGCTGGCTCTAGGCGCGTAGCTATATCAACAAAATGAATATATTCAGCACTTACATGGGTAATGTGCGGAACTAAACTTTGTAATTGTTTGAGGAGCTTTGGTAACCGAAAAGATGATAATGCATTTTCACCGCGAACTTGTAGCATACATTGGCCTCTGTTAATTGCTATGATATGATACCAATTTTAGCTCTCTAGGAATACTATGTCTGTAATAAAAACTGTTGCTTTCATTGCCACCGGCGATGAAATTACCGATGGAGATATCATTAATACTAATGGCCCAGCCATGGCCCATAGTTTAGTTGAAAGAGGTTTAACCGTTAAGCAACATTTAATGGTCCCTGACAACGAGCAAGCCATCTGTGCCGCCATTCGTGCTAGTTTAATGCATCACGATATTATTATTATCACAGGCGGCTTAGGCCCAACCTCTGATGATATTACTCGGTTTGCTTTAGCCAAAGCAGTAGATAAAGAGTTGTTTTTTGATGCAGCGAGTTGGCAACATATTCTTGATCGTTTCGCGCATATCAACACGGCCGTGGGTGAACATAATCGACAACAAGCATATTTTCCGATTTCAAGTAAAGTGTTGCCTAATCCGCATGGGACAGCTAATGGCTGTTATCTCCAGCATGATAATAAATTAATCTTTATGTTACCTGGGCCTCCGCACGAATGCCTGCCCATGTTTCGCGAGCAAGTTTTGCCATTATTACCAGAAAATTCTCTACACAAACTACATTGGTTACTTATGGGCGCGGGTGAAGGCGACATTGCCAGCAAACTTGATGTGGCTTTGAAGCCTTTAAATTGCCGCACTGGCTATCGCGCAGCGTATCCTTATTTAGAAATTAAAGTGTGGGCAAAAGATGCGATGCAATTAGCAACAGTGGAACAACTGGTTTTACCCATCGTGGAGAATTTTTTAGTCAGTCGAAAAAATATTCCGGCTTCACAAAGTTTGCGTGAATATTTAACTCAAGGCAAAACGTCGCTAAAAATTTGTGATGAAGTAACGGGTGGCGTATTAGAATCCACATTGTTAACTCCACAAACACGCCCCTTTTTACAATTTGTTAAACAAGAACAAGCCGATGTAGTGCTCACAGGCTTAAACGAATATTGGCAAGATCAACCTGCTCAGGGTAATAGCGAAATTAAATTACAATGGCATAATAAAGTTTTTACCCGTCCATTATTTTATCGCGGCAAGATCGTTCGACAATTTGTCACTGAATGGGTATGTTGGCAGATTAGCTCTGAGCTTATGGTTTAAAAGTTTTCAACTCTAAGCCGGGAATAAATTTAAAATGTTTTACATTACTGGTAGCAAGTATTTGATTATGTTCAACTGCCGTCGCTGCAATAATAGCATCTCCTGCTTCTAAACCATTTGATAAACTGAATTCTTCAATATAAATCGCTGCACGATGTCCAATGTTTTCAGACAAAGGTAAAATATTAAAACTATATTCATGTAATATACTTTTTATTAATAAAAGTTCTCGTTTAGATTTTACCCCTTGAAATAACTCTAGCTGGCTTTGTAAAGAAATTTCACGTATATCTGTTTTATTCACCAATTGGCCTGCTGCAGAATACCCTCTTAGCATCCAAATAAGAATATCAGTGTCAAAAATCATTCTTCTTCCCTTTGCTGAAATAAATCATGATAACGGTTACGACGTAGGTGCCGCACAATTTCTTCAACAGGACGGGGATCATCTTTCCACATACCAAAAGCAGGATGATCTTCAATTTTCTTTTTAGATTTGGTTCTAATAGGCACAATTTTAGCTTTAGCTTTACCTCGATAGGTAAGCGTTATTTCTTCGCTCCTATCTAAAGCAGCCTGTATATCCTGGGTTTTATGACGTAAATCAACAAATGATAATTGCATAGCAACCTCCTTAACTGTACAGTTTAAGTATACACTTTGGAAAGATGATTTGCAATAAGATCTTAATTTAAATCCGCCATATTCTAATATTCCCACCCATATCACCACTTGCAAGACGCGACACGCCAAATAAAGGTGGTAACAAAACTACCGAAGTAATGCCAAATTCTAAAGAAATTGTACGAATAGGCCTTGAGCCCTCAAAAATTCTGATAGTATTTTCATAAGTTTTATATTTAATCTGCCATTTATCTGATTTTAGTAAATATTCACCTCTTATAAAATCGTCTGGAAATATATATCTATCTTGTGGCACAGGGATCTCTTGGTATGAATGGATATCTAGTTGTATAGTCTTTTGCATTACATACCCTTTAAAACTAATTGCAAAAACAATTATTAATCCATTTTTATTGTTTACATTGGAACTTAATCCAAGTACTTTAGCTTTTATCGTTTTGCTATGTAAACAAGTACGGTGCTGGTGTTCCCAAAATTGAATGAGGCTAAAGTCATTTTTACCTGCCACACTTACTAATCGACCATCCGACAATAGTCTTAAATACATAACTGGGATTTTAATAGGTATGCAATATAAACATTTACCAATTAATGTAGCTTGGCTAGATAATGATTGCGCTAAAAGCGGATTATTTAATAAATGCGGAGAACTTAATCGTAAGCAACTTAAATCACCACCCGATAAATAGCTGGCAACCTGCGCCAATAATTCATTAGGTAAACTTAATAAATTAGTAGGTGTTCTCGCATTTATAAAATTTAAAATCTTTTTATAAAGCGCTTCTATATAGGCAGTAAGTGCTTGATTATGTCGAATTAACTGGCAATCTTGTATCGTATAAATTTCGCGAAAAGCTGTTTCGTACAACTGGGTCAGTCTATTATGATGTCCATAAAAGTTCGCTAATAAGAAAATATTTTTCATATTTTCATCTAAGCTTATTAAAACATCTTGAAGATGAGCATAGCGATTATTTAACCAGGTTATTTTATTACTGGCAATTGCAGCAATTAGTTTTTTAAAAATAGGTTTATAAATAGCTTGCCAATCAGCATAAGTTTGCCACATCTTTTAAAGCCTCAAATAATTTTATTATCTTTTAACCTTAAAAAAATTTTTCAATACATCTGAACATTCGGATTCTAAGATTCCACCTTCATATTCAACTATATGGTTTAATTTATCATTTAGTCTCTTAGCCCCAAACACCACTTTTTCAACGCGGGCATGAATTAAGGCATTTGCACACATGGCACAAGGCTCTAAGGTGACGTATAAAGTAGAATTGATAAGACGATAGTTGTTAATTTTTTCTGCCGCTTGGCGGATTGCTATTATTTCGGCATGCGCAGTGGGATCAGAGACGCTGATGGGTTGATTAAACCCTTCGCCAATAATTTCATCATTTAAAACTAATACCGCGCCAACCGGGACTTCACCCTCGGCTTCTGCCTGTTGGGCTAATTCGAGCGCACGCTGCATAAATTGTTCACGCATAATTTTCAGTAAGTTGCTAAATGAATTTAGTTTTAATCCCCGATTACCGAAGTTTTGGCATTATCATGAACAAGAATAACTATTTTGATTTAATTTCTTCAAGAAGTTTTTTTACTGTTGGTAAATCTGTATTCGTTACTTTTGCAACTTCTTCAGGCTTCATTTTCATACGTAAAAGATTCATAGCTACTGCCTCAACTGCCTGACGACCTTCTTGACGGCCTTCTTGGCGGCCTTCTTGACGTAATCTTTCTGCTATAGTCATGATATTCACTCTCTCTTTTGGAACGGTTGATATTAATTTATCCACAAATTGCGGATAACTCGCCATATCACCGGTATTTATTATATAGTTTAGCAACATTTCACCATATTCTCCATCTTTATGATTAAGCACCGTCAGCCAAATACCTTTTTCTAGCATATCATTCATGATTATTTTCATATCGCGATCCCAGATATGTTTCAGCACTAATTCTAACGCACCGGCTAATTTATGGCGCTGTAATTCTGCATCCGGAATTTGGGTTAAATCGACTAATTTAGACGGTTTAAATAAAAACTGTTGCGCTAAATTTTTATTGTTAAAACAATCTAAAAAATCTAAAGTAATTTTTTTAGCAATTTAAAAAATTATACATGACAGAGAGAACCTTATTCCCACTCAATAGTCGCTGGTGGCTTATTGGAAATATCATAGGTCACGCGCGAAACTCCACGCACTTCATTTAAAATCCGTGTGGAAATTTTTTCCAATAATTCATAAGGCAAATGCGCCCAATGCGCAGTCATAAAATCAATGGTTTGCACTGCTCGCAAAGCAATGACATATTCATATTGCCGACCATCCCCCACTACTCCTACGGATTTCACTGGTAAAAACACCGCAAAAGCTTGGCTCACTTTTTGATACCAATCCGCTTTGCGTAATTCTTCAATATAAATCGCATCGGCATGACGCAAAATATTAGCATATTCTTTTTTCACTTCTTCCAAAATGCGAATGCCTAAGCCAGGGCCCGGAAAGGGATGACGATAAATCATATCGTATGGCAAGCCTAATTCCACCCCTATTTTACGCACTTCATCTTTAAATAATTCACGTAAAGGTTCGATGAGTTTCAATTGCATATCTTCTGGTAAACCACCCACATTATGATGCGACTTAATCACATGCGCTTTACCGGTTTTACTGCCAGCTGATTCAATCACATCGGAATAAATCGTACCCTGTGCCAACCATTTCACATTGCTGAGTTTAGCGGCTTCTTGATCAAAGATCGTAATAAATTCTTTGCCAATGATTTTACGTTTGGCTTCAGGGTCTATTACACCTGCTAAACATTTTAAAAAATGCTCTTCGGCGTTAACACGAATTACTTTTATATGACGCTGTTCAGCAAACATTTGCATCACTTGATCGCCTTCATGTAAGCGCAATAAACCAGTATCGACGAAAACACACACCAATTGCTCGCCAATAGCTTGATGCAACAACGCAGCAGCAACAGAAGAATCCACCCCACCGGATAAACCTAATAAAACTTGCTCGCGACCAACTTGTTCACGAATTTTTTTAATTTCGGCAGCAACAATTTCTTGTGACGTCCAATACGAACCACACCCACAAATATCATGTACGAAACGATTGATAATTTGATCACCCTGTTTAGTATGAGTCACCTCGGGATGAAATTGAATGCCATAAAAACGCTTAGCTTCATGCGCAATCGCAGCGATGACACCATTATCGCTTTTTGCAATCAATTGAAAGCTGGAAGGCACTACGGTGACTTTATCGCCATGGCTCATCCACACTGATAATTTGGAATCTTGATGAATGCCATCAAATAAAGCCGAAGCATTAACGATGTTGACTTCTGCATAACCAAATTCTTTATGCTGCGAACTTTCAACCTTGCCTCCAAATTGCACCGCCATGTTTTGCATACCATAGCAAATACCCAACACCGGAACTCCCATATCAAATACTAGCTCAGGCGCACGCGGTGAATTGGCTTCAGTAACTGATTCCGGACTACCTGACAAAATAATGCCTTTAGGATTAAAATTTTTGATTAATTCAGGATTAACATCCCACGCATAAATTTCAGAATATACTCCTGCTTCACGCACGCGCCTAGCAATTAATTGAGTATATTGTGAACCAAAATCAAGGATTAAAATACGTTCTTCATTCACAAATGACATTATTACTATTTCCTATTTAACAAGCTGGTGAAGGACAAGCTGGAAAATCTTTCAGTTGATTTGAACAAGCATCAATTCGCCCCGTGGCACAAACTTGAATATCTACTTCATCAGCATTAGCATTGGTACTGGTCACAAATTTAAAAATACGATAGCCCGACAGAGTGGTGTTTCCCGTAGAGCCATAAGCATAACCAAACGGTGGCATAAATCCTACTGTCCCAGGAGCCAATACTAAAGTATCTAAACCAGCACCAGTAAGAGGAAGGACATAAATCTGAGGATAGTCGGCAGAGCTTCTAACTGCGGAATAGGTTGCAAAAGGCGTCACACCGCAAGAAGGCGTTCCACCAGCTGCAGGCGGTGAATTACCACGTACACAAGTACATAAGCAATTAGCAGCCCTTCTTACCAAGGTATCACAATAAGAATTAGTCGGGTTTGGGATAATCGGATTAGTTAATACATAGCACCAAGAGTTAGTTGCTGCCCCCGCCGCATTGGTAGTGGTTGGCTGAAAATAGAGATATTGTCCAACCCCTTGGGTGATCGCTTCTGAACGCATATACGTCAGATCGCTTACTAATGTTTGTGCCGCGCTTCTCAAGCGCTGATCGGCAATCATTTTAGAAAAATAAGGAATAGCAATAGCCGCCATAATACCAACAATAGCGATAACTACTACTAATTCAATAAGCGTGAAACCGCGCTTGAAATTTAAGCTTATTATTTTCACGGTCATTTTGCTCCTAAAAATAGCATTTTGCGATAAATTTACTATATTTATAGTATAGTATATAGTTTTTATAATTTAAGTGGGGAAAATATATATGTTTAATAAAAAAGGTTTTACTCTCATTGAATTAGTCACGGTTATTGCGATCGCTGGTGTATTAGCTAGCATAGCAATCCCGAGTTACGACAACTATATAAAAAAATCTCGACGCCAAGCCGCGATAGCGACCTTACTTCAATTTGAACTATTGGAAGAACGATTTTATTCCACCAATAATTATTACACTGATCTTTCCACCATCAACATCAATTTAATTTCACCGGCACTAAGTGATGCTTATTACAACTATTCAACCAGTTCAGTTAGCCCAACTACCTATACTATTCAAGCAGTTGCAATAACGGGTAGCACTCAAGTTAATGATAAAGCCTCTGGAAATGTAGATTGCAGTACCTTAACGATTGATCAACTAGGTAACAAAGGCCCTGCGGCTTGTTGGAATCTTTAAACAATAAAAATTGTTTTACAAGAAATTCCTTTAATGTTAATTTGCATTTTTTAATTAGAGAGAGTGCAATTTAATGGGTGATAAAGGTTTCGGTTTAATCGAAGTACTATTCAGTAGTTTATTAGCTGCTTTAATCATTATGCTTACCTTAAGCTTGCATGCTAAAAGCTTACAATTATCTCATCATAACACTGCCCAATTAGTAGCACAAAACCAGAGCATTAATTTGCGCGAACTGATGATGTTAAAAGATAAACCATGAGATATTTTTTTAATAAAAAACAGGGTTGGTCTTTAATGGAACTTATGATTAGCTTGGTAATCACGAGTGTCATTATTTTAGCTAGCATTAGCTTATTACTTCGTTATGAACATCATCATCAACAGCAACAGGTCGAATTGCAATTAACCAGTCAATTAAAATTAGCCGAACATTTACTCAGGCAGCAAATTATGTCCGCAGGCACGATTGGCTGCGAAAATTTAGATAATATAAACATACATAAAAATACTATCCAAGGCTATACAGTTGGAAAAACTAATTTACCACTATTTTTGCAAAATCAGGGAACTCCTGAGCAAGATATTCTTAGAGTCAATAAAGCCATAGAACCAGCGAGCTATTTAGCGATGACGATGACAACGGTATCTGCGCCTTTGTACGTGATAGGTAAACAAACTTTTAAGCTCAATGATTTGGCCGCTATCAGTGATTGCCAGCAGGGTGATTTGTTTAGCATCACAGGTGTTGAAAATGGCTTAATCCATCATTCCCCTTTCAACCAAATCTATGCGGCTAATTCTCAAGTCGCCTTATGGGAAGATAATAGTTATTTTATCAGTGATACCAAGCGAAAAAACTCAACTGGATTAGAAATTTATGGCCTCTATGTGTTAGATCCTGTAATCGATAAAAAACAAGAATTAGTTGAAGATATTGTTGATATGAAAATTAATTATGCGACCAGCCCAAAACCTCAGGACTTTTTAGACGCAGCCCAAGTGCAAAATTGGCGTAATATTAAAATTGTCAAAATTTCGCTTACTGCTAAAGAGTATTTACTGCATCAGACTATTAGTAAACAAGACATATTTTTTGTAGCCTTACGTAATCGCTTGGAAACTTAACCATGAAATTACAACAAGGTCTTAGTTTAATAACGGTATTAGGTTTAACGGCTATTTTGTTATTATTAAGTCGAGCCATAGTTGAACATATATTGCTGGATACGCGAGCACAACAAAATTATATTCAAAAATCACTGGCTTTAAACCACGCGGAAAACACTTTAGGAGAGGTTAAAGCATGGCTGAGTAGTCTTAGTAAAGAACCTATGATAGAGCCAAAATGTAGCATGGGATTTTGTATTACTCATTTTAATATTACATCAAAAATAAATTATGAAAAAATAAGTTGGTGGCAAACCCATGCTTATTTTACTAAACAACATAGTTATGTACTTATTAATTTATTACAACAAAACCATAACACTGAAGATAATTCATTGACAAACTATTATGAAATTACTATTTTGGCTCAAAATGACCAAGATATTGCTCAAACTGTTATTAAAGTTGTAGTAATGAAAAAATTTAATTTAGAAAATCCTGATATGAAAATAGCGGTTCGCCAAACTTCTTGGCACCAGTTATAGCCGTCGTTCCCGCGTAGGCGGGAATCCAGAGCATTTAAAAGCTGGGTCCCCGCATTCGCGAGGACGACGGAGGCACGTCATTCCCGCGTAGGCGGGAATCCAGCGCATTTAAAAGCTGGGTCCCCGCATTCGCGAGGACGACGTACTTCGTCACTCCCGCATAAAATAAGCCGCGATTTTTAACACTAATCTACGCGGTATAAAGCGCGTGCCAAAATTTAATAACTTATTAATAACACTCGTCACAATAACTAATTTATTTTTTGCCACTCCTCTCATAGCCGTTTTTACTACCACATCCGAAGTTTGCGTAATAAGGCGAGTTTTATCCAGAGAAGAATTTGCTGCAGTAAAAAAGTTAGTATGAGTAGCGCCAGGCGCTAACACCATGACTTTAACCCCACTCTTTTCAAGCTCATAATTCAGTGCTTCAGAAAAATGTAACACATAAGCTTTGGTAGCGGCATAGCTTGCCATGTAGGGCACGCCTTGAAACCCTGCTTGCGAACCGACATTTAAAATTTTGCCTTGGTTTAATTTTAACTGGGGTAAAAAATAATGCGTTAATTTGGTTAAACTCAACATATTAACTATCATCATTTCTTGAGTTCGTGCTATATCTTCGTTTTCAAATGGCCCAACTGAACCTAAGCCGGCATTATTAATTAAAAAGTTAATATCTAATTGTTGTTTTTGGCAAACTTGAAAAAGTTGTTCAGCAGCATCAAGTTGAGATAAATCCATTGGAATAACCACCACAGAAATATTATAGTTAGCCCGTAATTCGCTTGCTAATGTTTCTAGCTTACCAGCAGAACGTGCCACTAAAATTAAATTATGTTGTTGTTGGGCGTAATTAAGCGCAAACTGTTCGCCAAAGCCACTCGAAGCGCCGGTGATGAGTGTATATTTTTTTAACAAGTTCATGTTGTTTACTTTTCCTGAATGATTGAGTACTCTTCATAATACCATATTGGTTCAAATAGGGACATATTTGTATGTTTACCACTGTCTACAAAACTCCGTTAACGGCTACCGACATTAATCGTTGTATTGCTGATATTGTAAAAACGACTGAAGACTTTGCGATATTTTTACTAGATCCAAATGGTCAGATTATTTATATGAGTGACGAAGCTCAACACATGACGGGTTATTCGCTTAAAGAAATGGGTGGTCGAACCCTGGAAGTATTATTTAAACCAGAGCTCACCGCGAATGGACGCACTACACTAACTCCTCTCTCCACTATCTTACGGTCGAAAAATCAATATAGAGAAATAGGTGCCAGACAGTGGAAGATTCAAGACAAAAGCAAATATCACTATTATAAATTACTTAATGCTGAAATAACCGTGCTAGCCAATCACATTGGCGGCCGATTACTAAACTATACGGTTAGTGTTAGAGTGTTGCACCATAGTGAAATCAATAATCTTTTACTCCAAGGGATTAATAATATTAAAGATTATTCTATCTTAATTATTGATCCAACTGGCTATATTTTGTCTTGGAATCAAGGCGCTGAACA
>Ga0207024_10046_pt1 | contig 39790 bp, 27 predicted proteins | sample Alteio_BWMinCont_44_FD_153470 | JGI IMG/M metagenome (GOLD analysis project Ga0207024, IMG submission 153470) | Enriched cells from forest soil in Barre Woods Harvard Forest LTER site, Petersham, Massachusetts, United States -... | ecosystem: Environmental > Terrestrial > Soil > Temperate forest >...
CATGCCAACCAGAGTCGCGGCCACCGCGCAGAGTGCGGGAATGGAACCGGCCAAAATTATTTCTCGCGGGCCCCAGCGCATGGTAAGGAGCAAGCCGCCCAGCACCGGTCCGACAATTGAGCCGATGCGTCCAACCCCGAACGCCCAGCCCACTCCCGTGGACCGGATTGCCGTGGGATAGAAACTCGCGGACACCGCGATCAGCGCGCCCTGGGCGCCCTGAACCACGAATCCCAAAACCAGCGTAATCGCCATCGTGAGCGCAAAGGACGGTGAAAAAGCCAGCCCCACGATCAGCACGGTAGACGCCACGAACTCGGCCAGCATCACCGGGAGCGCGCCCCAACAGTCCATCATGTATCCTTGCACGAAGGATCCCGCCACGCCTCCCGCGCTGAACAAAATAATCGCCGTAATCCCCGCCGAAGCCGGCAGGTCAGATTGGCGCAGCAGGGACGGCAGCCAGTTCACCACGAAATACAGGATCAAGAGATTCATAAAAAAGGGAATCCACAACAGGATCGTTCCCGGCGCGCGCCCTTCGGTGAACAAAAACTTCACGGGCATGGGTTTTCGGCGATCTTCGCGCGAGTACGATTTATATAATTCTGGATTGCCGAGGTCCGGAGAAATCCGCGCCATGATTCTCGAGATTTTCTTTTGATCCGCTCCGCACACTTCCAGGAAACGCACGGACTCGGGGAGCATCACGATTAAGGCCAGGGACAATACCAAAGGGAATATTCCCCCTGCATAAAAGACCGATTGCCAACCCCACTTGGGAAGCATCAACGAACCCACGATGCCGGCAAGAATCGCGCCAAACGGCATGCCGCAAAATAGGATGGTCACAAAAATCGAACGCAGACGTTTGGGTGTGTATTCCGTCAAGAGCGAAGCGACATTGGACATGGTGCCGCCGAGTCCGAGTCCCGTCAGGAACCGGACGAGGATGAGCTGCTCCCGCGTGGCCGCTCGCGCTGTAAGCGCGGCAAAGATTCCGAACACGATCGTGCTTACCACGATCGTCCATTTCCGGCCCCAGCGATCGGCGAACAGGCCCGCCATCATCGCCGAGATCATCAATCCGAACAGCGCGGCGCCAAATACGGGACCGAACGTTTTCAGGGGAATGTGGAGGGACTCTGCCATGGACGGCGCAAGAAATCCGATGCTCTGGGCATCAAAGCCGTCGAGCACGATGACCATCCCGCATAGCGCCATGGTCCATTTTTGAAAGCGGCTCAGCGGCCGCTGATCAATCCATTCGCTGATGGTTGGTGCGTGATCCATGCAATCTCCGCTCAACTTATTGTTAGTTCTGGCGCTTCAAAAAGGAGGATATGCGGACGCTAGCACAGGCGGGAGTTGGGTTCAACAGGCTTAGGCAATTTGGTCGTTTCGCCCCAAGAGAGCCAGCACTCTTCGCGGAATGCGTGAAGAGCGCGGCACTCGTTACACGCTAGGACGATGTTTCCGGCAATGGATACAAACGAAGCGTGGATATTCGGGCAATACGGGAGAAATCCTTGATCCATCATACACCAATACTATCAAATTAGGTGTATGAGGGAGCGGCTTGGATTGCGCTGCCTGGCAGATCAAATCGCCTGAGGAATTGACGATCCGCGCAGGACGGAAGTTTGCCGGTTTCTTGTGTCCCTACCACGAAGCGGGTATTGTACGGCATGGCCGGCCCCGACAAATCCGCGAACAATCCGTCACACGACTCATCAAAAGAATCTCCAGGAATGAAAATTCATACCGGAGACTATGGCCTGCGCGGCGAAATCCTATCGCCGATGGAGACGCTGGCGCAATCGGTTTCCACCATTGCCCCTACATCTACTCCCGCGGCCACGATTCCGCTGGTGGCGGCTCTTGCGGGCAACGGGACCTGGCTCGCCTATTTGCTGGCGACCATTGCGATTTTGTTGGTGGCCTGGTGCATCAGCCGGTTCGCAAAATTTTCCGCTTCGCCCGGATCACTCTATACCTATGCGTCCATGATCTTGCCGCCATGGCTGGGTGCGGTCGCCGCATGGAGCCTGCTGCTTGCCTATGTCGCCACAGGATCGAGCGTCATCGGCGGTTTCTATCACTATACGAATCAACTGAGCATTGATTTTGCAGGGCGCGGATTTTCGACCGTGGCGCTCGCCTTGCTCGTGACCGGTGCTTCCGTATGGATTGCCATGCGCGACGTCAAAATTTCCGCTCGCCTGATGTTGTGGATCGAATCGGTTTCTCTTCTGGTGATTCTCGCGGTCCTTATTCCGGTTCTCATCCGGCACGGCATTCATTTGGATTCCGACCAATTCCATCTTCGCGGCATGACCGGTAGCGGGTTGCGGCTTGGACTGGTGCTCGCGCTGTTTAGTTTTGTCGGATTTGAAAGCGCCACCACGCTCGGAGCGGAAGCGCGGAATCCCCTGAAAACGATTCCCCGCGCGGTCCTTCAGAGCGCGGTGATCGCGGGCCTATTTTTTATTCTTTCCGCATATTCGGAAGTGCTTGGGTTCCATATGGCCGGGCAGGACCTGGGAACCAGCGATGCCCCCATGCACGTGATGGCTGGCGTTGCGCATCTGCCGGTGCTCGGCGTGCTAATTGATCTTGGCGCGGCTGTAAGTCTTTTTGCAGGTACGCTGGGTTGCATTACGGCCGCCGCGCGCGTGTTGCTGCTGATGTCGCATCACGGATTGGCGCACGGAGCGTTTCGAGCCACTCATGCGCGCAACGACACGCCCACACTCGCCGTGCTTGCGACCGGCATAGCGGCGGTCGCGCCGGTTGCCGTGCTGGCCCAACGCGGATCGAGCGGCCTCGACGTTTACGGTTGGATGGGATCGCTGGCGACTTATGGATTCATTGTGGCGTATGCGCTGGTTTGCGTGGCGCTGCCGCGCTACTTGAAAAATCACGGCGCGTATCGCCCGGGGGCGCAGATTATTCCCTGGCTGGCATTTATCGCCATGCTCGCGGCGCTGGTGGGGAATTTATATCCTGTTCCGGAAGGGCCTTACGGGAAATTGCCGTATATTTATCTCGCGTATTTGGCGGCGGGAATGGTTTGGTTCGTGGTGCAGAAGCGATCCGAGAAGAATTCTCCCTTGAAAAGTTAATTGGAAAAATATTTATGACCGTCCTTCCGGGCGGAGCGAGGAATCCCTCTTCGATTTAAACACGGGAAAGAAGGAGGGATCTCTCGCTCCGCTCGAAATGACGGCGGGTCGAGTGTTTCAGCAGCATGTTAAGGCTGATCGTCCGTGTCCGGCTGGACGAGAAGAACCAGGGCAATTCCAATCACAGTGAACATTCGGAAGGCGGCGTCCTGACCGTTCCAGGTTTTGGATTGCCACATCAAGAACCATTCGCCGCCAACGGCCAGAAACGCAATGAGCCACATCAGCAAACTGAGCGTCAATGCCACGATCGCCACGCTCTTGGCTCGATGGAATTGCGCGGCGGGACCGCGGAGGGCTCCGGCCAATTTCACCCCGCCCAGCCAGGAGAGCAGCATGGTCAACATTTCCCAACCGATGATGGATACGTAAAATGCGGTGTGAATCGCAGGGCTGTTCATGGCGCGCCACATGCCGTGATTCGCGGGGAATGTGGAGTCCATCATCAGCACGTGGCGAACAAATTGATAGTTCGAGTCGTAGTCCGTGACATTGTTGAAGACCACAAACGTATAGAACAGGGCCACGCCGAAAACCAGCAGCACTTTAATCGTCCGCAAGGTCATGGTTTTTCCGTTGCATGAAAAGTTTGGAAATAAGCCGTCAGGGCTTTCAGCGTTGCATCGTCATAGGAAGAGTTGTCCGGCATCTGCGCTTTCGCATTCCTGGAAACTGGATTCCGAACGTAGGCGCTGAAATCCTCGGACGAGTTGGCTGCCAGATCGGCAAGCGCCGGCCAGGCGAGGCCGGATTTTGTGCCGCCCTCGGATCCAGAATTGTGGCAGCGAAAACAATTTTGTTTAGCGATGCGAAAGCCCGCCTGCACGGCGGCGCCCGCTGCGCGCGGGCCGCGCGGCGTAATCGAGCCGAACACGGTGCTTTCCTTTCGGAATTCGACACGCACCACGCCCCACGGAATTTGCGGTTCGTCGGTATGTGACAAGATCTTGAAGCTGGGGACAAACTTCGCGTGCGAAATCATGTACGGCCCCATGTCGTATTTATGTTCTTGCGAATCCTTGGGCCAGCCCGCGGGCGGTTTTCCATCTACGTTGAGAACCAATACCGGATGATGCGCGGACAGGTAATCGCGCGGATAGTTTGCCCGGTACGCGTCGTCGCAAATCGCTACAGCCATCGCCGATGCGGGCGCCGCGGCGATGCGGATGGCCAAATCCTCCAGCCGCACTCCGGTGATTCGAGTGGGCCCGGTGAAATTTGTGTCGCCGGTGACTGGGAAAGTGACCTGCGGCAGCGCCAGCAGTTCGTCGCGCGTGATATAGCGTGTTGTTCCGCGAGGCAGTCCAGCCAGTTCGCCGCCCACTTCTAGGTCGGATGGGAATTGGCGCGTTTCGTGCATGAGGAGAGGGTGTTTCGCTGCTTGCGATGCTGGCGCAGGCGCGGCAACGGGGCCTGCTGACTGCGCGCGCGCTGAGATTGCGATCAGAAAAATGAAACCGCAACACAGAATGTTTTTCAGGCCACGTTGCATGGCACATACTAGCGCAAGACCGCGCCAGCGCAAGCGGGAATCTGGCGAAGGAAAGTGTATGCTAGACTGTCGTGAGTTTTTATTTCACAAAGGCGGAGAAAATCGGTGGCTGCCGGAGCAGAGGAGAAACTCAAGGAATTGGGCATCGTTTTGCCCGTCTTGCCTGAGCCGGGCGGCAATTACCTGGCTGCGAAGAGGGTGGGAAACATGGTGTATCTCGCCGGCGTGATTTCCACCAGCGATGGAGCCGTGCTCACGGGAACCGCGGGCGCGGATCGCGCGATTGACGAAGGCTACGTGGCCGCGCGCGCCTGCGGCTTGACGCAACTCGCCGTGCTGCGGCGCCATCTTGGTTCGCTCGATGCCGTGAAATGCGTCGTTACCGTAAATGGATACGTGAATGCCATCGCCGGATTTGCCGATTCTCCCCGCATCATTAATGGAGCGTCCGATTTGTTCGTCGCCGTATTTGGCGACGCGGGCCGCCATGTGCGCGCGGCGATCGGCGTGAGCGCCTTGCCGCGCAATGCACTGGTCGAATTGCAAATGACTGTGGAAATAAAGGGGAACTAATGGCCGATCACTCAGTTTCTGCAATGCCAACCCACTCGCTTTGGAATCGCGCGCTGCCGCCACGCCTGCGCATTGCGTCCGGCGACACCGTACGCATGGAATGCCTGGATTCCAGCGGCGCGCAAGTCCATCCGGCGATGACGCTCCCGGAATATCTCAAAATTGATCGCGCGCGCATTCACGCGCTCACCGGCCCTATTTACGTCGAAGGCGCCGAGCCTGCCGACGTCCTGCAAGTGGATGTGCTCGACGTGGCGCACAAGGGCTGGGCCTGGACCAGCGTGGTACCCGGCCTGGGTTTTCTCAAGCAGCGCTTTGCCGAATCATTTTTATTTATCTGGAAATTGGAAGGCGAGGTGAGCCGTTCGCTGGCGCCGGCAATCGTGCCGCTGCGCCCTTTCTGCGGCGTGATGGGCGTCGCTCCCGCCGAGCCTGGCGAATTCCGCACGCGTCCGCCCGGCATCTTTGGCGGAAACATGGACGTGCGCGAATTGCGCGCCGGGGCCACGTTGTATCTGCCGGTGCTGAATCGCGGAGCGCTGTTTTCCGCCGGCGATGCTCATGCCGCGCAGGGCGACGGCGAAGTGTGCATCAACGGCATGGAGTGCCCCGTGGATGTGACCCTGCGTTTTCATGTGCACAAGGGCCGCCCGCTCTCCGCGCCCATGATCGAAACCAGCGAGCAACAAAAACGGGACGATGGCGGCGGCGAATGGATCATCGTCGAATCGGCCACCGACTCCACCGTTGCCGCCCGCGCCGCGACTTCCCGCATGGTGGATTTCCTCGCCCAGCATTGGGGATTCAGCGAAGTCCATGCCTACCTACTCTGCAGTGTGGCCATGAATTTGCGCATCAGCCAGGTGGTGAATGAACCTATGTTCACGGTTTCCGCCGCCATCTCGAAGAAAATTCTGCCGCCAAGGAAACTGTTTTAGAACGTGGATCATGAATCCTCCGGACTTTTGCATCCCCTCATTTCAGGGGCTGAAGCCCAGTTTTGACGGCGATTTGATGTCGCGGTTGAAGCCGCGACCCACAAAGACCGATTCCGAGATGGATCGAAGGCAAGGCAAGTCCTAATGCAAATTAACGATCCGGAAACCGTCGCCGAATTACGGAATCTCTATCCGCTGTATGAAGCGGCACTGATGGCGAATGACGCGGAGACCCTGACGCGCATGTTTTGGGCTTCGCCGCACGTGACGCGTTTTGGCCTGACGGAGAATCTTCACGGCATCGAAGAGATCACCGCATTCCGCAAGGGCCGCGCGCCCGTGAATCTGGCGCGCACCGTAAAGCGACTGGATATCGTCACGTTTGGCCGCGATTGCGGCAGCGTCACCCTCGAGTTTGAGCGCGTTGTGGACGGGCGCACGGTTCACGGCCGGCAGACCCAGGTGTGGGTGCGCCTGCCGGAGGGCTGGCGAATCGTTTCGGCGCACGTATCAGTCCTGCCCGCTTAGATTTATTTCTGGCCGCCATTCCGGAGAATAACGGCCCCGGCCACTTTCGCGAGGTGCATGCTTACCTCAAATGGGAATGTTCCACATCCGCACATTGCACAAACCTGCCCCGATTTTTCACAGCCCCAGTGGATGCGAAATTGACGAAACTGTGAGATAAATTCCCAATAGCGATTGTGGTTGCGGCCCTTCCTGAGTTTACGGAAATCAGAAATACAAAATCTTGATAGGCATGATCTAAAGAATGCGTTTTTCTTTGAGGCTCTTTTGACGTAAGTTGCGGGGATTCATTATCGGTTGCAAGTGGTTCTTGGGGGCATTCGGATTTACGGGGAAGCATTTCACGGGTGTGTGGTGTCGATAATTGAATTCGACTTTGAAGGGGGTAAGGAAATGAATTTACAAAATCGGCGGTTGGCATTAATTCTCGCATCTTTTCTTGCCATGGTATTTTTACTAGCGCCGCATGCGCGTGCGCAGCAGACGCTTGGCGGCATCACCGGCACGGTTACGGATGCCTCGGGCGCGGTGGTCGTCAACGCAACGGTCACCCTGGTGGGCGATCAAACCAAATTAACCCGCACGCAGACCACAAATTCAGCCGGCACCTACCTTTTCGTGAACCTGCCCATCGGTCCGTACACGCTGACGTTCACGCAGGCCGGCTTTCAGTCGCAGACCAGCCCCGGCATCCAAGTGCAGGCCAACCGCACGGTCACGCTGAACGCCGAATTAAAAGTCGGCAACGTCAGTGAATCCATCACCGTGGAAGAAACCCCCCTGCTGAACAACGTGGACACCACGAACGGATACGTCATGGATAAACTCGAAATTGACTCCGTTCCCCTGCCCACCGGATCGTTCACGGGCCTGGCGCTTTTGTCTCCTGGTGTGAACGCGGAACTTTCCTCGGGAACTGGAGCCAACGCCGGTTTGGGCAATGCCCCGGTTTGGGCCAACGGCCAGCGCGACACCAGCAACTCCTATCTCTTAAATGGCGTGGATGCCAGAAACGTCTTCAATGGAAAGAGCACGAGTAACGTGAGTTCAGCACGCGTTGTGAATAACACAGGCGTCAGCGGCAGTTCGGGGTTGAGCGCCATTCCCGTTCAGAGCAGCGCTTCGGTTTACCTGGCCATCGGTGAAGCCATTCCATCGCCCGCTCCCGAAACCATTCAGGAAGTTCGTGTGAACACCTCGATGTACGACGCGCAGCAGGGCGGCACCAGTGGCGCGCACATTGACATGAGCACGGCAACCGGCACCAACAATATTCATGGGACTCTGTACGGCCACCTCGGCACAAACGCGCTCAATGCCGATCCTTTTTTTTATAATGCCGATCCCAACATTCCAGCCAATGAAAAGAATCCGGCACTGCACCGATATACCGCAGGGGGAGCGGTCGGGCTGCCAATCATCAAGGATAAGCTCTTTTTCTACGGCAGCTACCAGCACACTCGCGCTTCGGACGACGAAATCGGCATCTCCCGGGCGTTTGTTCCGCCTAACCTGGGAGCGGCAGCCTGCCCGGATCGGTCGGCAAATTGTTTGGCGGCTGTCGCGAACTTCAATAACCTGGCGAGCAGCTTTGGTTTGAATGATTCCAATGTGAGCGCAGTCATCGGTACGGGTTCCGGACAAATCAGCCCGATCGCCTATGCGTTGTTCAACTACAAGCTCCCCAATGGGCAATACCTGATCCCGTCGGCCAATCCGAATGCGGTCATCATTAACCCAGCCAATTACAGTTCAGACCCGGCCGTTCAGGCAGGCCTTGTGGAAGCATTCCCGGAGGATGCCAGCATTCCGGGCACGGCCATATTCCGCGCGCATCAAGCTGTCAGCGACCTGGATTGGAACCCGAATTCGACGCATTCCTTTTCGGCCAAGTATTACTATCAGCACGATCCGACCATCGCTCCCTACGCGTATTCCATGTTCGCAGGTTTCGCACAGCACTTGGACGCGGGCAGCCAGGTGATATCGCTCAGCCATACGCAGATTGTCTCGACTAATCTGAGCGTCACCGAGATTTTCGGGTTTATTCGGGAAAAGGCTTACAGCACCCTCGATCAGCCGTTTTCGCCCTCGCAGCTTGCAGCATTCGCCGCAACCCTTCCCGAAATCGGCGCCGCTATTTCAGCCAATACGATTACGGCCGCTGATTTGAAGTTAAACACATTTGGCTCCAACATTTTCCCGGGGATCAGCGTCGTGGATGCCGGGGCATTTCCGATCAATGGTGACTATACCAAGGCCATATACCCTTCGTTCCCATTTGATATGAGCATCGGCGCCGGAGGGCAGCAGGGCGCATTTACGGGCGTGTTCCAGAACCGCTTTAATCCCTCAGCGAACGCGATCTGGACTCACGGCAAGCACACCGTAACGTTCGGCGGAAGCTTTGCGTATACGCAACTCAACACGCGCGACCGAAGAGATCAGTTGGGGATGATTACCGCCCAATCCACCAACCAGTTTATTCAGGGCTCGCTCAACGACGATTTTCTTTACAACGGCACTTATTTTCTGAGCGGCAACCCCAACCGTTACTGGCGCACCAACGAAACCGGCGAGTATTTGCAGGATAAGTACCAGATGATGTCCAATTTTACAATCACTGCCGGGGTGCGGTTTGATTGGAACGGTGCCCTGACCGAGAAGAATGGCAACCTGCTCAATTTTGATCCGAGCAAGTATTCCTACGACCCTGTAAATGATGCCATCACCTCAACCGGATTGATCGTAGCAGGCAATGCCGCGCACGGCACGAAGGGCGTTAGCAACTCGACTCTCACGGGACGGCAATGGGGCATTTCGCCCCGCGTTGGCGTCGCCTGGACGCCGAAGATGTTCAATAGCAAGATCGTAGTTCGCGCTGGATGGGGGATGTATTACGACCGCGGCGAACTCTTTTCTTACCTGTCGCCCGGTGTTGCGCAGAGCATCACGCCCGGCGGTCCGTTTGGAATCGGTCAGCAACAGCCGTTTGTAGGGACCCAGTACTGCCCGACAATGTTCCCAGGCACGTTTCTAACGTGCTTCGATGCAAGCAATGGCCCCAATGGCAGCACCAATACACTGTCGAACCCATGGGGAAAGGGGACAACGGTGAACCCACCGCCGAACGGCGATCCAACCACTATTAATGTTGTTAACCCCCTAACGGGCGTGGCTGCGTTGCCGAATGGGGCAGGCATCGTAAATGGCGATATTCCGTTCTACCTGGGAGCGTATGCACGGAACAATAAACTGCCCTACACCATGAACAGCACGTTGGATATCCAATGGCAACCACGGAACGATATGGTGGTGGATATCGGTTTTGTAAACGGCTTGGGCCGCCACGAGGTAATTCCTGTGCCCTTTAACCAGGCGCGTGTCGCAACACCGGGCAATCCGTTGTGCGGACCAACCGCGGTTTGCGCCAGCCCTGCAACTTCGCCATTTGCTCAGTCCTTTACCTATGGCTACACCCCGCTGACTTCAACTACTCCAGGCTGCGCGTTTGGGTTCCCAGTGAATTGCCGCATGGGGTTGCCGGCAGTGAATGGCCAGCCCGCATCCCAGGCGCAGTTTAATTCCGAGGGCGGCAACGTTGACTTGCGCGTCCCCTACATCGGATATGCGGGTGAGTCGGAACTTTACACAGCAGCCGGCATATCGGCCTACAACGCCCTGCAGGCGCACGTGGAAAAGAGAATGAGTCACGGGCTCCAGGCGGGCGTTTCGTACACATTCTCGCGTTCGTTCGATGAACAAAGCGCCCTCGGCCTCTTCTACAATGGGAACAACCCGCTCAATTTGCGGGATGGTTACGCCCCATCGGATTTTGACCGCACGCATGTGTTCAACATTGATTACCACTATGAATTCCCGAACCTGCTGAAGAACGCCATGTGGGAATCAAGAATCACAAACGGCTGGGCCGTGCAGGGAATCATTACCCTTCAGAGCGGACAGCCCTATAGCGTGGTGGACTACTCCGGCGCAGTGGGAAGCGAGTTCTATAGTATCAATGACGGTATCACCAATCCCATCGTGCCTTTGAATTTCGCTGCCGGATGCACCCCGCAAAACGCGGTCACGGGCGCGATCGGTAATGTTCCCGGTACCCCATCGTTGAAAGCGTCCTGCTTCACGGTACCGTTGCTTACCCCAAATCCAGGCCCCGGCTCGGCTGCCTGCGCCGGCACGCCCGCGAACACACCCGTGAACGGCGTGCCCTGCGGTGACACTTTCGAAACTGCCTTTACTTCGGGCCAGCGCAACATTTTCCGCCAATCCTGGCAGCGCCGCGCGGACATCTCGGTCGTCAAGAACACGCAAATTACCGAGAAGATGTCGCTGAAGTACAGCTTCGACGTTTACAACCTGACCAACCATCCCAGCTTTGACATTCCTGTGGACAACGTTTCGCAGAACCTGACGTTTAGTCCATTTCCCCAAGTAGGAAATCCCTCCGTGCCCACACCGGCGGCGTGCGCGGCCAATGGTGGCAGCCCGTTTGTGAGCAATAACTTCTACCAATGCCCCTCGGGCCTCGGCCAAGTCACCAAAACCATCGGCAGCGCGCGGCAAGTTCAAATGTCGCTCAGCCTGTCGTTCTAAGAGTAACTCCAAATCGGAAGAGTTCGGCGCGGCGGCATTCTTCGGAATGCCGCCGTTTTTGTTTTGGTGCAAATGAATCATGGCGCGTACCTTTCGCAAGGGATCGGTTGTAGAGGCACGGCACTGCCGTGCCCTTGCAGCGCTCAATTCAGGGCGGCGCGCGACACTCACTTCTATACAAAAAGAGATTTAGTTTGAGTTGTGAACGATTGCGGTTTGGGCGACGCTCGCCGGCAAGGGCACGGTAGTGCCGCGCCCTTACAACGCGACGCCAAAATTACATTGCACTGACGGTCACCGAAAGCATCTCAACGGGCGCTTGCTGAAACGCGCGCTGCAATTCCGCGGCTTCGGAAAAAATCTTGCCCTTCACGTGGCGCGCGGGGAATTGGAACGTCAGCGAAGGTTCCGCAAACGGATAGGGATCGAGAACGAAATGGCGGGTGCCAATCGAGCGCACGTGCACGGGGACGTGGCCGCCGTCGCGCGTGGGCAGGGGATGAAGCAACGTGGAAGGTTGCTGAAAATTCACGCAGGTCAGCAGAGATAGGTTGTCATTTGCCTGCAGCAAGCGGAAGTGGTCATGGATCGTGCTGTCGCTGGTATGTTTCGGTGACAAAGACGCATCGGAAGCAACCTGCTTGCGGAGAGAAATCTGGAATGCCAACTGCTGTTCCAGAAACTTGTCCAGCAATGGCAATTGGTCTGGCGCGATGGTCGAGCGGTCGGCGTGATTGTTCAGCAGGCTGTAGGTATGCATGGAAATCAGGATGGCGGCGTAGGGATCTTCCGCGGCGATCAGGCGGACGGCGCGGTCGCGCACTGCTAGATAATCGGGCAAATCAATTTCCTCGAAGCCAGAATATTTGGAGACCAACTCGACGGAAAATGCGCTGGGTTTTCCCTGGCGCGTGATTTGCGGGGCGGCGTCGCGCGCGGCCCATCCGTCGTCGTGGCGCGCGATGCCGCGCAGCACGCGTTCGCGCGGCTCGGGAGGCAGGAAACGATCGTTGCCCCAGCGTTGGGCGAAGGCTCCGGCCAGACGCGCGTGATCGGGATGCATGACCAGCCAATATCCTGTTTCCGTTTCGAGTCGCAACATGTTGTCACCTGGTAGGGCAGGCTTCAGCCTGTCTGGGTTTCGGACAAATAAAACAAATCAAAAGCGACAAGCTGAAGCCTGTCCTACTCCGTCTCCATCACGCGCGCCGATTCGTGCCAGCGGTGTAGAAAATACCATTCCAGAAACATCACGATGAAAAAAAAGCTGAATCCCAGAACCGTGGCTGCAAATACGAGCGCGAACAAATAATCCGTCTGCAATTGCGACGAGGCATACAGAATGGAATAGCCCAGGCCGCCCTGTCCCACCCGGCTCGATCCGGCGTAGAGTTCGCCGGTGATGGCCCCGATCACGGCGATGCCGCTGGCGATGCGGATACCGACAAACAGCGACGGCACGGCGTGCGGCAGGCGCAGCTTGAAAAGCAACTGGCGGCGCGAAGCGTTGTGCATCAAGAAAAGATGCACAAGATTTTCGTCCACGCTGATCAGGCCCTGCGTGGTATTCGCGATGATGGGTGCGAGCGAAATGATGAAGGCGATGAGCGTCACGGCCGGTTGTCCCGCTCCCACCCACATCAGGATCAGCGGAGCGATGGCAATGATCGGCACGGTTTGCAGCAGCAGTGTATAGGGATAAAACATTTTCCGCACCCAGCGCGATTGCGCGAAAAATAACGCGACGATGACGCCCACGGCGATGCTGGCCGCGAGCCCTCCCGCGGATTCCTCCGCCGTGATGGCCAACGAATCCAGCAGGGAAGGAAGCCGCGCGCCAATCGCTTTAGCCACGGCCAACGGCGACGGCAGCATATAGGGCGCCACGTGGAACACCCAGAGCACAATTTGCCACAACAGCAAGAACGCCGCAAACACGGCCAGCGCGTTCATCGCCGTAATGGCTCGCTGCTTCATGCGGCCAGCGTCTCCCGCAGGGAATGCGATATTCGCGACACCAGAGCGTCAAATTCGGAAGACGTTCGCAGCGCAGCGCCGCGCGACGACGGCAGCGTGACCGGAAAAATCGCGTGAATGCGTCCCGGATTTGGCGCCAGCACGATGATTCGATCGGAAAGAAAAACGGCTTCGGCCACCGAATGCGTGACGAATACCGCGGCCCATTTTTGTTCGCCGCGCAGGCGCAAAAGTTCCTCGTTCAAATGGTCGCGCGACATTTCATCGAGCGCCGCGAACGGCTCATCCAGCAGCAACAGGCGTGGATTCGTCGCCAGCGCGCGCGCGATCGAGACGCGCATTTTCATCCCGCCGGAAAGTTCGCGCGGGTAGGCGTCCGCCACGTGGTTGAGCCCCACCAGCTGAAGCAGGGAAGCGATTTTTTTCTTGCGGCGGTCGCCGGCGACCCCTTCGAGTTCCAGGCTCAGGCCAATATTGTCGCTCACGGTTCTCCAGGGGAGCAGCGTCGCCTCCTGAAAAACGTAGGAAACAGTTTCACGGGCGTTTACGGGCGTCATGCCCTCGACGCGAATGGTTCCGCTGGTGGGCGAAGTCAAGCCGGAAATTAATTTCAAGATGGTGGACTTGCCGCATCCCGATGCGCCAATGATGCTGACAAATTCTTCGCGGCATACCGTCAAATCGAGTGACTCCAAGACTTTTTGACCGGTGCCATAACTCTTTGTCACACCGAAGATTTCGATTTGCGGCACGTTTTGTGCGATCGCGGCACTTGAATTCATAGTGGCGCCTCGCCGGCCGGCAGGTAGAGAGCGGACGCCATGTCATGCGTGTGATACACGATTTGCGTCGAGCGCTGCCAGTCCCAGGACGTCGCCTCGCGCGGCGGCATATCGCTTCCTGGATTTTTATCGAACAAAGGAAACGCGCTGCCGGCAATCTCGAGTCGCAGGCGGTCGCCGCGATCAAACCGGCAGGAAGTTGCATCCAGAGAAAGATTCCAGGCATGAATTTTGTCCGCCGCGTAGCCGCTATTGAGAAACAGATAGCTGGATCGCGCGGCTCCCATGCAAATAAAATCGGCCGAGCCATCCGGCCGAACGCGCACCAGCTTGGCGGTAAAATCTGTGTTCTTCAAAGATGTTGAGGCATGCAACACTACGCGGGGAATTCCAAAAATCCACAATGGATCCGTCAGCGGTTCCGAGGAGTAGACGAGCAAGTTATTTCCCATTTCCAAAGCGGCTTGATCGAATGGGCCACTAGCCGCTCCCGGCCCTCCCGGGGCAATCACCGGAACTTCCGGATCATGAACAAAAATATCGCACGGTTCATCGCCACCCGGTTTCTTTGAAGAAAGTGTGCCGTCGCCCTTGCGTGAATTCGCGCCGCCGCCGCTGTGCAGATAGAGCGCGTGATTTGCGTCCACGGGAAACGCAGCAGCCTGCCGCCAGCGATTCTCTCCCAGCACAAAATGGCGGACACGCTGTTCTCCGGCAAAACCGCCGGAATCCTTCAACCAGTGATCGAACCAGCGCAGCAGAATCGCGTTCGTGTCGAGAAGCGCCTCGGGACCGAAATTCGCCGGTCCGATGCGATCGCCCCACGGAATGTGCACCCAGGGCCCTGCGATCAGATATTGATGATCGCGCGCGAAGTCGCTGCCCGCGGAAAAGCAAAGCGAGAGGAAGCCGTCTATGCTGCCTTTCAAATATGTGTCGTACCAACCGGAAATGTGCAGCGCGGGGATGCGGATTTTGTTGTAGCGCTTGCTGACATCGAGCCCTGTCCAATATTCGCCGGGTTGATCGTGGTCAAACCAATCGAGCGCATACTCGGGCAGACCTTCGCCATGCAGCGCGGGATGCGCGCGATAGGGAAGCACACTCGTTTGCGACCCAAGATTGGCCCACGCCTGTTCGAGTCTGTCGCTGGCCTCGCGCAAATGCTTTCGCCGCGCGTCCGCTTTCAGCATCTGAATTCCCCAGCCGAGCGTGGCAGCGAATCGCAGCACCCCCTGGCGATAAAACCATCCATGGTACAAATCGCCGGCTGTCATTCCCGGCGCAATGCATTGCAGGCCCTCGGGCTGTTCGGCGGCGGCAAGAAGCTGCGTCATTCCCTGGTAGGAAAAACCGTACATGCCGATTCGTCCGTTGGATTCCGGCCGTGTGCGAAGCCATGCGATGGTATCGGCTCCGTCCTGCGCTTCATGGCGAAATGGGTAAAATTCGCCTTCCGAGTCGCCGCGCCCGCGCACATCCTGGATCACCACGTTGTAATCGCGCCGCGCAAACCAGACCGGATGCGCATAAACAACCGTGGACGCAATATCGCGACCGTACGGCTGCCGCATCAGAAGCGTGGGATGCGGGCCGGGCTCGGGCGCGTAGTAATGATCGGAAACCAGAGCCACACCATCGCGCATGCGGCAAGAAACGCTCCGCTCCAGTCGCACGCCGTTGCCGCAGTCTACACCCGCCGATTCGTTCATGACTTATGCGGATCCGAATATTGCGCCATCGCTTCCAGGGCCGCGGCCAGACGAGTTGCCGCTTCCTCCAACCAGCGCGCGCCTTTTTCCGCGGAAGCCGGGCGAGGGTCGCCCATCACCCCGCTGGTGGCAATATCTCGAGTGAGCCACGCGAAAGTGGCCGGAGCGTTTTCCGGCAGCAGCATCCCGGGCTTGGAAATGTCCGCAATGTAATTCGCAGTGTAGGCGGATTGGTCCACCAATTCCGGCACACTTGCCAGAAGGTAGGAAGTTTCAACTTCCCCTGCATGAAATCCATACGCGCGCTCCTGGGGATCGAGACCCTCAAAGGGAATTCCGCCCGAGCCGTGAAGCGTAAATGTACGCAGTCCGAATTCAGCGCGCAGGTCGCGAGCCATCACATCCACCAGCGAAGTATTTCCGCCATGCGTGTTGTAGAGCGCGAGCTTTTTGAACTTGGCCTTGGACAGACTATCCCCCAAATCACGTACCACGGCCATAAATGTGGATGCGCTCACGGAAAGCGTACCGGGAAATCCAATGTGTTCATTGCTCTTGCCATAGTGCACAGGCGGCAGCGCGTAGACCGGCAGATTGGCAGGCAATTTCCGGAACGCGTGGCCCAGCAGAAGATTGTTGATGAGCGTATCGGTCGCCAGAGGCAGGTGATGTCCGTGCTGCTCGATGGCGGCCGTCGGAAGCACGAGCAAAGTGGATTCACGAGGCAGGGCGTCCACTTGCTTCCAGTTCAAATAGGCGAATGTGCGGGATTCTGGAATCCAAGTCTTCATTTCATCCCTCTTGCCGCGGAGGATTCTGAATGAAACGTGCTCATTTTTCCGGGATTCAACAAACCCTTTGGATCATATCGCTGTTTGGCAAGAAGCTGCACGTTGTCCGTGCGATACCTTCCGCCGCCTTCCACGTTGTTTACATGCGGATTGGCCACGAATACGCCGATTTCACGGCAATAATCAATCATTTCGTTCAGGCGTTCCTCCGTCGTGAAATAAATCAACGGAATCGCGCCGGGAATTATTTGTCCCGTCCCGTTTTTCATGAATTCCATGTGGAACAAGATCTCGGTGCCGAATCGCGTGCGCAATTGACGCATTTGATCACGAACTTTATTCGGGTCAAAGCCGCATTGCAAATAGGTGTAAGCGTCATCGGCCCGCATGGCCCAAAGCGTCGTGTGATTCCAGGTGTAATCGGAAAGCAGCGGCCGGGCGCTCCAGCCCTGATAGACGCCCGAATAGGTGATGCTTCCTTCGGCCGCGCGCGCGGCAGTTTCGAGCGCAGCGCACTGATCGCTGGCGATGAGAAAGAAAATCAGCGATTTTCCTTCCGGCGCATATTTTAGGATGGGAGTGAAAAAAGAGGGAATGGGCCATTCAAACGTGGTAACCAGACGCTTGGTCCACTGCTTCCCGTTGGCAATTGTTTCGCTAAAATCAAAGGCCGAGTCAAATGTGTCAAACGCAACGACGCATTGCGACCATTCCACGGCGTGCGCCAGCGCCAGCCAGATGCGCGTGATGATGCCATTGGTGCCCCAGGCGTGCAGAATGTCGTGAACGCCTTCACCCTCATGCAGAATGATTCGCGGCTCCGGCTCCATGGTGACGATTTCCATGGCGCGCACGGTTTGAAAATCGCGCAGTCCGCCGTTGGCCACAGACCCGATGCCGCCCGAACCTCCCGCGATAAACCCTCCGACCGAAGCCTTCACGACGGTGGAAGGGTAGCAGCGCAGTTCCCACCCAAATTTACGCGCTTCATTTTCCAACACGCCAAGCCGCACGCCCGGCTGACAAACGACCACGCCCTGTGGCTGAATCGCCTCGATGCGATCCATGCGCGCCAGATCGAGGATAACCCCGCCCTGCAGCGGAACTGCCTGTCCGTAGTTTCCCGTGCCCGCTCCGCGCACGGTGACTGGAATATCCTGCGAATAGCAGTAGCGCAGAACGTTCTGGATTTCGGCGGCATTCAACGGTTGCACAACGAGATCCCCCAGCTTGCCATCAAGCAGTTTGCGAAGCACCGGCGAATACCAATAAAAATCCTTAGAAAGCTGTTCGACGACTTGCGGCTCGGTAATCACGCGCGCGCCGTCACCCAAAAGTTTTCTTAGGTCTGCAATTTGGGTGTCGTTCAGCATTTTCAATATCGCTGCATCTGTCACTTGCCGGGCTTCGCCTTGCTGGTGCTCCAACTACGAAAAGCCTTTTGCATGTTGGGGTGCGTGAAAAGCGTATTGCACAACTCCCGCAGCACCGGCCCTTCCACCACGCAGCGCATGTCCGCGCGGCGAACCACCTCTTTCGCGGGGATGTGGATTTGCAGGCAATGGCGGTTGGCGTCGGCGATGGTTGCGCCGTATACCACTCGGTCCAGCCGCGCCCACAACGCGTTGGCCATGCACATGGGGCACGGTTCGCAGGTGGAGTACATGGTGTAGCCGGCCAGGGACGGTCGTTTTATTTTTTTGCAAGCCAGTCGGACAGTGCGGGTTTCGGCGTGGGCGCTCGGATCGTTTTCGCGCATCACGGCGTTGGTTTCGCGCATCAAGCATTCGCCTGTTTGGGTATTTACGATCAGCGCGCCGAAGGGAACGGGGCGCGCTGTGTTCAGGGAGCGCGCGGTGAACTGAACAATTTCGCGCATGCGCTCTTCGTCAAATTCAGCGCCGCGAGCGGCCTTTTTTGCGGGGTGGGCCATGTCACAATTTACCATTTTGCGGCGGCGCGTGCCGGACCGCTTCCCATTGAATTTTTGTATGGGCTGCATTCCACCTCCGGTCGGGCAATACCCCATGCTATGCTGCCACGGAGTTCACCTTCAGGAGAGGTCACATGCGTAAGCTTATCTCCACCGCCTCGTTTTTGGTCTTGGTGGGAATTTTGTACGCATCCGGATGCGATCATTCCTCGACACAATCGGGCTTAACGAAAGTGACTTTGCAAGCGGACTGGTATCCGCAGCCGGAACACGGCGGATATTACAATGCGCTGGTGAGGGGCTACTACAAGGATGAGGGACTCGATGTAACCATTCAGCCCGGCGGCCCTTACGTCGGCGTGGAGCAACAGGTGGCTTCGGGCAGCGCGCAATTCGGGATGGCCGGTTCGGACACTACCCTGGAAGCGGTCTCGGACGGCCAGCCCGTCGTGGCCGTGATGGCCACTCTGCAACGCAATCCGCAAGGCATCATGGTGCGCAAGGATTCCCCGATCCAAACGTTTGCCGACCTTAACGGTCATGCCGTGGCGCTAAAAGCCGGAGAAGCGTGGTTCCAATATATTGAAAAAAAATATCAGTTGAGCAAAGTACGTGAAGTTCCCGCGATGATGAATGTCGCCAATTTCGTTGCGGATCCCCAATATATCCAGCAGGCGTTTGCCACATCGGAGCCGTTCTTTGCACATCAGGCCGGAGTGGAGACGCGCATTTTGCTGATCAGCGACGCGGGATACAATCCATACCGTGCGGTGATCACGACGCAGTCTTACGTCCAACAGCATCCGGATGTCGTGTCTAAATTTGTGCGCGCCTCCATTAAAGGCTGGCGTGAGTATTTGAACGATCCGGTTGCGGCCCACGCGGAGATTGCGAAATTAAATCCCGCGCTCAATCCGGAGTGGATGCGGTACACCTGGCAGCAGCTGCGGGATGGCCATTTCGTCGCCGGCGATGATCCCAGTGGCGCGCAACTCGGGCAGATGGATCCGAAGCGTTGGGCCACGATGTACGAACAATTGGTGGATCTAAAAGTGATCGTGAAACCGATTGATCCGGCGACGGCGTATACGCTGCAGTTTCTGCAGGGGCATTAGAACGGAGTTTGCGGCGCGGGTTTCAATCGGACAGGCTTCAGCCTGTCTGATTTTGATTTTTGGCCGCCTGCGAATGTTTGATGGCCTAGGAGCGGCAGACAGGCTGAAGCCTGTCCTACCAGATCAGCTTGAGCGCAAATTGAATCTGGCGGGACGTGGTTTGCGTCGAAGTGAGCAGTCCCGCGTTTTGTGTAGGCACTCCATTTTGATCGAAGACCGCCAGGTTGTCCGTGGGTGAAGCGAAATTCGCGCGATTCAAAATATTGAAAAACTCCGCGCGGAATTGGGCATTGAAACTTTCCGAGATGAGTTTCACGTAGTTGTTTTTGAACACGGAAAAGTCCAGCTTGGAAAGCCCCGGCCCGATCACAACGTTCCGGCCCAGGTTGCCGCGCAGATTCGCGCACGTGCCCGAAACGCCGGGATTTCCCGGGTCTGTTGGTGCAATCGTGCCCGCCGCACGGAAGCCGAAGGTTTGGCAACGTGCGGCAATGGCCTGAGTTTGTTGGGGAAGCGTGAAACAGCCGGGGTTGATATAGATGGGGCCCAATGGATTTTTCTTGAAGTTAGGATCGGTCAATTTACAGCCCGCAACGAGGCTCGGGACTGCACCGGTTTCATCCAGTCTGGTTCCCAGCGGGTCGCCGCCGAGAATCGGCGTGAAGGGTTGCCCGGTACTGGCTTTAAAAAGGCCGCCCACTTGCCAGCCGCCCAGCGCCCACTCCGGAAGTTTCGAATCTTTTCCGGGCCCCGGAATTTCCCAGGTGAAGCTAAGGACAAACGTTTGTGCGACGTTGAAGTCCGACAGTCCGCGCGTCGTGCTTTGGTCCAAATAGTACTGGTTAAATAGTCCATTCGGAAAGGCATCATCGGCTTCCGTGGCCGAAAGCGTGTCTATGCTTTTGCCAAAGGTGTATGCGCCGTGGAACGTGAAGCCGTGGCTGACGCGTTTCGCAATGTCCACTTGCATGGCGTCATACATGGAATTGGCCTGCCAGAGAGTCGAGTTGATTCGCCCAAAATTCGGATTGACCACGGGCCAGGGACATCCGATAGGTGATGGAGTGGAGCCGTCCGCGCATTTTGTGCCGCTCACTGGCGCAGCCGTGTTGGGAGCTGGCCACAAATACCCCGCCGGCGTCAGCGTGACTCCCTGCAGAACCATATCAATGTTGTCCACGCGATAGGGCTGGTGAACTCCCCTTGATCCGACGTAGCCGACAGTGACTGCCAGAGTGGACGAAAGCTCGCGCGCCACGCCCAAGTTCCATTGCATCACATAATTGCGTTTCGGATTGCTTTCCGGGAAATACGCGAGGCCCGAATTCGGATTAGCGTTTAGTTTTTGATACGCATTTGTCGGGAAATCGCCGGCAGTCGTTTGGCCGACTACCGTTTGCACGTTGGGGGTTGCGCGCTGAAAAGTGAGCGTGAATTCGTACGGCAATGGCAGCACGTCAAAAACGCCGAAGCCGCCGCGGAGAAGCGTTTTCCCGCTGCGCGGATTCCACGCGAAACCCAGGCGCGGCTCAATATTTCGGAGAGTGGGATTCCCAAACAATGGGGTTCCCACACTGGGCTGCGGATCCGTGAGGTTGCGCAGCACCGTGGTCCGCCCATGGGCTTCGGTCGGCACGGTCACCATCTCGTAGCGTACTCCGGCATCGAGAGTCAGCGTCTTCCGCAGCTTGATTTCGTCCTGCGCATACGCGCCGATCATCGTCTCTCGCATTCCAATGTCCGGAGGGAAGGGCGAGCCTGTTCCTGAGAAGGAAGATGGATTGTTGGTGAGAAATTGCGCCAGGGAATCGAAGCGAAATGCTCCATTGATGTTGCTGGCCGCTATTTCATTGTCCTGCATTCGTTCGACTTCGCCGCCAAACTTCAAAGTATGCCTGCCAAGAGTGAAGACCGCGTCGTCCCCGCCCTGGAACGAGTTCCAATAGAGTTCCCTGCTGGAACCGAGAAACCCCTCCGCGGTCGGCGCGCCCAGGAAGGCCGAGACGCCGGGAATGTACTGGACCGCCCCGGCAAATCCTCCCGGAATGAATGCGTAGGACGCATCCGACATGAGCGGGTTCACCACACTGGAAACTTTTCCCACAATTCCCACGGCGCGGCTGAAACCAATTTGCGCATCGTTCAACAAGCTGGGGTTGAATATGTGTTGCTCGTGAACTGAGACCATCTGGCGGCTGGAAACGATATCGGAAAACAGTTCGCCGAACGTGCCAGGCTGCACGGTCTTGGAGCTGTCGCGCATATAGCTTCCAAAGAGGCTGTCGGTGTCTGAAAATTTGTGGTCCAACCGGACGGTGAAATAATTTTCGGTGGTCACTTGCTGCGCAGCGAAGGAATAAATTCCAGTATCGCCGGTTACCAGCCCATTGGGCAGCGGGTAAAACGCGGTGAGAAATCGCGCGATCGCGGGATCCACGGTCACCGGGCCGGTGGAAAGCTGGCCGTTGCGAGCCGCGACGGAAGGAACTGTGTTTACCGACGTCACGCCGAGCGATTGGCGTAGCCCTTCATAGTCTCCGAACACAAAGGTGCGGTCTTTGCGGATCGGCGCTCCCGCTGAGCCTCCGAATTGATTGCGTTTAAACGCCGGGATTACTGGGCCATCAAAGAAATTGCGAGCGTCAAGCGCGCTATTCCTGAGAAATTCATACAACGAACCGTGGAAGGTATTCTTGCCAGACTTCGTCACGACGTTAATTACGCCGCCCGATGTTCTTCCGAATTCGGCCGGATAGTTGCTGCCCAGCACCGAGACTTGCTCGACCGCGTCAATTCCCAGGTTGTCGCCCAGCACGCTGCCCGGCGCGCCGTTTGCATAATCGTTGATGCTGATGCCGTCGAGGCGATAGCTATTTTGATCGGGGCGTGAACCGGAAATGCTGACCGCCGCGCCGAATCCGCGATCCGTGTTGCCGCCGCCGGTGGCGCTACCGTTTTGCACGCCGGTGACGCCGGCTTGCAAGGTGGCCAGGGCCGCCCAATCGCGCCCATTCAGGGGAGTGTCGCGCACCGTCGAGGAATTGGCGCTGCCGCAAGTTGCCGGGCAGGGTTCGCTGACCAGCGCGAGCGGCGCAGCGACACGGACCACCTGAGCGGGATCGCCCGACCGCATCGTCACGTTAAGGATGCGTTCGACTCCCGTGGTAACCGTAATATCTGTCCACACCTGAGTGGTGAATCCGGCAATGGAAACGGTCATCTCGTAGCTTCCGGGCGCGAGACCCGAAACACTATAAGCGCCGGTCGTATTCGTCACGTCCGTTCGGGAAAGGCCGGAAGTCAATTCTTTGACGAATATTTGCACGCCCGGAATCGCTGCGCCGGACTCTTCGGAAACAGTCCCGGTGACCGCCCCTCCGGCCACTTGCGCGTTCAACCGAAGATTGGAACACAACAGCAAAAGCAGAATCGCAATCGGAGCGCGTCCGGCCTTCCGGATGCACCTGCAAATATTCACCACAATGAACTGCATCGTTCCTCCACGCGAGTATTCGCCTTTGGAGCGACTTAGTTTCTTAAATGAATGCTTTTTTATCGCACCCCTGCAACGAAAAATGAGCCCAGTCCCCAAACGCATGTTGCCCGTATAGTAATCCCGTCAACCTGAAAATACACTGAAAGAAAGCGCCTCCAATCGGAGGCCTATGAGGATGAAGGGGAGCGCCAGGACCGGATTCAAGCACAGACTCCGGCCGGAAACTTCGAGGAATCGTTTGCGCGCTAAATCAAGAAAACTAGTCGCCCCGGATCGCGGATTCAACTTTCCGTACGGCCGGAGCCATCGAATGCAGCGCCGCCAACACGCCGCCTTCCTTGAAGGGCACGCCCGCGAGTCTGAGCCCCATTTCGACGCCGCAGAGCGTTCCGGCAAGAGTCAGGTCGTTGAAGCTTCCCAGATGCCCGATCCGAAAGACTTTTCCTGCGAGCTTGGAAAGGCCCGCGCCCAGTGACATATCGAAATTTTCGAGGATCACGGCGCGCAGCTTATCGGCGTTGCCGCCTTCGGGCATGAACACGGCCGTAAGTGAACTGGAATATTCGCGAGGCTCCTCGCAAACAATTTCCAATCCCCATGCCTGCACCGCCGCGCGCGTCGCCGCCGCGTGACGATCGTGCCGGTGAAAAATATTGGCGAGCCCCTCTTCCTGCATCATGAGCAACGCTTCCCGCAATCCATACATGAGATTGGTGGGAGGAGTGTACGGAAAAAAACCGCTGCGATTCGGCTTCAACATTTCCTGCCAGTCCCAATACGAGCGCGGCAGCCTCGCGTGGGCACTTGCCGCCAGGGCTTTTTCAGAGATCGCATTAAAGCTCATGCCGGGAGGAAGCATCAGGCCCTTCTGCGATCCGGCGATGGTCACGTCCACGCCCCATTCGTCGTGGCGATAATCAATCGAGCCGAGCGACGAAATCGTATCCACAAGGAACAACGCGGGATGGCGCGCGGAATTCATCGCGCGGCGCAGTTCAGGAATTCGGCTGGTTACTCCCGTGGAAGTCTCGTTGTGCACCACCAGGACCGCTTTGATCCTATGATCGCGATCCGCAGCCAAGCGCGCCTCAAGTTCAGCAGGGGATGCCCCGCAGCGCCAGTTGCCAGGCACATACGTAACTTTGAGAGAGAATTTTTCCGCGACCTGGCGCCAGAGGTTTGAAAAATGACCCGTCTCAAACAGCAGCACCTCATCGCCAGGGGACAACGTGTTCACCAATGCTGCTTCCCACGCTCCCGTCCCCGAGGCGGGATACAGGATCACCGGTTGCGCGGTTTGGAACACGGTGCGCAAGCCCGCGAGGACTTCCGTCCCAAGTTCAGCGAACTCCGCGCTGCGGTGATCGAGCACGGGCATATCCATGGCCCGAAGCACGCGATCGGGAACGTTGGTGGGTCCCGGAATTTGCAGGAAATGACGGCCTGTATGCAGCATGTTGAGGTTCTCCGATTCTGGTTCTATCCGATTCTGTCTCTATTGGACCATGGGTGTTTCGGAATGTCCGACGCAGAGCCACTTTCCGCCTTGCTTTGCATAAATGTTCATGAATTTTCTTGGGCTGCTGGAAACGACGCCATTGTTGGATACCGCGGAAGTGCTCACTCCGGTAACGATGCCCATGTTCCCAAACGCGTGCACGGAAACGTCGCTATGCTGGAACGACACGAAACTGAGTTTCCGGTTCTTGATTTCCGCCAGATGCTGCGTCTTGGTCAGGGTTTCGCCGCGCGCATTGGTGTAAACCAAATCGTCGGCGTAAATCTTTTCCAATGCGGCCACGTCCCCTTTGGGGAGTACTTCGTTGCGGGCATCTTCCGCTTTCATCACTTCGGCCTTGAGGTCCTCGGCGGCGGCCGCATTTTTTACGGCCCAGCGCCCAGCGCCAAGCAACGTCAATCCGCAAAGCGAAAGCAAAAGAAATCGTCGCATCATCTTATTATCTCCCATTCCATGGACTGGCGAAAGCAGGATGCCTTCGCCGCTGCTCGAAGCCCGGGGAAATCCATTACCGTTTCTGAAAAGGTAATTTCCGGGGGAGCGGCCCGGCCTGCAAACCGCTCCCTGCGGAATTCTAACCGAGTGCGAACCTACTTGGCGCCCGCTAAATCATTGCGGATCACGGCGCCGCCCTTCATCACGAACTTCACGCGCTGCATTTCCGTGATGTCCTCGAGAGGATTTCCGGCGACCGCGATCAGGTCGGCAAATTTGCCCTTCTCGAGGGTGCCCACTTTGTCTTCCCAGTGAATAATTTTCGCATTCACCGTGGTGGCCATGCGCAGCGTGTACACCGGGCTCGCTCCCCATTTCACAAAGATGGGAAAGCCCTCGGCCTGCACGCCGTGCGAGCAGTTGCACTCCGTGTTATAGACGCGTCCTGGTGGCGGCGCGGAACCGCTGCCCCAGCCGAGGATTACTCCGGCCGCGAGCATTTTCTTCCAGGTGACTTCCACCAGGCGATAGCGGCTGTACGGCGCGAACTTTTTCAGATCGTCCGGCTCATCCTGGCGATGATCGAGAATCGTCGTGGTGATGGGCAATTTCTTCGCGACGAATTGCTTGATGTCATCATCGTCCGCGGCAGTCGCGTGTTGAATGTTGTCGAGGCCGAGGTCAATCGCCTCCTTCAGCCCTTCGCCGCCATACGTGTGCGAGGCGACCCACATGCCGCGCCGGTGCGCTTCATCAATCACGGCGGCGAGTTCTTCGCGCGTGGGCAATGGCTGGTTATACATCTTGCCATCCTTATCGAAATAGAATGGCCCAGTGGTATGAATCTTCACGTGTTCGACGCCGTACTTGGCGAGTTCCCGCACTGCGGCGCGAAACTGATTGGGCCCGTTCACTTCGATGTCCGGCTCCATGGGCGAATTCAACAGGGGAAACGTGGCGCTGCCCGGCATGGTGATGTTGATAATGGGGCCGGCTGTCACCAGGCGCGGTCCTTTTACGAGGCCGGATTCGATGGCCTTCTTAAGTTCCACGTCGGCATAGCCGCCGCCGTGCGAACCCATGTCCACCAACGTGGTGAAGCCGGCGTTCAAGCTGGATGTGGCGCTGAACAGAGCCACCATCATCTGGTGTTGCAGGCCGCCCTGAATGTCGGTGAGGTGCACGTGGCCGTCAATCAATCCGGGCAGCACGGTGGCATTGCTGAGGTCAATGACTTTGGCGCCGGCGGGAATCTTTACGCTATCCGCGGGGCCGACTTCCGTAATTTTATCGCCGCTGATGAGCACCACTTGATTCGTTAAGTTCGTGCCGGACTTCGGATCGAACATCTTGCCCGCGCGGACCGCTGTGACTTGCGAAGTTTGGGCGAAGCCCGCGACCGTTACCATCAGAACTAAAAACAGAATGCTAAATACATGTTTCATTTGTTTCATAGTGCCTCCATTGCGATTTTAAATTTCGCGGTCGGGGCGGACGCTTCTCGCTTCATCGTGCCCGCCTGGGTCCGTTGGCATCTTTTCCAATTCCGAAAATTTCCCTTGCCCGACGAAAGTGTGGTTGTAGCTCGCCTCTTCAGAGGTGAGGTTTTCTGGCCTATCACCGAAAGACCCCGCGTTTGAAGACGCGGGCTACAGTCATCCCTAAGACATCTTTTCTACTGCCCGTAAATCAGCAAACGAAACGTTCCCGGCGTGGCCACTGGCTGCGGGTTGGGCTGTTTGTCCGTTGGAGCCGGAGCCGGACCGAAATCCGAAGTCGTCAGGTATAGCTTGTGTGTCTTTGGATCGAGGCCCATGGTCTTGGCGCCAAATTCCGTTTTCACGGTTTCGACCACGGACAGTTTGTCCGGTGAATCTTCATGGAAAATGTGCAGCGTGCCCTCGCGCGTCGCGGCCGCCAGGGTGTTGGTCGCAGCATCAAACGTGTTGGCGTCCACACGATCGCCGATGGGGAATGGCTCGCCGATCACTTTGCCGGTGTCCGCGTCAATCATCACCAGCGTCGTGGGTTTTCGTCCGCCAATGAACAGTCGGCGCGTCTTGCGGTCCATGGCAATGGATACGGGCATTCCGGTTGGGGCCACCGAAAAGCGCGATTTGATCGTCAAGCTCTTGGTATCAATCGCCACAACTTCATTGGTTGACTCTATGTTGTCATAGATCATTCCCTTGCCGTCGGCCACGGCCTGTTCGGGAGCGCCGCCTAGGGGAATGCTCTTGACCACTTCACCCTTTACGGGGTCAATGACGGTCGAGGACTTGGAATCTCCGTTGAACGTAAAAATAAGTTTCGATGCCGGATCGTAAAGAATCCAGTCGGTATCTTCTTCGCCCTTGATCGTCTTGGTGACAGCGAGCGTTTTCATATCAAACATGTAGATGGCGGCGGCGTCGCCGTCGGTAATAAATCCGCGATTGAGTTCGGGAACCAGGGCGCTGCCATGCACGCGCTTCCAATCTGGACCCGTGATGCTGCCGATTTTTTCTCCGGTATCCATGTTGACCACAATGAATTCCGTGTTGTGAGACAAATAAGCGCGGCGCGCCACCGAGTCCACGGTTACGTAGTCGAAATATTCCCGCGTGGCTCCGCCACCGGGCGCGGTGCCCAAGGGAACTTTCTTAATCATGTGGTAACCGCCGGCAGCCGCAAGAGCATACCCGGCAAACAGCACCGTCGAGACCACCAGCGCAAGCCGCGTGTATCTGGATATCTTCATTATTCTCATTCTCCTCCCGGGTGCGGGCTCTACTTGGAGCCCGCCGGAATATTCGATTTTTGTAGGCGTGACAAGCGGCGTCCGAAGGCCTGCCAGGCAGACTCCTCGTCCCTAGGGCATCGCCACAGATGCGGATGTTTTCAGGCCCATAAGTTATCTCAATGAGTCTGAAAGTTCCATGAAAGAAAATGGATTGTTTTTGGTGGGGTGCGGTGGTTGTAGGTAGCATAGGTTTCAGCCTGTGCGATTTAGATTCCGCGTAAGCAAAATCCAAACCACACAGGCTGAAGCCCGTGCCACAGGACCATGCCGCGGGCAGGCGCTTTCCATAAATAGTTTTCAATGTTCTAGAAACACAAAAGCCCGTCCGCCAAAGCGGACGGGCTTTTGATGGTTGACGGGTTGGTTTTAACCTACCACTGCACTTTGAGAGCGAACTGAACGTCTCTCGGCTGACCACCAAGCAGAGAGATGTTGCCGACGTTTGCATAAGTGGCATCTGGGTTGATCATGCCGGAGTTGCAGTCGCCGCTGCAGGGCTGCGGAGGCACGAAGTTGTCGTGGTTGAAGAGGTTAAAGATTTCCGTCCGGAACTGGACATTAAACTGTTCCGAGATTCTCCGGATCGGGAAAACCTTGTGGACGGAGAAGTCCATGTTGACAAGGTGTGGGCCGTGCAGGGTGTTCCTGCCGAAACTGAAGGGCATCAAGTTCAGGCAATAGGTTCCTCCGTTTGGGGCAGCTGGGATCGCACCAGCGGTTCCTGCCGCCACTGTTTTAGTGACCTGCCCGGGCACCGCACAACCATAAGTTCCGAAGGTCGCCGGCGCAACGGATGAAGGAATATATGGCTCGGTGAAGCAATTCTGGTTGATCCACTGCGGGGCTCCCGGGGTGCTGCCCACATAGTTTGTATAAGGACTACAACCGGGAAGTTGGACGAGCGGGCCACTTTGATCGGCGCCGGAATTTCCCAGGCCCAACGGGTCACCATTGTTAATGGCCGTGGTCGGGGCTCCGGAATTGTACGTGAAGATGCCACCCAATTCCCAATCCGCCAGAGCTTCCTTCATTGCTCCGCTCCAGGATTTCGGCGTGGGGATCGCGTAGAGGGCATTGATGCTTATGGTATGCGCTACGTTGAAGTCGGACGGGCCATACATCGTCTTCGGCAGCCACCAGGCCGGAGAGTTGATGCCGTTGGCGAAGGTGTCGCCGGCGATCGTCTGCGAGTCGTCGTCCAAGGATTTGGACCACGTGTAGGCAACCTGGAATTGGAAGCCATGAGCAAACTTCTTGTCCAAGTTCACGTTAAGGGCATTGTAATGTGAGTCCGTGTTCCAGAATATGTAGCGGATGACGCCCAGCGCTGGATTGGCTTGTGCATTCGTTCCAGTTGGCGTAAACCCAGGGACGCAAGTCGGCCCATTTCCATCCGGTCCGCAGGGGAACAGCCAGCCATACGGGGTTTGTACAGCAGGCGTCGCAGTTCCGGGTGCGCCGGACATGTTGCCGTCGTCGCCGCGTATCATCAAGTGAACGCCATGAGAACCCACATATCCGACCGTCAGTGACATGTCGGGAGTGAGCTGGCGTTGCAAGGTGAGAGATTGTTGCATCACGTACGTTCGCTTTGGCGCGCCGTCGATGGTGGACAGAGCAAGGTTGCTGCCGCCCGGGCTCGCGAGCTGCGCTCCGCCCCCTCCGGGTACGAATTGGCCATTCGTGAAGTTGCTGGCACCGTGGAGGCTCTTAAAGACGAGGAATGGGGCTGCCTGATTCTGTTGCAGCAGGAAGTAGCCGGCAAAGGGATCCACGTCATAGATGCCGAAGTTGGCGCGAACCGATGTCTTGCCGTCCTTGAACGGATCCCAAACGATGCCGAGGCGCGGTTCGAAGTTGCGAAGCGTGGGATTCTTATAGTAGGGTCCGACGCCGCCGCAAGCGGAGCCAGCCTGGGGCGCGATTCCAGTGGGGGGGCCGGGAATGGAGAATTGCGTCCCACATGTCGGCGCTGTCGCGTAAATGGTCGCCAAGTTGGTAATGCGGCCCTGCGCATCGCTCAGTACGCTCGTGGGCTCATACCGGACGCCCATGTTCACGGTCAGGTTTGGTTTCACTTTCCAGTCGTCCTGGACGTACGCGCTATAGAGGGTTTGCCGAAATTCCCGGGGTTCGTCCACGATGTTTACGAGGCTGCCCTCAAAAGAGGTCGGACCGCCCTGAAGGAACGTAACGTAGCCGCCATTAAATACGTACCGGCCGGCCGGTTCCTGATAGGTATGTTCGTTGTAGCGCATGTTTTCCACGCCGCCACCGAACTTGATGGTGTGGGCGCCATGGATCCAATAGGCGTCGTCATACGCCTGGTAAGAGTTCCAGACGTGCAGATAGTGCGACCCCCCTTCGACACCGGCGTTGAAGTCGGAGATTCCGCCTTTAACGGTAAGGCGCGGGGCAGTTTGTCCTGGAATTGCACCAAGCGAGGTTTGCGCGGCCAACAGACCTGACGGCGTGTTAGTTGTCGTCGGCGTAAATTGATTGCGCACGTTGTCGCGGTTATATCCGATACGCGCGGCGTTCACAAAGTTGGAGCCGAACGTGTGGTCTTCCTCGACGGAAACCGTAGTTCTGCTGGTGTTGGATTCGGTCACAACATCGTTGAAGTAGTCGGGCTGCGTATAAGCCGCCGGATCCTTCAGGAATGTGCCGAAAATCTTGTCGTTGCTCCCGATCGTGTAGTCCACGCGCATGGTCCCGAAGTTTTCGGGCACATTTTGGACACCCGCGAAATTGAAAAGAGCGATGTCCGCTGACTTAAGTTGCGTTGAGACTGGCCAAAGTGGAAGCAATGCCGCTGCGTAATTCGAAACACAAACCGTGGAGGCGGCGGAAATATATGTTCCCGGACCTCCGTTCGTTGTGCACGTCGCCCCGGCGCCAGTGTTCGCGGCGGGCACGGACATTCCTGAGATGATGCCCTGCCGCGCGGTGTTGGAAAATGTAGTAGTTGTTTGCGATACACCCTTCGATTGGCGCAATCCTTCATAATCCGCAAAGACGAAAAGTTTGTCCTTGATGATTGGTGCGCCGGCCGAGACGCCGAATTGATTGCGCTTGAAGGGGGGAACCGGGTTGCCCAAGGCTCTCGTAAAGTAATCCCGCGAGTCCAAGGCGCTGTTGCGGAGGAATTCGTACACGGCACCATGGAACTGGTTGGTACCCGTGCGGCTGATTGCGTTCACAACGCCGCCGGTAGCCCGGCCATATTCCGCAGGAAATCCGCCGGTCAACACCTGGAATTCCTCGATGGCGTCCACGCCCAAAACCACACCGATCGTGTTTCCGGGAGCGGCCATGGCATAGTCGTTTACAGTGATACCGTCAATTCTGTAGTTATTGAACGTGGACCTCTGCCCGGAGATGGTCAATTCGCCGCCGAATCCACGGTTTCCGCGGGCGGAGGTGGCATAGCTCATCTGCGTCTCGATCGGCTTTACTCCGGGCTGCAATGCAGCCAGCGAAGTCCAGTCGCGTCCATTAAGGGGCAATTCGCGCACCGTCTCGGCTTCAACCTGTCCGGAAAGGGCTGACGAGGTCAGATCTATTTGGGGGGCAGCTTCCGTGACTTCGACGGTGGTGGAAGCTTGTCCAACTTTCAAGCTGAAGTTGAGCTGCTGTTGCGCGCCCACACCCAAGGTTAGGTTTGATTGTACCGCAGTGGAGAAACCACTCGCAGTTACTCTAACCTCATAGCTTCCCGGAGCAAGGTTTGGGGCAGTATAAAGACCGGCCGAGTCCGATGTAAAATCGTGCGTACTTCCTGTCGCCGAATCCTTAATTGAAACTTGCGCTCCGGAAATTACCGCGCCGGAAGCATCCGTGACCGTTCCCGAAAGAGTCGCGCCAGTTACCTGAGCATTCGCGGGAACAGAAGTGAAACACAAAATTCCGATTGCCAGAAACACACCCAATGCAACCACCAATTTCTTGCTCATCGTAAACCTCCACTCCATGGAAATCCTCCTCACACTCGGTAAATTAATTTTCGCGGGCTCCAAATCGAGCCGCTCCCAAACAAATCCGCCCCAAAGGGCAATTATCCGCAACAGTGGCGGCGGGGCCCGGTCGAACCGTTCTACAAGATGGGTGGTGATGCTTATTTGTACCAATGGTTTATAGTCTGGAACCTTAAGGAATCCTTAAGATTGGACAATTTTTTCCGCCTAATTTCTAATTTGAACGAACGGCAATAGCCGGGGAAAGACTTGCCAAGTCAGGGCGCTTTTTGGATGGAACTTTGTAGCGTATACTCGCCGCCGTTCGGCATTCCAAGATGACAGTTTTGTTTTGGGTGGACGGCGCTTCACGGTACTGCTGCCGTAAAATGACCCTTCGGGGGATAAGTTGCTTGGGCGGGGTATGAAAGCACAATTAGATTACAAAAGGCCATTATCCGTGGGAGGGGATCCCACCCCCGGCGAATCCGGGACTCGCGCCGTAGCGATTGGGATGTATTGCGTCCTGCTGGCGTCCTATTCGGTGAATGCAGCGGATCGGCAGCTCTTCCCGCTCCTTGCCCATGACGTGCGACTGCAATACGGATTTTCGTTGGCCGACACGGGACTGCTGACGACCATTTTTACCCTGGGCCTAGCCGTTGCCGGACTTCCCACCGGGTTCCTGCTGGCTCGCTTTTCGCGCAAGACCGTATTGCTGGCTGGAATCGGTATATTTTCGACGGGGACGGCATTAACAATCCTGTCGAGAGGATTCCCGGACATGCTGGTTTACCTGGCGGCGACCGGTATCGGCGAAGCCATGCAACTTACTGTAATGATTGCCATTGCGGCCAACTATTTTGTCGGTTATCGTGCCGCCGCCATCGGATCTATGAATGTTTTCTTTGGCTTAGGGGCTTTTTCCGGTCCCATTCTGGGTGGTCTGCTGCTGACTTCCTACCGGTCCTGGCACGCCCCCATGATCGCTTTCGGCCTATTTGGATACTTGATGATCGCCGCAATCGCCGTGACCGTGCGGCCCTGGTTCAGCGAAACGCATCGCGCCGCGAATGCTCGCACAGATCATTTGGGAGCGCCAACGCTTGTGAACAGGAATACGGTTATTTTGACCGCCCTGAGCGTGATCGGGGGCCTGGTGCTTTTTGGATTTACAGGGATGTACCCCACCTATCTGCGGGAGGGTCTCCATTACACGCCAAGGGCGGCGGGGTTTGTCGCCAGTTTCTATGGCGCCGGAGCGCTCCTATCCATCGGCGGAGGGTGGCTGGGCGACCGCTTTTCGCCGCGGACCGTGTTGAGCGCCGCTTTCTTTTGCATCGCCTGCCTTGGATATCTGAGCTTTCACGGGACCGGCGCGATGGCGCCGCAAGCCATCTTCGCGTTTGCCTACGGCGCGATCGGCAGCGGCACGATTTACGTGAATCTCGCGGCCTACCATGTAAAAGCGGTGCGCAGCAATTTGTCCAGCCGCGCCTCGGGTATGTTCGTGACCAGCCTGTACGCCGCTGCCGCTGGGGCCGGCTATCTGATGGGCGGAATCGCCGGCCATGCCGGATGGGCCCTGGCGGGAGAGCTTCAGATTTCGCTGCTTGCCACCTTGGCTGGAAGTCTGGCGCTGACTCTGCGGCCTGAGCATATGGCGCTGTAGATTTACGGCAATTGTGGCGCGGGCTTCAGCCTGCGCGTTTTAGATCTGCACGTGCACAATCTAAACCACACAGGCTGAAGCCTGTGCCACTTAAGCCTGTGTGTCGCCCAGCTGAATTTTAAGGGTGCGGTTCTTGTTTCGCCAGCTCACGATTAATCAGCCCGTAGGGAATTTCTCCTCTTAGACAAGCGAGCGCTTGCTCAATCGCTTTCGCTTGCAGCGCCACGCGGGCTTCGACGCTGAGCCATGCCGTGTGGGCCGTCACGATCATTTTCGGATGGTTCACCAGAGCGGTGCGCACCGGAGTCACCGCTGTTTCCGATTCCAACACGTCGAGGCCCGCGCCTGAAATTTTTCCGGAATCGAGCGCAGCGATCAGAGCAGCCTCGTCAATCAGCCCGCCGCGCGAAGTGTTGAGAAGGAATGCCGTCTTTTTCATTTTCGCAAACGCGGCTTCGCCAAAAAGATGTTGCGTCTCGTTGTTGAGGGGGGCGTGCAGCGAAATAAAATCCGATTGCGCGAGCAGCGTGTCAAAGGAAACGAGTTCCGCGCCCATTTCCGTGCAGCGGCTTTCGCTCAAATACGGGTCGTGAATGATGACGCGCATTCCCAGCGGCTTCACCTTACTTGCCAAAAGGGATCCGATTTTTCCGCAGCCAACCAGGCCGCAAGTCTGCCCGCGCAACCGGTGCAGGGCAGGCATGTCGGTCATCACCCAGCGGTCTTGCCGCGCCAGGGAAATTGAGGGGATCATCTGGCGGCTGAGCATGAGCAGCAGCGTCAACGCGTGGTCGGAAACTTCATCCACGCAATAGTCCGGAACATTCGCGACCTGGATGCCGCGCTCGGTGGCCGCCGCGATGTCCACCGTGTCCACGCCGATTCCGTAGCGCACGATGATGCGGCAGCGCTGCAGGGATTCAATTACACGGCGCGTAATGGGCGCCCGGGCCGTTAGAACGCCGTCGGCGTCGCTGCACACTTTGCACAGTTCCTGCTCGTCCGTCGTTTGCGCGTCCAGCAACGTTCCGCGAGCCGCTTCCACGGCGCGGCGTTCCTGCGCGACGTCCGGGAAACGATGATCGGTAATTACGATTTTCATTTTTTCTCCGCAAAAATAATTAAAACTGAAGAAGTCTTATCGTAGCATCTGCCGCGGAATAGATTCCCAAAGATGTGCGCGAAAAAAAACATCGTCCGGAAACCTGCGCGGAACATTGCATATGGCCGGAGCCGGGTGTAATTTGTGGTCCAAGCAAGGACCGGGAGTTTGGCGTGAGAACTTTTCTCATAAGACCCGCAGCTCGACCGTCGCGCCAAGCTTCAGGGGCTAAAGCCCAGTCCTGTTTGTCGGACGGATGTCGCGGCTGAAGCCGCGACATGAAGTCTCTTGTTTCTTCAGGGGTTTAGAGTTACTTTTTCCGCAGCCTGTGAAACTGCGACCCACAAAAAAGATTTATGAATTTAGATTGTGATGATTCTACACGTCGGAGGAATCAATGATCCATCAGCCGGGCCGTCGAACGATTCTGAAATATGGGGCAGCCGCCACCGCCACCGCTGCCGCTGGTTTTGGAAGCATGCTGCGGGGTGAAGACAAGAAGAGTTCACCCCAGCGAACCGTGGTCATCATGTTCGACGGATTCGGCCTTGACTATCTTTCTCAAAGTAAGATGCCTGTACTGCAGCAATGGAAGCGCGACGGACTATTTAAGCCCGTACAAGGCGTCATGCCATCGGTAACCAACGCCAATAATGCTGGCATTTGCTGCGGAGTCTGGCCGGAGACGCATGGCATTACGGGGAACACGTATTTTGACGAAAAGCGCGGTGTCGAGGATTACACGGAATCTCCCGACCTGTTGCTCACGCCGACGTTATTTGAGCGCGCCGCCCGGAAAGGCGTGAAGTCGGCTCTGCTCTCGAGCAAGGCCAAGACCATTACGTTTCTGTTTCGAGGCGCGGAGATTGTGCTGACGGCGGAAAAGCCTTCACCGGAATGGATCCAAAAAATCGGTCCGGTGCAATCCATTTACAGCCGCGAGATTAATTACTGGCTGATGGCGGCGGCGATGGATGTGCTGAAAAATCGTCCGGATATCGGCTGCTTGTACGTCCACACCACGGACTATCCGATGCACACCTGGGCTCCTGAGGCTCCGGAATCACAGGAACATCTGGCGCGCATGGACGAGCTGATCGGCCAGGCCATGCGCCTGGCTCCGGACGCGGCGTTTTTGATGACCGCCGACCACGGAATGAATGCCAAGACGCTTTGCTGGGATATCGAGAAAGTGTGCGCGAGCAAGGGAGTTCCGGTGCGCAAAGCGTTTTCCACGGGCCGAGATCAATACGTGAAACAGCATCGAGGGTGCAGCGGCGCGGCTTATGTGTATCTCCTGAAGCCGGAAGATGAGGGCCGGGTCCGTGAAATTATCCTGGGGCTGAAGGGAGTCGAGCAGGTGATTTCACGCGAAAAAGCGGCGCGCGATTACAAATTATTAAAATCTATGATTGGCGATCTGGTTGTGTTTGGCGACGTGACCACCGTGTTTGGAGAAATGGAAGCGGAGCACGAGGATTTTCCAACCGGGCTTCGCTCGCATGGTTCCCTGCATGAGCTGGATATTCCATTATTTGTTTACAACGCAAAAAATGCGCCTTCCGGTGATTATTTCCGTCATAATCTTGACTTGGCGCGATGGATGTATCGCGCCTGATTTGACACGCTTCGTCAAAACATCCTAATAGAATTAGGCTCTTAAATTCTGGAGGAAACCCTTGTCTGACCACGGACTCATACCAGTTGATTGGGAAGCACGATTTGATCCACAGCGGATGTTGCGGGAGCGTTTGGCGCGCGCCAAGGAAGCGCTCAATAATTCCGATCTGGATGCGCTGTTTGTATTCCGCACGGAAGACGCACGCTACCTGATGGGCTATCGCCATCATCTTGGACCCGCATTCATCATGGGAAATGCCGTAACGGTTTTGGCGCGAGGCCATGATCCAATTCTCTGGACCATGGATTACGAGCACTGCCGCCTGCGCATGCCGTGGCTTTCGCCGGACCAGATTCGCCCGCGCGCGAATTTCCGCGAGAAAGTCGGCATGAAGCGCTGGGCCGAACAGGTCGAGGGCCTGGTCGGATCACTCGCCGGAAAGCGCGTTGGCATTGATATTTGGGACATAAATATGGAGAACGCGATCCGCGAGGTGTTTCCGACAACGACATTCGCGGACGGCTACCAAAGCGTGTTGATGCGCGCCAAGGAAATTAAAACGCAGGATGAAATCCTATGCCTGAAGATCGCCAATGCCATTACCGAGGCTGCCCTGGATCGCGCGATCGAGCGGCTGCGTCCCGGCGTAAAGGAATGTGAAGTGTTGGCCACCGCGTGGGAAACCATGACGGCCATGGGCAGCGAGTGGACGCAGTGCTCGAACATCGTTTGCTCCGGCCCGGCCACTGCTCCCTACCGGCGATTTACTTCCGACCGCATCATTCGCAACGGCGACCTGGTGATTATAGATATCGGCGCGGGCTACAACGGCTACTGGGGCGATCTGACGCGCACCTGGATTTGCGGAAACGTGAAGCCGACACCGGAAATGCGCGACCTCCATCAGAAATGTTATAACGCGCTGTTTAACGCCGGCGGTAAAGTGCGCCCTGGCGCGACCAATGCGGAGGTTTTTGCGGCGGCCGATCCTTATGTTCTCGATAGCCTCGGTCACGGTTCAGGACTCAATCCGTGGGAGGCACCGTATTTCAGCCCGGCGTCGAAGGATTCACCAGTTGTTTTGAAAGAGGGAATGGCGTTTAACCTCGAGCCCTATGCGGGCCAGCCCGGCATTGGCGGCATTCGACTGGAAAACGATCACATCGTTACCAAGACCGGCGTGGATATTTATACGACGTATCCGTTCGACGAGCGGTTGGTAAACGACCTCCATCCATTAGACACGACCACCGGGCGAACGAGGTAACGCGTTTCGCGCCGATAATGCAATGACACCGCAAGAAGCCATTTCCGGCAATTTGCCCTCGTTCCGGCTTGACGGCCGCCTGGCCGTCATCACCGGAGCGAGCCAGGGAATTGGGCGTACCTTCGCTCTGGCGTACGCGCAAGCCGGCGCGGAAATTATTTTAGTGGGCCGAAATGTAGAGAGGCTTGGCGACACGCAGCGTGCCATTGAGAGCGCCGGCGGGCGCGCTCAATTTATTTGCGCGGACCTCGGCAGGATGGACGGAATTCGCTCCCTGGAACAGGAAGCATTGAAAATTATTGAACGAAGCAACCGGCAACTGATCCTGGTCAACTGCGCGGGATTCGGTTTCACGAAAGCGGCGCTGGAAATAACGGAGCAGGATTGGGATCAGGTGTTGGACGTCCACGCCAAAGCAACATTCTTCTGTTCGCAGTTCATGGGCAAACTGATGATCGCGCGCAAGTACGGCAAGATCATCAATCTCAGTTCCACGTGGTCCACCAGCACCGACAAGGGCAAGAGCATTTATGGAGTGGCCAAGGCGGGCGTATCCTATTTGACGGCGGCGCTCTCCACCGAATGGGGACCCCTGGGCGTGCGCGTGAACGCCATTGCGCCGACCACGACGCTTTCGGAAAATACGAGCAAGGCCATGAAGGAAAATGAGGAGCGCGCGGACCGCTTGCGCAGCCGGATTATTCTGGGACGCTTCGCGGAGCCCTTTGACCTGGTAGGCGCGGCCTTGTTTCTGGCCAGTCCGGCTTCGGATTTTGTTACCGGCCACACACTGTTTGTGGATGGTGGCTGGCGCGCCGGCGGGTGATACATGGTTTCAGCCGGGAATTCTGACCCAGCGGAGCGGTTTTATGTGGCGCAGGCTTTAGCCTCTGGATTTTGAGCCTGCTCAGACAGAAACCCACAGGCTGAAGCCTGCGCCACTTGAGTTGCTACTTGCTCACCAGCTTAAATTTCTGCACGCGCCGGCCGATATCGGTTTCGGCGATGTAGATGTTGCCTTTGGAATCCACGTCCAGCGTGTGGCAATGCGTGAATTCGCCAATTTGATGGCCGGGCCGTCCGAACTTGGTGATTTCATTTCCAGTGGCGTGGTCAAGAATGTGGACGAGCTCGTTGCGGCCGTCGGCCACGATCATATATTTTTGTTGCGGATCGCGGGAGAAGCGCAGCCACCAGGCGGTGCCCCAGGAATCGGGGGTTTCTTCATGCCCGGATTTGATCCAGATATTCTTCTGGAATTTCCCCATCTTGTCAAATACTTGAATGCGGTTGCCCTGGCGGTCGCAAACATAAACGAGGCCGTTGTTGTCCATCACTACGCAGTGCACGACGCCCATGAACGCGCCGCCATCGCCAGCAGCGGCTTCGGCATTCGTGCCCTGGCGTCCCCACTGGCGCAGAAATTTTCCGTCCTTATCGAAGACGACAATGCGATGGTCGCCGTAGCCATCGGCGATATAAATGTCGCCATTGCCGGGATCAATCGCAATATCCGCGGGCTTGTTGAGCAGTGTGTGGCTCTGATTCATTGCAATGCCCGTGATTAGGCCGGTGGAGCTGTCGAATAGGCCTTTGGTCCCGATGGTCATCAGCAATTTGCTTCCATCGTGCGTATATTTCTGCACGATGGCATCGTCGTTTCCGGCGATATATACATTATTGTCTTTGTCCAGGATGCAGCCGTGCGGGGAAGCCGGAGCCGTCTTAAAATCTCCGAAGGAGTTGACCATATTTCCGGCGGGATCATATTCCAGCACCGGAGCTGCGGGCGTGGCGACCAGTTTTTCCTTGTCCTGCAAATCGCCGCGATTGACTTCGAACACATGGTCCTGAGCATCCACGCAAATTCCGCCCGCGCGGCCCGTGACCAGGTTGCCCGGCAAGGGCTTTGGCCAGGTGGCGTCCACTTCATACGTGGGCGCGCCCATTTGCGCGCCCGCCGGTGAGCAGGCGCCGAGGGCCAATCCGAGAGCCGCAAAAATCCACCACTTGGTCAGACGCGTTCCTGCGTTTCCCATTTTTGCCTCCCTGAATTTGGTCATCACCTTAATTTCGTAATGTCCATTTTTTAGGAGGTCCGAGCTTTAGCTCGGACGCAGTCGCTTCGTTTCCTTGCGGACTTTAGCCCCTGAAGCTTCAGGGGTTGAAACCCGCCGCGAGTTGGTTCGCGTCGGGGCTAAAGCCCCGACCTCCTGCAAACCAAATTACACCCGAAATTGGGCCAGCACCCGAACCAGCATTTCCATGCGGCGCCAGCCGCATGGAAATGAATGCCGGAC
>Ga0207024_10047_pt1 | contig 39505 bp, 28 predicted proteins | sample Alteio_BWMinCont_44_FD_153470 | JGI IMG/M metagenome (GOLD analysis project Ga0207024, IMG submission 153470) | Enriched cells from forest soil in Barre Woods Harvard Forest LTER site, Petersham, Massachusetts, United States -... | ecosystem: Environmental > Terrestrial > Soil > Temperate forest >...
ATCGATAGTTTTTATTTATTTTTTCGATGGGGCATGGCGCGGGGCCTAGCTTGATAAAATCCCGTTTCATCGATTCCAAAAATTGGCTTAAATCCGCTGCTTCCTCTCGAACTTTTTCTTCCTCTTCGCCGGACAAAACGAGATTCGCCATCGAACTAAAAGGAGGGTAATCGGCTTTTTTCCGTTCCTCAATTTCTTCTTTATAAAATTTCAGATAGTCATGTTTGGCAGCGGCGACAATGGCGGGATGCTCTGGATCGTAGGTTTGTAAAATGACCGTTCCGGGCGATAATCCGCGACCTGCGCGACCCGCGACCTGCGTTAAAAGTTGAAATGTGAATTCCGAGGATCGAAAATCTGGGAAATGGAGAAGATGGTCGGCATAAACGATTCCAACTAAATTGACGTGCGGGAAATCGAACCCTTTCGTCACCATTTGCGTGCCCAGCAAGATATCGGCTTCACGTTTTGCAAAGCTATCAAGGATGGCTTTTGTCGCGCCGCGTTTCGACGTGCTGTCGCGATCCAGGCGCAAAATTCGAACTCCCGGGAGATGCGTTTTCAGCACTTCCTCGACTCTTTGTGTCCCAAACCCGCGATAGGTAAGTTTCAAGCTTTTGCATTCGGGGCATGCTTCAGGCGCGGCGGCCGCATAGTCACAATAATGGCAGGAAAGTTTTTTACGCGCCAGATGAAAGTTCAGCGAAATGCTGCAGTGCGGGCAGTTGAACGTGTGGCCGCAGTCGGGACAAAGAACCAGCGGCGAAAAGCCGCGGCGGCTGACAAATAAAATCGCTTGGGAGCCGCTTGCAAGGACGTTCTTCAATTCCGCCAAGAGAAGATTGCTGAAAGGCTTTGAGGCATAATCTTGCTTTTCACGCATGTCGGCGATTTGAACCTTGGGAAGCGGGCGCGACAAATAACGATCCTGAAGCGTAAGATGTGTAATTTCTTTTTCCGCCGCTCGTGCATAGGTTTCGACGGACGGTGTGGCACTCCCCAAAAGCAATACGGCTTGATGCGCCTCGGCGATTTTTTCAGCAACAACGCGGGCATGATAGCGCGGATGTTGTTCTTGTTTGTAAGAATTATCGTGTTCTTCATCGATCACAATAATTCCGATTTCTTTCATCGGCGCGAACAGCGCCATCCGCGGACCAATCAAAATTCGTGTTTGTCCATCTAAAATGGACGCTTGAACCCTGTTCTGTTCTTTGTCGGTTAGGGTGGAATGAAGGACGGCGACGATTTCACCGAAGACTTCCCGGAACCGCTTGGCCACATGAAACGAGAGGGGGATTTCGGGAACCAGAACAAGGGCTGTTTTATTTTGCGCCAATACTTCATGAACTGCGGCCAGGTAAATCTCAGTTTTTCCGCTGCCGGTAATGCCGTGTAGCAAAAACTCTCGATAGTCTTGTCGTAGGAGTGCGCCCTTGATTTCAGCGAACGCTTTTTCCTGTTCTTCATTAAGTTGAACGGCAAATTTTTCCATCCGCCTTTGTTTCTCCGCATCTGTATTGCCAGAATAAATAGGGGGTGTGTCCCGCTTTTCGAGGACGAAGGGGCGGAGGGCTTCCCACAACGGTGAGAGGTAGCGATCGGCAAGCCAGCGGGCAAACTCGAGGACTTCAGAAGACAAAGGATAAAGCAAATCGCTTTTTCTGAGGATTGCTTTTGCCGTAAATTTCGATTGCTCGGCAAATCGCACCACAAATCCGGTCGCCGTCCCATTTCGAAAGGGCACCAGAACCGGATCCCCGATTGATAGCTCTAAATCTTCAGGAATTTCATAGGTGAAGATCCGGTCAAGCGACGACGGCCCAACGGGTAGGATCACGTCAGCAAATCGCGTTTTGGTTTTTATGGTTAATGACATGACGCTAGGTGAGCGCCAAGCTGATTTTCAGCGCTTTGTTAACTTGATGCATATGGAGATCCGGCAAATGTCCTTGATAATCTCGCAATTGATCTTTGTAAATCGCGGTAATTAGAGCACAATCAATAACAGAATCTTTTTTCAAACCTGCCATCCCACGGTTAAGGCTGACGTGAATAGGAAGTTCCTTTTGTGCGTCATGACGGATAGGCGCGATGATCGTTTGATTGCTGAACTTATTTCCTCTGTCATTTTGAATAATGAGGACCAAGCGCTCCTTGTGAAGGCCTGTCCCTTCGGTTACGTCAGCCCAAAAGATGTCTCCGCGACGCACATTCATTCATCCCACACTACTTTACTCATCCCCTGTATATCTTGCATAACCTCTCGATCCTTCTCGATGTTTTCCGGGTTACCATAATACTTAGCATACGCTTCTTCCATCGCCATCATTTCTTTGTTTTTTAAGTATCCATCGATGGCTTTCTGAAGAATAGCACTGTAACTGACCTTCTCAGAGCGGCACAGCTTTTTGAGTTCTTTATCCTGTTCTTTTTTAAGGCTAACAGCTCGTTTAATTGTTGTTCTCATTTTTGTAATACCTCTTTTCCTATTATAAATAGTACCAAAAATACTACCGAATGTCAATGAGTTGCCAGGAAAGACTACCGCTGTTTCTTGAGGCGATTAATCTCATCCTGGATGCTCGAAAGTGCATCATTGTCCAAGCTTTTGGACTTGGCCTTTTCCAGCTCGTCCATCGCGTCTTCGACCATTCCCATCGCTTTGTAAGCTTTGGCGAGATCTTGATGATAATACCAGTGGTCTGGAGAGGCGTCCAACGCCAGCCTGAATTGATTGGCTGCTTCAATGTAGTCTTTTCGTTCAAGGTACAAGTTTCCCAATTTTCCGTAAAAGAGGCCTTTCTTGTTTTTCTCGCGCTGGATCGCTTGTTGATAGCTTTTCACGGCCAGGGTGAAGTCTCCCTGTTCCGCATAAAGATCTCCAAGCATTCCGTGGTATTGCGATTCTTCAGGCATCACTTGAAGGGCTTTCGTCAGCACCCGAATCGCCCCCGGAACGTCCCCCATGCCGGCAACCACTTGCGCCAAATCGGCATACGCTTCCGGTTCTTGAGGGGAAAGCCGGGTGGCTTGTTCAAGCGCTTGACGAGAGGAGGCTAGGTTTCCGGTTAATTCATGCGCTTTTCCAAGCAAATGAAACCCTTTCGCAAACCCCGGAAGATAAGAGGTTGCTTTTTCCAAACATTCCACGGCTTCTTGGGCCTGCACATTTTTCAATAAACTTTGTCCAAGATAAAAGTAATTTTTTCCAATGATTTGTTTAGTTCGCGCAGAGTCCCCTTTGGGAGCGGCTCCCAAGGCTTTTTGGAAAGACGACACCGATTGCGCGTATTGTTCCAATCGGAAATAGGCTTTTCCCAAAAGGCTTTGCACCAAATGCGACCGAGGTTCAAGCTCCAGCGCTTTTTGAAGTTGAAAAATGGCTAAATGCGCCAAATCTTGTTCCAGATGGACGCGTCCTAAAAGCGCGTGAGCCAAATAGTCCTGAGGTGCTGCTTCGATGGCTTTTTGATATTCTTTTCTCGCTAAATCAAGCTTGCCTTTCGATTCATAAATGACGCCGAGCGCTTTTCGATAATCAACATTGGCCGGGTCCAGGGTCAGCGCTTGCTCCATCTCGCCGACGGCTTGCTCAAAATCTTCTTCGGCAAAATAAACCATTCCTAAATTTTCGTGAAATTCGGGGTTATACGGTTCCAGCTGTATCGCGGTTTTGTATTCGCGGATGGATTGTTGAACTTGATCTTTTTTATAGTAGATTTGCCCCAAACGTCCGTGGGCTTCGGAATCACTGGGATCCAACGCAAGGGTCCACTCAAATTGGAGTGTGGCTTTCTCCAGGTCCTCCTTTTTTAGATGAAGTTTCCCAAGATTTTTATGAAGCGAAGCATTGTTGGGGTTTAGTTCGGCCGCTTTTTCATAAAAGTCAAGCGCTTTATTTTCTTCATTTCGCTTTAACGAGAGTTCGGCTAGTTTGGTGTAGGTTTCGGGATTGCTCGGATCGGTTTCAAGCGCTTTGGAAAGATGAACCATCGCTAATTCGATTTCGTTTTGTTTCTCATGAAGTTCGCCGAGTTCCACCAAAGCTCGACCGTCTTTTGGATTAAGAGCGATTGCTTTTTCGTAAGCTTGAAGGGCCTGGTTGTACCGGTTTGTGTTTTTGTAGATCAAGCCGAGAAGCCGCAGTAAATCAGGGTCGCGGGGGGATTGATTCAGCAGTTTATTGAGGAGAGAAAGCGCTTCTTCAAACCGGGAGAGATCCATCAATAAACGGATCATCATTTTCGAAGCATCCCGATTTTCAGGTTCAAGTTCCAAAGCCTTTCCTGCGGCGCGCCGCGCTTCTTCAAGATGCCCGAGGTTTTCTTCCACCTTGGCAAGCTTCAATTGAAGCTCGGCGGTTGGAATGAAACGAACGGCTTGTTGATAGGCTTGAAGCGCTTCCAAATCATGGGATAAGGCGAGTGCTGCGTCGCCTAAGGCGTTCCATAGAAAACCGTTTTCGGGTTCCACTTCGGTCCCCTTACGGAACGTGGTCAGCGCTTCTCGAATCCGGCCAAGGCCAATGAGGCACAATCCGGCGAATCGATAAACCTCAGGCGACTTTGAATCTTTTTTTAAGAAGGCTTGGAAAAAATCGTAAGCGTTTTTATAATCTCCCTTTTCATAGAGACGGATTCCACGCTCCAGAGTTTCGGGAGAAGGAGCAATCACCACGGAAACGAGAACGGCGCCGCATTTAAAACAGTTTTTGTCCGCCGATCGATTTTCCGTGCCGCACTGGGAACAGGCTGTTTTTAAAGTGTCACCGGTTTGGGTGGCCGGGTGAGTTCGAAGCGCGGCGAGATCTTTTTGAAGCCGCTGGACGACCAGGCGATATTTTTGATAGTCTTGCTCCGAACGTTCGTCCTGCGCGGAAGCTTCTTGCGGTTCAAGTGGCTTCGAGGGCTCAAGTCGTTGGGTCTTGTCGAGATCGTTGGAGATTGGTTTCGCCTTTTCCGTTTCCATGGGTGCCTCGAGCGCGGCTTCGGCGTCTTGATCAAACGTATCGCCTAAATCAGTGAGAAGTTGGCTGACGCTTTGGTAGCGATCGTCCGGATTTTTTTGCAGCGTTTTCCAGACGATGTCGTCGAGTTTTTTATAGATATCGGTGTTTCGCACGGAGGGAAGCGGGGGAGGCGTATGCAGATGATGGGCAAGCATCTCGCTTGCCGTGGTTCCGGGAAAGGGAAGCTCCCCGGTAAGAAGTTCATAAAGAAGAACTCCAAGCGAATAGACATCAGAGCGGGCATCGGCTTGATCCCCTTTCGATTGTTCCGGCGATACATAGGCAATGGTGCCGAGCATGGCGCCCGGCTGGGTGACCGAGTGGCGGTCATCCATAACAGCAATACCAAAATCCATCACTTTGATTTTCGAATCGGCCAGGACCATGATGTTTTCCGGTTTTACATCGCGGTGAATCACTTTGTGCCGGTGTGCGTAATCCAGTGCGCCGGCAATCTGCTTAAACAGAAAAAGCGAACTTCGGATATCAATTTCAGAGCGGCTCTCCAGCCATTCCCGAAGGGTTTCGCCTTCCAGGTACTCCATGACCATATAGTAGATGCCGTTGTCTTCACCGACGTCGTACACCGGAATGATGTTGGGATGATCTAGCTTGGCGGCGACTTTGGCTTCCCGCATAAAACGGCGCAAAGCCTCTTTTTTGCGAAGAAGTTTCGGGGGAAGAATTTTGACGGCGACGTGACGTTCCAGACGGGGGTCTTCGGCTTTGTAAACAATGCCCATGCCTCCCCGGCCTACTTCTTCGATAACCCGATATCGGCTGATGAATACTGGGTCGTTCATAGCGTTCCCGCGCTCACTCCTACTCCCTCGGTTTTAACAACGGCAATTTGTGTGAACCTTATACGTTCTCCTATAAAATCACTTCATTTTGAGCGGTGTCAAGTGTAGACGAGCCCTCTCAAAATGAAGAAAAAATCCTCAGAGTGCGGGCGCTCCAGGTTCACTCAAATTGCCGTCTATTAACCCTCGTCAATCGACGGCAAGCGCCCACGTGACGCTATGTGTCTATTGTAGCCTTTCAGAGGAGGGTTTGTCAATGAAAAGAGGGCTAATGCGACGTTAATGTTTTGTAAACAACAACAAAAAAAGCCCGTCTTTGAAGACGGGCTTTAAAGATTCTGATCGTTAGGCTTAGTCCATTAACAAATGAAGCATAGAGTTGGAGCTGTTTGGACCTGCCGCCCACGAAGTCGCAACAAAGTTAGTCTCTTTAGAAGGGCTAACGAGATTGCTTTGGGCTTGAAAAACCGGAATGGCTTCTTTCGAAGGACTTTCAAGCTGTAGTTCAGTATTTTTGTAAGACGATACGCTTACACTATCCGTTGGCTGAGTTTTGCCTGATTTCTCTGCCGGTGTATATGCGCCGACATTTGCGGCTCCCGTCACAGGAGTGGCTCTAAAAATTCGATCTGCTGGACCTACCATTTCTCTCGCCTCCCAAAATTCACTTGTCTTTATAAATAATACCATAAAAAAGTGAAGATGTCGAGTCCTTTTGCGGCATTCATATATTGAAAAATTGTAAATTTTCCGTTAAAGAGGGGGATAGAGGGAAATGTTAAGAAATTTTTACAATTGATTACCCTTAAATCGTTAGAAACCGTAGGCAAAAATGGGTCCAGAATAGGGGAAGAACTTCGGCCCCAACGTCGCACCGACAAATTGCGTGACATTGTTGCTGCTGATATTTGTGTTCCAAACATTACCTGAAGCATCGATCGCTACCCCATAAGGCCCTGTTCCTGCGGTTAGAGTAGCCACTCTTGTCCCCGAAGCATTTAATTTCATAACGGTGGTTGCTCCATCATTGGCGATGAAAGCATTGCCGTTTGCGTCAAACGCAATTCCAACAGGGTTGGTTCCAACGGTAAAAGTTCCCAGAACAACACCAGCCGGGGTCATTTTCGCAACTCGATTACTGGCTTGATTAACCACCCAGATATTTCCGGACGCGTCAAGGGCTACCCCATACGGCTGACTTCCTCCGGAGGAATAAGAGGCAAGTTGGCTTCCTGAAGAGGTTACGTAAGTTATTTTATTCGTTGTCAAATTTGTAATCCAGGCATTGCCGGAAGCATCAATCGCCAGCCTAAACGTTTGTCCTCCGCCAAGAGACGCATTGGTTACAACGGTCCCTGAAGAATTCAGAACGACTAATGTACCGTTGCCATACACGGGAACCCAAACATTCCCGGTAGCATCAATCGCAATATCTCCAATGGCCGAACCGATAGAAAAGGTTCCCAAGGTTTGTCCGGAAGAATTTAACTCGGTGACATTGTGGCTGGCATTGTTTGCCACCCAAAGATTTCCGGACGCGTCAATCGCAACGGCTTCCGGATTTGTTCCTACCGTGAACGTTCCGACCAAGGCGCCCGTTGAACTTAGCTCGGTGACCGTTGAGGCTCCGATGTTCGTCACCCAAACATTTCCTGAAGCGTCAATCGCCAGGCCCGTGGGGCTCGAGCCGACTGGAAACGTATTCGTTGTGAGTACCGGTTGAATGTTCAAGGTGGTTTGACTTGACCCGGCTATCGCAATGCCTGTAGCGCCACTAACGGTATTTGCCAACGTATAAAGATTGGTGACGTTAACCATCGTATCCGCAGGATTGACGACATTATAAAGGGCATCCTGAATACTGATAGCGGCGGAGGAGCTTATGGAAAGCGCGTTATTGAAAAGGGTGCTGCAATTTGCTGGAACTTCGATGCATGCGGCTACGGCGTTGGCATTGGTTGCCAAAATATTTTGATTGGTTGTGCTTAACGTGGTATTCATCGCTCCACTCGAAATCAAGTTATTATATTGCGCTATCATGTTCGCGTTTCCGCTACTGCTCAAAGCTGGAAATGACACGGTGCCGTTGACGTCTTGCATCCCGCCATAGTTAAAGGCCGTGTTGATGAACGCGGCGGTAGTCAATTCGTTGATGACAATGGAGGTTGGGGTGTTCGAGCCAAGGCCAAGGAGTGCTGAAAGTTGAAGGTTGCTGTTCGTCGCGCCACCGCTTGCACTTCCGCCGGATACAATAAAATAGAGTAAATTGTTTCCTCCCGGATCCGTAAAGTTCATGCTGAAGGCTCCGTTGGAGTTTGTCTTTGCGTTGGCTAATGGCGTAGAATTGCCACTGACGAAGAGACTTACCGAAGCGCCGACGATGGGAGATAATCCGCCGTTGACCGAACCAGTCACGTTGGTGGCAAAAGCTCCCGACGTGCCACTGCTTCCTGTTAATCCTCCAGATTTAGTGCAAGAGATGAAATCGAAACTGATGAGAAATAGAAAGACTAAAAATGAAAAGTAGACTCTAATCGTCACGATCGAAAATTTTCTTCTAGACAGAAGGCATCTCCTTCACAAAGGAAGCGATTGCGCAAAAACGAACCCGATCACGATGAATTTTCGTGATATCGAACCGAAATGGCAAAAGAAGTGGGAAGAGACGGGTCTTTTTAAAACCGATACCGGTCAACCTCCGAAGAACAAGTACTACGACTTGGTTATGTTCGCTTATCCATCCGGCGACATCCACATCGGCCATTTCCGAAACTATACCATTGGCGACGCGTTGGCCCGCTACAAAAAAATGCGAGGTTTCGACGTTTTTCACCCGTTCGGCTGGGATGCGTTCGGATTGCCGGCAGAAGAGGCAGCAATTAAACACGGCATTCATCCTCGACAATGGACGCTCGATAACATTGAACGGTCTAGAGCGACTCTCAAGCGAGTTGGAATTGCTTACGATTGGGATCACGAGGTCATCACGTGTCTTCCCGATTATTATCGATGGAATCAGTGGATTTTTATTAAGATGTTCGAAAAAGGTCTGGCATACCAAGCGGAAAGTTTGGTCAATTGGTGCACGCATTGCAATACCGTGTTGGCCAACGAACAAGTGATCGATGGAAAGTGCTGGCGTTGCGACAATGAGGTTACCAAGAAAACCTTGGTGCAGTGGTTTTTCAAGATCACCGCTTTTGCTGAACGTCTTCTTGAAGGCTTGGATCGATTAGACGGCTGGCCCGACCATGTCAAAAGCATGCAGCGCAATTGGATTGGCCGAAGTGAAGGCGCACAGATTGTTTTTAAATTGGAAGGGGATGGCACGCCGCTTCCGGTCTTTACGACACGGGCGGACACGGTGTTTGGCGTCACGTTCGTTACCATTGCCCCGGAGCATCCGCTTTGTCGAAATTTCATCCAGAACAAAGAGGTTCAGGCTTATATTGAAACCTCGCTTCGGCGGTCCGATCGCGATCGAACACTGGAGGGTGAAAAAACCGGCGTTTTCACCGGGCGATACGTTATCCATCCGCTAACGGGAGAGAAAGTGCCCCTGTGGATTGGCGACTATGTACTGGCGTCTTATGGAACCGGGATCGTGATGGGCGTCCCCGCGCACGACGAACGCGACTTCATTTTCGCAAAAAAATACAACCTCCCCATAAAACAGGTTGTGACCGGGACACGCCCATCCGGGACTGGCACCACGGGGCCTGTCCCAAGTGGGACAGGCTTGGCTGAAGCGATTTTGGAGTATGGGACTTTGATTGATTCAGGAACGTTTACAGGCCTCACCAGCGCCGAAGCGCGCACCCGTATTCCAAAAGCGCTGGAAGAGCAAGGAATGGGTAAACTCGAAGTCCGCTACAAACTTCGCGATTGGCTCTTGAGCCGCCAACGTTTTTGGGGCACCCCTATTCCGATGATTCATTGTTCAAAATGCGGCGTTGTTCCCGTTGCGTATGATGATTTACCCGTAAAATTGCCTGAGGGGAAAATCGATTTCATTCCGAAAGGCCGCTCGCCGCTTGAAGATGTTCCCGAATTTATCAATGTAACTTGCCCGAAGTGTCAGGGAAAAGCGAAACGGGATGCCGACACGATGGACACGTTCGTCGACTCCTCGTGGTACTTTTTGCGTTACTTGGATTCCAAGAATGACAAACTGCCGTTTGATTCGGCGAAAGCCGTACGATGGATGCCGGTCGAACAATATACCGGCGGCGTTGAGCATGCGACCCTTCATCTGCTGTACTTTCGCTTTTTTACAAAAGTTTTTCATGATTTAGGAATGATTCCGATCGACGAACCGGCGACCCGCCTTTTCAATCACGGGATGGTCCTCGACAAACACGGACAAGTGATGAGCAAATCGAAAGGGAATGCGGTCAGTCCAACCGATTTAATCGACCAAGTCGGGGCGGATGTTACTCGAATTGCAATGTTCTTCACCGCTCCCGCCGAAAAAGAGATGCTCTGGAGCGAAGACGGCATCGGTGGCGCCCTCCGCTTTCTCAACCGCGTCTTCCGCTTTGTTGGGGACACGCCCATCCGGGACTGGCACCACGGGGCATGTCCCCAAGACAAGGTCTGGCGAAAGCTGCATGCCACGATCAAGAAAGTTACGGATGATTTCGAGCGTTTTTCGTTTCATACCGCGATTGCCGCACTCATGGAATTGTTGAATGTCATTGAAGAAGCAAAGCCCGAAGGGCAATTGGCTAAGGAAGTTGCGAAAGTTTACACGCAATTGATTGCGCCGCTTGCGCCGCACATCGCGGAAGAAATGTGGGAAACATTAGGTGAGAAAGAGTCTGTTTTTCTTTCGAAGTGGCCCGCATTCGATCCAAAAGCGCTGGAAGAATCCGAAGTGGAAATGGTCATTCAAGTCAACGGCAAAGTCCGCGATCACTTAACGGTTTCGGTTAACGCGAAAGAAGACGAAATCCGCGAAGCGGTGTTAATCAATCCGAAAATTAAAGCTTTGCTCGGCGATACCAAAATTCAGAAAGTGATTGTTATCCCTAAAAAGCTTATCAATGTCGTTGCCCGTTAGAATGACAGAAAGATGGAGAAAAAAAGTTTGGGAGTTTTTAGGGATCACGTCGCTGGGGGGAATCCTCACTGCCATTTTAACCTGGCCCTTTGTCGCCCGATTATCTGTTTTCTATCAAGACAGCGGCGACTACCCCACCAATGGTTGGATTCTTTGGTACAATCAATGGGCGATTAAAACTGGCCGAATTTTTCACCAGACCGATTATTTTAACGCGACCCAATTCCATCCTTTTCCTTATTCTCTGGCCTATGCCGATCATCTCTTTCTGCCTTCTTTAATTTTTTCACCCCTTTATTGGTTGACGCACCAGTTCATTTTTTCGGTTAATTTTTTCGCGTTTTTAACGTTGATTTTAAGCTTTCTATCCAGCTATTATGTCATTCATTACTTTGTTCCCAATAAGCCCGCCAGTCTTTTAGGGGCGGCTATCTATACATTTAATCCGCAGACCCTGTTTGTTTTTCCGGACTATCTGAACCTCATGAATAAATATTTTTTACCTCCGACGTTTCTTTTCGCCTATTGTTATTTTAAGAATCCCGGTTGGAAAAATGCGATGTTCTTTTCCCTTTTCTTCACGCTTAACGCGCTTTCGTCAATCTATTTTTTGGTATTAGCTTCAATTTTTCTTCCTCTTTTTTTTCTTCCGTTTTTAATCCAAAAGCTTGTACAAAAGAATTACAATTATTTTTTATCCTTCTTTAAATATAGTTTATTAGGCATTCTTTTTCTACCGCTGCTTTTATATTTCAACAGTCCTTATTTAAGCTTTACCAAGAAAGAAGGCATCGTCCGAAACTTGGATCTTCAAAGTTTCTACTCCGCACGGCTCATTGATTGGTTTCTTCCCGATCCGGACAGTCTTCTTTATCATCGGCTGGCCGAAAAAGTCCAAAGGATAAAAGCCGTCAAAAGTTCTTTCCCGAATGCGGATCATGTGTTGTTTTTAAATGTGATTCCATGGCTCTTGGCCGGGATCGGAATTTTTATGGGGATTAAAATCCTTCGCCGAAATCAGCGGGATACAAGTCTGTCTTTATTTTTTTGTTCCTGGATGATTATTCTTTGCGTTTCGTTTATTTTGGCTTTAGGGCCCTATTTTTTGGGATGGAACCATAACTATGGCTCCATAAAACTGCCCTTTTATTATCTTTATAAATTTTCTCCGATTTTGGATGGAATGCGAACCCCAACGCGTTTCCAATATGTTTTTTATTTGCCTTTTTCCGTCTTCGCAGCCTATGGAGCTGCTTCTCTATTCGATCACAAAAAAAAGGCATCCTTTTCGGTTTTCATGGTACTTTTGGCCCTCTTAATTTTGGAAAACTATACAGTGAAGAGCTATGCAAGCACCTCGTCCATTCTAATGGAATTGACCGATTCAAAAAAGCGGCAACTCTCTTTTTTGTCGGGAGAGACTACCTTCCATCTCCCCGTGTTTTGGCCGGACCTTTTCAAGAATTCAATTTATTTAAACTGGTCGACTCAAACCGGTGAATCTACCTTGAATGGTTATTCCGGCTATATCCCCGAGGATTGGAAGGCTTTAGTCAAGGGTATGGATGACGACCTGAACGAGGACGCAATCAAACAATTAAAGGCCCTCGGAATTCGTTTTATTATCCTTCATAAAGATTTGATGAAGGAACGCTATAAGGCTCTCCTTGAGAAACACGGGTCTCTTTATAAAGAGCTAGCCTTTTATGAAGATGATAAAAACTTAATTTTAAAGTTAAGAGACGAGGTGTTGCCCATTCAAAAATGCAGTTTTTATAACGATATTGCTCAAGAGGGTTTTGCTTTTTTTGCCATCGACGGACTGCCTTCCTATTTCCAAGCGACTCTCAGAAACACAAAAGATTGCTATTTGTGTAGTGCAGGAAAGGACCGGTATTGGCCTGTAACGCTTACCCTAAGCAACGAGCGTTACCCATCTTTCCTGAGGCTGCCAATCTTGATTCTCCCCCATCAAAAAATTTCAGCGGTCGGTTTTATCAGGCGTATAAAAACAGAGTGGAACACTGTGAATGACGCACAAATTAAGCTCACTCAGCCGTTATCCCCATGAACGAAGTTTTTAAGTCAGTGGGAGTGTTTGCGGCCGCGGCGATTGCGGCGTTCTAGTTTAATCGGCGTTCCTGAATCTTTCGCGTCACCCTCGTCGGAAGAAAGGAGTGAGGATTCATCTCCGGCAACTTCTTCCTCGTGCTTTTCCATAACGGCCACCGCGGTCGTTGAAAAAGATTCTTCCAAGGTCGAGGAGCCTACTCCAGGGTTTGGCATCAGTGAACGGCCTTCTTTTCGAACCCTCACAATCGGGATGTTAGCGGCTAATGCAATGGCGCTGTTGCGCCGTTCCAGGCCAACTTGAAGATGAGGAACGTCAATTTCCAGATAGCGGCTTACGGCGCCAATCATCGCTTCGCGAATCACGCCCATCAACTCTGAAGAAACCGTGGCTTGATCCATGATAAGGGTGTTGCGCAATCGCTCCTTAGCACGGCTTGCGGAAGCGTCTGTCGCCGGGGTTTGGTCACCGCCGAAGAGGCTACGTATAAAGTCAAATCGTCTTAACAGACCTAACATAACGCCTCCCTTACGCTTCCGCTCGGGCAAACAAGCGGAAAAATTTTCCAATAATCGAATCGTTTCCGTCATCCATGGTAATTTCAGGTGCTTCCAGGTTGGGGTTGTCGATGCGCTGCAAAATTTCACGGTATGCTTTTCCCGCTTTTGAAGACGTGTTCAGCACCACGGGTTCGCCTTTATTCGAAGAAATTACGATGGCTTCATCTTCCGGCACAATACCAAGAAGCTTGACATTTAAAATTTCTTGAACATCGGCAATGCTCATCATTTGGCCCCGTTTAACCATGTCTTTCTTGACGCGGTTTAAAATTAAGCGCGGTGCGCCTTTTTCTTCGGCTTCCAAAAGTCCGATGATGCGATCCGCGTCACGTACGGCTGAAACCTCGGGGGTCGTCACTAAAATGGCTTGTTCAGCCCCGGCGATGGCGTTTTTAAACCCGTGCTCGATGCCGGCCGGGCAATCAATCAAGACATAATCAAATTCTTGTTTGAGGGTTTCGCAAAGTTCTTTCATTTGTTCGGGCGAAACCGCTTCTTTATCACGGCTTTGGGAGGCGGGAATTAAGTAAAGATTATCAAAACGCTTGTCTTTGATTAAGGCTTGCCTGAAAGAACGGCATTTGCCTTCGACCACGTCAACCAAATCAAAAACTATCCGGTTTTCCAAACCCAAAACGAGGTCCAGGTTGCGCAAACCAATGTCCGCGTCAATAAGAACCACTTTCTTTCCCATGGACGCAAAACCGGCGCCTAGGTTCGCCGTACACGTCGTTTTCCCCACACCACCCTTGCCTGACGTGATGACAAAAACTCTTCCCACCTTAGTCCCTCCCTTGAGGTTAGTCTTCTCTTCCACGACTTGCGTTAGTTCAGTTTCGTTCATAAGGCTCAATGGTTATCTGTCCTTCCCGCACCCGGGCTAACTCCGGAACGTTGACCGAATTTTGTTTCCGTTCGGGTGCGCGTGCTATGCAATCCGCAATTCGCAGTTGTGTTGGAACCAATTCAAGGGCTAAAACAATGGCGTCTTTGGCCCCTTCAGCCCCGGCATGGGCGACACCGCGAAGTGCGCCGAAAACGGCGATGTTCCCGGTGGCTACAATCTCAGCGCCTGGATTGACATCTCCCAACACGGTGATGTCACCGATGAAATGAACTTTCTGCCCTGCGCGAACGGTTTTTTTTATGAAAAGCGCCGTCCCCTTTCGAACCGGGTTGCGTTCGTGGTTCGTGGAAGCAGACGGAGGCGGCATCATTTCCATCGCTCTTAGGCGTTGTGTTTTGACAGGATGGTCGACGCGAACGCGGCTGCTCATAATCGATCGGTTTCCCAGAAGTGTAATTCCATCGTTTTGGGCTAAGAGCTTCGTGATGGGGTTGTCGCTTAAAATGCCTTTTAAGCGAATGCCGCTTTCATCTAAAACATCACGCAGGGATTGAAATTCGTCTTCTTGAAACGGGCGCATCCCGAGGTCGAGAACCAGTTCCGCCGCTTGAAAAAATTGAGCTTCACCTTGAAATTTTTCTTTGAGATGGGTGAGAAGTTCGTCCATGGAGGCTTCCGGAGCTACGTGTACCATGAGCCCTTCCTCTGTTCCTTTGACCGTGACCACCCCGGCGCCCTCAACCATGCCAAAATTTTCCTCGACGGTATGATAATTCCTTCTTTGTGTGAGATTCGGATGAACGGGGAGAAAAAAGATAAATGTAAATTTCGTTATCGATGTCAAAACTGCGTAGGCGGTAAAGGGTCGGGCTTCCATCATTTTTTAGGAGCAGATTTTTTACCACGCCGCGAGGATCGGGATAATAGCCTTCAAACCAGATGAGCCACTGACGTTTCGAACGATTAGAAAGCTCCGCGACTTGAGAAAGGTTTCTTTCCCCTTCCGCAATAAGCCAGGGTATTTGAGGATTTTGAGGGATAACAAGATATGTTTTTTCGCGCCAATCCACGCGTACAAGATCCGGAAGATAGTAACAAAGTGGAAAAATCGCCGGGGCTTCTTCGACTAATACGGCATCGTTGGCCCGGACATTGCGGCGGAGAATCGCGGCGGCGGCTTTCCAATTTTGCCGTTCGAAGGACGGACTGGTCAGCAGAAAAAACCAAACGATCAAATTGACGAGGAGGAGGGCGCCTGTCAAGGGCAAATGGACAACCCTGGGGAGCTTTGAGAGGCCGATAAAAACAAGAAGATAATAATAGGGAGCCAAAAGGATGAGATACCGGAAGGCAAGCAGGTGTAGGGACAACGTAGAGCTGAGTAAAAACGGAACAGCATAAGGAATCAGAAAGAGTAACATAAGAAAAAAGATTTCGTCCTGTTTTTCTTTTCGGCTTTGCCAAACGGCTAAGAAAACCAAAGCGCTTGCGAGGAGAGTGCCGAGAATATAATAAATGGGGAGGTCAAAAAAGCGATAAGCTAAAAGCAGCCATGCCAAATTCATAGCGTACTCGATCGGGGGCGTCAAGGGAATCAAGCTGCCACCGCCGGCACGCATTTGGGTTAAAAACAACGGCAAACAAAAAGAAAATGTAACGCCGAAGAAAACCAGGCAGAATAAAGCGGGCTTCCATTGCCGGCGAAGAAGTAAAAACACGACATGTGCGCTTAAAATAAAAAAAGTAAAGTAATGGATGTAAAGACAGATTGCCCCCAAAACACCATAGAATAACCAGGAAGCGGGAGATTGACGTTTCCAGGCGAACCAGAAGACCAGTGAAGCGGCCAAAGAAAGCGTTGTTGCGAAAGCATACATCCGTACTTGCGTTTCCTGATTGAGTGCCGCAAAGGAACAAGCCCAAAACAAAGAAGCGATAAGTCCCAGACGAGCATTAAAGAGTGATTTTCCCAGGAGATAAACAAGCATGCAATTAAGAACGCCAAAAAGCGCCGAAGGAAACCTGAGGAACGCTTCACTTCTTCCAAAGCTCATCCAGCCATGAAGCAAAGAGTAAAACAAGGGAGGGTGCGCATCGACTTTCAAAATTTGTAGAATCGTTTGTAGGGGGTGACCGGCTACCCACACGCTAAACGCTTCGTCGGTCCACAAACTTTGTTTTCCGATAAAAAGCAGACGTAAAAAGGCGGCGAGAATGCCAAGCAAGGCGATGACGGTAAAATCGCGTGAAAACCTCCGGGAAGAATTCATGCTAATCGTCTCGATTTTCAAGATTTTCATGCCGGAACCTGCTCCGACAGCTTCAAAGGCGAAAATCTCAACCTCGTGGAATAATGCGTGATGAAAACCGTTGGGTTGATGGTGTTGCTGATTCTCGTTTTTGTTCTCGGCATAAGCTACCAACGGGTTCTTTCCGACGCGACCCTCCAAAAAGAGAAACTGACCGCAGCCCGGCAGCGTTTTTATGATTGGGGACGTTTTACCGATCATATACGTGAAGATCGCAAGGCGTTTGGCGATCGATCGCTTCTGTTTCCATCCAACACGTTGCTCGATTCGTTGCATCAAATCAATACCAAGGATAAAACCGCATTACTGGTTTTTCAAAGCTCGCTGGACACCGTATCTCATCGCAAAGGCTCTCATCTGAAGGCCGTCATCAAATCTCCGCATAACCCAGAGGTCGATCCCATTAAGCTGATTGTTGAGGGACGGAATCCTTTGAATTATGAGATCAGAATGACACTGGTAAATCAAGGGAATCGAAGTGAAGTCTTAACCCGGAAAAGTTTTTCTTTAATCGATTCTCTTGGGCGTCAAAATTCCCCGTTTGCTCTACGCGAATCGATTGCCGGGTTTACGATTGTCCCCAAAGGCTTCATTACGTATGAGTTGCTTTTTCATCGAAGCGCTCCGGAGGTCCCTGTGTCGATGAAGATTGCCGATTCTAGCGAGTCGATTGTTTTTCCGGTTGAAATTTTAGTTTTCAATGACCGCGAACGTTGAAAAAAAAGTAATTCCGATTAGTCTTTTTGCGCTGGCGCTTTTTATCCGATTGTGGCATTTGGGTAAACCCAGCATCTGGATGGATGAGGCCTTCAGCGTTTGGGTATCGTCGCACAACATTCACGACATTTTTACCCTTCTTAAAATGGATACTCACCCTCCCGGGTTTTATCTGTTTTTGCATGAATGGTTTGCGTTTGTAGGGTTTAATGATTTTTGGCTTCGCTTTCCGTTTGCCGCGATGGACGCCGGCAGCGCGGTGTTGATTTACTGGGTAGTCAGAGAGTGCTCGAACCGGAAAGTGGCTGTTTTGTCGAGCCTTCTTTGGGCGGCGTCCTTTTATGCGCAATACATGGACACCCAGGTGCGGATGTACCCGATGGCGTTATTCTTTTCACTCTTTTCCACCTTTTTTTTCTTGAAGGCGTTTAAGCGTCCCACGGTTTGGCGATGGTTGGTTTATCTCATATTTGCAGCTCTTTCTCTCTATACCCATTATTATTGCGGTCTCATCGTCATGACGCATTTGTTTTATATGGTCATAAAAAAGCGGATTCCTGAAGCAAGTTTCCTCCTCATCGGCTTGACGATCTTATTTTCACCTTGGATACCCGGCTTTCTCTATCAAACACATCATTTCGTGGGATGGAGAACGCTGCAGGTTGAGCCTTGCTGGAATCTCCAGTTTTTTGCAACCTTGTTTGGAGTGTCGCTCATCTATGGAAACCCGCTTATGATTGCGTTCGCCAATATTTTAGGAGCCATCATCATGGCCGTCAGTGGAGTCGTTGTTTTTAGGAATAGCTCGAAAGAGCAAGGACTTTTATGGCTATTAACGGCTTGTCCATTGTCATTTTTATTGATCAGTTATAACTTTCAGATCAGTTATGTTCATTGGCTTCGGCATATCACTTTCCTGGCTCCCTACTTTTATTTTCTTGTGGCATTCGTTTTAATTTCCTTGCACCGGCTTTTTCTTGTTGCTCTTTTGGCTTGTTATTTTTCTATGAATCTTTACTCCTCATTTTTATTCGGCACCGGACCCGCTTTCGAGCGCCAAAGTTGGAGAACCATCTCTCATTACCTTAGGGATCATATGCAAGATGGGGATAGCGCGTGGGTGGAACAGTCTCTTTCACTCTTTCCCATTTGGTATTATGACCCGAAAGAATTTAATATCCGCGTTAAAACGGGAGAACAAGGTTTTTCTATCGAGATTCTTTCTCTTCGGCATAAAATTTGGGGACTCGGCAGCTCCGAAGTCGCCGAAGCCCAACTCCAGGCGATCAGCAAGAACTCAAAAAGAATCTGGGTTATCCTGTGTCAGGAAACCATTGCCGACCCTCATGAAAAAGTTATTCGATGGTTTAGGAAACATTGTCCGCTTCTGCTAGCCCAGCGTTACCGCAGTTTGGACGAAGGTGAAGATATTCAGGTGTTTCTCTTTAATCCGCCGAAGTTCTAGCCTACGATGACCGAACGCATTGAAAGAACAATCATTCCGGCGAGTATTTTTGCGTTGGCTCTTTTTATCCGTTTGTGGCACTTGGGAAAGCAGAGCATTTGGATGGATGAAGGATTCAGTGTTTGGGTTTCCTCTCACAGCGTCCACACTATTTTCACGCTTCTTAAAATGGATACTCATCCTCCCGCCTTTTATCTGTTCTTACATGAGTGGTTTGCGCTTGTAGGGTTTAACGATTTTTGGCTTCGGTTTCCGTTTGCCGTGATGGACGCTGGAAGCGCGGTGTTGATTTACTGGGTGGTCAGGGAATGTTCCGGTAGAAACACAGCGCTTCTGTCGAGTTTGTTTTGGGCGGCGTCATTCTACGTACAATACATAGACACTCAGGTGCGGATGTATCCGATGGCTTTATTGCTTTCGCTCTTATCGACGTTGTTTTTCTTGAAAGCGTTTCGGCAGCCCACGATTTGGAGATGGTTGGTCTATCTTGTTTTCGCTATCCTCGCTCTCTACACCCATTATTATTGCGGCTTTATTGTATTTGCGCAGTTATTTTATTTGGTCCTAAGAAAGCGGATTTTGGAAGCGGGATTGCTCTTCATCGGTTTGGCCTTCTTGTTTTCACCTTGGATTCCCAAATTTTTCTATCAAGTCCATCATTTTGTCGATTGGAGAGGCTCTAAACTTCAGCCGTTATGGACGCTCGATTTTTTTGCGACCTTGTTGGGCACATCACTCCTCAAAGAGAACAAGTTTTTCATGGGGTTAGCTAATGGTTTGGGAATGGTTATCCTGCTTGCCGGAGGACTTGTCATTTTTCGAAGAAAATCCAAAGAGCAAGAACTCTTGTTGCTTTTGTTGGTGCTTCCACTGTCACTTCTTGCCGTCTGTTATTACTTTGAAATCAGTTTTGTCGATTGGAGCCGGCATATCATTTTCCTGGCTCCGTACTTTTATTTTCTTTTAGCCGCTTTGTTAATTTCTTTGCCTCGGCTTTTGTTGATTCCGCTTTTGGTGTGTTTTTTTTCTATCAATCTTTTTTCTTCGTATTTATTCGGGACGGGGCCGGCTTTCGATCGTCAAAACTGGAGAGCGGTTTCAAACTATCTCAAACCCTGGCTGCAACCCGGCGACACCGTATGGGTGGAACAGCTTCTTTCCGTTTTCCCTCTTTGGTATTATTCCCCGGAGTCCGTAGACATCAGTTTAAAAACGAAAAGCGATAAGGTATTTATTCAAATTGTTCCGCGCAAAAATAGATTTTTTGGAATCGGGAGCACCGGGGTTCAAAATGATGAACTCAAAAGGATGAACTTAAATTCAAAGAAAATTTGGCTGATTCTTTGCCAAGGTGAGATCGATGACCCTGGAGAGAAGGTTTTTCGATGGTTGAAAAATCATTGTGCACTTCTTTTATCACAGCGATATCGCTGTTTAGACGGCGATATTCAGATTTTTCTTTTTAAGTCGCCACAAGAACCCTAACGCTCCAAGAACGCCGAATAAGACAATGGCCCCCACTCCAAAAGCCGCATAAACTTGGGTCGGTTTGTACTGAAAGTCGATGCCATGGGTTCCGGGTGGCACAACCACACCGCGCAGGGCGCCATCAATCAAATAAATTTTGGTTTCATGCCCGTCGATGAATGCTTCCCATCCGGGAAAGTATTCATCGGATAAAACAAGAAATCCGGTTCCCGGGAAGTTAACTTTCGCGTGAATGTCATCCGTTGTTTCATGAAACTCTTCCACGGTTCCCTCTGAAAAATGAGTTTGCTTCAGGCCGGTCAAATCGCGAGGAAATATAAAAGCGGTTTGTGCCGGATTGGCTTGCAGCATGTAAATTTGTTCTTTCATGTCATTTAACGTGGTTATGGTTTGAAGGGTTTGAATGGGGAAGAGCCGGGGAAGCGCGTTGCGGTTTTCCCAGATTACGAAGTTTCCAGATTGAAAGACTTTCCTGTAAAAGTGCATTTCCGAGGTTTGACCGGTTGAGGGCGCGTGCATGAAATAGGGATGATAATTTCGAATCACGTTGATTTGGACGTTTCTGATTTGAACCGGTTGTTTTGAGAGTGTGTAAATTTGCGCGTAGAGAGGGCCGTGAATTTTTTCCGGAACGAAGATTAATTTGGAATAGCGCTGAAAAGCGGAGGTAATACCGATGGGGTAGATAGTCAATTGACCGTCTATCGAATGGAAGTCGTCCGCAAACAAGGCAAATACAAGTGGCGAAGAAAGTGGCTTGTCCGCTTTGGCTTCAAGAACGACCTGATACGCCGCATCGGGATAATAGGGGATCTGTTGAGGCCGATCGCCCGAGGGCTCAGAGGATAAACGTTCGACTGCTGCTTTTTTGAACCGAGGTAAGCCGGAGTAAGAAAGGTCTTCATCCGGAGGAACAATAACGTACCGTGTCCCAAGAAGACTCAACATGAGATTGTTTCGAAACAGTGCTTTTTCGCGAAAAAAATATCCAAAATAATTGATGTCCAAAAGGTCGCGTACGTTGTCGGGGACGAGCGGATCATATCCATTTAAAAGCCGGATTCCTAATGTAGAATTGACAATCGGCAGGCCGCCGTAATTAAAAGCTTCATAATAACCCGAATAAGCAAAACGCTCGTGATCGAGATTGTCGGCAAGATATTGAAAGGCGGGATTATGAGTTAAGGATTCCTCGGCTCCTAGGGGCGGCCAGGCGGCATCAAACGTTGCTCGAGAAAAAAATGCTTCCGCAAAAACCAGACTAATGATAAGAAGTCCATGCCAGGGCTTATTCCGAGGTGCAACCCAGGTCCATAGAATATAAATCGCAATAAAACTCGCCGGTACCCAAAACGAAGGGCTCGAAATAAAGAGCGATTTTGTCCATAATATTAGAAATGCCAAACCTAAGACACACGATAAACCCCAGGTGAGCGTTCTCCTCCAGTTCGCGGTAAGATAGTATTCATATCCCAGGCCAAATAAGACAGCAATGGAAAAATCCAGCTCGAAAATATTTCTGGAGGGGGCCCGAAAAAGACGAAAAAAAGGAAGATGGGATAACACGGAAGCCAATGGCATCCAGTGACCACCCACGCCTAGGAAGAGAGCACAAACTCCGACCATGCCCCAAAAACGCACTTGAACATGGGCGCGGGAATACTTAACAACGGTAATCAGAGCTACTACAAGAGCAAGTATTCCGGTGAATGCGGAGTATTCAACGAGGTATCCTTGCGCGACATAAGGGAGATCATAGCCTCCTCCAAACATGAAAGGGAAGAAGAATGTTCCCAGCAAATGGGGCGGAAAGGATTCGAGAACGAGGGTCTGAAGGCCAAGTGAGGCGTGAAAATTCAAGGCGACCAATTCTTTTACGGCCACGATCTGAGGGTAAGCGATTAGAATCCCCAAAAGGAGAGGAAGAAAACCCAGGCCTAAAAAACGCATTCGATTTTTTCTTTCTACGACCGTAAAATAGATCATGAATAAACCTAAGACAAGATAACTATAAAACGAAATTTGGAAGTGACCCGCGAAAAGCTGGACCGCAACAATCAGGGAAGCTCCTAAGGCATCTTCAATTCGCAAATTGCGACGGATCCTTTCGTAGAAATACAAGAGTAAAGGCAGCCACACCGCCGCATCCACCATCGAAGGATGTTGTTTATGGGCCATCAGGAAACCCGGAAAAGCAAAGGTGATTCCGGCAAGAACTGCGGGAATTTTTCCGGTGCCCAGTAATCTGAGGTAGAGATAGGTGAAATACGCTGCAAGTGCGTAGTGCGCGATCAGGCTTAGGTTATAAGCGTAGGGCGTAGAGATGAAAAAATAAATCCAGTTCAAGGGATATAAAATTCCGGTTTGCAAGGTGCCAAGGAAAGGCAAGCCGAGGAAAAGATAAGGGACCCAAAGATGTATCCCTTGGCGAAGAAAATGATGTGCATAATAAAGTCTCCAAGGATAATGCTCAAGCCATCCATCTTGAGGCGCTATCAAGAGATGTTGGGTGAACGCTCGATAAAAGAAAAGCGCGGACAAGAACAGGCAAAAAAGGAAAATCGTAAGTTTTTCGTGGCGCTTCATTCGCTTCTTTTTTGTCGCTGGCGCCATAGAAGCGCACCCAGCACACTAAGCAATGTGATCACGCCTATTGCGGCGGCGCAATAAATCTGGGTCGGCCTGTAAAAAAATTCGACAGAATGCTTTCCGGGAGGCACAACAATGCCGCGAAGAGCTCCGTCAACCAAATAAATTTTAGTTTTTTGTCCGTCCACAAGCGCCTGCCATCCGGGGAAATATTCATCGGAAAGGACAAGAAATCCGGTTCCTGAAAAATTGACGTGGGCGTGGATGTCGTCAGTATTTTCGCTGAAATCTTCTACATCCCCCCGAGAGAAATGGATTCTATCCAAGCCGGTTTGATCTTCCGGAAACATAAAAGCGGTTTCTGCGGGATTGGCTTGCAGCATGTAAAGTTGTTCTTTCATTTCGTTGATGGAATGGATGGTTTGAATCTCTTGTACCGGGAAGAGCCGTGGAAGGGCATTGTGATTCTCCCAAATGATGAGGTTTTCAATTTGAAAAACCTTTTGATAGAAAGGTTTTTCAGAGGCTTGACCGGCCGGGGGCGGGATCATGAAATACGGATGATAATTTCGGATCACACGGATTTGAATATTTTTGATTTGGATAGGTTCTTGCGAGAACGTATAAATTCTGGCGTACAAAGGGCCATGAAGGTTCTTGGGAACAAAGACGACGGTCGAATAACGCTGAAGGGATTTGGAGATCTCGTCTGACGCAATGCTAAGACGATTATCATCGGAATAGAAATTGTCCGCATATAAATCAAAAAACAGTTGTGCGGAAAGCGGCCTTTCTGCTTTGGCGTCAAGCATGATTTCATAAGCGGCGTGGGGATAATAAGGAATTTGTTGTTTCAGCACGCTAATCGTCTTTCCATCTCCGGATTGCAAGACGAAGTCCGGCGTCTTTGCCCCCCAAGCCTGCAACGGCAAGGTTTCTATCTCGGCTTTTTTAAAATGTGGCAATCCGGTGTAAGAACGGATCTCTTGGGCCGCAAAAGAGGGAGGAGCGATAAGGTATCGCGTCGCAAGTAAACTTAAGATCAGGTTGTTCCGCACAAGACCCTTGGCATGAGAAAATGAACCAAAATAATTCATATCCAGAAGATTCTGCACATTGTTAGGAACCAGTGGATCATATCCGTTTAGAAGCCGGATTCCTAAAACCGAATTGACAAGGGGCAGGCCGACATATCCGAGATCTGTAAAATAACCGGTATAGGCAAAACGATCCTGGTGAATATTTCTCGAGAGATATTGAAACATTGGATTCTGCATCAGGGATTCAGTGGCCGATCGAGGAACCCATTCCGCGTCAAAGGCCGATTGACAAAAAAATGCCTCGCCCAAAACAAGCGAGGCAAGAAGAACCCAAGATAAAAGGGGACGATGATTCCAGAAAAGGCTAAGCCAGATGAGGTAAAGAAGCGTGAAAGCAACCGGTATCCAGAAGGTCGGGCTTGTTAACACGAACGTTTTGGCCAGTTCCTCCAAAGGATGCAGCGGAAGCCGAAACGGCTTGATCCACATCAATAAAAATTCTAAGAATACCATTAAACTTAAAAGCAGCGCGATTAATTTTTTTTGATTTCCGTTGGGGGATAGGTATTTTGAATATCCGTAGGCAAAAAGAACCGAAACGGCAAAATCGAATTCAAAAATATTCCGGGAGAGTGCGCGGAATGATTGGAGCATAGGAATTCGAAAGAAAACCGGCGCTAACGCGGTACTCCCCCCCAACATCAGGATGAAGGCGGTGGCGGCGACATAAGTTAAAAACCGGACGTGAGGATTATTTCGAAAATCTTTTACGATAACAACAACGGCGAGAAGAAGAGCAAATATCCCTGTAAATCCAAGATATTCCACTAAAAAACCTTGAGCAAAGTAAGGAACATGATACCCTCCTCCAAAGATAAACGGAAAAATGAGGGTTGCCAGCTGATAGGGATGAAAGGACTGAAATAAAACGGTATATAAGCCGAATTTGGCATGGAAATTTTGAGTCACCAGTTCCCGGGTCGCAATTTCCTGAGGCAATGCAATCAAGAGTCCAAGAACAAGGGGGAGGATGCAAAGGCCTACAAACCGCCCTCTCATCTCTCGATTGATTTCCGGCAAAAACGCAGCGAGAAAGACGCCCAGCACGATATAGCTATACAAGGACATTTGAAAGTGCCCCGCAAAAACCTGAACGGCGACGATTAAGGAAGCCCACAAAGTGTCTTCAAGTCTCAGATTACGACGAATCTTTTCATAAAAAAACAAAAGAAGAGGCAGCCAAATCGCCGCATCCACCATGGAGACATGTTGCTTGTGGGCCATGAGAAATCCCGGGAAAGCAAAAGTCAGACCGGCTAAAAACGAGGGGAATTTACCCAGCCCCAATAATCGAACATACTGAAATGTAAAGAATGCGGCCAGCGTATAATGAAGAATCATGCTGAAATTATAAGCCCCTGCGGCCGGCAAAAAAAAGTAAATCCAATTCAAAGGATACAGGGCTCCGGTTTGCATCATTCCGAGAAAAGGCATTCCAAGGAAAATGTAAGGGACCCAGAGGTGGAGCCCCTGATGAATGAACGCTTGAGAGAAATAGAGTCTCCAGGGATAATGCACAAGTCCGGCGTCAGCGGTAGCGATGAGGACCGGTTGGGTAAAGGCTTTATATAAGAAAAGAGCGGATATAAAAAAATAAATCCCGAATGCTTTTAAGCTGTCCTTCTCTTGCACCCGCGTTTCTTCCATGGCTGGCTTCTCTCTCATCTGGAGTAAAATTCAAGGTTCGCATTTCGTATCGGGGATTCATCCACGTTTATTTTGTGCATAAACCCTCGCGCGACGGTTTCTTCTTGAGGCGCTAGAAGTAAGGGAAGCCGTAAATAAAAAAGGCGGCGGGTATTATCCATCCTAATTTCGACGGGCGCATATCGGGAAGCCCCCATGCTGGCGAGGTACGCAGGGGTGGAATTATGAAGCGTAATTTCAAAATCGGTTGGTAAACCGTCAATGGTGTAAAGATTAAAGTTTTTCTTGAGGATGTCTTTATCAAAATTGCACGTTTTAATCGGGGGAAAACCTTGAAGATTAAGAATTGCAATCGTGGGATCTTCAAAAAAGATTAGTTTTTTGTAAAATCCGCCAAGCTCTCTCTGATACGCTTGATAACGCTTGACCGACATAAAACTCTTATGAAGAATGACAAAATCAACGTCCAACGCTTTTAACTTTGCAAGAGAAAGCGGGTTTAGGTCTGTCTGGATTTGTTCCAACAAATTGACCCAGTCATAGGGGAAATAACCCGAATAACCGTTGAGCGTTTTTTCGTAGGTTTGCGTAGCCCAGCTTAGGTAACCGGACTCCCAATAGAATTTTTTTGCATCCGGAACAAAGGTTGGCAGATGAAAGGTGTTTGTCCCTTGCAAGAAACTTAACCGGTCTTTCTTCGGATTGGAAAGTTCGCTTAAAATTTCGGATTTTTGATTGTAGTCGTTCACGGTATAGTTTTCTAAAACAAGCAAAGTGATTAAAAATAAGGAAAGCAAAAATACTCTTTTCTGGCGTAATTCCAGTAAATAGGCTGCTCCATAAGCGGAGAAAATTGAAAACGGAATATAAAAAAAGAATTGAAAGCGAGTCGGTCCCCGAATGCCGTCCAGGAGCGGGGAAACCTCGTAAAGGTAATAAAAGGGAAGTTTGATGCTGCCATATTGAAGGTTCCATCCCAGAAAGTAAGGCCCGAAACTAAAAACAAACGCACCTATCAGGGGAAGGCAAAGTGCCCAGAAGGTTACGTACAATTTTCTCTTCAAAAGACAAAATATGCCCGCTATTGCGAATAAACTGGGGAGAATATTTAAGAAGAGACAACGTTCTTGATTTGGCAGAAATCCCTCAACGGCTTTCATTTTGGCAAGTGCTTGCGAGTACTTTTCATAAAAAAGAGTATGAGGAACGGGTGAGACCCAGTCAATGAGCCGGGACGAATAGTAGCGCTGCACGTCTAAATTACGGATAATGCCTTCTCGATGCGAAAATGTCATATACGGTGCGTTAAAATACCACAACACGGGAAGGAATACGAGGATAACGGTTCCGTATTTAACGAGCGAAATGAAATAAGAAAAATCTTTTGCCTTAATCCTGACGATGAGAAAAGGCAAGAAGCACAAGGGGAGTAAAACTAGCGTAAAGATAAAGAAGTAAATGGATGACAACGCATTTAAAGTGAAGAACAGGCAGAAAAGAAAGGCCGGGGTCCAACGCGGCTCTTTAAAATATTGATAAGCAAAAAGAAACAACGGCGGTAGAAAATATTTGTTCATTAACTGAAGATGATCCGGAAAAGCGGAAAAAGTAATGGGATTAAATGTATAAACGATAGCTCCTAAAATACAAGCCGCAGGATTTTTTATGAAATATTTTAGTGTAAAATAGCTCGCTATAAAGCTTAAAACAAAGGTAAGCAGGGCGAAGAAGTTGACTGAAAATACAAGCTGATGGGTCAGCCAATAAATGGGCGAAAAAAATAAGGACGGAACAAACACGTGGTCGGAATAAGCTAGGGTGTATGGAAGCGGATAGATTTGGGTTGAGTTGAAATAATCAAACTGGTGGAAGATTCGTCCTGTCTTCATCGCCCATTGATTGTACCAGAGGATCCAGCCATTTAACGGGAAATCCCCGTCGTCTTTGTAAAAAACAGAGAGTTTTGTGAAGAGCGGCCATGTGAGAAGAGCCGTAAAAAGACTCCCCAGCGCGGCCACTCCTAAAAACTCTTGAATGCGCTTCCCGTTTAATTTCAACGCCGTTGTTTACGATAGGCGACACATCCATTCCTGTGGGTAGAGGATGTAGGGGATGGCAACGAGAGGGCGAATTGCATTGCAGCAAGGAGAATGAAATGAAACTTTCCGTAATCGTTCCGGCGTATAATGAAGTCCACACGATCGGGGATATTATTTCTAGAATATCCGCAGTTCCTTTGGACAAAGAAATTATTGTCGTGGATGACGGATCGGTTGACGGAACCGGTAATGTACTTGAAGAGGTAAAGAAACGGTTCCCGGATGTCCAAGTTTTTATCCACGCTAAGAATAAAGGCAAAGGCGCCGCGCTTCGAACCGCTTTTCCCGCCGTTACGGGAGATGTTGTTGTCATCCAGGACGCCGATTTGGAATATGATCCACGCGATTATCCTCTATTGCTTGACCCCATCCTTGATGGAAGAGCAGACGTGGTATACGGCTCGAGATTTTTAGGGGGTCCTCACCGGGTTTTATTTTTTTGGCATTTTGTAGGGAACAAATTTTTAACGCTTCTTTCCAACATGCTGACCAATTTAAATCTTTCGGATATGGAAACTTGTTATAAAATGTTTCGGAGAGAAGCAATGAACGGCATCATGATTCGCTCGAACCGTTTTGGAGTAGAGCCGGAGCTTACGGCGAAACTTGCGAAGAGGAAGATCCGCATTTACGAAGTCCCCATTAGTTACAGCGGCCGCACCTATGAAGAAGGGAAAAAAATTACTTGGCTGGACGGGTTTAAGGCGATTTTTCTAATTTTATGGTTCCGATTTTTTGATTAGTTGGACTTAACCGCCGCGCTTCTCGATCATAATAAGAAGCCAGTCCATAGGCGTTGAAGGTTACAGCGGTTAAAGCGGCGTCATGGTATAAAATTGGGTTATAGGGATCTAAATCTACCGCGTTGACGTACGCGGTCAATGCACGTTTTCTCCACCCGGAAAAAGCCGCCAAACGGCCAATGTCCGCCCAGACGTAAGGATCATTAGGGTTGAGTGCGACGGCATGATTATAACTGAGAAGCGCTTTCTCCGGGTTTTTCGACAATTCATAGGCTTTCCCAAGTTTTTGATAAAGCGAAGGTTCCCAGGGATCCCAGATTGCCGCTTCATCAAACAAGGGAACCGCCGCCGCTGCATGATTTTGGTTTAGCTCACGATCCCCCTGACGCTTCAGTCGATCTGCCAGAGTGTAGCGCGAAGTGTAAAGAATTATCAAACCACTAAAAATAACCAAAAGAATCACAAAGATAACACGGAATGGGGGTTTCAAGGCAAACGTTTTAATTTCAGATGTTTCGCACGTTCGGCTGATCCCTAATCCGAGTAAATACCCGCTTAACGCCATCAGGCTGACATCCGGAAATATAAATTGAAGCACAAAGAACGCAACCAGCAAAGGAACAAAAATCGAAAGCAGATCGAATCGGTTGGCTTGACGGTCAATTGCAATTTTTCGCGCGAGTCGATACAGAACCATCAGCCAGAGGAAAAGGAATAGAACTCCTCCGGGCATTCCGGTTTCCGCAAATAAATCGAGGAATGTGTTATGGGTACTTTCGCCGATGGCAAGTCTTGTGCGATAAAAAACCGGTTCATCCCCGCGCATCAGAAGGTAAGAAAAGGAAAAGCTTCCCGGCCCGATGCCGGTCCAGGGGTGAAGGGTTAATACTTCCACCCCCTTCTCAAAAAGATATTTTCTTCCGACAATATCGGGATCATTTTTCCAGAAACGGGGATCAAACCGCCGGCCTTCGGTTGAGTGATAGACGAAAGCCAGGATGAGCAGAATGAGAGTGGCGAGCAAAGAAACCCGCAGAAGCTTAGAGCCGAAGGAAAAGAACTTGTGAAACAGGATGCTTACCGTTAACCCCGCGATGAAAAGCGCTACGAACGGGGCGCGGGTATAGCTCCATCCAAGGGCTAGAAATTCTCCGCCCATCAGTAAAAACCGCCAAAGGTCTAACCGCATCATCAATCGTATGAGCGATAACGAAAATAGGATACTGATGATTCCACCGAAATGATCGGCATTGCCAAGGGTTGAGAAAATTCGTCCCGTCCAGGGGGTCCATTCTTTGGGATCATAACCGAAGTGTTGTAAAAATCCATATAAAATCAAAGGGACTCCCAGGCATTCGAGCAGGGTCAACCCAAGGTTCAGTCCCCGGCCGCTCGGTGAAGGAGTTAAGGCGATGAGGCCTATGAACACAATCCAATTGAGATAGAGAAAGAATTTATTTTGCGAAAGAAAAGGTAGGGGGCTGTGAACGGTTGATACAATCAAGAAAAAAAAGAATAAAACGAGAAGACCGAAAAAGGCGTTAAGTGGAACGGAAATCGATTGACGTCGAAGCCATTTACCTCCCATAAAAATTAATATCCCTGCGATAAAACAGGAAAAAATAAAGTTTTTTGGGGTGGTGAAGTTATTGGCAAACGAAGTCGAGAAAACGATGCCAACACAAAAAACAGTCCATGCGCCAAGCCGTTCCAATGTTCCGTCACTCGTTTGAGGTTCGCGCGCAATCACAGTTCTTTTTTCTTCTTTCTCCAAGTCATTCGGGGAGCCTCTACAAAAAAGTTTTATCAAAGAAAAAAGGACTCTGTGTAAGCAGAATCCTTTCAACAGTTATAATGCTATAATCTATTGCGTTACGATACCGCCCTTGGACGAGAACTCGGGGAAATTCGGCGAGCAGCACGTGCCGGTAACCGTCTTGTGCGCTTGTCCAATCGAGAAGTAGGTATAAGCCGCAGGACCGGATGTTCCGGTGTAGGCGTATGCACTGCCGCTGGCGGGACACGTAGGAAATTGTCTGACATAGGCGGGAGAAAGCAATGCGAATGCTCCCGTTACAGAAGTCGTCGGGTAATTTCCGTTGTAGTCGTTAGCATACATTTCCGTGGAAGTTCCCAGGTTTCGTATGTTTGATTCACAGGCCGCTAATTGGCTTTGAGCTCGCGCGTGAATAAAACTCGGAATAAGGATAGCCGCAAGAATGGCGATAATGGCGATAACGATCATGAGTTCGATTAACGTGAAGCCCTTAAGTAGCTTTTTCATGGTATTCACCCCCTTCCCTAATGAACTTGTACCCAAATCTCAAATTTTAAGACCATGCCTTCTTGAAATTTGTCTCGAATCCTCTTCTTTCTAGGGTTATGACTCAAGGAATCTCCTTGCAAACGATGAAATATAAAGGCAGTTCCTATGCAAAACTATCTTTTGGCCGTATTAGTCTGTTTTTTTTTCGGGGGAACAATTTTTTATCTATGGTTTCATAGATTGCCTGTTCGAACTACTTCGTTTGGCTCCAATACAATTATCTCTCCGGCTGACGGCGTCATATGGCAGATTTTATCCCTAGATTCAAAGGATAACCAAGGAACACTTGAAATCCCGAAGCAGTTCTTAGGAAAAATTTTGACCTTTTCGAATGATGTTGAGAAAGCCGCCACGGTTGTTTCGATTTTCATGAGCCCTTTGGATGTTCATGTGAATTGGTCCCCGGTGAATGGAAAAATCTTGTATTCGCGACATTCGGCCGGAAGTTTTTCTTTTGCGAAAAGCTGGCGGAGTTTTTCAAATGAAAAAAATGAAATACTTTTCGACACGGGAACGTTCCAGGTTAAAATGATTCAAATTGCTGGATTTTTGGCGCGGAGGATAGAATTTTGGGCCTCCGCCGGGGATCAAACCGTGCAAGGAGAACCGATTGGAATGATTCGTTTTGGCTCGCAAGTCTCGCTTATTTTACCCGGAAACATTTCATTGGGCGTGAAAAAAGGTCAGCGGGTGAAAGGTGGGGAAACCATTTTAGGGACTTGCTCGATTTGAAAAGTTATTGGTCTTTGGCGAATTTTCTATCCATTGGAAATCTCTTATGTGGAACGTTGTCTATTGTCTGCTCGGTGAATCGGGAACTTCATTCTGCCGCACTTTTGATCCTTACCGGCGTTCTTTTTGATTTTGCCGATGGAAAAACGGCGCGTTTTTTAGGGCAAGCTTCCTATTTTGGAAAAGCGCTTGACTCTCTTTCCGACATGGTTACCTTTGGGATAGCTCCAGTGGCTGCGGGAATATTCTTGCTTCATAGCTCGCTTTATGCAGAAGTTGTCATGGCGCTTTTTGTCTCAGCGGGAGCATGGCGGTTAGCTTACTATATTCAATGGGGAGAAAAAATTCGCCCCCCGGGAATGCCAATCACGATGAACGGATTAATCTTTCCTCTCTTGTTTTTATTCAACGCACCCGTTTCGATTTTAATCGCTTGTTATTTTCTCTCCACTCTTTTTATGGTGGGGCCTATTTTTCTTCACGGATCGGCGGTTTCATGAAGGATAATGCGTTGTTTTTTCGGCGCTTTATCAAGAATTCCGGAAAGGTGGGTTCGATTGCCCCCAGTTCCAAGTTCTTGGTCAAAAAAAGTGACCGGGATGGTCCCCTTTGAGCATCTGAAAACCTTGATTGAATTGGGAGCGGGCACCGGCGTCTTGTCTGCCGAGTTGCTGCACCGTAAAAAAAGGGAGACCCAGTTTCTGATGTTAGAGCCGGACGATGAATTTTTTGCGGTTCTCAAGAAAAAATTTTCCAAAGAAGAACATACGGAAGTGATCCAAGAATTGGCGGAAAATCTCCCTTCCGTGATCAGCGCTTTCGGCATCAAGAAAGTGAATTGCGTAGTCTCAAGCCTCCCTTTTGCGCTGATTAGCAATAAAGTCTCAGCCACTATTTTGGCTGCAATCGCGGAGATTCTTGCCCCGGGGGGAAGGTTTGTTTTTTATCAATATACGCTCTTTCGTCTTCCGTTGATTTTAAAGTATTTCAAGATTGAACGGTTTGCTTTTACTGCGCTGAATGCTCCGCCGGCTTTTGTTTTTCTTTGTTCTGCGCGACAAAAAGGATAACGAAGATTTCATTGCCGGGCCGGAACGATCGAAATTTATAAGATTTAACTTCACGACGATGATGCAGAAACCAGGAGAGGCTTCTTTCATGAGGATCGTCGAGTGTGCTCTGACAAAGAACTAACCATTGCCGCGTTGACCTTAAAGCGACTTTCTCGAGAAGCGGGACGGATTTTTCTCCTCCAAGGATATACCACTGTGTGTTTAACTGGCCGGCAGGGCTTATGGCAATCAGAGGTGTGTCATCCGGCGGCTGAGGTTTTGTCCAGTCCAAGTGAATGATGTCGCGGAGGTAATACCAAAGGGGAGGGATGCTCATGGCTTGCTGAACAAAAACGGCATCGCCGGTTTTTAGATGTTGCCGCAAGAGCGTGGACGCATCCCGCCAATCTTGGCGTTGAAACGCAGGTCCTTCCATGAACAGACCCCAAAGACTTAGGTTCAAGGCGAAGAGCACCAGCATAAATACCCCTGCAAAACGATCCGAAAGAGCGATCATTGCCGCCACGAATAGAAGAAAATAATAAGGGACAAACAGAATGATGTAACGGTAAAGAAAAATGTGATTCGTCGTGAAATAACTAATCGCAAACGGCACCAATGAAGGAAACAGACAAAGAAAAACAAGAAAACCAATCGCATTGGAAGATCGCGCTTTTAATCGAAAAAGACCTGTAACGATGACGCCAAGAGAAAGTATTCCTAAGGAGACACTGAACCAATATTTTTCAAAGAATACATTCTCAAAACCCAACGCATTGCCGGCAAAAATAATGAGCTGAGTGAAAGAAATGCGGGGGAGTGATTTGGAAACATGGTGCTCAAATTGAATCCAAAACGTAGGGAGTTGTGGAAGAAATATCAAGAAGAGAATTCCTGCGGTCTTGACGGTTTTTTTATACTCACGCCGGCTTAACAAAAATAGAAGTTGGGATGTCAGAATGAATCCGGAATAATAATGTGTGTAAAGCGCTAACCCGGCTGTGATAAAATAAAGTATCCAATCCCGACGAGTCCCATCCTGGATGCTTTTCCAAAAATAAAAAGAGCTTAACAGGGAGAATAGGGTTGCCATCGCATACATGCGCACTTGTGTTTCTTGTTCCAGCGCAACATAGGCACACGCCCAAAAAAGTGCTGTCAGAAAGCCGACTTTTGAGGAAAACAAGCGTTTTCCGAAAAAATAAAGAATGAGAGTGGTAAAGGTTCCGCAAATGACCGAAGGCAATCGCAAGTAGAATTCCGTCCATCCGCCGTATAACCAAACGTGAGTGAAAGCATAAAAAAAAGGCGGATGTTGATCCACCCGAAGGATATCATAAATCCTGTGTAAGGGATTCGAAGCGGCCCAAACGCTGAACCCTTCATCCATCCATAAACTTTGTTTCCCCAGATCGAAAAGTCGCAAGCACAACGCAACCAAAGCAAGTAAAATGACAGTCCAGATCGTCGGATTTTTTTTCATCAGCAGGAACTTTGCCATTACGTAAGCGAATCCCGCTAAATTGAATGACTTGCCGTTTCATCGGCTGATGGAATCTCAACGAATCAAGGTCAGCATTCTCTGGGTTCTGTTGGCTGCTCTCTTTTTAAGAATCATTCTTTCCATGACAACAAGCTTTGACAGTGACGAAGCTTTCTCGTATTTTTTAAGCCGGCTAAGCTTCAAAGAACTTTTTTCAGAACTGTACTTTGACCGTCATCCGCCGTTTTTTTATCTGCTGCATCATTTTCTTGCGCTTCTTACTTCCTCGTCGTTCATCTTAAGGATTCCCGCCCTCGGTTGCTCGGCGATTTCATTGGTTTTAATTTTTCTTCTTGGCCGCGAACTTTTTCGTGAAAAACAGTGGGCGCTTTGGGCCGCTATTCTTTACGGCGTTGCTTTTGGCGCTTGGCACTTGGATTTTCGTGCGAGAATGTACGCCCCAGCGCAACTGTTTCAGCTTCTGGCAACCCTTACGTTCCTCAAGTTTCGTGCGGGGAATAGAAGAGCGATTTGGATGTATATTTTATCGATGACGGCCGCAGTTTATACCCTTTATTTTTCAACCTTAATTTTTCTAGCTCATGGTTTGACAGTGCTCTTGTTGAGAGACTGGAAAACGTTAAAAACCTTAATCGTTCCTGTCGGAATTTTATTACTACCGCTGGCTTATTTTTTTCATGTTCAAACGTCGTTCGCCATCATTCCATCTTTTTGGTTTTTAAAAATTTATTCCGCTCATCTCTACCCTTGGTTTTTGGGAGTGACTCCTTTTTTGGCTGCCTATGGTCATGTGATGCCTTGGACAATGCCCGTCCTCGCATGGTGCGGTTTTTTATCGTGCATCCTTTTTCTTTTTCAAGTGTTAGCACTACAAAAATGGAGCCGTGAAAACCGGGCTGGAGCCTTGCTGTTAGGGTGCATGTTCGTCACCCACGTGATCGGCATTTTGCTTTTGTCACAAATGAAGGGCGTGTTTCTGAGAGAACGTTATTTTTATTTGTTTTTCCCCTATTTCATTTTGATCCTGATAACCGTCTTAAAGTTTGTTTCTTCGAGCGCCATGAAGCAATCGTTTCTTTTTGGGTTTATCGGGTTGAATCTTGTATTGTTTGCCCACTACTCAACGTCGAGTTTTTTGTGGGGGGAAAACATGAAGCCGATTGCGGATAAAATCACGAAAGATGACAATCCTTCAGATTTGGTGGCGGTCAGCCTTCCCCCTCCGGCCTTCGTGGCGTTTAATTACTTCTTTGCGCCTGATCGATATCGCCTGCAATTGCGGGGGAATAGGCCGTCTTTTGATTACCAAGGCAAGCCCGCGGAGTATTACGTTGCGACCGCTGAAGACTTGGAGAAGGCAATCCCTGAGAAGGCGCACTTTCGGGCACTCTGGCTGGTCGTCAATCAGCGCAGGTATGTTGTGCTGAAGAGTGACGGCCGGACCGCTCGCTTGGATAGTCAGCAAGAATTGCTGAAGGATTTGATGAAGCGATATGCGCTTGTCTTCTCCGGTGAAGTGGTTCAGTTTGATTTGAATGGAGAGGACGTTGATCGAGTTTACGAATTCAAAGGATTAAAGCATACATGAAGATCTGGATCCTGAACCAGTATGCCGTGCCCCCTGATTCGCCGGGAGGAACACGCCATTACGATTTTGCGGCCGCCATGGCATCCAAGGGGCACGAGGTGACCCTTATCGCATCAAACTTCAACCATTGGACCAAGCGCGATCGAATCCCGGGAAAGAAAGTTTATCAGTTTGAGAAGGTCGGGCAAGTTCAGTTCCTTTGGGTGAAGACGGCGCCATACTGGCAAAACAATTTTAAACGGATCTGGAACATGGTCTCTTTTTTTTTAAGAACGTGGCGGTTGCCCCTTCGGGAGAAACCGGACGTGATTCTTGGATCTTCACCGCATCTCTTAGCGCCTCTTTCCGCTTGGATTCTGGCCAAACATTACCGGGTTCCGTTTGTGATGGAGGTGAGGGATCTGTGGCCGGAAACCTTGGTGCGACTGGGCCAACCGCCTCCCAGGATGATCTTGAAAGGGCTTCGACTTTTAGAGCGTTTTCTTTATCGAAAAACAACGCTTTTAATCAGCATGGTCACCGACATTCAAGCTTATTTTGCGTCACAAAAAATTAAACTTCCTCCCTTGGTGTATCTTCCTAATCCGGTGGATGCGAATCGATACCGGATCCTTCCAGGCGCAGAGGGGACAAACGTGCTAACAGCGTTAAAGGAAATGAAGAAGAACGGTCTCTTTGTTTTTGGTTATGTCGGCGCCCACGGGCCGGCTAACGATTTGGAAACGGTCATCGCCGCCGCTGCCTCGCTAAAACCGGAGGAAAAAATTCAGATTGTTTTGATCGGGGACGGACCTTCAAAACAAGAATTGGAGAAAAAGGCGGCAGCATTGCCGCAGGTCTCATTTTTTTCAGCGATTCCACGCCAGGAAGTGCCGGTAATGCTTTCCGGGATGGACGCCTTGATTTTTTCGGTGCATCCAACACTTGAGTCGACGTTAGGAAGTCCCAACAAGCTCCTCGATTACATGGCTTCAGGCAAACCCGTTCTTTGCGCCGCTTCGCTTCCCGGAAGGCCGGTGGAAAAGGCGGAGTGTGGGTTTCCCGTTGCCCCGCAATCTCCGGATCAACTTTGTGAAGCCATGCGTAAGATGGCGTCTCTCGAAGAAGAGAGCTTAGCGAAGATGGGAGAACGGGGGAGGACGTTTGTTTTTAAGCAGCATGATTTAGGAATGTTGACCGATCGACTGTTGGAAGCGCTTAACAGGATAACACGCAAGGGCGTGCAAGTGTGATTCGATGATTTGTATTGTGGTGGGCGCACGTCCAAATTTTGTTAAAATGGCGCCTGTTATCTTGGAACTTTCCCGCCGTCAGATGCCCTTTTTTGTGGTGCATACGGGTCAGCATTACGATCGAGAGATGTCGGAACTTTTTTTCGAGGAACTCTCATTGCCCAAACCCGACCTTCAACTTTCGGTCGGTTCCGGCACCCATGCCGAGCAAACGGCCCGCATCCTCCTTGCCTTTGAGCCGGTTTGCCTGGAACGAAAACCGGCGCTTGTTTTGGTGGGCGGGGATGTGAATTCGACGCTGGCGGCGGCCATGACTGCCTCTAAATGCGGCATTCCGGTGGGGCATGTGGAGGCGGGATTGCGATCTTTCGACCGGGCCATGCCGGAAGAAATCAATCGTGTGTTGACGGATCATCTTTCGGAATTGCTCTTTACCACCGAGGATAGCGCCAACCGGAATCTTAAACGCGAAGGCATCGCGGCCAGTTCCATTCATTTCGTCGGGAATACGATGATTGATACGCTGCGGCTTCATCTCGAAAAAGCGTTGGAAGCTTCGCCGTGGAGCCGCTATGGACTTCTGCCCCAACAATACGGGGTCGTGACCTTACATCGGCCCTCCAATCTTGAGGATGAAGAGACGTTTCGTGCGATGAGCGCGGCCATCGCGGAAATTTCGGAAAAGATTCCGTTCGTCTTCCCCGTTCATCCCCGCACTCGCGCTCCGATTGAAAAAAATAAAGACGCGTGGAGAAAGGTTATACTTTTGCCTCCGGCGGGCTATCTCGATTTCCTAGGCTTGATAGCGAACGCGCGCCTTGTGCTGACCGACTCCGGAGGAATACAGGAAGAGACGACGGCGCTGGGTGTTCCCTGCGTTACCCTTCGAGAAAATACCGAACGCCCGGTGACGATTAAGTATGGCACGAATCGATTGGCCGGGAAGAATCAGCGCGACATTGTTAAAATCGCCGAAGAAGCGCTTTCCGCTAAACGCGTCAAACCGCGTATCCCTCCGCTCTGGGATGGAAAGTCAGCGAAACGCATCGTCGACGTTTTAGAAAACCGGCTTTCGAGAAGGAAGTCATTCTCATGAATTGGAAAGATTTAAAATGGGGTTATTAATGAAGGTTCCTTTGATTGATCTGAAAGATCAACACCGGCTGGTTCGTGAAGAAATAACGCAAGTCTTGGCCCAAGTGATGGACGAGGGAAGCTTTATCCGCGGGCCCCGTGTGGAAGCGTTTGAATCGGAATTCGCCCGGTATTGCGGCGCCGAATATTGTGTCGGCCTTAACAGCGGGACCGATGCGCTTCATTTGATTTTAAAAACACTTGGCGTAAAGTTGGGTGATGAAGTCATTACCGTTCCCTTTACCTTTATTGCCACCGCTGAATCGATTACGAATGCCGGGGCGGATGTAAAATTCGTGGATGTCGATCCTGAGCGCTACACACTTGATCCCAATAAACTTTCGGCGGCCATTACTTCCAAGACGGTCGGGATTGTCCCGGTTCACATTTTCGGGATGCCGGCCGACATGAATCCAATTTTGGATATTGCAAAAAAACACGGGCTTTGGGTGGCTGAGGATGCGTGTCAAGCACACGGAGCCGTTTATCATGGGAAAAAAGCCGGCACTCTTGGAAATGCAGCCGCTTTCAGTTTTTATCCATCGAAAAATTTGGGCGCCTACGGAGATGCCGGGGCTGTTACGACGGATGAAAGCGCTATTGCCCAGCGAATCAAAATGCTTCGCGACCATGGACAAACCAGCAAGTATCATTCAGAGGTCATTGGCTACAATAGCCGTCTGGACGGATTTCAAGCGGCGATTCTTTCGATTAAGCTGCGTCATTTAGAAGCGTGGAATAAAAAACGTCAAACCATTGCTATGTGGTATGACGAGGCGCTGAAAGATGTTCAGGGGATTCGTATTCCGAAGCGCTTCCCGGACAGTACGTCGGTTTATCATCTTTACTCAATACGTGCAGAACGGCGGGATGCGCTGGCGGAATATCTTCAAAAAAACGGCATTTCAACAGCGGTTTTCTACATTGTGCCGGTTCACCAACAAACCGCTTATAAGAATGGCCGGCCCCTGTCGCTTCCTGTCTCTGAGAAACTATCGCAAGAAATCTTGAGCCTTCCGATGTTTCCGGATCTCTCCCGCGATCAAGTCGACTACGTCGTCGAAAAAATCCGCGCCTTCTATGCCTAACCCCGCCACTAGGCCACCAGGACACACATTAATTGGTTTCCTTCAATGTTTATGCCCCTAGCAGGATGCTCCTCCGAGAGCCGCGTGAATACTTGTCAATCCTAATTAATGTGTGTCCTGAATTGATAGCGTTTGTTTATGGGTTGTTTTGGGGGAGCTTCCTGAACGTCTGCATTTTTAGGCTGCCGCACGGCGCTTCGATTGTTTTTCCCGGTTCCGCTTGTCCGGTTTGTAAAGAGCCGATTCGGTGGTGGCAAAATATCCCCCTTCTAAGCTATCTGATTCTTAAAGGAAGATGCCATTCTTGTGGTTCCGGAATCTCCATTCGATATCCATTG
>Ga0207024_10040_pt1 | contig 39272 bp, 36 predicted proteins | sample Alteio_BWMinCont_44_FD_153470 | JGI IMG/M metagenome (GOLD analysis project Ga0207024, IMG submission 153470) | Enriched cells from forest soil in Barre Woods Harvard Forest LTER site, Petersham, Massachusetts, United States -... | ecosystem: Environmental > Terrestrial > Soil > Temperate forest >...
GTGAATCAAGTCACCGGCACAAGCGCTTCGACCATTCTCGGCAGTCTCAACGCGAATGGACGGGTCGTTTTGATCAACCCGAACAATATTACTTTCGGTTCCGGCGCTCAAGTGAATGTCGGAGGTATTTTTGCCAGCACCCTACCGATGGTGAATAATGACTTTGCAAATCTACATTTTAGCGGACAAAGCTCCGGATCGGTCACTAATGCGGGAACCATGAATGCAAATACCGTTGCGTTGATCGCTCCTTATGTGGTGAATACCGGGGGTATTTTCCATCAAGGTACCGGCGGCGGTGTCGCGCTCGGCGCGGGCAATGACGTACTGGTCAGTCTCGATGCGAGCGGACTCATTCAAATGAAGGTTTCTCCGGGAAGTATCGGACAACTCTCGGGAAATGGGATGATTTTTGATAACGGATCGCATGTTGTTTTGGCTTCCGCTCAACAAACGCTTGTGCAAGGACAAACTTATAACGCGGGAACTGTCGACATCGATTCCGGCGGGTTTGTCGTATTGGATGGAGGCTTCTTTGTAGGGTCACCTCAATATGTTAGTGTGGATGCAGGCAACAGTATCACCCAGACGGCTCTCGCCCAGTCGTTGTCTTCAGCGTTTCTTAGCGCTACTACCCAGGTTTATTTGAATGCGCCTACGATCGGCAGTGCAGACAATCCGATAAAAACATCCTCGCCTTGGGTTTTTGAGTTTTCCAATAACGGAAGTTATATCTCGAACTATTATAGTGGACCGACAAGGTTCACCTCTTGGCCTGGGCATGGATCGACATATTTTACTTCCTATGGCGACGTTAATATTGATTCGATCGGTGCGTTGTATGGAACGGTTTCCTTGACTTCGCTGAGTGGTTCCATTGGATGTTCATCTATTTGTCAAATAGTGGGTGAAAATGTTCCTCTGATCGATGCCTCACAAGTGATGCTTTCGGCAGGCAAGAGTATCAATAACCTCTGGGTTTACTCACCTAGCGTGGTTGCGTCCGCCGGAACGAACAGTTCGATTGTCGATGACTATAACGGAAACGTTGTGGTCAGCAGCACGGCGAAAGGAGACATTTCCTTCGCTGCTCTGAATGGCAATCTTTATACGAACGTGCTCGAAGGCCATGCGATTACGCTGACCGCCCCCAAAGGCGCGATATCGTCGCTACCCGGGGGACACATCGCCGCGGATGCGCAGCTTGACCCCACTGATGCGCTGGTTGTTTATGCCTTGATGGGGCTCGATCTTACCACCCATGCCACAGTGATTAGCGCGCAAACGGATAACAATAATATGAGCATTAACAATACGTCACCGTTTTTGCAGTTCTGGGGTTTAGCCAATTCCGCGTCAACGATTACGCTGATGACGTCCGGGCAGTTGAATCTGGAAACGGTCAACGCCAATACTGTTAATTTAATCTCGGGCGCTTCCATCCTGCCGATGATTGCCTATGACTATGCCGCCAGTTCCATCAATGCGAACAATGTGAATTTGAAGGCAAGCGGAATCATCGGGAGCACCGCGGCTCCTCTCATGGTCGATGCTTACAACAGCCTTACTCTGTGGGCTGGGTCAACGTACCAAGGCAATTCGATATCCGTTATTGCGGTGTCATCTCTTTTAACTCCTAAGGCCTTCACCATTCTTAACTCTCCAGGGGCAGTTGATTACAATGGATCCTGCGTCTATGATTGCCATTAAACTACAATAGAACGTTCTTAAAGCGTCCGGGCATAATGCCCGGACGCTTTTTTTGTGATCTGTTATCTCTTGGAAACAAGCTCGTCGTATTTAGCGCGGAGTTTTTTGACGTCTTCCCAAACCGCCCGTTTCATGTTAGGATTTCGTAAGAGAAACGCGGGATGGAAAGTAGGAAGGAGCGGTATGCCGCGATAATCGTGGAATTTTCCGCGTAACACAGAAATTTTTTCTTCGGTTTTTAAAAGTGTTTGTGCGGCGAATGTCCCGAGCGCGCAAATTAAGAAGGGTTTGATTTGATCCAGCTGCCGATGAAGATAGGGTTCGCACGCGGCGATTTCATCGGGAAGGGGATTGCGGTTCATCGGCGGCCGGCACTTGATGATGTTGGTGATGAAAACTTCCTCCCGCGAAAATCCGATCGATTCAATGATTTTCGTGAGAAGCTGACCGGCTAAACCGACAAACGGTTTTCCTTGCAAATCTTCGTCTCGTCCGGGACCTTCTCCGACAAACACCACCTTGGCATTCGGGTTGCCGGTTCCGGGAACCGCCAGCGTCCGGCCTTTTGCTAGTCGACATTTAATGCAGCATTGCACTTCGTGTGCAATTTTTTCCAAGGTATCGTTCATGCTACAAGTTTACCCGAGCGGCATAAAAACTTCCTGGTTGCGATCAAACCATAAAAATTACGGTTCAGTTGGAGGAGAGAACAAACGCTTGATAGCCGGCGCTATTGAGATCGCCGGCGACTGAAGCGGCCTGATCGTGAGTGTCATACGGCCCTACCCACACTCGATAAAAGTTTCCATCCGAGCGTTCAATCAGTTCGAAATCGCTGGTGTAACCTTGGTCTCGAAGATGATTGACCAGCTCTTTGGCATTGTCGGCTTTCGCAAACAATCCGGCTTGCACTTTAAACGCTTTGACGCCTTTGATCGAAGTGTCTGGTGGCTGCGTGGTTTGAGTGTCAGCCGGTTGGGTGTCCGCCGGAGCTGAGGGCTCGGGAGGAGGCTCGTTTTTTACAGCTGGAACCACGGCGGTGTTGGGTTCAAGGACCGGTGGTGGAACCACCAGCGGCGGAGAAGCAATGTTTTGGCGGCTGGGAGGGGCGCTGGCATTCGATGAAGTCGGTTGATCGGCGGACGCTTCCGCGGGCACGCGATAGGTTGACACGGAAGGCGGCGCTTTGATTCCCGCTCTTGATTCCAACAATTTGCCGCCAAACCATCGTCCAATCAATAAGGAGCCGATAAATGTTACAATGCCAATGACGGCAATTTTTTTCCAATTGACTTCCGGTTCGCTGTCGCTGACCTGTCGCTTGCGATATGCCATCAAACGCTCCTTTCGGATCTATTTCGATATGCTGGTGGTAAAATGCCTGCTAAATAAAATGAGACACACTTAAAAGTGTGTCTCGATTATAGTCAATGCTCCGTGTTAAATTAGGAGGGTGGGGTGAGGTGCTTTTCGCCTGGCTTCCAGTTGACGCCGCAGACGCCGCCCGATTGAAGGGCTTGTAGCACACGCAGTACTTCCGGGGTGCTTCGTCCGACGCCCGTGGAGTGGACGACCTGCCATTGAAGAATTCCCTCGGGATCTATAATGAAGGTTCCACGAAGATTGAATCCTTTGTCTTCAATGAGCGTTCCGTAGGCGTGGCTGATAGTGCGGGGAAGATCAGCCAGAAGCGGATAGGAAAGCTTGCCTCCCTGCTTTTCTTTAATCCACGCTTTATGCGTGAAAACGCTGTCGATGCTCGCGCCGAAGATTTCAGCATTGAGTTTCTGAAATTCGGGCTGAAGGTTTTTGAAATCTTGAACCTCCGTTTCGCAAACCGGGGTGAAGTCGAGGGGATAGAAAAACAAGACCACCCATTTGCCGCGCATTGATTTTAAACTGTATTCCTGAATTTTTCCGTCCGGAGCGACGCCTTGGGCTTTCCATTCCGGGGCCGGCTGACCCACTTGAAGTTTGGCAGCTTCTTTGCCATTGGTCAATGTTCGTTCTTGTAATTGTACTGTCATAATTGTTTCCTCCTTAATATAGCCTATAGTTTGGGACTATTTAATTCGTTTTTTAGCCTGGTTTACCTTTCATTATAGAGAGTAACTCCTGGTTCCCAGGATAAGATTCTCTAAAGGAGCAGCTGTTGGCGTTGCATAAGCTTATACGCCAGAGGTGAACGAAAGTTGCCCATTTACGAATACGAATGTGAGAAGTGTCATCATGCTTTTGAGTTGGTCCAATCGATTAATGCTGCCCCGTCGGCGGAGTGTCCTGAATGTAAAGGTAAAGCCCGACGGCTGATTTCAAAGCCCGCGATTATGTTTAAAGGGTCAGGGTTTCATGTGACCGATTATTCCCGCTCCGGCACAACAGGAAGTGCGCCGGAGGCAAAACCTCAAACCCAAACGGATACCACCAAACCTTCCGATTCAAAGAAAGAAACGAAAGCCGATAAAGCAGCTCCCAGCAAACCCGATGCTTCTTCGAAAAGCGATTCGGTGAAAAACAGTCCTTCCTAATCGATGCTGACACTTCGGCTTCTTGAAAGCGGGGACATTAATTTCGGGAAAAGCGTTCGTTATTCGCACGCGGATGGGCCCGAGGACAAGGTTCCATCCCGCGGCCCTTCGGATCGTCTGGATTCCGGAATACAACGACTTTCGACGCGCCAGCGAATCGATGAGTTTGAAACAAGACTGGCTGCAGTGACGGCGGTTGTCGAGAAGAGGGTGGCGGGGAAAGTTTATGGCCCAAAGGAACGTGATCCTAAACAGCAACTCAGTCAAGTGATAGAACTGTTTCGTGATGGTTTTAGAGGACATGGCCGTGAATTCCATTACGCCGTGCTAAGAGCAACGGAATTGGAACTGGGTTGCCGCGTTCCAGAAGCAAAGCCTCTCGTTGAGATTGCGCTTAGGGAAAGCTATAATTGGGAAATGTTGGTCCTTTTAAGAGAACCCAAGCATGATCCTTACGACCAGTATATAGAGGTTCACGTCGGATTTGCCGGCGCGATAGAAAGCGCTGAAATGATGATAGGGCGAGAGATGCCGGAAGGACGGGAGTGTTTGGAGTTGGCGCTTATCAACGCTTATACTCACGAGATGGACGGCGTCGAGTCGCTCCACTGGGCCGCGGCGAGTGATCGTTTTGAGCGCGCTGTCGCCTACGCCAAAAAGATGGTCGGAATCGGCATGATCGGAAAAGGCAGTTTGGAGCGGCTACAAGTTGCCTTATTAAAACAATACAACGCCGCCATGAACGATAATACCGATCATGCCACGCGAAGCGCCATCAACATCGCTCGTGAATTGGGTTCTTACGGAGCGGATGATGAAGAAAGATTGTTGACTGCAGCGCTTCGAAAAAATCTTGAGTACATGATGGTTCAACTTTCAGAGGCACACGGTGACGATTCACTGGGGAGAGTCAGTAGTGTATTGACCGACGCCTATAACGCTGCGTTGGAACTCAAGGATGATAGAACAGTGCGAGCTTTGAGTCAGATGGCATCGAACATGAAGTTGGCTTGGGCTCTTTATCAAAAACCAGCACTCAAGCTTTAAGAAGGAAGGCCGAGGGAAAACCACGAACGATTTTGTTGTAAAATATCTTCAAGGGGGGAACCACTATGGAGTTTCAGGATAAAACAATTCCGTGCAAAGATTGTGGGAATGATTTTGTTTTCACGGCGGGCGAACAATCGTTTTATGCACAAAAAGGTTTTGAGAACACACCGGCGCGCTGTCCCGACTGTAGAAATCAAAGGAAAGCTTCCTTTAAAAAAGGCAACGGTCGCCGCGGAGGGGGAAGTGGTAAAGCACTTTTTGACGACGTTTGCGATGCATGTCAAAAACCGACTCAAGTTCCTTTTCAGCGAACCGGAACAAAACCGGTTTACTGCCGGGATTGCTTCGAACAAAAGAGCGCAAGAAGTTTTTAGTTTAAAATTTTCCGTTTAATGAAACGCGACACACTTCAACGTGTGTCGCGTTTTTTTTTATTTAACTTCAATTGTAGCGCGCACTTCGTGCGCGCTTAATTTCGTTCGCTGGAGTCCAAAAATGAACTTTCGGACTCCAGCTCACTTCAATTGTAAAGAAAAATTTTCAAAAAAAGATCGCCAGATCGCTTGCATTTTTTTTTTGAAAGGTGTTAAGATGAAATTACGTTCTGTGTGATGCAGAACTTGAATCGAATTCGGAAACGAATGAAAGGTGGTGACGAGATGGCCGCCAAGAAGGCAAAGAAGTCAAAAAAGAAAAAAAGATAGGTTAACTTTTTGGTGCCCCCTCGTACCCAAGGTTCATTCCTTGGGTTTTTACTTTTCAAAGGACGCATCGCTTTAATGGAGAACTCCACCCTCATGACTGAAACCATTCATCTTAAACTTCCCGCGATTGCTGAGAATACGCTGCCCGTTCGACTGCTCGTTGCGGGTCTTGCGAATCTGCATCAATTTAATTCCGAAGAAATTGAAGACATGAAACTTGCCGTCAGCGAAGCATGCGCTTTCACGCATGAAGGATCACATTGGCTGGATCTGGCGGTTCATGTCGACTCTGATAAACTGGCCATTGATATTCAAAGTGAAGCCGTTCTTCAGAAACCCATGATCGCTCACGATGATGCCGCGTTATCCGGGATTGGTTTTGAGTTGATGAAAAAACTTGTCGACTCCATGGAGTACAAGTCCGAAGGGAAATCAACCTTCATTCGCTTGACCAAGTATTCAAAGAAGAATACGAAGGCAAAAACAGCATGAAAAAAAAGATAATCGGCGGTATGATTGTTTTAGGGATCGTTGGTCTCGCAGGATGCAGCTCTCCCAAAAAGACCGATGCTGTGTTGTCGCAAGCTCCTGCGATTTTTTCAAGTTCCGGTCCAATTTCTGAATCTGATTTGGGAGTTCCCCTTTATCCGAACGTTGTGGCTGATCAACATCAAAGTTTTGCCTTTCAGTCCAATTCAAAAAATCTTTCACATGTTAAAACTACCTCAGCGGCCTTAAAATCTTCAGACTCCGTTGATAAAGTGGAAAGTTTTTATCGTGAAAAACTTTCTCCCAATGTTCGCATTACCGAAGAGCAATCTCCCACCGGAAAATTAGTTGATATTTTTTCCGATCGGAATCAACGTCAAATACGAATTCAGATTGTTCCCGCCGCCAACCAACCGGGTTCCGTCATCGTTATCCTAACCCAATCCCGCTCTTGAAGTCCAGGACACACATTATTATCCCGGGAACCGGAGTTAATTTGTTTCACTCAATATTCATGCGTCCTTTTATTGAGTTCTTAAGAAGCCCATCATTATTGTTCGAAATTAATTAATGTGTGTCCTGATTTCAAACAAGGAAGGATGAGTTCTGGATCGAAAATACCGGCATGAAAAGAATCATTTGGATTGGGGTTAGTCTCATTGTTGCAGGTTTTCTTATCCACGCTTTTGCGGAAGAGCCGGGAAGCGTCTCAGATCCGCTGGTGACCAAAAGCTTTTTGGAAGAAGCTTACGGGTGGCGAGTGACTACTCTTCCTCCGGGAGAAAAACTAACGTTGGATCTGGGAGGTGAGGCGGTTCTTCGATCCGGGAAAGCGGTAATTATTGGGACAAAATCGGGAGGGTTAGCCGATTTAACGCTCGGCCAGGATCTGCCGGGCAATATCATCGTTCCCGCCAACCATTATTTGATTTCCGCCTCCTCAGATGGACGGGGCGTGAAAGCCATCAGCACAACGGTCTTATTGACACGCGGTCTGGTGCGATAGTTGCGTAGAATTCTTTGGATTCTTCTCTTGTGTTCTTTTTTATATGGATTTGCCCGATCGATAGAACGTTATAGGACAGAACGTGGAAACCGCCAAGTAGAAATTGCGCTTGATTACGATGCATTCCTGGATCTTTGCCAGCGTGACGGGCTTCCTATCAAGAAAACGTTGGAGCAATTTAAAGCCTTAGGGGTTAGCACCATTGCTCCCAGTGAAATGACGATTGAAAAGTTTCACCAAGCCGGTCAGCTGGTTTTAATTCGAGGCGAAGATTTGCCCCTCTATCCCGGGTTTGACGCTTACGGATATCCCGGACTGTTCAAAAAGAATTTGATTCCGCCCTATCCCGCTTTATTGATGAAGGCAAGCGAGCCTTCGATAAAGCCTTGGCTGTCAAGCAGTCTCCCGGCCATCTTCGGAAAAGAGCGGGTGGGTGAAATTCCCAATGGATTTGCGATCTTAGGGAAGTCGGACGATATTATTCAAAGCGGATTGGGGATTTCTCCCGCACAAGCGCGGAACTTCGTCTCTTTGGGTTTTGGGCTGAGCCCCCAGGATCTATAATCGCGATGAAGCGGACGCCGAGAAGACCGATTATTTAGCCAAAACATCAACCTTGCTTCCGGGAGTGACGGATATCATTTTTTCCGGGAACCGAAGTGAAGTACTCGGTTATGATCATGACATTCCAATGGTCGCCCGGCATTTCGAAAAAACCGGCGTCAATTTTGGTTTCCTTGAGTCCTATGATAACGCACATGCCCAACGGGGAGCCATGGAGCTTGCCCGTTTGATTCCCGATCGCCTCGTCAAGGTTCAGGCCCTTACGTTTCCTCCACTAACCCGTTGGGACCCGGCAAAAGCCCTCGACATGTTTATGTTGGGGGTGAAAGAGCGGAATATCCGCGTGATTTATTTTCGTCCGTTTCTTGTCAACTTTAATGGAAGCAGCTTGTTGGCCACCAACTTAGAATTTCTAGGATCGCTGCGCTCGGAACTTCTTCGAGATGGTTTTGTTCTCGATAAAGCGGAGCCCTTTGCTTCGCACCCCATTGACATTTGGGATTTGTTGATTCCCGGGTTAGGGGTGTTGGCGGGAATTTTTATTTTACTCGACCTGTTTATTTTTGTCTCGCCTTGGATGACCGTGTCTTCATTTATTACCTTGATAGCCTTCGTTCTTATTGCACACTTAATTCGCGGCGAAATGACGCTTCGTTCCGTGTTAGCGCTTTCCGCCGGAAATCTCTTTCCGATTTTGGGGATTGTCCTTTACTTTCCCGACGGTTCAGAACGTTTTATGGGAGCCGTGAAGGGTTTATTAAAAACCACCCTGATGACCGTGTGCGGTGGCATGCTTGTTTCCACGATGATGTCAAACAACTTGACAATCTTAGGCATTGAAATGTTTCATGGCGTGAAAACACTTTTTATTTTTCCGGTGATTTTTGGCCCTTGGCTAGCGTGGCTTTATCGAACAGAGAAAGAACGCTCGAAAACCCTGATTCAAAGCGGGCACAAACTGTGGCATCTGCTCATGCGTCCGATTCAGGCCTACCATCTGGCATTAGTCGCCTTGTTAGGTTTGGTGGGCATTATTATTATGGTGCGAAGCGGCAATGTCACGCCGGAAGGGGCGGTGCCGGACTGGGAAAAAACGTTGCGCAATTTTTTGGAAGTTGCTTTCGTTGCGCGTCCGAGGTTTAAGGAGTTTTTAATCGGACATCCTTTTTTTCTGCTCGCCTCGCTCTTTGGATTTAGCCGTATTTGGGGAGTTTTTTTCCTGATCCTGGGAAGTTTGGGCCAAGCGGACATTATGGACAGTTTTGCCCACTTGCATACCTCACTTCAAATATCGTTCTTACGGACGTTTCACGGATTATGGCTTGGCATCCTTATCGGCGCGTTGCTATGGCCTTTGGCAAAAAAATTTAAGGATGAGGAGACCTCGTGAAAACGGTAGCCCTGGTCGGTCTTGGATATGTTGGACTTCCTATTGCCTGCGCCTTGGCGCGCGAAGGTTTTCCATTGATGGCTTTTGATATCGATTCGGACCGGATCAAGGAACTTTCAGAGCACCACGACCGCACCGGTGAATGCGATCCGAAAATGCTTGACCAGCCGAACTTGATTTTTACCGGTGACCCGCAATACTTGAAAAAAGCTGAAGTCATTATCATTACGGTTCCCACGCCGGTTGATAAAGCCAACCGGCCCGATCTTCGCAATCTAACCTCCGCCTCATTAACGGTTGGAGAAAATTTATCACCGGGCAGTGTTGTGGTCATTGAATCTACCGTTTATCCCGGCGTCACCGAGGATATTTGCGTGCCTATCCTCGAAAAGGCTTCGGGGCTTAAGGCAAACGTCGGGTTCAAATTTGGATATTGTCCCGAACGAATCAATCCCGGAGATAAAAATCATACCTTGGATAAGGTGATTAAAGTGATTTCGGGAAGCGATGAACAGGCGCTTGGAACGATTGCTTCCGTATACGAAAAAATTTGTAAGGCAGGATTGTGGAAAGCCCCGAATATCAAAACAGCCGAGGCGGCAAAAGTGATCGAAAACATTCAACGGGATCTTAATATTGCATTCATGAACGAACTTTCAATCCTCTTTGATAAAGTCGGTGTCGTCACGCGGGATGTGCTGGATGCCGCCGCTACCAAATGGAATTTTCACCGATATTTTCCCGGACTTGTCGGGGGGCACTGCATCGGCGTGGATCCCTACTATCTCACGCATTTGGCTGAGACGGTAGGCTACCATCCACAATTGATCCTTGCAGGACGGCAAATTAACGATTCCATGGCGGATCACGTGGCCGATCAACTACTACTTGGCCTGGTTAAGACCGGTAAGGTCGTCAATCAAAGCAAAGTCTTAATCTTGGGAGTTACTTTTAAAGAAAATATTCCCGATATCCGAAATTCTAAAGTTTCTCAAGTGATTCAACATTTAAAAAAATACGGAGTGGAAGTTCACGCTTGCGATCCCCACGTCAGCTCAGAAAAAATTCGCTCGGATTTCGCAGCAATTCCCGTGGCATGGCCGCTGCCCTCTACAAAATATCAAGCGGTCGTCCTAGCCGTGGCGCATGAAACCTTCAAGAAAGCGCTCTCTCCGGATCGCATTGAGAATCTGCTGGCGCTTCCCGGAACCTTCATGGACGTCAAATGGGTGTATAAGAAGGAAGATTTTTCAAAAGAAGTCTTTTACGAATCATTATAACGGATTGTTAACGAATATTTAACGTGACCGAAAAGGAGCGCTTTCCTTCTTAGCGAATAGGAGGAATAATGATGAAGCGGATTTTATTGTTGGGCCTTTTTTTGTTTTTTGTCGATTTTGCTGGTCGCCGGTCCCGTTAGGGCGGCTGGGGACGATTCCTCAGACAATGGAGGAACCACCACGTCGACTTCTCCGAATATTAACCTGGAGCAATTGTTACAACAAGATCTCGGAGAGGTAGGGGGGCAAAACTCTACTAAAACTTCCGACACTTCGAATCCCGTAGAAACAGTCAAAACGTATCAACCTGCCTCTGTAACGCCCGGAGCCGGTATTCCCGTCTCGTCCCATACGCTTTCCGCCGTTAATCCCGATAAATACCGAATCGAGCCGGGCGATACGCTCTTAATTGAATTGTGGACCCCTGTTCACGAAAAATTGAGCGGCGTTGTTTCCCCCTTGGGAACCTTGAACATTGATCCTGTCGGTGAAGTCTATGTGCAGGGCATTACGCTTCGGCAATTTCCCAAAGCATTGGAAAAATCGCTCTTGCAGTATTATCGCAATGTAAAAGTTTATGCCAATTTAATTGATGTGCGCAGTGTAAAGGTTCAAGTTCTCGGCGAAGTCAAGCTTCCGGGTACTTATGAAATGACGGGGATCAACGGTGTGTTGGATGCTATCGGACGGGCGGGAGGCTTGACGGATCGTGCTTCGCTGCGGGATATTCAAATTATGAAGGATGGTCATCAGGTGGGTATAGCCGATTATTTCCGTTGGAGAATTTTTGGGGATGACACTCAAAACGCTTACATCGAACCCAATGAAGTTGTTTATGTCTCCGTGATTCACAATCAGGTCATGATTGACGGCGAAGTTCGCCGACCCGGAAGCTACGAAATGTTGCCCGGAGAGACCTATGATAAATTATTGGAAATGGCCGGAGGTTATGCCCCTGAAGCCGTTCCCGGGGAAGTAAAAATTTCCCGTATTTCAGATATCCACTCAAAAACAAACTTGAACGTTGCCGATAATATCGCTCTTCAAAACGGCGATACTATCTTTGTTCCTGCCAGCGGTCTCTTCGAAAAACGGATTAAGGTGATTGGAGAAGTGGTGGGCGCTGGCATTTTTAAACCGGGACAAAGCCGCGTAAACGGGGCGCCGGAATTGGCCAGAGTCGGCTGGTATCGATTACATGACAATGAGCGCGTTCGAGATGTGATTCTGAATTTAGGGGGTCTGACCCCAGCCGCCGATCCAAATCATGCCCGCGTCGAACGCAAAACCGATCATGGAATTGTCTCCATTCCGGTAAATCTTCATAAGCTGCTCACGGAAAACGATCAATCCCAAAACATCGCTTTGCAAGATGGCGATACATTAATCGTCCCGAATGCCCCCGACAGCGTTTTTGTGATTGGTGAAGTGAACAAGCCGGGCGTGCAACCCTATACTCCCGGCAATCAAATTCGTGAGTATTTAACCTTGGCCGGCGGTCCTGCCTCTCATGCCAATATGAAGCATGCCAAACTTGTCCGCAATGTGGAAGGCTCAAAAAATCCCGAGGTTTATAATATTAATTTAAATGATATTTTGATTGGCGGAAAGATGCCGAAGGAGTTACTCGTGGAACCGGGGGACGTCATCTATGTTCCGCGGTCGGAAGTGACCAGTTTGTCGGATATTCTTAACTACGTAAGCGGTTACGCTTTAATTCGTGCGCTGGTGCCATAATGACCATGGAAACCACTGAAATAACGATCATTGACTATTTGATAGTGCTGAAAAAGCACATCAAGATGATCGCGGCAATCACGATCGGTACTTTTTTAATTTCTGCATTTTATGTGATGCGTACTCCAAACATCTATTCCGCCAGTACAACCTTTTATTATCCTCTCGGCGAAAAAGGGGGAAGCGCGGCACTTGGAAATCTGGCGGAAGGAGCGTTGGGTAAGGAAGGAAGCAACTTAATGTCTTCGTTGCTGGGTTCACCGACAGCGGATCTTCAAAATTATACCAAAGGGATTCTCGGCAGCCGAAAAATCGCGGAAATGATCATTTCCAATATGGATTTAAAGAAACGTTTGGGGATACAGAATGAAGAGGAATTGATTCGATTTGTTCACGGCAGTTCGTATATCAAATTAAGCAACGAAGGGATCATGGAAATAGACGTTACGACGACCGATCCGAAGTTGAGCGCCGATCTGGCGAATGCCTATGTCGAAGCCTTCCGTGAATTTACACTCACCAGCATGGTGAGTGTTTCCCAGAAGCACCGGCAAGACGTTGAAACCCGCCTTGCGCAATTAAGCGTGAGTCTGGAAAACGCGGAGAATGACATGGTGAATTTCCAGAAAAACTATAAAACCGTCGATTTCAACGTAGATGCTCGAGGAATATCCCAAGAGCTTTATCAACTGCGAGCAGAGGATGTCTCGGCAGAAGTGGCGCTTTCAACCTATCGCCGCGCCGCTCAGGGTGAACGGAACGTTTCGATGTCGCAACTACAATCAGCTTCAAGCGATCCGCTGATCTCTCCAGGCTTTACAACGCCAGTCATTGATAATCTGCGCCGGCAGTTATCCCTTGCCTATATTGAATATGCCAGAACCAAGTTAACGGAAACTCCCCAGAACCCGGAGCTGCAATCTTACCGGCAGCAGGTTACTAATCTCGAGAATAGTTTGCGCAATGAGTTCCGTAAGCAAATGGCGCTTCAATCGTATGGGACTTCCGAGATTGGCTTCGAACAGCGCATCAAAATCGCACAGCTTGAATCCAAGCATCAAGCCTTACTTCAAGGAATTCATCAACTTGAAGAAAAGTTTTCCAACTATCCGACTGTCGGAGTTGATTATCTTCGCAAAAGCCGCCAATTGAAAGTGCTTGAAAGCCTTTATACGATGTTATCAGCCTCTTACGAACAAGCGAAGCTGGATGAAGCCAAAGAAGCTCCAAACTTTCAGGTGCTCGATAGAGCCGTGGTTCCGGATCAGAAAGCAGGGCCTCGTCGATCACGAAACTTGATGTTAGGCCTGCTATTAGGAGCATTGTTGGGGATTTCTGCGGCCTTCTTTTTTGAGACGCTTCTCCCCAAAGGCAAATTTTATCGAACGATGTCCCCCGATGGGATTCAAAAAGACCAACCCTCTGAAAAGATCCTAGTGGGAACGCATTCCGGCAACGATCGTTAGCGGGGACAGGCAGTCCTCACGATAAAGCTTCTTGGAAGACTGAAAGTGTTTCTTCGGCGCAACGCTTCCATGAAAACGTTTTAACCCGTTCAAGGCCTTTTTCAATGAGTTTCATTCGGAGAGATTCATTTTCCAATCCGCTTATGAGCTGTTCGGAAAGAATCTCTGTGTTTTTTGGAGGAAAAAAGAGCGCTGAATTCCCCGTAATTTCTCGGGAGTTTTCAATGTCGGCCGCGATAATCGGAACTCCTGAAGCCATCGCTTCAACTAAGGGATGACCGAATGTTTCGAGATACGACGGAAATGCAAATAACCTGGCTTGTCGATAAAGCGCGGGGAGAACCGAATAGGAAACTTCCCCAAGCAAATGAATTCTGGACTCCAAATTGTGGGCGGCGATGGATTCGTTCATTTGACGATAATAGGGGATATCATAGGGTTTGCCTGCAATGACCAAGTGATAATCACGGGAAACTTTAGAACGTGCTTTGGCAAAACTTTCGATTAAGCGAATGAAATTTTTATAACGATAAATCGAAGATACTGTAAGGATATAAGGAGTTTTCTCCGTAAACACTTGAAATTCTCCCGCAGGGAATGTTGAAGGTTCCAAAAAGCGGGGGCTTAATCCGTGGTAAATAACCCGTTGTTTTTCTTCCGGAATCTTTAATCGATTTGAGATGATTTTTCTCGAGGTGTCGGAAACAAAAATAATACGGCGGGCAATGGAGGATGAAAAGCGAGCAAAAAGAGAAAGCGCGTGGAATTTCATTTGAAAGGGAAGCGACCACCCTTTGTCTCTTTCTACATAAAGGTTTAAATTACGCATCGCCAAGACGACCGGACAAGGGGAGAGAAGCGCCGTCGAATCGGCCGGTGAAAAAAGAAGATCGATCTTATTTTTCTTAAGCCAATTTGGAATCCACAATTGTTCTTTCAGAAACCGGTTCAAGGTTCCGGGAGGGAGGGAAACGGGAATGTAGGTAACGTTTTCACCGGCAACCGGGATTGAGCCCAAAAGTGATTCCCGAATGAAAACGAAATAACGGAAATCCTTTGAAATATTTTCCAGTGCGGGAAGAAAATGTTCGAAATAAGTTTTTCCGCCCCCTCCATCGACGCCAAGGCAGTTAATCGCGATGGTCTTCATTTTTTTTCTTTATCACGAAGGAATTCAAGGAGGGCAATGCCGCTCCAAAAGGGGAGAACTTGAGCATTTCCAGCCGAATAGATCCAGCTTTCGAAAAAACAAGCAATTAGGCCGGCAATGAGCATCCCTTGTAGGCCAATCCGTAAGGCGGAAGGGGAACGTGCCCTTAGCTCCGTCGCTAACAGCCAGAACACCGGTATTAGGAAGAGCGCTGTGCCCAGGATACCAACCTGGGCTAATAGGCCTAAATAAGAGCTATGAAGATAGGCTCCTTCGTGATACATGAAGCGATACCCCTGATTGAAAAGGAGTTGATCTTCGGTGCCAAAGCCATAGCCGAGCAGCGGTCTTTCAACAATAAAGTTTTTTGCAACGAGCCAGGCTTCAACTCTTCCACCGGCTAAAAGAACGTTCCGTTTGTCAAAGCGAAAATACGAGAGAACTTTATCGCCGTTATTGCTGATCCACATAACGGAAAAAATAACAGCAAGGACGAACACGGCACCGGCGATCCACTTTCCGACACGTTGACCAAAGAAACGCACAAGGACGTAAAGCGACGAAACGAGAGTGGCAATAATCCCAAGACGCGAGCCCGACATCAATAAGAGAACGGTCATGATAAGCAATAAAAATTGCAAAACCCGATTCTTTCTTTCGGTTAAAACCTTGCTTAAAGCCAACGGAAAAAGGAGTGCGGTGGTCAGACCCAGAGAATTCGGATTTTGAAAAATGCCGTGAAACCGGTCAAAATCCCCCGCGGTATTGGCCATGCCGAGTCTTTGAGAAAGACTCTTACGCATAAGCGTTTCATACGTATTCTCGTAGACATTATAGCCTTCAGGACTTCCCAACAAGGTTAGCGAGTAAAGAAAGAGCGGAAGAATCGCATACAGCATTAACCCGATGATCCGGCTTACGCCATAAATTTCCGCCATCGGTTTAATGAATCGGGACATGAAAAAGAATACACACATGAGGGTAAAGGTTCTTAAAATGGTGAGCAATGGGTTCATGGAATAAAGAGTCGACCCGATCGCGAAGGCTGAAAACACCCAGACCCACCAGTTCTCCTTCCACGTTTTTCGAATTTTTATTTTCGACAACATCGGGTAGGTGATGGCGACGAAAACGCTGACTCCTAGGAAAAACCAGCGGAAACTGGTTAAATTCGTGAAGATGGAAAGATAGTAGGATTGAGCCATAAAAAAACTGAGGAAGGTTAAATACATCAGGAGAAGGCGGTTTCCGATTAGTAAAGGAAAAATTCCGATGGAGAACGCCAAGATGAAAATCAAAACCGGATCGCTGATGTACCGGAACACGATTAAAACAAAGAGAAGGATGGCGGCCGTGATCCAGTAGGCATTCAGTTGAAATGGCTTAAAAGGGAGCCTCAGCGTTTGGTCCATGGAAGGCTTAGTCAATTAGCTTTTGGATGCTGAAATTCCTTTGTTTTCAAGGGATTCCTCATTTTTCTGACGAATGCAAACGAAATGGATTCTGCACTGACGATCATCAATGCCTCTCAGCCTTGGCTTGTCCTTAATTTAAGCGAATTATTCGCCTATCGCGAGCTTCTTTATTTCTTTGTATGGCGAGACATCAAGGTTCGGTATAAACAGACGGTCATTGGCGCCGGCTGGGCCGTCATTCAACCTTTCATGACGATGGTGGTTTTCACACTTTTTTTCGGCCGGCTGGCCAAGGTCCCCTCGGGAGGACTTCCTTATCCGGTTTTTTATTATGTGGCACTGTTGCCGTGGATGTACTTTTCGAACGCATTGACCGCGGCAACCAACACGGTCGTCGAAAATCAACGGATCATCACCAAAGTCTTTTTTCCGCGGCTGATTCTCCCCATTTCATCGATTTTGCCAGGGTTAGTTGATTTTGGAATTGCTTTTTTAGTTCTCGTGGGCATGATGGTCTATTACAAGATTCATCTTACGGCGGCCGTTTTTTGGTTTCCCTTTTTTCTGTTGCTGGCTATGGCGACGGCCCTGGGCGTTGGACTATGGCTCTCCGCATTAAACGCACTTTACCGGGATATAAAATACGTGCTTCCCTTTTTAATTCAATTTTGGATGTTTGCGTCTCCGGTTGCCTATCCCAGCAGCTTGGTTCCGGAGCGTTGGCGTTGGGTTTACGGATTAAACCCGATGGCCGGCGTGATTGACGGTTTCCGTTGGTCGCTAACCGGACAAGCCTTTCCATCGATGACGCTTATTTCAGTTTCTACTATAGCCGTTTTGATTTTGCTGGCAGGCGGCCTTTTCTTCTTTCAGAAAATTCAAGGAACGATTGTTGATTTGGTCTAACCGATGAACAACGTGGTCATTCATGCCGAAGGAATCAGCAAACGCTATCGATTGGGGCAGCGTCAGCATTATCGCGCACTGCGAGATGTTTTGAGTCGTCCTTTTGATTGGTTGAGAAACCGAAATAGAACTTCGGAGGGTTCCGAGCCGGATATATTCTGGGCGCTCAAAGATATTTCTTTCGCCTTGAAACAAGGTGAAGTGGTCGGCATTATCGGACGCAACGGCGCGGGTAAAAGCACACTTTTAAAAATTCTATCCCGGATCACCTTGCCAACGGAGGGGAAAATCGAGATTCGCGGACGTGTGGGTTCCCTGTTGGAGGTCGGAACCGGTTTTCATCCCGAGCTTACAGGCCGTGAGAATATTTATTTAAACGGTGCCATTCTGGGCATGAAAAAAGCGGACATTGTCCGCCAGTATGACGAAATCGTTGCTTTTTCTGAGATTGAAAAATTTATCGATACGCCGGTAAAATTTTATTCCAGCGGCATGTACGTTCGGTTGGCTTTCGCCGTCGCCGCTCATTTGGAACCGGAAATTCTGGTGGTGGATGAAGTGTTGGCGGTCGGTGATATAGCCTTTCAAAAGAAATGTTTGGGAAAAATGGGGGACGTCGCTTACGAAGGACGCACCATCTTGTTGGTCAGTCATCAAATGAATGCCATTCGAAAACTATGTCACCGTTGCCTGTGGCTGGACGCTGGAAAGATAAAAATGTTCGATTCCACCGTCAAAGTCGTCGGCGCGTATGAAACGGCGTTAACCGCTAGAGTTTCGGAGGACCAGAATCGAAACGGCGCCTACGTTCCGGCACGATTTATCAGTTGGGAAATCCTTGAGCCGAAAGGGTTTGATTCGCATACGCTTTCAACCTTAGAGCCGGTGAAACTGAAGATTATCGTTCAAATCAACCGGCCGGTTCGGCTGGGACATCACGGCATTTCGTTGTGGAACAGCGATCGGGAATTGATGTGGGGATGGGCCGTTGATAATTTGACGCTTGATCCCGGTCAGCACGAGTTCATCTATCAGCTTCCTTTTCTGCCGCTTCGACCGGGTTCGTATTCCTGGCATGTCAGTTTATACAGTCACGAAGGGTTGTTTGATGAATGGCATTGCGTTCCCGACTTTATTGTCGCCACTCCTCCTGTGAGCCATTACCGGGACGAGTGGGCGGGAATCTTAAATATTCCTTGTGATTTTAAAGTCGAATCCGGTGCGGCTGCCAGTGCAGAAGCTGTCAAGACTTAAAGCCTTGAAGACACAGGTCAAGTCGCTCTTGAAATGATTCAAAACTTGGAATCTCTCGAAATTGCTCGAATCAATGAAATGATTGATTGTTTTTCATCTGCGGGACGTGAAGTGTTGCCCTCAGAATTTTGGGTACATCTTAATCAGTTGAACCGCCAGTAGTTAAAGGATCACGGTTTTCAAAATCTTAAACAAATCTTAGCCAGGAATTACTGCTCTCGTCCTATGATGAAATTCAAGGGGAATTCGAAAATTCGAGAATTGCTTTTTTGCTTCCCAATCAACTGCACCTCATACCGGATAAAACGATTGATCTTTCAATCAATATTGTTTCGCTGCAAGAAATGAGACCGGAGCAAATCCGTTATTACTTTTCCGAGATTGACCGGGTGACACGGCACAATTTTTACACCCGATAACGGAATACGATTATCCTGTGCCGCCGCATTGGAATATCCTTTATCATCGCTCGGCCGAAGTCTTTACTGATTTTTAAGAATACTCGCGTTGATTCGGCGGGCGATGATTTCCAGTTTTACAAAGGATTCAGGACACCGTCAGCTAAAAGATTTTAACTTAATGTGTACTTGGAAAGCTTTTTCTATCAAGCTTCTTTGGTGGTTTCCGCTGTTGACTCTGATTGTTTTTGTGAACTGTTGGGTAGATCCTGCGCATCTTCTTTCCGGAGAACGTTACGAACGCGGCATTGCCGACCTGCTTTTGCAAGGTCATAATGTCGCTTATATTTCTCCCAATTACAACGATCGTTTGGTTCAAAAATTTTATATCGAGGGACTCTCTAAGCCAAAAGACATTGTGGTGCTTGGCTCAAGCCGTTCGATGCAAATCAATCCGCGCTGGTTTTCCAAAGGATCTTTTTTTAATCATAGCGTGGTGGCGGGATCCCTCGACGATTATATGGCCATTTATCAACTGTACCGGCAAAAACACTGGCATCCATCTGTGGTCATTTTTTGTCTTGATTCCTGGAACTTTTACGGGAATTCACATCATGGTTCTCCCTTGACGGTAGCTTTGATAAAAAATTACGATACCATCGCCGCCACGTTGGGCATTCCAAGTAATCCGATGATCAGTCAATGGAAGGTCATCAAATCCAGAGTGGAGCGTTACGCGGAAATCGTTTCGCCGAATTATTTTCAAGAATCGTTAATGACTCTGCGTGAGGAAGCTATGCAAGGTAATTCCCGTCATTATTTTGCAACGTCAAAAACGGAAGATAGATACCCCGTGAAACTTCATGATGGCCGACAAACGTTTGGAGAAATTGAACTAACGCGTCATGGATCCGTGAGCGCTGTTCGATCTTTCGCCGGGAATGCGGCACATCTTTATCGAGGTTATGCCAAAAGAATCGACTCACAGGATCAGAGAAAGTTTGAAGCCTTGGTCCGTTTAATGAGAAACGAAGGAGTTAAAATGATTCTTTTTCTTCCTCCGTTTCATCCGGAAGTCTATCATGTTCTAAGCCGCACTCGGGATTTGGAGGCTCATGATCGGGTCGAGAGTTATCTCCGAAATTTCGCTTCTCGGGAAAGGTTACTGTTGATCGGCTCATATAACGCCGCTACCTGCGGTTTTGATGAAGCCGATTTTTACGATGATATCCATGCGCGTGCATGGGCGTTGAGACGGCTTTTTGCCGATAAGAAGGTGTCGCTTTACCTGAATCATGCTCTTTAATTCACTGGGTTTCGCATTCTTTTTTCCAATCGTAACGCTTGGATATTTCCTGCTCCCTTACCGGTTCCGCTGGCTTTGGCTTCTTTTGGCAAGTTGTATTTTTTATATGGCGGCGATCCCGGTTTACATCCTGGTCCTGTTTTTTTTGATTCTAATCGACTACACTGCCGGAATTTTCATTGAAAAATCAACCGGAGGAACCCGCAAAGGGTTCCTAGTGATGAGTCTGGCCGCCAATATAGGCATTCTAGGTTTTTTTAAGTACTATAACTTTTTTAATGTCAACTTATCAGCCTTGGCCCATTTCATCGGATGGAACTACTCGATGAAAACACTAAACCTGCTTCTTCCCATCGGGTTGTCGTTTCATACATTTCAGGCGATGGCCTATACGATCGAGGTCTATCGGGGAAACCAAAAGGCCGAACGTCACTTTGGGATTTATGCGTTGTATGTCATGTTTTTTCCACAATTGGTGGCGGGCCCGATAGAACGGCCGTATAATCTCATTCACCAATTTTATGAACAGCATGATTTTGATTACGGGCGTGTGACGGACGGATTAAGATTGATGGCGTGGGGGTTGTTTAAAAAGGTCGTGATTGCGGATCGATTAGCGCTTTTCGTAAGGCCGGTATATGCCAATCCAACCGAATATCATGGTCTAACACTTAGCCTGGCGACATTTTTTTTCGCGTTTCAAATTTATTGTGATTTCTCCGGTTATTCCGACATGGCGATTGGAGCCGCCCGGGTTCTAGGATTTCGTTTGATGAAAAACTTCAACAGTCCTTACCTGGCAACCTCGATTTCCGAGTTTTGGAAGCGTTGGCACATCTCCCTGTCAACCTGGTTCCGCGATTATCTTTACATTCCCCTGGGGGGTAACCGCGTTTCTCTTGACCGGTTATGCTTTAACTTGATGGTCGTGTTTTTGATCAGTGGTTTTTGGCATGGAGCCAACTGGACATTCATCATTTGGGGTGCGCTGCATGGCTTCTATTACGTCAGTTCAGTACTTACGAAAAGATTATTTTTGAAGAGTCCAGAATTCCTGGCCACGGCAATTACGTTTTCCCTGGTTTGTTTTGCTTGGATCTTTTTCCGCGCCGAATCGATGGCCGACGGATGCTACATCGCAACACACCTTTTTTCTGGACTATCAGGTCTGACGAGCGTTGCCGCTATTAAAGAAATTTTTCAGCCGTTCTTTTATTTTGAAAACGCTAAAATTTACTTTGTTGTCACGCTGGGTCTTATTTTTTGTCTGGAGTGGATGGAGAGGACACACTTCGGTTTTCTTCAAAAGAAACCGACATTCGTTCGATGGGCGGCCTATTACGCGTTAATTTTTGTAATTATTGTCTTTGGTCGATTTGATACGTCGAAGTTTATTTATTTCCAGTTTTGATCCGGAAATTGGCCAGGTGTCTTAAGGGACGGGTGATTTCGAGTAACGGTACCCAAACGTGATCTTCGAGCCACTGAAGGGCCGGTATCGCAGCAGCAGGATGACGCAAAATCCCAGGAAGCCAAAGCTTCAAGCCCTCTTGGGTGAGCCGGTGCGTCGAATCTTTCAGGGTGTAGCCGTAACGGGATCGCTCGGCGTATTTTAAATTTTCAAGCGCCTCGGAATCTTGCAAAATTTCCACCAGACTTCGATCGTTAGGGTATTGATGATTTTGATGAATTGCCATCACCGCCTCTGTTCCGTCGATGGTCATCGCTTTCATCGCTCGCGCACGATAGAGAAGCCAGTTGTCCCAGTAGCCTCGCCCTAAAGCAAACGGCGGAATTTCCCCCCAAAGTCCGTGCGGAAAAACAAAGTAATCGATCCCGCCGGGGCCTTGCAGCAATCCTTGTTTCAACACAGCGGTTTTCAGTGCCGTATCCCAGTCTTTTTGAAAGGCTAATTTTTCTTGAATATCAAGATTCCATCGCGGTCCTGCCAGAAGAAATTTCTTTTTTAAGCGCGCCATTTTGAGAACAGCGTCCATGAAATCATTCATTAAAATGATATCGGCATTGACGTAGGCCAGAAGAGAGGTGCAGGCGTTCTGTTCTGCTTTTAGAAATAGATCGCTGACCAGCGGTGTTCCAAATCGGTTGCACTCGATCTCCGGAATGTGGCGAAGTCCCAGTTCCTTAGCGATTTCCGCCGTTCCTCTATCATTGCCAAGAAGCAGGATCTCGGGCCGCGGGGAAAGCGATGCCCAGCTTCGGATCGCATTAGATTGGATCGTGGCAAAGTGCCCCTCAAAAGCCCGTGGACAAGCAAAGATGGTGAGATTTGAAACAGCAGTCTTTCGCGCATTCACCGGCTTTGCGTCCGGCGGATTTTCAAAGGAAAGCTTTCTACGAAGGGGCCGGGTCCAGCTCAAAATCGGAAACCAAATTTGATCATACCATAAATGATGAAGCCGGAGTTTCATCCTGGGAATTCGTAAAAGTCCGCCCCAAGACAGATGTACTCCATTTTGGGTCAAACGGTGAGTGGCATCATCGAGGGTATACATTTGGGTCCCGGTGAAGAATTTCCGGTTTTGTTGAGCTTCCGGTCCCCAGACGACCCCGCGTTCTCCTTGAGAGTGAGCGTATTGATGGTTTTGGTGGACCGCCATGACGTAAGTACTGGCGTCAATGACGCACGTGGTCGACATCCTGGCTTTGGAAAGCAACCAAACATCCCAGGTAAAACGTCCCAGTGCAAACGGCGGGATCGACGGCCATAGGCCTCGCGGAAAAACAAAGTAATCGATCCCCGTCGGGCCTCGCGCGTGTCCTTCCCGTCGGACTTGATCGCGCAGACGCTCTTCCCATCCACGTTTAAAATCGAGACGCTCGTTTAAGTTGAAATCCCAGCGCTGTCCCACCAACAGAAACGGGCGTTTCAAGGCATGAACTTGTTTTACCGATTCCGTAAAATCGTCCATCAAAATGATATCGGCGTTCACGTAAGTGAGAAGGGGAGACGATGAATGTTTTTCTGCCTTCAGAAAAAGATCGCTGACGAGTGGTGTTCCGAAGTTGTTTCTCTCAATCTCGGGAATATATTCAACGTTCAGTTCTTTGGCAATTTCCTGGGTCCCCGCATCATTTCCGAGTAATAGAATGGAGGGACGGGGATTTAAAAGTGTCCAGCTTTTAATCGCGTTCCATTGAATAACGCCGTAATGGCCGTCAAAGGCCCTGGGACATGCGAAGATGGTAAACAATCCAGCGGTTTCCGCCTTTTTAAAATCCTCCGATAAAATGGAGGAAGTTTGCGGTGGGTTCACGCCGCGCCCTGGGCAAGAACTTGAGCAGCGGTCTCAAGTAGATTTCCAACACCCAGCGGGATGTAATCGATTGCTTCTAAATTTTGAAATTTCTTCCGCAAGATCCGCCAGCAATCAAAAACTTTCACCGGGGAGTGACGTTTTGGCAATTGTTCAAGGGTGAGGGCTTGAAATTCTTTACACGGAATCGTCACGATTACCGCATCGGCTTCTTCAAGTGCCGCGGATAGCGAAGGCGCATAGCGCACGGAGTCTTTCAGAACGGTTTTGGCGTTTTCCATGGCAACCGGATCAAAGACGGTCGTTTTTATTCCGTGTTCGCTGATGGCTTTCGCCAGCGCCACGCCTTGCGACTCTTCCACAACGTTTGTGTCAGGCTTGTACGCCAATCCTAAGACGGTGACATTCATTCCGGGACGTAACGCATTTCGAACCTTAGCGGCCATCTTGTTTAAGAGGTCGCGGTTGGTTTTATCGGTCACTTCCGCCAACGGCATCGTCAAACCGACTTGTGCCGCGGAGTAAGAAAGTGCTTTGTTGTCGCGCGGGAAACAGGGACCGCCGTAACCAAGGGCGCCGGTCAAATAGCGCCGGCCGATTCTCGAGTCTAAGCCTAACGCGGCGCTGACGGTGTCGATGTCGGCGCCGGGTAATGATTCGCAAAGGTTGGCCAGCATGTTGGCAAAGGTGATTTTCGTCGTGACATAAGTGTTGACCGAAATTTTCGTCAGTTCGGCATTCACAAAGTTCATCCGTGAGACGGCCGGTTTGTTTTCGCAATAGGATTGGTACCAGGTTTCAAGTTTGTCACCGGCAATCTCGTCCGACTCTCCAATCAAAATGAAATCGGGGTGGGTCAGATCGTGAATCACGCTTCCGAGTGCAATGAATTCAGGATTATAGCAAAGTCCGAAATCTTTTCCGCACGTTTTCCCTGAGGCTTGTTCTAATAAAGGAAGCAAACTTTGCTGCGTTCCGCCGGGGAGAACGGTGCTTGTGAGAACAACCAAATGGTAACTCGATTTTTCCCGCAGGGCGGCTCCAATCTCGCGCGCCGCTTCCTTCACATACTTGATGGAGAAGCCCCCGGATTCATCCGACGGGGTCGGGACAATAATGAAACTGACGTCGGAGTTAAGAACCGCTTCTTTGCAGCTGGTGGTGGCGCGAAGCTTAGAGCAATTGGCTTTGATTAAGGCTTCCAAGCCCGGCTCGACAACCGGGGCAAGTCCTTGGTTGATAAGCTCCACAAATTTGGAGTTGAGATCGACGCCGATCACGTTCATTCCCTTGGCGGCCATCGTGGCGGCCATGCAAGCGCCAAGTTTGCCCAAACCGATAACAGAAACATTTTTCATCATGATTGAACCAACACTTTCTTATTGATTTGTTCTTCTATCCAGTGATACGTTTTTTCTAAGCCTTCTTCTAAAGAAACTTTCGGTTCAAAGTTCAGCACTTTGCGAAGCAAGGTGTTGTCGCTGTTTCGACCGCGAACCCCTTGAGGTTTTGTCAGATCGTGGCGCTTGCTGATTTTCTTTCCGGCGATCTTGGCGACAATCTCGACCAGTTCGTTTACGGTAATCATCCGATCTTGTCCCATGTTGAGCGGATCGTGAAAGTCCGATCGCATCAGGCGAAGAATCCCTTCGACGCAATCATCAATATAACAATAGGATCGCGTTTGGTTTCCGTCTCCCCAGACTTCAATTTCATCCACCGGTTTGGCCATCGCAATTTTCCGGCAAATGGCGGCCGGAGATTTCTCGCGCCCTCCGTCATAGGTTCCAAGCGGACCAAAAATATTGTGGAAGCGGACAATCCGGGTTTCCAAACCGTAATCTTCGCGATAGTGGCGGCATTGACGTTCTGTGTAAAGCTTTTCCCACCCGTAACCGTCTTCCGGGTCGGCAGGATAAGCGTCTTCTTCTTTTAACGGAGTGACGTCGGGAGATTTTTGTTTGTAACCCGGATAGACACAAGCGGACGATGTGTAAAGGTAGCGTTTTGCCCCTTCGGCCCGGGCCGCTTCCAGCATGTGGAAGTTGATCAGGGTATTGTCGTGCATGATGACCGCCTTGTTGCTTTCAATGAATCCGATGCCCCCCATGTTGGCGGCCAAATTGTAAACTTCTTCGATTCCCTTTGCGGCGGCAAGGCAATCCGGCCATCGGCGGAGATCAAGAATCATGAATTCATGAGCTGCGGTCGGTTCGTATTCCGGTTCTTTCAGATCGACGCCGCGGACCCAATAACCCTGATTGACCAGCGCTTTGGTGAGGTGATGCCCAATAAAACCACCCGCGCCGGTGACCAGCACTTTACGTTGTTTAGACATTTTAGAATTGATTTGAGAAGGCGCTTTGGAGTTCCTTCCGAAATACCATTCGTTATGCCGAAATATTCGATCATTATACCGACCCGAAACCGCGCTCACCTGCTTCAGTACGCACTCCGGTGCGCTTTAAGCCAAACATTTGACGATTATGAAATTGTGGTGAGTAACAACAATTCGACCGATGACACTTCACAAGTGGTCAAACAGTTGAATCACCCAAGAATCCGGTATTTTTGTACCCCCGAAACTTACCCGATGCCGGATAGCTGGGAGTTCGCGCTTTCCAAGGCGACCGGGAAATGGGTCACCTTTTTAACCGATGACAGCGCGATTTCGTCGCGGTTGCTGGAACGTGTGGAGGAAGCGCTGGTGCGTCATCCATCGGTCAAAGTGCTTTCCTGGAGTCATTTCGCACGATATTATCATGATACGTGGCATCTGCCGGAGGATCGCAACACCTTAACGTTTCACCCGTATAGTGGAAAAGAAATCGAAATGCCGAGTAAGCCGCTCTTGAAGAAGTTTTACGGCCTGCAAGGGGATCACACCTCGCCGGTGGCGCTTAATTCTTTTTGCCGCCGGGATTTGGTCGATGATATCATACGAAGCGCCGGCCGCTTTTTTATCCCGCCGTGTCCCGATCTTTCGAGTTGCGCGGAAATCCTTTCCAAAACCGACTATTATCTTTATATTGATTTGCCGCTGGCGATTAACGGAATCGGGAAAGAAAGCATCGGGATGGCGCAAGCGACCACGCGCGGGGAAGCGGCTAAAGAGTTTCACCGGGAATTTAAAGATGAGCCGCTGTTTCAGGAAGTCCCCCTCTCGGCACCGGTCGTGGTCAATTATATTACGGAATCGTTGTTGCGGGTAAAAAAAGCAATGCCTGATCTTTTACGATCGGTGAACATCAATTGGGGAATTTATTTTTATTTTTGTGGCGAAAACATGAATTACCTGGAGTCTAAAGGCGTGGACGTGAAAGAAGAGCGCGCGGAACTCGAGAAAGTTTTTAAAACTCAGCCGTTGTCGAGGAAGATTTCCTTTTATTATTGGACGATAAAAAAGAATTGGGAGAAATTGCAGATTCTCAGCCGATTCAGAATTTTTCTGCGCGGCTTGATTAATCGTTCCCGGTTTTTAACGAAAGCGGAATCGATGGTCCGCGAGCGGCCCGACTTCGGTGGTAAAGTGATTGGTTCGGAAGGAAGCTTCTCCAACATTTATGAGGCGATGCACTATCTTGACGGCCATGTCTTCAAAACGGCGGCCGACCCGATTTGTCTGTAACTAACGCGTATTCTGGAAAAAAACGCTTGGACTTGTGTGGAAGCGCTTTGAAAGGTGCTCGATTTGCTTGACATTCAGTTTGCGTTTTCCGTTCAGGATCTCCGACACCACCGATTGCCCTCCCAGTTCTTTTTTTAGATCGCTTTGAGATAATTGATGTTCTTCCATAAAAAACGCTAAAATCTCCGAAGGTGAAGCTTGCGGGACGGGGAATTCTTTTTTTTCGTATTCTTCAATCAGCAAGCCGATAACTTTTGCATATTCGCTTAGTGAATTTTTAACTTCTTGTTTAACGGTTTCTGATTGGAGGATATCAAAGCAAAACTCAAGTACTTTCAAGAATTTTCGATTCTCCTCCCGATTTTTTATGGGGCGTGGAGGAAGCATTTCCATGAGCTTCCGGTAATCAGGTTTTACCGGAGGCAGCTTAAACGCTTCTTTAAATTTCCGCTCAAAGGTTAGTGTCATTTTGAACTCCTTTTTTTGTTCCATCGGTCATATTCAGGATGAGTGAATATTTCCAGAATGAGAACCTGTTGAATCTCGTAATTAACCCTGGTAATAAGTCTGTATTTCCTTCCTATGTTGAATATTATGTAAGGATGGACATAATCCGCTTGAGGATAGTGCGTCTTGATTCCAACAAAATGACGGAAGCTATTTCCCTTCATGCTGCTAATCCAGGCTTCCAGCCGCTGCCGCCCGTCCGGATGAGCTTTTTGAAAATCATCGATTTTCTCTAAGCCCAAAATCCTCACGCTTTAATTATAGCACTTTGCGATATTTTGTCAAGCCCCAAGGAATCATGGCGGTTCTGCATGAACCCATAACGCGTTGTGCCTAAGTATTCGATTGTTATTCCGACACGGAATCGCGCGCATTTGCTAGAAAATGCGATTCGCTGCGCGTTAAGCCAAACGGTAGATAATTATGAGATCGTTGTGAGTGATAACGCTTCATCGGATGACACCGCCGCGGTCGTGGAACGTTTGAAGTCTCCGCGTCTTCGCTATGTGAAGACTCCCGAAATGTATCCTATGCCTGACAGCTGGGAGTTTGCCTTGTCAAAAGCGCAAGGGGATTGGGTCACGTATTTAACCGATGACAGCGGAATTTCGTCACATTTGTTGGCCGAGGTTGAATCGACGCTGGCCGAATTTTCCGTGAAAGCGGTGAGCTGGAGCCATTTGGGCCAATATTATCACTTCACTTGGCAAGGCAAGGAACAAAAGAATGTTTTGATTGTTCATCCGTTCGGTCGAAGCCGGCGAGTGATGAATGCGGGGGACCAATTAAAAAAAATGTATGGATTGGCCGCTGATTATACGCATCCGGTCGGATTAAATTCATTTTGTCATCGCTCGGTGATTGAGACCGTTAAAAAGAAAGCCGGCCGATTTTTCATCCCGCCATGTCCGGACTACTCGTCCTGCGCCGCACTTCTCTCAGCAGTTGATCGATATGTCTATCTTGATCTTCCGTTGGGGATCAATGGAATCGGCAAGGAAAGTATCGGAATGTCGCAGGTGACCAAGCGCGGCGAATCATCCGATAATTTTATAAAAGAATTCAAAGAGCCGTTGTTACAAAATGTGCCGTTAAGCACCACTGTGGTCGCAAATTACATTACGGAGTCTCTTTTGCGCGTGAAAAAAGCAATGCCGCAAGATTTCAAATCGATCGAGATCGATTGGTCCGCCTATTTCTTTCATTGTTATATTCAATTGGGTTATCTGGAGCAAAATAGCGTCAACATCGATTCCGAGAAAGCCGAACTTTTTTCAGTCTTGAAACGACAGCCTGCTCCAGTAAAATTTGAGTTTTATAAAGAATTGTTTTTTCGAGCAACAGGCGTTCTGGAAATTCCCGGAAAACTTCGCAACAGATTACGCAAGTTGATTCATCAAGTTCCATCACTGCGCACCTTAGAGAAAACGGTCAGAAAACCCTCAACATTCGGCGGAACCATTTCAGGCGCCGACGTCGGTTTCTCTAACCTCTTCGAAGCTTTACGCTATTTGGACACTCAAATTTTGACGTAACTTGTCGGACTCTGTTTTGCCCGAGGAGATCGTCCGACTTTCGCGAAGCGGTTAGCAATGATTGAAGCGAAACCGTTGGTGACCCTGGGGATGCCGCTTCGCAATGAGGGGAAGCATATTGCGGAAACCCTGGAAAACTTGTTGAAGCAAGATTATCCAAATTTTGAGATTGTGATTTCCGACAATGCATCCTCAGACGGCACGCGCGAGGTTTGTCAGGCTTATCAATCCAAAGATTCACGGATTTCCTATCACCGTTTGGAAACGCCGGTGGATGCCAACGAGAACTTCAATCGCTTGGTTTCATTGGCCAAAGGCGAGTTTTTCGCGTGGGCATCGGGTCATGACCGCCATGCGTCAAATTTTATTAGCGCCTTAGTGGAACCGTTAATCAGCGATCCCGCCGCCGTTTTATCCTATTCTGAAATTCTTCCGATCTCGTCGGACGGAAAACCGCTCGGCAAATTGCCAACACCCATTGATACCCGCGGAATCAACGGTCCGGTGCTACGATTGATTCTTAGCTTCTGGCATCTTGGAGGCTATCAAATCTATGGATTGTTTCGCACTTCCGCGATGAAAAAAACACATCTCTTTCCACCGCGTATCATGGGCCCTGATTTGGTCATGCTTTCTGAACTTGCCTTGCTTGGCACATTTGCTTGTGTACGTGCACCGCTTTACTCTCCACGGATGAATTGGACCTCTGAGACCGATTTTAACAAAGTGCTGGAACGTTATAAACGCACGATGTTTTTTCAAAAAAAGCCATCCAGTTTCCCGGCCTGGCATTATTTCGCAAAACAACTCAGTACGCTCTCGAAGGCGTCCATCGGGGTTCGTCGAAAACTTTTTCTTCTGCCAATATTTATTTTTTTATTTATGATTAAAAATTTCCAAATTCTTCGCGATGATTTCCGGCGGTTAACATGTCAACAAGCCCCTTAGAGCTCGATCCGATTGTCATCGACAAAGTCTGCGGCGATCTCATTTTGGATGTCGGATGCGGGTACGGGAAATGGGGATTTCTTGTCAAGAAATATTTTTGGTCAACGCAAGATGGAGAAGCCACCCGGGAGCCTGTCGTCATCGGTGTCGATCTTTTCTCAAGTTCTTTGAAACGGCTTCGAAACCATCAAATCTACGATGCTTTGATCAATGCTGACGCCACGGCTCTTCCATTTAAGGATAAAACCTTCGATACGGTCTTTGGAATGGAGCTTATCGAACATCTGCCAAAACAGGAGGGAATCGGACTCCTCCACGAATTAGAGCGTGTAGCGCGCCGTTGTGTTTTGATTTCAACGCCGAATTACCCCGATTTTCGCGGCGGATTAGAAGGCGTGGACGGTTTTAACTTGCACGAAAACCATTTAAGCTATTGGAAACCGGGGGAATTGCGGGCTTTGGGATACCGGTGTTATGGAGTTGGGATGAAGCTGGGGCCTCCGCCGGTGCGGGTGTTGTTAAAAAGCCTTTCCTATCGTATCCCATGGATGGCGACCCATCTTTTAGGAGTGAAACGTTTTGAAACAACCGTTGGTTAGTATCGGTGTGCCGGTCTTCAATGCGGAAGATTATTTGGAATCTTCGCTCCAGTCTTTGCTTGCCCAAAACTATCCGAATTTAGAAATTATTATCACCGACAACGGTTCCACCGATAGGACATCCGCGATTTGCAAAGTGATAGCCGCCCAGGATCGACGCATCCGTTATCACCGGAATCCGGAAAATTTAGGAGTTTTTGGTAATTTCAACAAAGCCTTTGAGCTTTCAAAGGGTGATTTTTTCATGTGGGCGGGCGCTCATGATTTGTGGGATCCGAATTTTATCAGTGCCTGCCTGCAAAAATTGCTTCTTTATCCGAATGCCGTTTTGTGCGCGGGAGAGTATCATGAGATTGACGAGCGGGGAAAATTCTTGAAAATCATTCCCGTCTATCCGGAAACGGAAGGGCTTTCATCTGCCGATCGCCTTCGGTGGGTGGTCAAGGATCTCGGTTCTTGTTTTGCGGTCTACAGCTTGATGCGCCGCGAATCGCTCATGAAAACCGCTCGATTTGTCAATAAGTTTGGGGCTGACACGATTTTGGTGGCGCAGTTAAGTCTACTCGGAACCTTTGTCCGTACGTCGGCCCGAATTTACATGAGGGCTTTTTTAGATCGCCGCTATACCACCGATGAGAACGTGATTCGTATCTTAGGGGAGAGAAACGTGCGCACCCGCGACAAAGCCTTTCCTTATTCACAGCAAATGCTTGAGCTGATGGACGTCATTCATCATGCGCCGTTGTCGCTCGGTGAAAAAGTTTCATTGTTTTTTGATACGTTCTACCAATGGAAAGGAGTCGCTTTAAAAGAGCTGGCTTTAAACTCCGCTCCCGCTTCCATTTCTCGCGTAGTGAAGCGGATTTTTGCGAAGTAAACCATGGGTAAAATAGCCTTAGTCTGCACCGGTTTAGGAAGTGTTTATCGAGGTTACGAGCGTTTCACTCAAGATCTCTTTAATCTTCTTTATGATGAAATTGATGTCACGCTTTTTAAAGGGGCGGGGTCAGCCAACGGCCGGCAGAAAACATTGCCGCATGTTTCTTATGACAATCGAATTCTTCGCGTTCTTCCTTTGAGCAATCCTTACTTTTTTCAGCACCTGTCTTATGCTGCGTTTTTAATTCCGGCTTTGATCCGCGGGGATTTTTCCTTGGTTCATTACAGCGAGCCGGGTCTTGGAAATTTGTTATATCACGCCCGCCGATTGTTCCGGTTGAAATACCGGCTTCTTTTTTCCAACGGGGTTGGGCTCTCGCCAGCCCATTGCAGGCGGCCCGATCATTTGCATGAGCTTACGGAACTCTATTCCAAAGAAGCCTTGGCCTCAGGAATTCCTCAGGAAAGAATCAGCACAATTCCCTACGGATTTTACAGCCGCAATTTTTTAACGCGAAATCATAAATTACCCCTTCGTGAAAAATATTCAATTCCATTAGATAAAACGGTTGTTTTGTCGGTGGCCGCGGTCAACCGAACCCACAAACGTATCGATTATCTTCTGCGTGAACTGTCACAATTGGACGATCGGTTCTTTTTGGTGATGGCCGGACAAGTGGAAGATAGATCTCTTGTCGGTATAGCGAACGCATTGCTGCCTTACCGGCACCGATTTTTGGTGGTTCCGTTCGACAAAACACCGGAGCTTTATGCCTTGTCCGATCTCTTTGTCCACACCGCGCTGGAAGAGGGTTTCTGCTTGGCGCTCGTCGAGGCAATGTGTGCGAAGCTTCCCGTTTTTGCTCATGATTCTCCGCATTTTCGATGGATACTCGGCTCGGACAAGGGGCTTTCTGATCTTTCAGTGACTGGGAATTTGGCCGAGCAAATACGGGCTTGGATCGATAATTCCACCGACGAACGAACGATTAACTCCCGGCAGTTGATGGCGGTTCGCCGGTTTGATTGGGAGAATCTCAAGAAGAAATATTTGGAGATGTACGATCGGGTTTTGAGTCAAGGACACCCGGGAACAGATCTTTGAGTAACCTCTTCGTGTTCTCCACTCGAGGTTATCCAAAGATCCGTACACATCGCGCTAGACTCGGAAAACTTCCATCATGAAGCTTGAGGAAGTAAGCCGCCAAACAGAAAATATCGAATCCAGATTCAAGTACCGTTCGATTTTATTTATCGGATCCGAATCGTATGACGCTGCAACGGTTACGGTGATTGAAGGCCTCGAAGAACTCGGATTTACGATTTACACCCTTCACAAACCGAACATCAATTCTTGGTTTTGCAACCGTGTGATCGAAAAAACGGACGGACTTCAGTTTGACTTTATCTTAAGTAATCTGCACTGGGGAACACGATGGGATTATTATCAAGAGCATCACTTGATGAACCATTTGAAAGTGTTGATTGACGGCGATGACAATTGGGAGCACGACACCTGGCGCGACAAGTACGAACGTTACAAGGCTTTTTACGCTTATGATCCACCGCCCCAATTTAAAACGATGACCTTGCACCCGAACCTCTCGCCATTTCTTCTTTATCCGTTTTTTTGGATGGAGCCTCTTGGAGAGTACAAGCCGGATCTGGTTTTCACCTCGCAAAAAAGCATCGGCGACACGGCCACTCAGTATCTTCCCTTTGGAATGCACCGGGAATATCTTCGTTTCGCTGAAAACCAACCGACCTCAAACCGCCCGATCCACTTAACGCATGTTCCGGGAACCGGTGAGCGGCGCCGCCGTGCCAACCGCACTTTGAAATTTTTAAGATTAACACATCTTTTGCCGGGCAAGATTCATTTGGAAGGTGTTCGTGGGGAAATCGTTTATCCAGAGCAGATTCGTGAACCGGCGTTGGTGGATAAAAATATTCACAGTTTCCATCGATGGGGAATGGGGAAGGACTATTACCGCCTGCTGAACCAATCGAGAATTTTATTTTATCCCGGAGTGAACGGGGGAGCCTGGTGGGACTCCAAGCGCCCGTGGGAGGCTTATGCGGCCGGGTGTTTGGTAATGTACCAGAAACCGGAAGTTAAGTTGGATGATTATTCGGTTCGTGAACTTTGTCCCTTTGCCTGGTTTGATTCGTGGCCGGAATTTGTCGCGAAATATTGGTATCTCTATCTTAATCCGGCGGCTCTTGAAAAGTTAAGATTGAGAGCGGTGGAGAGTGCCTGGAAGTATTTTTCGCCGAAAGCTCTCGCGCGCTATTTTCTTTACACGGCTTGGAGCAATTTCAAGTCCTGAATCCGATTTCTCGGAGGGTCGGCATGCTTTTCACGGGAACGGGGTCCGCTGCGCTCAAACTTGTGGTAAAATTCGTTGCTGTCGATAAGCCAAGTTCCTCCAGGGAATTTAAACATTGTAATTTTCTGAACCAAGCCTTGATCCGCCGCCGGACGTATTGACGTTGCAAGTTCAAAGCGGTCAGCCTGTTCCTCCAGAGGGTAACGAGTTCTCTCGAATTTAATTTTTTGTGTCAAGCGTTCTGCGCCTGGAACGGTGAGTTCATACACCATCGTATCTTTGAATTGCCAAAGTTTTTCCGGGGGAGTTCCAGATCTTATTTCGGGGACTTGAGCAATGAACGCTTCATCCTCGCCTCGTTCGCGAAGATGAGCGATTATACTCTCAACAGGCACCGCATCTTCGTCTTTTCCCTTAAACTCGCTCTTCAGGAATCCACGAGAGGCGGCTTCCTCTTCCCAACCCTCGGCTTGGAATCGGGCGATGTGCTTAAACATTTTGTCGTTGACGAAGGCGCTATTGACGTCGGCCATCGTAGCCAAGAGAAGCGGATGAAACTCATCCGCAATAACAAAGGAGGGATCGTAGGCATTGATACTATTGAAGCAAGCCCTGCCTTCCAGGGTAATTTCGATGGTCTGCCAGTATTGTCGAACATCTTCCACTTCACCAACAAAAAGACCCTCGTCCGGCTTAACCATAAATTTCTGTTCGGGGATCTCCCGAAGTCCAAAGAAAACACCGGGTTTCTGTTGTTCAAGAAATCTTGCAGCGCGGAGCCGATCCAAGAATACGGCAGTATCGTCTACGATCATGGGATGTTTGTTTGGATGGAGATTTTTCAGATGAGCGAGAAGTCCCGGTGCGAAAACGGGAGAAATTTCAAGTTTTCCGTCGGCCCCGCGTTGAAGTCCGGGAGCGAGGCTTATCGGTGCTATGGCTGACATAGTGAACTCCTATGCTGATGCGTCTAATTAAGTCGTTTATTCAATATTGGCTACGGTTATCCTACCTGTATCCTGCTTCCGAAGAGTTAACATTCTTTTAACATCGTTCCTGGAGTGAAACTCTTGTTTTTTAATTTGCCACTGTGTTATCCTGTACTAGTTACTATCTTTTATTGAGGTAAATTGAATGGCATCGAAGGCTATTGGAGTTACCGGTACGTCGTCTCCGGTTAGAGTGCGTCCAACAGAATCCAGTGCGGTTAAACCCCATACGGCTGTCTTGGGATATTTAGGTGTGAATGTTACGGACGGGTCGGGAAATCCGACAGCCGGATCTTCTCTCATGATGGAGCGGGCCTACGATTTCCATTCGCGCATCCAAGATCCAGGCTTGCTTATTATTTTGCAAGGATACATGTTTAACAGGGAGACCAGAGTTTGGGAACTGCGAAGGTTTGTTATCACTCAACAAGCGCTTGTGGACGATAGCGCCAATATTCAAGGAGTTGCTTTTACCACAGCCGAGAAAACCACGTTGATGCACACGCATAAAAAAACCAAAGCGGAAGGCACGTCGGTTAATCTCTTTCATCCGGACACGGTACGTAAGTTTATAGAGAATGCGGCCAGATATCAAGCCGATCGTTATTTCTTGCTAGGTTCCACGCATGGTGGAAATCTTGGCGCCATTGCCGGGGAGGTGGTGCGCGAGGGAAAATTAACTAGAGAATACCAAGATTCATTGACTCTTGCACCACTCAGTCAAATCCTCGCTTCCTCCCGGAAATTAGGAATGCATTTAGTCTACACGTCTTTCATGGGATGTTTGTTGGGAGGGGTCGAGCGGTGCACCGCAGTACCGATCATCTTGTTGTATCTCCCGAAATCCTGAAGTTGTCGCAAGAAGATCTGATTTATCCTCAGCTCGAGGCGATCCTCGCGAATCCAAGGATGGCCCCTGAGGAACTTGGCAGGGCGGCCACGGAGAGTGCCTCGAGATCGAGGGGGCTGATTCCGACGTTGCAACACTATTCAACCGACAAAGCGGTTGCATTTTTTGATCGGCTGGGAGAAGTGGGTAAGGAGCTGCAGCCAATGCTTCGACAACCGGGTAAGTTGGATAGTTTTGTCGGCGCGCTTGAGGAAACGTTTGCCTTTGGCACACCCGAAATCCATGAAGCAACGGGAGTTTCCAAAGACTTGCGAAGTTTTGTCTTCCAGTTGGTTAGGAGAGGGATTTTGGCTGAAAGGGAAGCTTCGGGTCAGACGGTTCCTAACGAAACCGTGCTCCGACTCTTGATGTCGATGGAAGAGATGACCCTTTCCAGGCATCAAGGCGTTAGCTTGGAAAACCATGATTATAGAATGTTAGGAAATCTCTCCGTATTTTTACCGAGAATTCCCGCAGGTTCCTACCTGACAGGTCGTCTGCTCTCTCAACGAAATGCTTTTCTTCATAAGAGCAACCCCACTTCACGACTGGAACACGCTATCGATACCCTTCATATAGTTTCGAATTGGGATACCACCAGACCTGAAGAATTTAGGGGAGCACCGCCTGAAGCGCGCGCCTTAGGGGCTGCGGTAGCAGGTGCAGCATTTCAAGGTCTTTACACGGATCTCCAGAAAGATTTAACGGTCGCGCTTAAAGCTGCCGATGCAATCTCTGGAAAGCGCGTTGCGGAGTCAATACGTGCCTCTATCACTCAATTACGCCAGTTGTCGCAAGACGGAAAAATCTTGATCGGCCAAGGCCACGACGGCCAACTTTCCTCCGCTCTTATTGATAGGATGTTATCGATGGCTGAAGAGGTTAAGAGGAACTTTGAAGGGATAAACTTCGAAGAGCTTTTACTGAGATATTACGATACGCACACAGAAGAGTTTCTCGCTGAAATGGCCCAATCGATTCGAGCCGATTTTGATAAAGACCTTGACGAAATTAAGAAAAATCAGCAACTTCCTACCGGATGGAAGAATTTCATGAAAGAGCTTGTAAGACAATTATCCGGCGATTCCTTGATGATCAGGCTTCGAGAAGTTCACGCTTATCTTGACATAGCAAGGGCGTTGCAAAGAGAATAAACAAATTCTCGTAGGATCCTGTATGCGGCTAGAGAAAGCAAACAAGAGTGTTAGCCAAGCCGCAGTGCTCTAAAATTAAGGAAATCAAGGATCACGTTCGAGCGATGCTGGAAGAACGCCATGCCTTGACCGATTTGCACAGCACCCCCAGCCAATATTGGGCCGATTTCTGCAAATATTTTGACTACATGATGATCCTTCCCGACGAAGCGTACGATAAATTGCGCGTACACACGTATCACTTGACCGGCGATAATTATCAGACTTATTATTTCGGTGCTCCACAATACAATCTGAGCTCGGAATACATACAGCGATTGGCCTCACAAGTTCCATCCGAATATCTTCTGGAAGAACCGAAGGACGGTATCGGATTTGTTTATCCCGACGGCCGTTTCATCAGCATGGATATCGCACGGTATCAAGAGGCGGTGAATTCGCTTTATCGGGCGGGAATTTTGCCTTCGTTAAAAACTTCCTCTCAAACGGTTCGCAACTTCGTCCTTGAAATCGGCGGCGGATATGGGGGTTTGGCCCATCATCTTTCACGAATTTTAAATCCGGCCACCTATGTCATTGTCGATTTGCCGGAAACGCTTCTTTTTTCCGCGTCTTACCTCACCCTTCAAAATCCCGGAAAGAAAATCTATCTTTATGGCAAGGCCAATGCGGAAGAATTTTTGCAATCGAAAGACGTAGAAGAGTATGATTTTGTTTTGATTCCGAACTACCGCCTCGATCTCTTGGAACACTTCCGTTTTCCGCTCACCATCAACATGGCTTCATTTCAAGAGATGCGTCCCGAACAAGTGGCCACCTATCTTGATTTTATTTGCAGAACGTGTACCGGCGTACTATATAGCTTCAATCAGGTCCGCAACGCCCTTAATCATGAATTGAAAGACTTGATAACGATGCTTAGAGCCCGGTTTACCCTGAGAGCCCTTCACGAAGTCGAAACTAAAAAAACATGGCGGTCCCGGCTAAAAGGTGTTCGAAGTTTTTTAGATCGCGTGCGGAAAAAACAGTTTACTTGGTACCAAGAATACTTGTGTGAGCCGATAGCCGGTCTTAAGATCTTTTCGGCGGCATCCAAAACGAAATTCAGCGTTGTCATCCCCACCTATAACCGGGTTGATCGCCTGGAGAACGCGTTGAAGTCGGTCTTTGCACAAACCTTTTCGAATTATGAGGTGATTGTTGTGGACGACGGTTCCACGGATGGTACACAGAAGTTTTTAGAGAAATATCCATCGGTGCGGGCCATTTATCAAATCAACCAGGGCCCTGCCGCCGCTCGCAACACCGGAATCCGCGCGGCCTCGGGAGAATTTGTCGTTTTTCTCGATTCGGATGATTGGTGGGCTCCCGATAAGCTTGAGAGGCAAGCGCGTTACCTTGATTCCCATCCGGATGTCGCTTTAGTTCACGGTTATTTCGAATCGGTGGATGATCGAGGAGTGCCACTGCCAAAACCGGAATTCCGGAAAACCTGGTGGGATGCGTTTCGGTCCCGCGGTGATCGGTATGAAAATTGGCTTCACGCCGAAGGGTGCGGCATTCAGACCTCCGCCGTAGCGATCCGAAGGTCGTGCTTCGACCAAGCGGGACTTTTTGATCCGAGTCTGCGGATCTGTGAAGATTATGATCTCTTTTTAAGGGTTGCGCTTCACGGTAAAGTGGGCAGTTTCAACGGCGGACCGGTTTCCTATTTCCGATATCATGGGAGCATCCCGATAGAAAAAGTCAATGAGGCCCAAATCAGGGTTTTAAAAAAACACCAGGCACTTTTGGAATCGAAATTATTTTCCGGAATAAAACAGAAAAAAGCCTTGATTTTTATTAAGCAAAGCTTGGCCAAGCTCTCATTCTTGAACCAGAATCCCCGCGAAGGCCGTAAATATTTTCATCAAGCGATCGTTCGAAACCCGGCTTTTCTCTTCTCATGGCCGACGATTCGTTATTATGCAGGCTCTTTTTTACCGCAAGCCTTGAGGAAGCAGTTAAGCAGGGCGCGCAAACATCATGCCAAAGTTTAGCATTATCGTTCCGGTTTACAACCGCGCCAACTATCTAAAAGAGGCGCTTACATCGGTCTTTGCTCAAACCTATCAGGACTTTGAAGTGATCGTCGTTAACGACGGTTCCACCGATCAAAGTGAAACGGTTGCGAAATCATTCGG
>Ga0207024_10049_pt1 | contig 39027 bp, 53 predicted proteins | sample Alteio_BWMinCont_44_FD_153470 | JGI IMG/M metagenome (GOLD analysis project Ga0207024, IMG submission 153470) | Enriched cells from forest soil in Barre Woods Harvard Forest LTER site, Petersham, Massachusetts, United States -... | ecosystem: Environmental > Terrestrial > Soil > Temperate forest >...
CTTCAAGGATTTGTTGTTCTCGAAACGAATAGTGAAGAGCTTTCCTTTGGCCCCGTCGTCTAGCGGTCTTGGACGCTACCCTTTCACGGTAGAGATCGCGGGTTCGAATCCCGCCGGGGTCACCAGCACTAATCCCGATAAATAAGGGAAATTAAATTGCTCCGCGAAATAAATAACAAATGAAAAGTAAGAAACTTAGACTGTATTTGGACACGTCGGTTTATGGAGGCGTATTTGAGGAAGAATTTAGCAAAGATTCCAGACGTATCCTCGCGGCTAATCGGAACAAAAAATGTATTGTGCTTGTAAGCGAAATCGTTTCCGCTGAATTGCGTCGTGCGCCTCAACGAGTAAGTAATTTGTCTAAAACTCTTTTGTCGGGAAATATTGAGACGATTGTTTTGACTCCTGAGGTTTTGGAATTAAGACATGCCTACTTAAGTCGAAAGATTTTAACGTCAAGGTCAGTAAATGACGCAACTCATGTGGCGCTTGCTACAATATATCGGGCTGACGCGATTGTTTCATGGAATTTTAGGGATATCGTAAATTTGGATAAAATGAAGCTGTACAATCAAGTCAATATTGAATTTGGATACGGATTTTTAGAAATTATTTCTCCAAGGGAGGTGTCTTTTGATGAATAAATCTAAAAAGAAATTTAATGCTGTTGAGATGAAGCGAAAAATTCAGGCCGAAATCTATGAAGAGGTAAAAAATCTCACTCCGGAACAAGAACTTGAATATTATCGAAAATCTTCCGAACGCGGCGTTTTCGGTAAGCTGTTTAATTCAGCCCATCGAAAAATGAAGAATAGTTCCATTAAATGAAGAAAGAGAAGAAGTTCGATGCCGTTGAGATGATGCGGAATATTCGCGTGAACCTGAGCGAACGTTATAAAAAAGACCCTTCACAGGAACGCGAAGATTTATTATTGATTAACAAGAAGTACAATCTTCAGTCCAAGTCATCGTCACCGCGCAAAAAGACAGCCTGACCGCTCTTACCGTTCCCTGGTTGCAGGAACCGGTGGTAGTCTCAGGCAGGTGGGGGCTTACCTTCGGTTCGCGAGAAGCGACCGTCTCCAATAAATCCGCCGTTTTGTCTGTGAATCGATAATTTGCTGGACTTGTTGGGGAGATCGCGGATCAGGGTCACCGACTTCAAAGCCTGCTCTTTAGAGCTTTGCGGTAATGTAGGTCCAGCAGCAAAGAAAAGTTGGCTTCCCTGCGAAAGCTACATGAGCCGCTTCATGGAAAAGACGAAGACGATCCCTAAGCGCTTCGGCGGCTGGCGGTTTCCCTTCAATCTTCGGGACACCGCCAATCCAACCGAGAATTCCGTCCAGGTAGACTTCCAAGAACTTAGTCCACTCATCGACGCGAGCTTCAATCGTTTGGCTTGAAACGGTCAGGTGGCGAAACCCCGCGGCTTCGAGCTGCGAAGTATAATGCGAAAGGGATCTCGCCGGCAAGAAAAATTTATTTCGGAGTTCTGAATAGGCGGCCATTTTTTCGGGAGTCTTTAGGACTTCCCGGTATTTCGCGTATCGATCATCTTTCTCTACGATCCGGACAGCGGCTTCATATATGGCGTGCACAGTTTCATCGATGATCCATTCCCCCGGTTTTGCAGCCGGGTTTCGGATACTGCCGGACTGGATCAAGACTTCGGAGCCAGGTCTCAAAACGCGGGTCCACGACAAAAGAGTATCCTCCAAATCGTAATAAAGGTGGATGGCGTTCGTGGAAACCAAGAAATCAAACTTGCAATCCAGAACTTCATCGACAAACTGAAGCCGCTTTTTGTCTTTCAGGTATTGGATTAGCCGAAGCGCGACATGCGGATTAGCATGGAATTTTTCAAGCGCCACACGTAAAAATTTCGGGGAAGCATCGACGATAACGATTCCAAATTGGCGATCCGGAACACTCTCTAAGAGCCGCTCAGCGAAAATTCCGGTTCCCCCGGAATAGTCTAACAGTAAATCTCCGTCTTTTAGATGGTCGCCGATAGAGCGAACGGCAGGCTCGAGATTTTGATACCAACCGTGGGTTTTCACCGCATCATAGCCTTTCGCCAGCGCATCGATGGGGCTGGTGGTCCAGGCCTCATTCGGAATCCGTTCAAAGCCATCCGGCCAATTGAATTGCATAATCCTTATTACAAGTCAGCACACGAAGTTCCTTGAGAAAGCAATAGATTGAGCCCTTGGAGCGACCGGCATGATTAGCTCATACATGAATTCGGAAGAAACATTGCTCACCGCGGAATTTGGGGAAGCCTACAAAGCCTATTGCCGTCAAACTTGGCGATTACTGCCATTTCTCTATTAATTTTAGGCTATATTGATTTTGAATCGATTCGGCAATTCCCGCTTAGGCAATGCCTCCGCGCTGCAACCCAGCGGTAACCTTTCCAAAGAAGGGCTTTCCCAAACGGGATTTTTGAGAAGAAATAAAGAGGCCAAGTCCACCAGATCAATCTAGAAAGGTAGATCACCGCATCGGCGCCGCCTAACAAGGTGTCGTTCTCTGTGATCAGAGCCATCTCTGTCAAAGGCTGATTTGCATCAAGGCCAAGCTTTGCAGTCACCCAAGGTTCTTGAAGCTTGGCAAAGTTAAATCCACGAGGAGTCAATACTTTCTTGAGATGCTTGACTATGGCAATGCAGAAGTTGCATTCTCCATCATAAAGAACCCACCCGCGTTTCATCGTTTTGCTTCCTTGAGAGTTCATGGTCATAAGTTGGAACATTTATAAGAGACCAGAGGCCGATTTGAATTGAACATTTTATGCCTCCTTGATATTAATAGAGCCACCTCATTATCCTCTTGAGAGTATTGACAAATCCCTTTAGCAACAGTCTTATAAACCCTTTCTTCAGGGTAAGGCGGAACATTTAATTCTTGAATAGACCACTTCAATACATCAATAATGATAAAATTGCGATATTTCATGGAGCAATAAGAGTGGATTAAAGTGCTTTCCGGCAATTTGATAAAAACTGATTCCGTTACAAAAACGAAAGCATATCTTATGCGGAATTGTTGCTAAAATATAAAAAAAAACATGAACTGCGCAGATATCCGCTGGCTCGCAAAGGCTGTTATCCACAAGGGGAATGGTTAATTTTGCACAATATGGGGTATTACACAGTATCATTATAGCAACATTAGAAGCTTATAGGAGGCGGACATGAAGCAATACAGGCAACACACAAAAAGCAACAAAATAGCACGACTTATTTTATCAAGCGTTCTGGCGTTTTCATTTTTAATGCAACCCGTATGCAGCGCACCACAGGGCGGACAAGTGACGTCAGGAAGTGCGACAATCTCCCAGGTCATGAATGGGACCAATACAAACACAGCGATTAACCAAGCCTCACAGCAGGCCATCATCCATTGGCAATCCTACAGCACCGGAAACAGTGAAGCCATCAATTATGCCCAACCCTCGTCTTCCGCGATAGCGTTAAATCAAATCGCCGCTGGAAACCCTTCCATCTTATTGGGAAGTTTAACGGCCAACGGCCATGTTTGGATTTTAAATCCAAGCGGCATTCTGTTTGGACGTGGCTCCGCGGTTAACGTCGGAGGACTTCTGGCCAGCACCTTAACCATGACCGACCAAAACTTCAATAATGGTAATTATCAATTAACGCCGAGTGCAACACCCAGCGCGGTGGTCAATCAAACAAACCTTCAAGGCGGTAGTGTCGCATTGATTGCGCCCTTGGTTTACAATGGCATTGGAGCATCGGTTACCACCAATTCCGGAAGACTGACCCTCGCGGGCAGTCAGGACGGTTTCGTAAGCCTCGATTCGCAAGGGCTTCTTTATGTCAGCACAAGTTCGGGAAGTCCCGTTACGAGTGTCGGCCTTCCACCGGGTTCATTGCAGGCTGGTTCTTCTGATCTTGCAAATTTTCAAAGTTTAGCGAACAATAAAACGGCAATTCCAAACGGAACTACTCTGACGGTCAATCCTGACGGAAGCGGAGTCTTCGGTGGAAGCAGCGGCACGGCGATTAATGCCGGTACGTTGACGGCCAACGGCGGAGTCACCAATCTTTTGTCCAACATCGACGTGCTTGCAGACAATTCAGCGGTCTTTACCCAGGGTAGCGCCACGAATGCCGCCAATTTCGGTGCAGGTCCCGGCGGCGACATTGTGGTGCAAGCGGGTCAGAATATTTCGTCACAGAGTAGCGGATTCAGTTCGACCGGGCTTTATGGCAATATCAGCTTGACTACTCCCGGAAGTCTTGTTGATAACGGTTCAACCTTCAGCCAAACGGGTGGAGGCAATTTTGTCTCCGGAGATACGATTCCAAACTTCGAAAGTATTACCATGTTGGCCATGAATGGCCCGCTCACCTTAAATGGCACAAGCGTCAGCGCCACGAACGGTAATGACAGCCTCCACAATGGCATTGTCCTTTCAACCGGAGGGACGATCGGTCTTACCAATGCTCAAGTGAAAGGGACCAATGTAAACGGCATTACACTTTTTGGCAATAGCGGGATGAACTTGCTGGGGAGTACGATCACGTTGAACACCGGTCAAAACGCCAACATCTTGTCCGAAGGGAACATGGTCATCAACAATTCGAAATTCCTCGTTCAAAATCAAGGCAATCTATTGATCAGCGGCGACCAAAACGTTACTTTTTCCAATTCGCTCATCGATCAGGATCATGCAGGCAACGCAATCCTTTTTGCCGGCGCCGGTTTAACGTTGCAGAGTGCAACCATCGATTTGAATGAAACCAATAACTTGCGTGTGATTGCTACGAACAATATGGTGATTGATCCCTCCTTTGGAGTTGGGATCACCCCCACACGGTTTAATATCTCGGAGGCGGCTGATACCACCCTTTCTGCCGGAGGAACATTAAACATCAATCCAGGCGTCAATCTTTCCGCCGATCACGATGGAACGGTTCGAGTGTGGTCCGGCGGTGACATGACAATAAACGGCGCGTCGTTCACGCAGTCGTTTGGTCAAGATCTGTGGATTGCAACGACGGGAAATATGACGATTAACAGAACGAATATCGGATCGGATCACAGCGGAAACCTGACACTCCTGGCCTCCGAAAACGCGAATCTCACCCATGACGATATTACCTTGTCTAACGGGAACCAAAGTATTCCAAACGATCTTCGCATTTCAGCGGACGGATTTTTGACGTTAGCCGCCACCACAGTTGACGGGGATTTCCAAAACACCTTGATCCTTTTTGGAAATAACGGGGTGGATATCAATGGAAGCCACATCATCCATACGAACGGCGGAGATACGGATATTCTTGCGGAGGGACCCATTACCATCGAGAATGGATCGCAAATTGAACATCAAAACTCCGGAAATCTTACGGTCAGTGCGGAAGGAAATGTGACCGTCAACAATTCCACCTTTAATGTTGCTTCAAGTGGAAATACCGTTTTCTATGCGCAAGGGATTCTTTCGACTCAAAACAATGCGATTTTCGACTTCCTGAATACCGGAAATGAATCTTTTTTAGGTGACGCGGGATTGACCATGAGCTTGACGCAAATTAAGAATACTTCGGTGGGAAATACGCTGATCGAAAGCCTTTCCCCCGGCACCAATGTGACCTTATCTCAAGTCACCTTGCAGACCAGTGGCGGATTAAACACACGGATTTTTGGACAGCGCAACTTAACCGCAACCAATTCGTCTATTACGATCGATCATTCCGGTTCTTTGGCGCTTTCCGCTGGAAACCTCTTAACGATCTCCGGAACGACAATTGGGACAACGTTTGCCACAGGACCAATTAACTTGTTTGGCGTCGGCGGAGTGTCAGTCACCGGAAGTACGGTTTCCGGTAAGTTTGTTGCCGGGACACCCGGAAGCGGTGTTTTGATTAACGCGCCGCGGGGCTCCATTTCATTCCTAACCAGCCAGATTGCTGCGGTGAATGGCCCAATCTTTGTCGGAGCGTTCAGCGGAATTTCTCGCGATCTCCTCACCACGTTTTCGTCCAACGGTGGGATTACATTCTCACCGTCTTACTGGGTGGGAAGAAATAGCTGGACGATTCCTTAAGGTTAGTTTAACGAAAGGGAAACCATGATGCCTTAGGATCACCTCGATAGCGTGATCCTAAGGTTTTTCATTTTTTACAGGTCAAAAGCTGCTCCTTCGCCAATACAAAGAGACGAGGAAAACATTGCAAGAAGCCATTGCCGCTATTGATGTCGGAAGTAACGCCATTCGGATGGTCATCGGGATGATCGAAGCCGATTACCGTCCGAAAGTTGTCGAGAACATCCGTGAGTCAATCCGTTTGGGTGCAGATGTTTTCACGAAAGGCTCGATTTCCAATGAGACCCTTGAACTGGCCATTGAATCGTTCATCAAGTTCAGGAAACTACTTTATAAACATCAGGTCAAGCGCCTCCGGGCTGTCGGCACCAGCGCGCTTCGTGAGGCAACCAACCGCGATCTTTTTATTGATAAGATCGCTCAAGCCTCCGACATCCAAATTGAGGTTATTGGCGGAGAAGAAGAAGCTCGCTTAGTTCATTTAGCGGTTTCTCAAAAAGTCAACTTCAAGAATAAACCTGCGCTTTTGGTTGACATCGGCGGCGGCAGTGTTGAAGTGATTTTGGTTTCGGAAGGGAAAATTGCCGCGACGGAAAGTTTTAAGATGGGAACAGTTCGCCTCTTAAAAATTTTGGAGGATAAGAAAAACGGGGATAAACATTTCAGTCAATTGGTGAAGGAATATGTCAATGCAACCAAGCGGCGCATTAAAAAAGAGATTGGAACGCAAAAAATAGGCGTCTGCATCGCGACCGGCGGCAATGTGGAATCATTGGGGGATCTTCGCAAAACACTTTTTGAAAAAGATCGCACCCTGGTCACTAAAAATGAATTAGAGACGATCCTACAAAAATTGCAGAAAATGTCGATGGAAGAGCGCGTGGACCGCCTTGGCCTTCGACCCGACCGGGCCGATGTGCTCTTGCCGGCCTCCATCGTACTCCAAAAAATAGCCAATTTGGCCGGGGTCAAAGAGATTCAAATTCCCCATGTCGGCTTGAAAGACGGCATTCTCGCTGAAATGGCAATGAAGCAGGAAGGGCAGGCTGAAATTCGTCATGAACAAGTCCTGGCCTCGGCGATTCAGTTGGCAAGAAAATATTCTTCCGACGAAGCTCATGCCAAGCAAACGGCGAGATTTGCGCTCCAGCTGTTTGACCAGACCCATGCCTTGCACTATCTTAACCATGAAGCGAGATTTCTTTTGGAGATTGCCTCGCTGTTGCACGATATCGGTCATTTCATTAACATGGCGGGACATCACAAACATACCTATTACATTATTACGCAGACGCCATTGATCGGATTGAACGACAATCAGAGGGCGATTGTGGCAAATGTTGCGCGCTATCATCGTAAAGCGCCGCCAAGCCTCCGGCACGAAGGGTATCAAAAACTCTCTCCGCAGGATCGCGTTGTGGTGACAAAGCTCTCCGCCATTTTGCGTCTGGCGGACGCGCTGGACACGGAGCATGCCTCCCGGATTACGCACTTGAGCGTTGAGTATAAGCGTCCTGAATTTCGTCTGAAATTAGAAGGAGAAGGGGACCTGCTCCTGGAAAAATGGGCACTCTTGAAACGGTCTTCTTTCTTTGAGGAGACCTTCAATGTAAAGGTGACGGTGGATGCTTAAGCGGAGTATACAAAAGCGATATGCCTCGGTCGATATTCCAGGCAAACTCATTGCCGTGGAAGGGCTCGACGGTTCCGGAAAGTCGACTCAAATTCACTTGCTTCAGCGATGGCTGCAACTGGAAGGCTACAAAGTTTTTTTTACGGAATGGAACTCGTCCACGCTGGTTAAAGAAGCGACGCGAAAAGGGAAGAAACGTCAGCTTTTAACGCCGACAACCTTTTCGCTCATCCATTGCACCGACTTTGCGGACCGGTACGAACGGCAAATTCTCCCTCTGCTACATGCCGGTTACATTGTTTTAGCGGATCGTTACAGCTTTACCGCTTTTGCTCGAGACGCGGCGCGCGGATGTAAGCGCGAGTGGATTCGAAAACTCTACAGTTTTGCTCGTCAGCCTGATATCACGTTTTTCTTTAATGTCCGGCCTGAGGTTGCTTTGGACCGAATTCTCAGTGGTCGCCCTAAATTGAAGTACTATGAAGCGGGGATGGACATGGGATTTTCAAAAGATCCGGTTGACAGTTTTAAAATTTTTCAGCAGAAGATTTATGAAGAATATCTTCGGATGGTGGATGAATTTAAGTTTACGTCAATTGATGCCAACCGTCTTCCGGATGAAACGCATCGTGAAATGCGTTCCCTGGTTCAAAAAAAGATTGATCTACCGAGGTACAAATGGAAAGTATCGATGTAAAACCACGGCAATTCTATGGCACCAACATATCCGACTTGAACACTTCGGAATTGACCGGCAAGCTGATCGTGGTGGAAGGGGCTGACGGATCCGGCCGTTCGACTCAAATTTCGAAGTTGCGCGACTGGCTGGAACGAATCGGCTACGCCATCGAAGAAGTCGGTCTGTCGCGTTCAACGCTGGTCGCTGAGGACTTGGATCATGCCAAGGAAGGGCATACCCTCTGTCCTACCACGTTAAGTCTATTTTATGCCACCGATTTTGCCGATCAATTGGAGAACAAGATTATCCCTGCGCTTCGTTCAGGCTTCGTCGTGCTGGCGGATCGTTATATTTACTCTTTGATGGCCCGTGCCATTGTTCGTGGGGTTGATCGTGACTGGATTGAAGACGTTTATAAGATTGCGTTGGTTCCGGATGTGGTCTTCTATTTGGATGTCACTCCAAAAGCGCTGGCTGAACGGAATTTTAGAAAAAACACCATTCTGGACTATTGGGAAGCGGGAATGGATATTCGCCAATCCGGTGACATGTATGACTGCTTTATTCACTATCAGCGTCAAATGCAGAAAGTGTTCAAGGAAATGCAAGGGAGCTATGGCTTCCAGATCATTAATGGGAACCGAACTCCAGGGTCAATTCTGCAGGAATTACAGGCTAAAATAGAGCATACGATCAATTGGAAAGGTCCAAAAATATAGAAATTCGGAGGATGGCATGTCCCTAATCAAAGAGAACGCCCCCAAGCTTAAAGTTAAAACCCAAGCACCACCGGAGAAGGTTTTCTTAAAGCGTGACTTGGTAATTCGGCTTCAGCATCTGCGTTCGGTCACCCGGGAAGTCGCGGGGGCTTATTTATCAAATCTGGAGCATCAAATTCTTGAAGTCATCGATCACCTTAATGCGGCCGGGAATAACGGAAAGACATTTAAGCTTAAGACCGGTTCGGTCAAATCGATGGTGAAGTCGCTGGATAAACTCACGCTGAAACCTGAAAAAGGGCGCCGCAAAGATTTAAAACGCATAGAACGCACGATTGAAAGCATCTCCGGCGCTTTAATCAAGAAAAAAAGCTAATTGGATCTTTATTTTCTTAGACACGCAATTGCCGTTCCTCGCGGTACTCCGGGTTACGAGGACGCCAAGCGTCCGTTGACTCCTGAGGGAAAAGCAAAGCTTGAAAAAATTGCGCGGGGAATTAAAAAACTAGGGCTTTCCTTTGACACGATTCTTTCAAGTCCATTTTTGCGTGCAAAAGATACGGCAAAACAGGTCGCCGCGCGGTTGAGATTAAGCCGAAAGCTAAACTTTGAGCCAACCCTGTCAGCCGAAGGAAGCCCGGCCTCCTTTGTTCGTGTGCTGCAAAATGAATATAAGGGAGTAAAATCTCTTTTGGTCGTAGGGCACGAGCCGTATTTGACGAGTTTGATTTCCATTCTGATCACTGGAAAACCCGGCGCTGCAATTCTCCTGAAGAAAGGGGGCTTATGTAAATTAACGATAGAGCAAGAATTGCGGTATGGCCTTTGCGCTACGTTAAATTGGCTTATCACCCCACGCCAACTGATCAAGCTTTAATGCATGTCTTGAAGATCCGTGCCGGGATAATAATGGGACAAAATCGCTTTGAAATCTTTCCCCTGATCGGCCATTCCGATCGCTCCCCATTGACACATCCCGACACCGTGGCCTTGACCACGGCCATGAAAAACGAAAATCTGATTTTGCTGCTCCACAGTAAACCAGGTACTTGGCAAGATTTTTCCGTCAGGACGTTTGATGGCATTACGGATTTCAAAGTTATGAAGCCGCCATTCACCCTCGGACGTTTTAATCAATAAGGTTTTCACCCGTCCTTCTGGATCCGTAACCTCGGGGACCAGGGCTTGCAAATCACCGTGAACTCCTTTGGACATCAGCATTGACAGCAATTGACTTTTGTCAAAGACATATTGCCATTCGAAGTAGGGCGATCGATTGCAGAAGGCGTGCGCGTCATCTGAATCGGAATCTTTCACCGAAGCGAGGTAAGGGACCCTCTTGCCGAAGACTGCCTCGCTTGTTTCCGTTGTTCCCCCGCAAGTACTCGAAAAAAGCGGGGAAGCAACGAGTTTTCCTTGATACATCAGCACCATGCCCCGGGTATCGTCGACGGCTTGGTTAGAGGTTAAGCGTTCTCCCAGGACGCCTCCATAAACCTGGTTGGTGACGGTGGAATGGAGCAAATTCCCCTTTTGGAACGCATTGAGCGCAAGTGTTCGTGAGGCCACAGCCTGGGCCTTTAAGGCTTCAAGCGAGGAGCCCGGCATTTCTTTTCCGATAACGCCATAGAGATATTCTTCCAGGGTTAGGTGGTTGATCACTTCCAGAAGGCCATGATACACGATGACGGCAAGTCCGCCACGATATAGCTTTTGATTTAGCCGAAGGTATTGAATGGGGGAGGATGTTGTGATAGTAAAAGGAGGGTGAAGCAGTTGCCCCTGAAACTGCACGTCTCCTCCCGCAAGGGTCAACGGATAGTTCCCGGGGTCCACTGGCTTTCCAGCTAGGATAAAGGGAGAATCCGAACCAATCATCACTTGCAAGTTTTGAGCTAACAGTATATCAAGATATGGAAGATCCGAAACTTGAGATTCTCCCGGCGCATAAAGAAAAAAAATAAAAATTAGGGAGAATAAAAGTTTTTTCATTGAAATTCCTGAGGATACTCGACGCTCACGAGAAAAAGTCCCTTGGAAGGGGCTGTAGGCCCTGCCTTTTTACGATCAGGATGGCCAAGAAGTTTTTTCATGTCCGAGGAAGGCCGTTTTTTTTGTCCGATTTCTAACAGTGTTCCCATGAGGATTCGAACCATGTTGTACAGGAAGCTTTGCGCCTCAATGTAAAACGTGATGCAGTCTTCACCCAGGGTCGAGAATGGAACGTTTAGAGAACCTGTTCCTCGAAAACATTTCACTTTATTAACGGTAATCGACGTTCTTGGCTGCGATGATTTCGCCCCCGCGAAACTTGAAAAATCATGATGGCCCTGCAAAAACTCACACGCTTCAGTCATGCCTTGATCGTCCAACGCGTAGGGAGCCCAGGTTAAAAAATTGCGAAACAATGCCGATGGGGAAGGGCGGTTTAACACGAAGTAAGCATAGGCGCGTTTTTTTGCTGAGTGGCGTGCGTGGAATCTCTCCGGCATTTCGCGCAGGGAAAGAATGGCGATATCCTTGGGAAGAAGCTTGTTCGAGCCCTTAAACAACCGTTCGATAGCAAGGCCGCTGGACGTTTTAAAATGGCAGACTTGCCCTAAAGCATGTACGCCTGAATCGGTTCTCCCGGCGCCAAAAATAGTTATCGGTTCCTGGCACAATTCTGTGAACGTTTCTTCCAGGGCGCTTTGAACGGTTGTGCCTTTCTTTTGTCGTTGAAATCCAAAGTAGTTCGTCCCATCATACTCGATGTCGATTCTGATGTTTCGCATGATTGTGCGATTTCAAAAGAAAATTTTTAAATCCTCTCCAGGCATAACTTTTCTCATGACAAGTTAACAATGAGTTAACCTAAAATTTTTATTTTTTGACATTTTTTTGACAAGCGCTTGTTATAATCATTTCAAGACTTATCCACAAGGATAAGTAATTTGAATTAACAGAAAGGGGAGAAAATAGATGGATACTTATGTTACAAGAAAGGAGTTTGAAGCAACGATGGCCACCGTAGCTACAAAGTCAGAGGTTAAAGATGTGGTTAAAGATCTTGAAATGAACATGATGAGACGCTTTGACAATTTCTCGGAGCAATTTAAGGATTTCAGGGCTGAAATCACAGGCAAGTTCGAAAGCTTTAAAGCTGACATCACGAACAAATTCGATAAACTTCAAGGCAAATTTGAAAAACTTGAAACTACCGTGAATGATAAGTTCGATAAAATCATGAAAAAACTTTCGAAATAGGAGAAAATCATGCTTAATATTCAGTACGACAAAGTAACGGATGTGTTGGAAGTTATGACATGCAAACCTTATCCTACCGTAAATTATATGATTGATCTCAATTATACACTTCGGCTGGATCCAAAAACCAGAAAACTTGTGGGATTAACAGTCGTTTGTTATGAGGAAATATTTCCCAGCAATCAAACTCGGAATGAACGCCGCATGGTTGGAGCCATTCTTCTCGCCGTGTTTCACCAACTTTGGTACGAGGGAGTTTTCGCTTCTCCAACTTCAAAAAAAGCTGCATAAAAAATCGTGAAGGTGAGGTTGAGAGTCGTTTTTTAGGTGAGCTCTACGACGGCCATCGAGGCGTTGTCGCCCCGGCGAGGGTTCGTCTTAATGACACGGATATAACCGCCTTTGCCCCCCGGATCGGTGGCTTGACGGCTTTTAAATTGGCCGGCAATGATGTCAAAAAGCTTCTTAGCCACTTGTTTGTTTTGGATCTCAGCAAGAACCCGGCGTCGGCTTGCTAAATCGCCTTTGAGCGCCAAAGTCAAAAGCTTTGAAGCAAATCGCGATAGCTCCTTAGCCTTGGTTTCGGTGGTCATAATCCGTCCGTGCGTAAACAAGTTCGTGGCCAGGTTCCTCAACAAGGCGTTTCGGTGACCGGTTTGACGGCTTAATCGCGTAGAAAGGCTGCGGTGTCTCATTTCTCTTCTTCCTGTCGGAGCGAAAGATTCATGGTCGTCAATTTGTCGATGATTTCATCGAGGGACTTTTTTCCGAAATTGCGTACGTTCATGATGTCTTGCTCGCTGTATTTAACAAGTTCGCCGACATTTTGAATGTTGGCCCGTTTTAAACAATTATAAGACCGAACTGAAAGATCCAATTCGTCGATGGTGATGTCATAAACCGATTTTTCGGATTTGCGTTCCCCCGTGGCGCCTTTCCCGGTTGATTTCCCGAGATGCGCAATCAGCTCGAAATGTTCGTTCAGTTGTTCCGCCGCCTGTGATAGAGCCTCATCGGGTTTTAACGACTTGTCAGACCAAATTTCCAGATGAAGTTTTTCATAATTAACCGACGGTCCGATACGGGTATCTTCAACAAAGTAATTAACTTTATAAATTGGGGAGAAGATTGAATCAATCGGAATAAGGCCGATGCTGTGTTCAAGACGGTGTCCTTCCGCGGGAACATATCCTTTTCCCGTTGAGACGCCCAGTTCCATCGTCAGTCGGGCCGTTTTGTCGACCAGGGAGGCAATATGTTGATCCGGATTAAGGATTTCGATTTCCGAAGACCCTTGGATGTCTGCTGCGGTCACTTCGTGTTCTCCCTTGACTTCAATCCGCATCACTTTCAATTCAGAGGCATGAGACCTCAGGCGAACTTTTTTCAAATTCAAGATCATTTCGGTGGTGTCTTCCAGAACGCCGGGGATTGTGGAGAACTCATGAAGCACGCCTTCAATTTTAACATAGACGATCGCTGCACCGCTTAAGCCGCTGATCAGGACTCGTCGCAACGCATTACCCAGAGTTATTCCATATTCTTTTTCCAGAGGAGAGATCAGGAACCGTCCGTATTCATCGGTCATTTGCGTACATTCAATGGTCGGTTCCGGAGGCGTCTCGAGAAAGTTCGTCATCGGCCCTTCCTTTTCTGTGGTGCTGTCCTTCAGCAGTAAGCCGAGAGCGCTTCTTGTAATATCAGGTGTTTCTTTCCTTGATGCCACGGTTTGCCTCCTATAGTTTATCTTGAATAGAATTCGACGACGAGTTGCACGTCGACATTGGTGTCAATATCTTGTCGTTTGGGAGCGGTTAAAACGGTCCCTTCAAGCTTGTCAAAATCAACTTGAATCCAGGACGGCATTCTTTTCGCGGGCGCCGCCTCCAGATTTTTTTGTAAAATCGGACTTCCGGCTGTTTTGCGTTTGAGCGTAATTTTATCGCCGGGATCCACCATGTAAGACGGGATGTTGACCGGTTTTCCATTGACCAGAATATGGCGATGGTTGACTAATTGCCTTGCTTGGTTTCGTGATGACGCAAAGGCCATTCGGAAGACAACATTATCCAGCCTCCGCTCGAGGAGCGAAAGAAGGTTTTCTCCCGTCATTCCCTTGGTGCGTTCCGCTCGCTTAAACGAAATGGAGAACTGTTTCTCCAGCAACCCGTAAATTCGCCGAAGCTTTTGTTTTTCTCTTAATCGAACGGCATAAGCGGAAAGCTTTTTGCGAAGTTGTCCGTGTTGCCCTGGGCCGTAGGTTCGCCGCTCAATGGCACATTTTGGGGTAAAGCAACGATCCCCTTTTAAAAATAGTTTTACGCCTTGCCTTCGACAGAGCCGGCAGACCGAATCAATATATTTTCCCAAGTTTCCTCTTGCCTCCTTGACTATACGCGGCGGCGCTTGCGCGGCCGGCATCCGTTGTGCGGAATCGGTGTAACGTCTTTAATTAAACTGATTTCAAGACCGTTGGCTTGAAGCGAGCGAATGGCCGCCTCACGGCCGGCCCCAGGGCCTTTCACGGTAACTTCAATTTTTCTGACCCCTTGTTCAATCGCTTTTTCTGCGGCGCGTTGTGCGGCCATTTGTGCGGCAAACGGGGTGCTTTTGCGAGAGCCTTTAAACCCGAGCATGCCAGTGGATGCCCACGACACCACGCTTCCTTTTTCATCGGTAATGGTGATGATCGTATTGTTAAAGGTCGATTGGATGTGCGCGACACCCTTGGCGATGACCCGTGCTTCTTTTCGTTTTTTTGTACCTCTTCGTACTGCCATCTTTTTTTCTCCTTGCTCTATTACGTTTTACGTCTTCGATTCGACTTTCTTCAGGCCGCCCACAGTGCGCCGCGGTCCTTTGCGGGTTCGTGCATTCGTATGGGTCCGTTGCCCTCTGGAGGGTAATCCTTTACGGTGGCGTTGTCCGCGGTAAGAGCCGATTTCAATCAAGCGGCGGACATTTTGCTGTACTTCGCGCCGTAAATCCCCTTCAACTTTGAAATTTTTTTCGATGAAGGAGCGGAGTTTTGTGACTTCCTCGGAGGTCAAATTTTTTATTCGGGTGTTAGGGTTTATCCCCGTGGCTTTGATAATTTCTTTTGATCGGGATATTCCGATACCAAAGATATACCGAATGCCGATTTCTACCCGTTTATCGTTGGGTAAGTCAACTCCTGAAATACGAGCCAATTATGTTGCCTCCTTATCCTTGAACCTGTTTATGCTTTTTGTTTTCACAAATGATGCGAACTCGGCCGCGCCGCACAATAATCTTGCATTTTTCACAACGTTTTTTTACCGATGGCTTTACTTTCATTATATCTCCTTGTTATATCTCAGAGCCGGGACATACTTCGTAAGAAGTGTGTCCCATTCCATTAAAAACCTGTCACCTACTTAAACCTGTAGATGATTCGTCCTCTGGACAAATCATAGGGAGACAGTTCGACCGTGACTTTGTCTCCGGGAAGAATTTTGATGAAGTTCATTCGCATTTTGCCGGAGACATGGGCCAACACTTTGTACCCATTTTCCAGCTCGACACGGAACATGGCATTGGGGAGCGGCTCAATGACCGTTCCTTCAACTTCTATCGCTTCCTCTTTTTTTGTCATACAACTCCTTACGGTTTCGTCAAGATGACAGGACCATTTTTTGTGATCGCAAGCGTGTGCTCAAAATGCGCCGATGGCATCATGTCCACGGTCACGACCGTCCATTTATCATTTCTAACTTTTACATCCGCCTTACCCATATTCAACATCGGCTCTATGGCAATCACGATCCCTTCTTCCAGGATCGGCCCTTCTCCGGGTTTTCCATAGTTCGGCACTTGCGGCTCTTCATGAAGCCTTCGCCCTACGCCGTGGCCCACCAGTTCACGAACCACTGAAAACCCATTTTTTTCCGCGTGTTTCTGAACGGCATGTGAAATATCGGAAAGATAATTTCCCACACGGGCCATTTCGATTCCCTTATACAGGGCCTCTTCCGTTACCCGGACGAGCTTTTCTTTATCGGCCGGTATTTTTCCAACCGGCACCGTAACCGCCATGTCCCCGTGAAACTCTTTGAAAATCGCACCGATATCGATGCTGACTAAATCGCCTTCACGGAACGGGCGGCTCGAGGGAATCCCGTGAACGACCTCTTCATTCACGGAAACGCAAAGGGAAGCAGGGTAGCCCATATAGCCTTTAAAGGACGGGGTTCCACCGTGCTTCCGGATGTATTCCTCGGCAAATCGGTCCAGTTCAAGAGGGGTCTTCCCCTCACAAATTTGAGCTTTCAATTCTTCGAGACAAAGCGCCGCAATCCTTCCGGCCTCCCGCATTAAATCGATTTCGTCTTTACTTTTAAGGTTAATCATAGAACGTGCTCTTTTTTGAACAAATCAATCTTTGCAAGGAGATCTTTGGAAACGTTATCAATCGATTCTGTAGCGACTACCGGGATGAGGAGATTTTTCTTTTGATAATATTGGATCACCGGAAGCGTTTCTTTTTCATAAACGGCAAATCGTTGGCGGATGATTTCCGCCGAATCATCCGGACGTTGAATCAGTGCCCCATGTCCTTCATCGCACATTTCGTCATGCTTTGGCTTTTGATATTTGAGATGATAAACCCGATGACAAACAGGACAACTGCGCCGTTGGACCAGCCTTTCAATGATAGCCGATAACGGAATATCCAACACAATCACACCGGTCAGCGGCAATCTAAGCTCTTTTAAGATGGAGTCGAACGCTTCGGCTTGGGGAATGGTTCGAGGGAATCCGTCCATTAAAAAACAAGGCTGAAAGTTTTTTTCCATGAAACGTTCACGAATAACGCCTAGGATGATATTGTCCGGCACCAGTTTCCCGGAGGACATGAACGGCTCCGCTTGCTTCCCGAGCGGGGTATTTTTTTTCACCGCGTCACGCAAAATATCTCCGACAGAGTGATGTAAAACGCCGTGTCCCAATTTTTCTTTCAGGACATCGGATTGCGTTCCCTTGCCAGCGCCTGGAGGGCCTAAGAGTACTAGCCTCATCGGCTTGACGCCTTCGGCTTACAAGCCCATGTCGGCTCGCCCATACGATGGTCTCGCATCACTTCAAGAATCCTTGATAATGGCGCATCGTCAGCCGGGCTGAAATCTGGCGAATCGTGTCGAGTACCACACCCACTAAAATGAGCAAGCTCGTGCTTCCCAAATAAAACCCTTCCACGTGGAAGGCCCGGGTGATTTGGCTTGGAATAACGGCAATAAACGCAAGGAATATCGCCGCAATAAAGGTGACCCGGCTCAAAATTTTGTTGAGGTAATCCGAGGTCGGTTTGCCCGGACGGATGCCGGGAATGAATCCGCCATATTTTTTTAGGTTGTCGGTGATGTCATTAATGTTAAAATTAATGTAAGCGTAAAAGAATGTGAAGGCAATCACAAGTCCGGCGTAAATCAAATTATAATAGACCATTTGAGGGTTAAAGAGCGATTGAACAAACATTACAATTTTATTTTGTTGATAGGCGGGAGGCAAGAAGCTTAAAACCGTGATCGGAAAATAAAGAAGCGTAATGGCAAAGATAATTGCGATAACTCCGCCGTTTTCAACCTTGATGGGGATATAGCTCGACTGTCCGCCCATGACACGACGTCCAACAACCCGTTTGGCGTATTGGACTTGAACCTTGCGAATGCCTTGGGTGATTGCGACAATCGCGGCGATTAACACAAGCGCCATGGCAACAAAACCAAGAAGCCTTAAAAGAACAATGGGTCCTTCGTCGTGAATCCGTTGACTCGATATTTGGAAAACTTGGGCCGTGTAGGTGGGGTAGCGCAACACGATTCCTGAGAAAATGAGAAGGCTAACGCCGTTTCCGATGCCTTTATCCGAAATTTGTTCGCCCAGCCAAAGGAGAAACGAGGTTCCTGCGGTTAGGATGAGGATAACAAAAACCAAGTTGAAAATACTGGGATTTCGGAAGACCCCTGTGTGCCGCAGGGGGAAAGTCATCATGGTTGCCTGAAGGATGCTGAGCGCAATCGTCAACCAGCGGGTGTATGAGGCGATTTGTTTTCTCCCCATTTCCCCGCCTTCTTTCGCCATTTCTTCGAGTTTTGGGAAGATAATGGTTAAGAGCTGCATCATAATGGAAGCATTGATGTAGGGCGTAATGCCCATGGCAATGACGGCAAAATTAGTGAGTGCTCCACCGGTGATTAAGCCAATGAAACTGAATAGAGCGTGTTTATTGATTAATTCTTGCCAGACTGCAAGGTCAACGCCCGGAACGGTAAGGTGGGTGCCGAAAACGAAAATAGCGAACGCAAAGAAAACAAAAAAGAGCCGTTTCTTCAACTCTTCAACTTTTAACGCATTGACAAACGGATCGACCATCATGAGAGCCGCTCCACGAGACCTCCTTTGGCTTTAATTTTTTCTTCCGCCGATTTGGAGAAGGCATGCGCTTTCACGGTAATCTTCTTTTCAAGTTCTCCATTCCCGAGAACTTTGATGGGTAGTTCGAGTTTGCGAATCAAACCGTGCTCAACGAGAAGCTTAGGGTTAATTTCGGTTCCATTCTCAAATTGATTCAGCCTGAAAAGCGAAACTTCTTGATACTCTTTTTTGAAAATAAAATTCTTAAACCCTTTCATTTTGGGGAGACGTCGGTACCAAGGCGTTTGTCCACCTTCGAAGGTTGGTCCTTTTCCAGATCCCGAGCGGGCGGTTTGACCTTTGCCTCCGCGTCCGGCTGTTTTAACCGATCCGCTGCCATGTCCGCGTCCTACCCGATGCTTTCGGGTGGTCGAACCTTTTTTAGGTTTTAATTCATGGATTTCCATTTTATCTCCTCACGCCGCTCTTGCAGCCAGCGTTTCTTCAACACGTCTTAGCATTTTCAAGGCGGCAACACAAGCCCGGATCGTATTCAAAGCATTTCCAGAACCGAGGCTTTTGGTTAAAATATCTTTGATGCCGGCCGCTTCACAAATGGCTCGAACCGATCCGCCGGCGATGACGCCGGTACCCGGGACGGCAGGCTTCAGGAAGACTGCTCCCGCTCCAAAACGGCCAGTGACCTCATGAGGAATCGAATGACCCACCAACGGAATTTCCAACAGATTTTTCTTGGCTTGCACCGCGCCTTTTTTAATGGCATCCGGAACTTCAAGGGCTTTACCGAGGCCGAATCCGACAATTCCCGCGCCGTTGCCGACTACAACAAGAGCGCTGAAGTGGAAGCGTTTACCACCCTTCACCACTTTTGCCACACGGTTAATTTTTACGACGGTTTCGGTAAACTCCAGTCCGCTCGGGTCAATTCTTGCCATTCGATTCTCCTTTTTTCATGTTATAATCTCCTAGCCGGGTTTAAAAACTAGAAGCTCAATCCTGCCTCTCTGGCGGCTTCCGCAAGCGCGGCAATGCGGCCATGGTATTGTGAACCTCCGCGATCAAAGACCACGGTTTTAATTCCTTTTTCAAGAGCACGCTTGGCGATTAAAGCGCCGACCGCGCGGGCCGCAGGAAAAGTATTTTTTCCCTCGGCGCTTTTTTCGGAAGTTATGGCTTTTTTCGCTTTGCCTTTTTTTGCTTTTCCAGCCAATTCGTTGTCGACGGAACTCGCGGAAACAAGCGTTGCTGAAAGTGTGTCATCAATCAATTGAGCATACATTTGCTTTTGACTTCGAAACACGCTTAACCGGGGCCGGGTAGGGGATCCCGAGATTTTTTTCCGTGCGCGAAGACGGCGCTTGGCCAAAACTTCTTTTCGTGTTGCTTTCTTAATCACTTGGTGGTCGCTCCTTTACCGGAGGCTTTCCCTGGCTTTAATTTTAGCACTTCGAATTCGTACCGGATGCCTTTGCCTTTATAGCTGTCCGGCGGTCGAATGTTTCGTAAGTTAGCCGCAACTTGACCGACTTTTTGCTTGTCGGCGCCGCGGACAACCAGCTTGTTAGTCCCTTCGACGTCAATTTCCACGCCCTGGGTGGGCTCCACGGTCACCGGATGCGAAAATCCGATGCTGATAACAACTTTTCCGCCCTGCTTGGCGGCACGGTTTCCAATACCGGTAATTAAAAGTCCCTTTTGGAAGCCCTGGGTAACGCCGCGCACCATGTTGGCTACGAGGGTTCTAACTAACCCATGCAAGGCTTTTAAGCTTTTTTCTTCACCGGAACGCGAAAAAACTAACTTTCCGTCGGCTTGTTTTATAGAAATAGCCGGATGAAGCTTTTCTTTGAGCGTTCCCTTTGGTCCTACGACAGTAATGTCGTGTCCCTGGATGGTCACTTTTACACCCTCTGGAACGGAGACCGGTTGTTTTCCTATCCTAGACATGTTTTTCTCCTCATGTTTACCAGACGTAGCAGAGAACTTCTCCGCCTACGCCGGCTTGACGCGCATCTTTGTCGCTCAGCACGCCTTTATTGGTTGATAAAATCACCAGACCGAGTCCCCCAAACACTTTAGGGACTTCATCCTTCGGCACATACACCCGAAGACCGGGCTTGCTAATTCGCTTTAGTCCGGTAATGCTTTTTTCTTTATTGCGTCCGTACTTTAAGGTGATCCGTAAATTGCCCTGGATGCCTTCTTTAAGAACTTGATAATCTTTAATAAAGCCTTCCGCTTTTAAGATCGCGGCAACCTGTTTTTTAAATTTACTTAAAGGAATATCCGTCTGCTCTTTTCGAGCCGTGTTGGCATTTCGAATTCTGGTCAGCATGTCCGCTATGGAATCGGTGGTCGGCATAATCGTTTATCCTCCTTCTACCAGCTGCTCTTGGTGACGCCGGGCAAGAGCCCTTTGTGCGCCATTTGACGGAAACAAATGCGGCATAATCCAAACTTCTGATAAACGCCGCGGGCTCTTCCGCAAATCGAGCATCGGTTGCGGTAACGGGTTCTGAATTTATAAAGTTTTCCCGCCGCGTACGCGCGTTCGATTTTTCCTTTTAACCGTTTAACTTTTTCAATGGCTGCTGTGCGTGCCAATTTTGCCTCCTAGTTTTCCCGGAACGGAAGTCCGAGGAGCTTTAAAAGTTCCAACGCTTCTTTATCCGTTTTAGCGGAGGTCACAATGGTGACATCCATTCCCTGAACCCGTTTTACTTTATCGTAATCAATTTCAGGGAAAATAATCTGTTCTTTTAAACCGATCGAGTAATTGCCGCGGCCGTCGAAACTTTTTGGATTGGTTCCGCGGAAGTCCCGGATGCGGGGGAGAACCACATTAAAAAATTTGTCCAAAAAGACATACATCCGGGCGCCGCGAAGCGTAACTTTACAGCCAACTTTCATCCCTTCGCGGATTTTAAAGGCCGAGATTGATTTTTTCGCCTCAGTAACAACCGGACGTTGACCGGTGATTTGGGTGAGCTCCTCCACAGAAGTGTCCAAATCTCGCGCATTGACAACGGCTTCGCCTACGCCCATGTTGATGATGACTTTTTCAAGTTTAGGGGCTTGAAGTTTGTTCTTATATTTGAACGTCTTCATCAGCTCCGGCTGCGCTTCGTTTTCCAGTTTTTCTTTCAATCGTAGTTTCATTATGCAATTTCCTTTTCACATTGTTTACAAGCACGTTTTCGCGAGTCTCCGCTGATTTTAACGGCCACTCGGGTCGATTCGTTACAGCTTGGACAAACAAGCATCACTTTGCAAGAATGAATAGGCTTGGCCTTTTCCAAAATTCCGCCTTGCGGCACTTTGGGAGGCATCGGTTTGCTGTGGCGTTTCACAATGTTGACGCCATCAACCAAGACTTTCATTTCTTTTGGGAAAACTTCCAAAATTTTCCCGCGCTTGCCGCGATCTTTTCCGGCCAGCACTTCCACAGTATCGCCTTTCTTAATGTGAAGTTTCATTTATAAAACCTCCGGGGCAAGTGAAATAATTTTCATGAATCCCCGATCACGCAGCTCGCGGGCGACTGGACCAAAAATACGGGTCCCTTTAGGATTGCCCTGAGCATCGATGATCACCGCGGCGTTTTCGTCAAAGCGGATGTATGAACCGTCTTTTCGGCGCATTTTTCGTTTGACACGAACCACGACGGCTTTAACCACGTCGCTCTTTTTCACGGGAGCGCCGGGAATAGCCACTTTAACGGCGGCTGTAATGACGTCGCCGATACCGGCATATTTATGAAGTGAGCCCTTATCAACGTGAAAGCACATGATTTCTTTCGCGCCCGAATTATCGGCGACTACAAGTTTTGTCTGTTTTTGAATCATCGTTATTTAGCCTTTTCAAGAATTTTTATGACACGCCATCGTTTTAATTTCGATAGGGGCCGGGTTTCCATGATGAGCACGGTATCTCCGACTTTCGCGAGATCTTTCTCGTCATGGGCCATCACCCGAAGCGTCCGGCGAATGATTTTCCCATAACTTTTATGGGGGATTCTTCGTTCGCACGCCACTACCACTGATTTTTGCATTTTATCACTGACAACTACGCCGGTCCTGGTTTTCCGGGCGCCCCGGTTTTCGTTTTCCATTAAGAAACGACTCCTTTAGCTTTTTTGCTGCGAGCAGATTGCGTCTTGGGCGCAGTCTTGCGGACTGGAGCCGGCGCTTCCGTTTTTGCTGTGGGTACTTTCAAGCCACGTTTTGACCAGAAGGTTCCCTGTTTGCGCTCGGATAGAACCGTATTAATCCGGGCGATGTTCTTTTTAATCTGACGGATTTTGCTGGTATCTTCCAAATGAGCAGTGGCCAATTGAAATCGAAGATGAAAAAGTTCTTCGACCGAATTCTTGTGCATCACCGAAAGTTCATTATCGGTCAGCTCGTCCAGTTTTTTCTTGAATTCCTTTACCTTCATTTTAAACTCCTGACTTTTCCCGTGCGATAAATCGCGTTTTAATCGGGAACTTGAAGGAGGCCAACCGAATGGCTTCCTTGGCGATATCTTCGGTGATTCCGCCGACTTCAATTAAAATTCGTCCGGTCTTCACCACGGCCACCCAAAATTCGGGAGGCCCTTTTCCGCTTCCCATCCGGGTTTCCGCCGGCTTCTTGGTGACCGGTTTGTCCGGAAAGATTCTGATCCAAACTTTTCCACCGCGTTTCATGAAACGCGTCACCGCCACGCGAGCGGCTTCAATTTGCCGGTCGGTAATCCACGTCGGCTCAACGGCTTGCAAGCCGTATTCTCCGTAGACTAGTGTATTACCGCGTGTCGCTTTACCGGTCATTCGACCGCGGCTCTGTTTGCGGTATTTAACCCGCTTTGGCATAAGCATTGTCGGCTTGTCCTTTGTCTTGTCGAATTTTTTCGGGGGAGGTAGTGTCGCCTCGGTAAACCCAAACTTTCACGCCAATTCGTCCGTAGGTAGTATAGGCCTCGGAAATATAGAAATCAATATCGGCCCGAAGGGTATGAAGCGGAACTTTTCCTTGTTGAGTTCGTTCTCGCCGCGCGATTTCAGCGCCGGCCAGTCGACCGCTGATTTGAATGCGGACTCCTTTGGCGCCGGCTTTCATGGCTTGCATCGCAGCCTGCTTGATGGCTCTGCGGAAGGCGACGCGTTTCTCAAGCTGTTCAGCCACCTTTTCACCGACGAGTTTCGCTTCCAACTCAGGCCGTTTCACTTCCTGAACATTGATGTTAATCTGTCCCACGTTGCGATGCGTTAACTTTTCAACCGCTTTGCGAAGCTCCTCAACACCAACCCCTCGGCGACCAATGATAATACCCGGCCGGGCCGTATGAAGATTGACCTTGATTCGTTGTGAGAAGCGCTCAATTTCGACGCGTGCTATCGCAGCACTTTTGTATTTTTTTTCAATGAAGCTGCGAATGAGATAGTCCTCGGCAAGGAAATTCCGATATTCTTTTTTAGCAAACCATCGGCTATCGTGCGGCTTAAAGAAACCGACGCGTAATCCGTTGGGGTGAATTTTCTGTCCCATTAGTTAAGCCTCACTTTTTTTCTTTTTCTCTTTAGGCGCTTTCGCTGCCACTGATTTTTTCTTTTCCGAAGTTGTTCCAGCTTCTTTTTTTGCTTTCACAGGCTTGGCTTTGGCAGGGGGTGCCTTAACCGCCGTCGCTTGTGATACAGCCTCCGTTTTAGGAGTTTTTTCCAATGAGATCGGTTCGCGTACTTTTACGGTAATGTGGCTGGTTCGTTTTCGAACCATCGCGGCGCGCCCCATGGCTCGCGGCATGAAGCGTTTTAATACCGGACCGCCGTCGATTAAGATGGTCGAGATGATCAGGTTATCCGGATTCATTTGATAAGCAGTTTCCGCATTGGCTTTCGCTGAAGCGACGACACCTGAAACAACTTTCGCCGCTCGTTTTTGGGCAAAACGAAGCCAGGTTAAGGCTTCGTTCACATTTTTTCCGCGAATAGCGTCGGCAATGAGGCGAAGTTTTCTCGGTGCGGTAATGACAAATTTTGCTACCGCTCGGGCTTCCACCGCCGTGGCATGATGACACACAGGACAATCAACCATGGGCGATTTTAACCCTTTGGCTTCGTAACGGGTCAATCGCCCGCAATTTTCACATCTTAATTTTTCACTGGCCATAATGTTTTTCTTCCTTTTACGATTTGACGGAGGTGGCGGCACCGGATCCGGCGCTTGGAGCCGACGCCGCTTGTGCCGCGGCTTCAGCTTCCGCTTTCGACTTGGCGGCTCCATGTCCCTTAAAGAATCGCGTCGGGGCAAATTCGCCGAGGCGATGTCCAATCATCTGTTCGGTGATGTAGACGGCAAGAAAGTTTTTGCCATTGTGCACATGGATGACGTGGTTTATCATCTCGGGAACAATCATCGACTCTCGAGACCACGTTTTGATCGGTTTTTTTTCGTTTTTTTCGTTCAGCTGCTGAATCTTTTTAGCAAGACTCGGGTGAACGTAAATTCCTTTTTTCTGACTGCGTCCCACTTATTTATTCCTCCGTTTAACAATAAACTTGTTGCTGGCATTCTTTTTCTTTCTCGTCTTTAAACCTAACGTGGCTTTGCCCCACGGGGTGCTGCTGGGCCGGCCGGGCGTGCTGCGTGCTTCTCCGCCGCCGTGCGGATGGTCAACGGGATTCATCGCCACGCCGCGAGACTGCGGTCTTTTCCCTTTCCACCGGCTTCTACCGGCTTTTCCTATGACAATATTTTGATGCTCTACGTTTCCAACCTGACCCACCGTGGCGCGGCATTCTAACGGAACCAATCGCATTTCGCCGCTGGGCAGTCTCACGAGACCCATGTTTCCTTCTTTGGCCATGAGCTGAGCCACCGTTCCAGCGGATCTCACCATCTGTCCGCCTTTACCGGGTCGCAGCTCCAAATTGTGAAGCATGGTTCCAGCCGGCATGTTAAGTAGAGGAATAAAGTTTCCAATTTTGATATCCGCTGCCGGGCCATTTTCTACTTTATCGCCAACTTTTAAACCGTCGGGGGCCAAGATGTACCGTTTTTCGCCATCGCTGTAGTGAAGAAGCGCAATTCGAGCGGTGCGGTTCGGATCGTATTCAATGGTGGCAACAAGGGCTGGCACCCCTTCTTTATCGCGTTTCCAGTCGATTTTTCGATAAACTTGTTTTACACCGGCTCCACGGTGGCGAATCGTAATCCGTCCCTGTGAGTTTCGTCCGCCACTTTGTCTATTCGGTTCCAAAAGGGAACGCTCCGGCGTGCTTCGCGTGATCTCTTCAAACGAAGAGACCGTCATGAAGCGGCGACCTGCGGAATATGGTTTAAATTTTTTAACGGCCATGGTTTAATTACTCCTCAAAGGTTTCGATGCCCTTAATGACGATTCGATCGCCGGGCTTCAGGGTGACAATTACTTTTTTCCAATCGGGGGTTTTCCCGAAACTTTTTCCGAAACGGCGCATTTTACCGCGCATGGTGATGCAATTCACTTTCGTGACATGAACTTTAAAAAGCGCTTCAATAGCTTTTTTAACCTGAATTTTATTGGCATTTCGGTGAACTTGAAAGGTATATTTACCGATCGCCTGATGCCCGGTAGAGCGTTCGGTAATGATGGGCCGAATTAGAATTTCTTCGTGTGTAATGTTCATGACTTCACCTTTTTCGATTTTTTGGCAACAGGTTCCGAAGGAGTTTCTTGCCAATTTTTCTCAAGTGATTGCAAGGTTTCTTTGGTTAAAAGAACTTTCTTAAATCGAAGTAAATCGTGAACATTTAAGTTTCCAATCGGAAGTACCTTCACAAAAGGAAGATTTTTCGCGGCACGCTCCAAAGTTTCGTTTTTCTTGTCAATTAAGAAGAGTGCGCTATCACTGTTTAATTTTTTGACCAAGGAAGCGACTTCTTTTGTCTTTGGGTTTTGAATTTTAAGATCGTCAAGAAGCGACATCTTTCCATCTTGAATCAAATTTCGAAGCGCTGAAAGAAGGCCAAGCTTTCCAAACTGACGTGTCGTTGCAAAGGCGTGAGATCGGGGGCGCGGGCCAAAAACCACGCCGCCATGACGCCACAGAGGAGAACGGACACTGCCAGAACGCGCCCGGCCGGTTCCCTTTTGTTTCCAGGGTTTTTTCCCCGTGCCGCTGACTTCATCGCGCCGCTTGGTGCAATGGGTTCCCTGATGATTTCCTGCCAATTGTTTTTTCAGGGTAAGGTGAAGGACATGGGCATTGACCTCGCCGTCCCAAACGGTATCCTTCAGATTGAGCGATCCGGTTTCTTTTCCTTGTTGATTGTAAATTTTAAGTTCTGTCATGGGAGTCCTTATTTTTTAGCCTTAGCTTTTGAGGCGCCTTTTTCTTTTGCCGGCGCTTCTTCTGCTTGGCGCGCCAATTTAGCGGTTTCGCGCCGTCTGGTTTTTAAATCCGATTTAATGCTGGTACTTAAAAAAACGATGCTGCCATTAGGGCCGGGAATCGAGCCCTTTAAAAGCACGCTGTTATTCTCGGGCACAATTCGAAGAACTTCCAGCCCCTGAATGGTGATTTGCGCGTTTCCCAAATGTCCGGGCGAGCGCTTTCCACGATAAACTTTGGCATTTTGGGTTTCACCGGCAGCGGCAGGACGCCGATGGGTCATCGAGCCGTGGCTGGCAGGACCGCCCTTAAAATTATGGCGTTTCATCCCGCCGGAAAATCCTTTTCCCTTAGAAAGTCCGGAGACATCAACAAAAGCGCCGGCAGCGAAAAGGTCGCTAACTTTCAATTCTTGGCCTACTTTTAATTCTTCCATTTTGGGCAATCGCAGTTCTTTTAAGATACGAAAGGGTGCGGTGCCGGCTTTTTTGAAAAATCCTGAAAGCGGTTTGTTTAACGTCTTTTCTTTGACCGGTATATAACCAATTTGAATGGCTTCATAACCGTCTCTTTCTTTTGTCTTTTTTTGGGTCACGGTGAAAGGGCCTGCTTCCAAAAGGGTCACTGGGACCAAGTTTCCATCTTGGTCAAAGACCTGCGTAATTCCGATTTTTTTTGCGATCATCTGGCTCATCAGTTTTATACCTTGATTTCAATGTCGACGCCGGCCGGCAAATCCAAATGCGTTAAGGCGTCCAATGTATTTTGAGTGGGAAAAATGTCGATGAGGCGCTTGTGCGTTCTCATCTCAAAATGTTCCCGCGACTTTTTGTCGACGTGCGGAGATCGCAGAACACAAAAAATGTTCTTTTCCGTCGGCAGTGGAATCGGGCCGGAAATTTGCGCCCCGGTCCGTTTCGCGGTTTCGAGGATCCGCTCGATGGTGGCATCCAAAATGCGGTGGTCAAAACCTTTTAAGCGGATTCGAATTTTTTGCTTTGCCATTACAGAGCTCCCGTAACCACACCGGCGCCGACGGTCCGTCCGCCTTCGCGGATGGCAAATCGCAAGCCTTCTTCAATGGCAATCGGGGTAATCAACTCGACCTCGAGGGCCACGTTGTCGCCTGGCATCACCATTTCAACGCCGCCCGGCAGTTTGCAATTTCCGGTGACATCGGTGGTGCGGAAATAGAATTGGGGACGATACCCGTTAAAGAACGGGGTGTGCCGTCCGCCTTCTTCTTTGGATAAAATGTAGACTTCTGCTTTAAACTTGGTTAAGGGCTTAATCGAGCCGGGTTTGGCCAGCACTTGTCCGCGCTCGAGCTCTTCACGCTCGACACCGCGAAGCAATAAGCCGGCATTGTCGCCCGCCAGCGCTTCATCAAGCAGCTTGTGGAACATCTCGATACCGGTCACGACCGTCTTCTTCACTTCAGCCTTCAACCCGATAATCTCGATTTCTTCGCTGACCTTCACCTTGCCGCGCTCCACGCGACCGGTGCCGACCGTACCCCGGCCGCTAATTGTAAAGACGTCTTCAATCGGCATGAGGAACGGTTTGTCAACCGGGCGTTCCGGCGTCGGGATGTAGGTGTCGACGGCATCCATGAGCTGCCAAATCTTGCCGCACCATTCGCATTCGCGTTTGCCGCAGGCACATTCAAGCGCTTTCAAGGCGCTTCCCACGACGATCGGGGTTTTGTCACCCGGGAATTCGTAGGTGTTTAAGAGGTCGCGGATTTCAAGTTCGACCAAGTCAATCAATTCTTTGTCTTCGACCATGTCGGCTTTGTTGAGAAAGACGACGATGTAGGGGACGCCGACCTGGCGAGCCAACAGGATGTGCTCGCGGGTTTGCGGCATCGGGCCATCGGTGGCGGCGACGACAAGAATGGCGCCGTCCATCTGGGCGGCTCCGGTAATCATGTTCTTGATGTAGTCGGCGTGTCCGGGGCAGTCGACGTGCGCGTAATGGCGCTTTTCGGTTTCGTATTCCGCGTGATAGATGGCAATCGTAATGCCGCGTTCTTTTTCCTCGGGCGCGTTATCGATTTCATCCACTTTCAATTTCTTGGTTTTACCGCCGGCACTTAAGACGGTCGTAATCGCCGCGGTTAAGGTGGTTTTTCCGTGGTCAATGTGTCCAATGGTCCCTACATTTAAGTGGGGTTTACTTCGATCAAATTTTTGCTTTGCCATACGTCATCTTCCTCCTTATGATTTCGCAGCCTTTTGATTAACAATCTCTTCCGCAATTTGTTTGGGAACTTCAGCGTAATGCGAAAATTCCATCGTATACGTACCGCGGCCTTGGGTTAGACTTCGAAGTTTGGTGGCGTAACCGAACATCTCTCCGAGCGGGGCTGTCGCGTGGATAACCTGTACATTCCCCGTGCCGGGTTCCATCCCTTCTATTTTTCCGCGTCGAGAGTTCAAATCGGCCAAACATTCGCCGAGATAATTTTCAGGGGTAATCGTTTCAACTTTCATAATCGGCTCTTTTAAGACGGGGTTGGCTTTTGTAAGCGCATCTTGCGTAGCCATGGAAGCGGCGATTTTAAAGGCTATTTCGGAAGAGTCCACGGCGTGAAAGGAACCGTCAATCAGTCTGGCGCCGACATCAATCACCGGATAACCGCCAATCGATCCCGATTCAAGCGCTTCGACAATTCCCATTTGAACCGGTTTGACATATTCTTTGGGGACGGAGCCGCCAACGGTTTTGTTTTCAAAGGTGAAAGGAGTACCAGGTTGCAGGGGTTCGAACTCAACAATGACGTGACCATATTGACCGCGTCCGCCGGTTTGCCGGATGAACTTGCCTTCGCCCGTTGCTTTTTTGCGAATCGTTTCTTTATACGCCACGCGCGGTTTTCCAACATTGGCTTCCACGTTGAATTCGCGTAGGAGGCGATCGACAATGATTTCCAGATGCAGTTCACCCATTCCGGAAATGATCGTTTGGCCCGTTTCTTCATTTTGTTTTCGGCGGAACGTCGGATCTTCTTCTTGCAACCGAGCAAGCGAGTTTCCAAGCTTGTCTTGGTCGGCTCTGGTTTTGGGTTCGATGGCAATTGAAATAACCGGTTCAGGGAATGTTATGCTTTCCAGGATAATCGCTTTACTTTCATCGCAAAGCGTATCTCCGGTCGTCGTATCTTTCAGTCCGACAGCGGCTCCCAGCTCACCGGCCTGCATTTCTTCAACTTCCTCACGGCGGTTAGCGTGCATTCTCAAGAGCCGTCCAACGCGTTCGCGTCGATCTTTCGAAGAGTTGTAAACATAAGTTCCGGTTTTGATGGTTCCAGAGTAAACCCGGAAAAAGGTTAGCTTTCCGACAAACGGATCACTCATAATTTTAAAAGCAATTGCGCTGAAGGGTTCCGAGGGTTCTCGTTTTCGGATGAGTTCCTCTCCGGTTCGAGGCTCTTTTCCTATTACTGGGGGAACGTCGAGAGGGCTCGGTAGATAGTCAATCACGCCGTCTAAGAGTGGCTGAACGCCCTTGTTCTTAAAGGACGATCCGCAGAACACGGGGACAATCGAAAAATTAAGCGTACAGCGTCGAAGCGCGGCTTTAATGTCTTCCACTTTTGGCGGTTGGCCGCCGACAAACTTATCCAGAAAAGCTTCATCGTTTTCAGCGATCGCTTCCAAGAGATCGTGGCGCGCTTTTGCCGCTTTTTCCTTCAGCTCGGCTGGAATTTCGGTTTCTTCGAATTCGGTTCCCGATTCATCCTTCCATATATAGGCTTTTTCCCGGATGAGATCAATGACGCCTTGCAGTTTGTCCTCTTCCCCGATGGGGATTTGAACCGGCATGCCTTTAACGCCAAGACGTTCTGCGATTCTGGCAACCACTAATTCGAAGTTTGCGCCGACACGATCCAACTTGTTAACAAACGCAATGCGAGGAACTTTATATTTGTCGGCTTGACGCCACACGGTTTCGGACTGAGGCTGAACCCCTTCTACTCCCGAGAAGATGACAATCAGTCCATCCAGTACTCGGAGGCTGCGTTCAACCTCGGCGGTGAAGTCCACGTGACCTGGCGTGTCTATAATATTAATTCGATTGTCTTTCCACGAACAGAACGTTACCGCTGAGGTAATCGTGATGCCGCGTTCTTGCTCTTGGACCATCCAGTCCATCGTGGCGGCTCCCTCGTCAACCTCGCCGATGCGGTGAACACGGCCGGTATAGAAAAGAATGCGCTCCGTCGTCGTGGTTTTACCCGCGTCGATGTGGGCGATAATGCCGATATTGCGTAATTTTTCTAAGATTAATTTTTCCATGATTTTACCAGCGATAATGCGCGAAAGCCTTGTTGGCTTCGGCCATTTTGTGGGTGTCTTCTTTCTTTTTTACCGAAGCTCCGGCGCCTGAAGCGGCATCCATGAACTCGGCTGCTAATTTTTCTTCCATGCTTTTTCCTGAGCGATTTCGTGCGTTATCAATGATCCAGCGAAAGGCCAGCGCATCACGCCGCTCCGGCCGTACTTCAACCGGAACTTGATAGGTGGCGCCGCCGACACGTCGCGGCCGTACTTCCAGCGTTGGCTTAACATTTTCAAGGGCGGCCTCAAAGACTTTGATCCCGTCTTTCTTCAGTTTTTCCTTAATGATGTCGAGCGCGGTGAGGAAGATTTTTTCAGCTTTCGATTTTTTACCTTGAGTTAAAAGCTTATTAATGAAACGTTGAACGTCCTCCCGGTGAAACATCGGGTCGGGCGGAATTTTTCGTTTGGGGACGGATCCTTTTCTTGGCATATTATTTCCTTAGGCTTTCGCCGGTGCGGCTTTCGTTTTTCTAGCCCCGTATTTGCTTCGGGCTTGTTGGCGGTTAGCAACACCGGCCGTATCGAGCACGCCGCGTACAATATGATAGCGGACACCGGGAAGATCTTTCACGCGGCCTCCGCGGATAAGAACCACCGAGTGTTCTTGAAGATTGTGGGCAATACCCGGAATGTAAGCGGTAACTTCGAGACGGTTCGTGAGGCGGACACGGGCAACTTTTCGGAGGGCTGAATTCGGTTTTTTCGGGGTGACAGTTTTGACTTGGGTGCAGACGCCGCGCTTAAAGGGTGATCGGTCGTCGTGAATCGGTTTGTTATGAAGCGAATTAAAACTGACACGAAGCGCCGGCGCTTTTGCTTTGCGCTTGGCTTCATGTCTTCCATATTTAATCAATTGATTGGTTGTCGGCATTTTCTTCCTTTATTTCCTCGCTTTAAATCAAGGAACAGCCCTTTCGAGGCTGTTCCGCGAAATTTACTATAATGTACGCGAAGGGCTAATAAATTTCTCTAAGAATTTATTGATCCCTTCTTCTCGTGAAAATTTTGGATTTTATTTCTGGATATTAACGATTAGTTAATTTTTGGATGCGGAAGGTTTGCTCAAACTCGATATCGGCTTTCGGGCTTGAGAGTCTCCCCGCCATCACGGCCATTTGTAACTGCTCTTTGTCTCTTGGATCAGGGCACGCAAAAAGCCGTGCTCCTTTAAATTCATAGTTTCCGAAATAGCCTACGATTGAGGATCCCAGAACAGGATCGTCTCCTTCCAAGCGAAAGTGGAAAACGGATCGCTTCACATATCCGAGCTGAACGTTCTTTCTTTCAACAACTGTCTGCCAAAAATGTTCTACCGGATCAGCAGCCCGCGTGGAAATTCCGAGCGATCGAACCAGCGAATTGAACCCGCGATAGGGAAGGGAACATTCGAGGAACTCGTTGATTAAGGTTGGCGACAATGCGCGGGTAACCGATAAATAGTTTTTTGCATCCTCATCCACGGTTCCTTGAGTGAGTACATTCCCGTATTCAAAATCTCGAACAGCAAGGAAAACAGGGAGTCCTAATGATTTTTCTTCCGACTTTACGTCACGCCAAAGATCAACGGGAATTTCTTGCTTACCCTGTTTGACATTGGCAGCCGCAGCATAGAGGTGAAAAAGTTTTCCGGCGTAAAAATCTCCGTAAACGAAAGCATGATCCCGAACATAATCGATTTTTCTCTTACCGATATGACCCTGCGTATGGATGGAGCCATCAAATTTCGCAGCACGCGTACGTGCTCCGGAAAGAATCCGCTCAATCGTAGGATCACAAAATCCAAGATTAAACGGGAAAAGCGAAAACATTACCGGGGATAACATGATGCTATCGGTCCGTTTTAACCGTGAATAAGCTCGACGATTTTTTTGGCGCCTTCTTCCATGGACTCGGCGGAAGCAAACCGTGAACCGGCCAGAAGCGCGCGGCCTTCTTCCTCGTTGGTTCCAGAAAGACGGATGACCACCGGGATTTTAAGGTTCATGTGTTTGTCGGCTTCTAGGATGCCCTTCGCCACTTCGTCACAGCGGCTGATTCCGCCGAAGATATTAATGAAGAGTCCTTTCACTTTTTTATCCATGAGAACGACTTCAAGTGAACTTTTAACAGTTTCCCAATTGGAGCCGCCGCCGACATCCAGAAAGTTGGAGGGTTTTCCACCTTCGCGGCTCACCATGTCAAGAGTTGTCATTACAAGGCCTGCCCCGTTGCCGAGAATTCCGACGTTGCCATCCAAGTGAACGTAGGGAATGTGACGCTTGTGCGCTTCGACTTCAATGGGGTCCGTTTCGCTGGCTTCGCGAAGCGGAATAAATTCAGGATGACGGAACAATGCGTTTTCATCGAGATCCATTTTAGCGTCTGCCGCTAACCACTGAGCTTCGCCCGTTAGAACGAGCGGATTGATTTCAGCCAGGGTACAGTCGCACTCGGTGTAAACACGGTAAAGTTTTTTCACGACCTCGGAAAATTGTTTTGCGATGTCGCCTTCCAAATGGAGCGCCTGACAAAGATTTCGAAGTTGAAAGCCTTGAAGACCTAAAAAAGGATCAATGTGGATCTTAATGATTTTATCCGGATGGGTCTCGGCAACTTCTTCGATTTCGACGCCGCCTTCGGAACTGGCGATGAGAACTGTCTTTTTAGCTTTTCTATCCAGCGTGAAACTTAAATAATATTCTTTTGAGATATTGATCGCTTCTTCGACCAAAAGTCGCTTCACTTTTAAGTCTTTAATTTTCATTCCGATAATTTGATTGGCGACTTCCAGAGCTTGTTCAGGCGTATCCGCCAACTTGATGCCGCCGGCTTTTCCGCGTCCACCGGCATGAACCTGGGCTTTTACGACCACGCGTTTCCCAAGTTTCTGTGCAACTTTTTGCGCAGTGTTGGCGCTTTTGGCCACTTTCCCTTCAGGAACCGGAAGACCGAATTCTGCTAGAATTTCTTTGGCTTGATATTCATAAATTTTCATGTGAGTTTATTCTCCTTTTGCTTCACGATGGTTCAATGCTAAAGAGCAGCTGTCCTGCTTTGACAAGAGCCTTTTCCTTTATATTAAGCCTTAGAATTCCCGAAAGGGGAGAAAGAATTTCATTCTCCATTTTCATCGCCTCCAAGGCTAAGATAACTTGTCCCTTTGTTGCTTCAGCTCCGTTGGGTGTGAAGATTTTTGTAATTTGACCATGAAGAGGTGCGTGAATTTCATTTTTTGTTCCCCGCTGATCAAGACGGTCTTCATCGGTTATGGTTGAAACAGGAATTCGTTTGCCGTTAAGCAAGACCGCCGTGATTTCTCCGGAAAAATCACGTAGCGCCTCGTAGCCAAAAAGCTTACCATCGAATCGAACTCGCTTCGTCGTCGGATCGAGCGTCACTTCAATCGTTTTATCTTTAATTTTTATGATGTGCTTCATGAACTTCCTTTATATTGTTTAAGCGTCCTGCGACGGCCCATCGGTTTTGCGGAAGAGATACAAAGGTTCGGATCTGCTCGAGTGTTGCGATTACTTCAGCAATCGCAACCTCTTCCTCGGTGAAGGGAGGAAGTAATTCGGGAAGATGTTGATTCAGGAAGTGCGTGGATAGATTCCCCTTTTGAAATTCCGCATGATGAAAGATGTTTAATAGAAAGGGGGTTGTGGTTGGAAGTCCGCCGATGTGAAGTTCTGTAAGCGCGCGATGCATCCGGAGGATCGCGTCACCCCGGTTTTCCGCGTGAACGATAATTTTCGCGATGAGCGAATCATAGGTTTCAGGGACTGTGTATCCGGCATAGAGGGCTGAATCGATGCGCACGCCGGGACCTTCCGGAAATTGCAATGCGGTTATTTTACCAGGAGAGGGGAGGAAGTCGCGATAAGGGTCTTCGCCGTTGATTCGCGCTTCAAACGCCCAGCCGCGCGATTTTATTTCCTCTTGTTTCCATGCCAGCTTTTCGCCGGAGGCGATTTTGATTTGCGCTTTTACAAGATCGAGTCCGGTAACCATTTCGGTGACCGGATGTTCCACTTGGAGACGCGCATTCATTTCTAAAAAATAAAATCGTCCAGTTTGGTCAACAATGAATTCAACGGTTCCAGCATTGGTATAGCCGGTTGCTTTGACTAAGGTAAGCGCCGATTTTCCCAAGGCTTGCCGCAGAGAATCATTGACAAAAGGGGAAGGAGATTCTTCAATTAATTTTTGGTATCGTCTTTGAATTGAACATTCGCGCTCCGGAAAGTAAACCGCGTTTCCGTGAGAATCGGCCAAGACTTGGATTTCAATATGACGGGGTTCTTCGAGATATTTTTCCAGATAGAGTCTGCCGTCACCGAAACTTGACGCGGCTTCTCGCGAGGCGCTTTCAAAATTCTGCTTTAATTCTTCGAATGAACGGATGATACGCATTCCACGTCCGCCTCCTCCGGCAGCGGCTTTTATAAGGAAAGGATAATCGAGAGATTTGGATTCTTTTTCGGCTTCCTGGAAGGTGGACAAGGGAGATGTCCCTGGAAGAACCGGAATTTTCTCACGGATGGCGATGCGCCGTGCTTCTATTTTGTCGCCGGCGTGACGAATGGCATCCGAAGACGGACCGATAAAAATAATTTTCTCTTCTTGGCACCGTTGTGGGAAATTAGATCGCTCAGACAGAAACCCGTATCCCGGATGAATGGCGTCGGCCTTTATTTCTTTGGCGATTTTTATAATCGCTTCGAGATTTAAATAACTTTCTATCTCGTAAGCTTCATCGGCCATACTGACCCATAATCCATTTTTGTCGATAGGGGTGAAGAGTGCTATCGAAGAGATCGCCATTTCGCGGCACGCCCGAAGAATGCGTACCGCAATTTCCCCTCGGTTGGCGATTAGAATTCGTTTAATCATAGGAGAGTGGTGCGGAGGGAGGGACTTGAACCCTCACGGTGTAAACCATACGCCCCTCAAACGTACGCGTCTGCCGATTCCGCCACCTCCGCAAAAGGTGCAATTTGTTTATTCGCTTGCTGCAGGGCCCTCTTCCTTTCGGTAAATTATTTTGTCGGATTGAAAGGGGTTTCCATACTCCAGGACAAATCGTAAAAAACAAAGTTTACGATTCAATTTTGGAGATTCATTCGATGACACTAATCGGTGGGCTAAATGGCGTGATTGCGACGGATAGGAGGCGGATCATCGTTGATACGTCAGGCAATGAGCATCGGGTAAAACCCAGAGGCGTTATTGAGCTCCATGAGCCAACCCGGCTGAGTGCAGGACTGATCGGAGCTGTCGATATTGGGATTGAAACCAGCCAAGACCAAACCAGTCCCGGCATTCCAACAGGACGCGAATATCTTGAGTGGGGACGGAAAATGGAAGTTTTTCATTTTTCCATCAGGCACGATGAGACGGAATATATGGAACCTGTTTCTGGACAGTTTAATCAATATCTGATTGCCGGCACCGTTCGAATTGAAGAGGCACAAGTTCCTCCCTGGGATTTTTTACCTCACCTGGCCCAGAGTAACGTTTATGAAATGAGGCAAATGGCTGCGGCTCACCCGGAATTGCCGCCTTGGATGATAGACGAGTATCATGAGATTCAACAACGATTTGAAAGACCGGCCGATCAAGAATCTCTTCAAATTGAAGGCAGACGTAAACCAGTAAAGCATTGGGTCGGGGAGCTGAAAACTATTCTACATGACTGTGGTAATAGGCTTGATGACCCGGATCAGGCCAAGTTATTAAGGGTTAAGTTGTCCGGAGAGGGATCGGTTGATGTCTCCATGCCTTCAGAAGCAGATGAGACGTGGAATAGAATTGTGGCAATCGTCAAAGGCTTGAACTCGATCGCGGTCGCTAATATGACAAGTTATTATCTCTTTTTAATCTCGTCATGGCTTGAAGGGTTTTCAAGCGAGACCCCAAGGCACGACCAAAAAGCAGCTGGCATTACGGTGGCGGAATCGCTTCGCCGGTATGTTGAGCTAAGCCCGCTCAGCAAGGAAGCCCGAAGGTTTAAAAGTCTTTACGATGGATTCCTTCTTAATGTACAGCGTAATGAGTCTCCTTTGGAAAAGGCAGACCGTGTCTCTTTGCTTGACGAGGATATGGATTCATTAGCGCCTTCAAAATCGAAACCCCCAGCTTTTCATGTGCAGGACATTGACGGCGAAGCCGGGACTGTACATTTATGGGATTCTAAGGCCAGTGACATGATCCCCGACTTGCCCGTTGAGCGCATGGGAATCCGAAGTTAGGTTGAAGGATTCGTCTGAAACATCGACGAAAATCAGGAAAAAATTGTGAAACTGCGCGCACCTTCACTCACCGGCTGGATTATTATCGGGATTATCCTCGGAGTTGCTATTGGCGCCATTTGGCCAAGCGCGGGAATAGCTCTTCAACCTTACGGTAAGCTCTTCATCACGATGATCAAGGTGATCATCGCCCCCCTTATTTTCTCAACCCTGGTCATCGGTATTGCGGGAACCGGCAGCATGAAGACCGTGGGTCGAATCGGCGTGAAATCATTAGTCTTCTTTGAAGCGGCCACCACAGCCGCTCTTTTTATAGGCCTTTTGATGGTCAATTTGATGAAGCCTGGCGTCGGCGTTGACATCAGTTCCAACGCCGCAGCCACCTCGGCGATCGATCCGACTCAGATGGTTCAGCAAAATCAGAGCCTGAGCGAGATGATCCAACATTTGTTTACGCCGAGCATTGTTGATTCCATGGCAAAGGGCGACGTTCTCCCGATTGTGATTTTTTCCATTATCTTTTCCGCCGCCCTTTTGGCCATCGGTAAAAAAGCGAAACCGATTCTGGAAGTTTGCGAATCACTCTCCCTGGCCATGTTCCAGTTCACCGGTTACGTGATGCGGTACGCTCCGATTGGCGTTGGATGTGCATTGGCTGCGACGGTAGGGGAACACGGCCTATCGGTTTTAGTGAACCTCGGAAAATTGGTCTTGACCCTTTATGTTGCCCTTGCCATCTTTGTTGTGGTAGCTTTGATTCCATTTGCAATGGCGATTAAAGTTTCGTTGAAGCGTTTTTGGGCCGCCATTAAAGAGCCGGTCATTATCGCTTTTTCAACGACTTCATCCGAGGCCGCACTCCCCAAAGCGATGATGGCGATGGAGAAACTTGGAGTTCCGCCTTCGATTGTGGGCTTCGTAATGCCGACCGGCTATAGCTTTAATTTGACAGGCACAACGCTTTACTTAGCAGTTGCTTCTATCTTTGTTGCGCAGGCGGCCGGCGTGCACATGTCGATCTTGCAGCAAATTGTCATGATGTTGACGCTGATGCTTACAAGCAAAGGTGTCGCCGCCGTTCCTCGGGCATCGCTGGTGATTCTTGTAGGAACGCTGGCGAGTTTCAACCTGCCGGTGAGTGCGGTGCTGGTCATTCTTGGGGTCGACTCCATCATGGATATGGCGCGAACCTCAATCAACGTGGTGGGAAATTGTCTCGCCACAGTTGTCGTGGCAAAATGGGAGGGAACCTTCAACGATCGCGGTATGGATTTGGATAGTGAAGACCTGACACCTCAAGAAATCGCCGATCCGCTCGCCCTTGAAGACGACAAAGAATTAAC
>Ga0207024_10050_pt1 | contig 38502 bp, 37 predicted proteins | sample Alteio_BWMinCont_44_FD_153470 | JGI IMG/M metagenome (GOLD analysis project Ga0207024, IMG submission 153470) | Enriched cells from forest soil in Barre Woods Harvard Forest LTER site, Petersham, Massachusetts, United States -... | ecosystem: Environmental > Terrestrial > Soil > Temperate forest >...
ATTGCTCGCGGGGACGGTTGGCGGAAAACATTCTGATTAATTTCCGAGATCTTCGCAAGGTCCCGAAGGGTCTCTGGAGCAATCACGGAGGGGCGCGGCGCAGCCTCGGCAGCGGCATTTTGGGAACGTTCCGCCCTGGAAATAGTTCCATTCGCCGGGGGCCACCAGTGCGCCGCCTCAAAAAGGCCGCGCAGGCGCGCGTTGTGCACTTCTTCGCCAGGGAATGATTCCACAATTTTTTGCAGGCGCTCGACGGCCTTGGATTGTAACGAGTACTGCACAAAAATTTCCGCCTGGACCAGCAGATCTTCCAGCGACTGGGAAGCACGCCCCTCATCGAGGACCGCCGGGGAAATTTCGACAACTTTCGCGTCCGATTTTTCAGGCGGAGACGGCGGAGCGGAATGCGTCGCCACGTTGGACAGCCGGACCCTCATTTGCGATAAAAAGGCAGGATCCGCCTTTCCCTGAAGCGAGTCCATCCGTTGCTGGTTGTGGGAATCATACGGGTCTATTTCGACGAGTCGTTCCAGCGATTCGCCGGCGCCCGCGATTCGATCGTTGGCAAGATAGAGATCAAATAGAAATACGAGGGCGTCAAAATATTTCACCTCGCGATTGAGTTCCCCGTACATGGCGCATCGGAATTCGGCCAGGCGAAGGGACTTGGGATACTCCGAAACCAGATGGTCCACCGCGGAAGCAAATTCGGATTCCCGCCGTGCGGCCAACATACTTTTTTTGATGGTGGCCAGGAGATCCACGGCCTTTTCCTCCTGGCCGACTCGCAAATATTGGTTTACTAGCGAGAAAAATTTCTCCGCCGATCCGGCCCCCTGATTGGTCAGATGCTCGATCGTGGCCCGCGCCTCGTCCAATTGGCCAGATTGCATCAACGCTTGTGAGTAGGTATCCAGGAATGCGGTATCTTTCTCGGTTTCCGCCAACGGCACGAGCAGCGCGGCGGCTCCCGCGGCGTCGCCGTTGCGCAGCAATCCCTGCGCGTACAAAAGCGCGGTGCTGCGGTCGTTGGGCATCAGCGCGTGCGCGCGCGAGAAGAAAGCAAGCGCCTCGGCATCGTTTTCCGTGGTGAGTTGCCCGGCGCGCAAGTATCCGCGCGCAGCGGCGGGCGCGTTTCCACGCTGCTCGGCAAATTCGGCGACCGCAATGTGGCGATCGCGATTTTCCGGATCCAGCTGCGCGATGCGCACAAAGCAAGCCAGCGCTTCGTCCGGCTTGCCGCCCAGGTCAAAGGCAAAGGCCGCCGACGTGAATTGTTCGATCGCTTCCTCGGCGCGGTTTTGCTTTTGTAACAGCAACGCGTACCGGCCCACGCGCTCCGGCGGCTGCTGGTGCGCCTTCAAGAAACGCGTGTACAGGGCCAGCGCCTTGGGTTCCTCGCGAGGGGCAGTAAAACGGTCAAACATTATTCCGTAATAAACGGCTGCGCGGTCAGGTTGGTTCTTCAGCGTATAGAGGTCGCCCAGGGACTGGATGGATTCCAGATGATTCGGAAAAGATGTGAGCACGGATTCATAGGCTTCGATCGCTTCATCGAGACGGCTCTTCTCGACGAAACGTTTCGCGCGATCCAATTGCTTGACAATATCAACGCTCATGCGGGTTCAGACAATTTCCTCGACACAGTTACACCCGCGGACGCTTCCAGAGGTCCGGTTCGGGCTAAAATTACTATATACTGTCGCGCCTTCGCGTGCCAAAACGATCACGCCTTGCTGCCCAATTCAGCAATTCCCGCCGGTCATACCCGAAGGTCGCCCAGGGCCGCCTGAGCCGCCATCCGGCGGGCCGCTTCCTGACCGCCTCTACTTGTGGCACACTGAATAGTTCAAGCGGGTGTGGCCTCTACTTTTATGCTGCACGATTCAAGTGAAGCGTAGAGCCCACTTGAATCCTTGAATTAAAGTTTGGAAAACGCTGCCGGGCATTCAGGAATGGAAACCCGCAGACGAACTGCATGCGACAGGAGATTGTTCCGGTGCAGGAATGGAAGCGCCGGCAGGCTAACCGATGGATCCACGTTTCGTCCGCAATTTTTGCATCATCGCGCATATTGACCACGGAAAGTCCACGCTCGCAGACCGCCTGCTGGAGCTCACCGGCGCGCTTACCCAGCGCGAAATGAGCGCGCAGGTTCTGGACTCGATGGATCTGGAGCGCGAGCGCGGCATCACCATCAAAGCCAAGAGCATTCGCCTTCATTACAAAGCGAAAGATGGCAACGAGTATCAACTCAACCTGATTGACACGCCCGGCCACGTTGATTTTTCCTATGAAGTTTCCCGCGCGCTCTCCGCGTGCGAAGGCGCTTTGCTGGTGGTGGACGCCAGCCAGGGCGTGGAAGCGCAAACCGTTGCCAATACATTTCTCGCGGCGGCTCACAATCTCACAATCATTCCGGTGATCAACAAGATTGATCTGCCTGCCGCGCAGCCCGACCAGGTGAAAGAACAGATCGAGAATGTGCTGGCGATTCCCGCCGCGGACGCACTGCTAATCAGCGCCAAGAGCGGCATTGGAGTGGAATCGGTGCTGGAAGCCGTGGTGGCGCGCGTTCCTCCGCCGACCGGCACGGCCGAAGCTCCGCTTCAAGCGCTAATTTTTGATTCCTGGTTCGATCCGTTTCGTGGCGCGGTGGTGCTGGTGCGCGTGATGAACGGGCGAATTACGAAGGAAATGAAAATTCGCTTGTGCTTCAACAACGAAATCTACGAAGTGGAAGCACTTGGTGCGTTGACGCCCAAGCCTGTGGTGCTCGATGAACTGGTGGCCGGCGACGTCGGCTTCATCGTTGCCAACATCAAACGCGTGGCTGACGCCCGCGTGGGCGATACCGTGATCGAAGCGGCGCGACCCGCTCCCGCGCTGCCGGGATTTGAGGCGATCAAGCCCATGGTTTTTGCCGGGCTGTTTCCCGTGCTCGCCACCGATTATGAAAATCTGCGCGACGCACTCGGCAAACTGCAACTGAACGACGCCGCATTTTTCTACGAGCCGGAAAATTCCGTGGCGCTCGGATTCGGATTCCGCTGCGGCTTTCTGGGCCTGCTGCACCTGGAAATCGCTCAGGAACGCCTGGAGCGCGAATTCAAGATCAACCTCATCACCACCGCGCCCAGCGTGCGTTACAGGATCACCACGACGGCCGGCGTGGTGATGGAAGTGGACAGCCCCACGAAATTTCCGCCGCCCAACGAAATGGCGAAGATCGAGGAACCGGTGATCACGGCCATGATCATCACCGCCGAGGATTCGGTGGGCGGGATCCTCAAGCTCTGCGAGGAAAAGCGCGGCGTACAGAAAAATTTCGAGTATCTTTCACCGCAGCGCGTGATGCTGACCTACGAGTTGCCGCTCAATGAAATTGTGCTCGATTTTTACGACCGGCTGAAAAGCGCCTCGCGCGGCTATGCGTCACTCGACTACCACCTGGCGGGATACAAGGAAGCCGATCTGGTGAAATTAGACGTATTGGTGGCCGGCGAGCCTGTGGACGCGCTGGCCTTGGTGTGCCATCGCGAGTTTTCCCACGAGCGCGGTAAAGACCTCGTATCGCGCCTGCGAAAGCTGATCCCGCGGCAGATGTTTGAAGTCCCCATCCAGGCCGCCATCGGCAGCCGCATAATCGCCCGCGAAACCGTTTCCGCAATCCGCAAGAACGTGATTGCCAAATGCTACGGCGGCGACATCTCGCGCAAACGCAAACTTCTGGAAAAGCAAAAAGAAGGGAAGAAGCGCATGAAACGCGTGGGCCGCGTGGATATTCCGCAGGAAGCGTTTTTGGCGGTGTTGAAAGTAGCGAGCACGACGGAAGAGTAGTGCAGCGAAAATATAGTCGGTCACCAAGATATGGAAATTTCAAAGAAAAAAACTGAAGAACTCGAAGAGCTGGAATCGATCAGCGCCTACGACGCTGCAAAGGCTTCGAGCGATGAGGCGATCCCCTTCCTTCAAGCCACGCAGGAAATTGAAAGTTCACGCAAGCGAATCACTCCTTAGGGATTTCTATTCGCCGAACTTCCGCGCTCAGGCGGCCACGCGCGAGTTGCACGTTGATCTCGCCACCGATGGCTACTTGTTCGGCGGCGCTCACCACGTTGCCGTTGGCGTCGGTGCAGATGGCATAGCCCCGCTGCAGGACGCGCAGCGGGCTGCGCTCTTCGAGCTGCAACTCCAGCCGTTCGAGCTGCTGTATTTTCCCAACCATGAACCGCTCCATGCGTATGCCCAATTCCGTGGAGCGCTGCACCAACTGCAAACTAAACGTGCGAATCCGCGCGCGCAGATCAAAGGACACGATGCGCGTTCCCGCGATCGTGAAGCGATGGCGCAGGCGCTCGATCCGCCCTTGCAGCGCGGAGCCCAGGCGCGAAGTTAATTCGTCGGTCATCTGCCGGTTGCGCCGCAGCAAATCCTCGAGCCGCCGAAAACCGATATGCGTGGTGAGTTCTTTCAGGTGATGCCGGTATTCGAGCAGCAGGTACTGCATTTGCTTGGAGATTTTATTTTCCAGTTCTTTCAAGTGCCGCTGAAATTCTTCGCGCGACTTCACGACAATTTCGGCGGCCGCCGAGGGGGTGGACGCGCGCACGTCCGCGACGAAATCCGCAATCGTAAAATCTGTTTCGTGCCCTACGCCTGTGACAACGGGAATCGCGCACGCGGCAATCGCGCGCGCCACGATTTCTTCGTTAAAAGCCCATAAATCTTCGATGGAGCCGCCGCCGCGACCAAGTAGAATCACGTCCACCATTTGCTTGCGACTGAAATATTTCAGCGCCGCCACAATTTCCTCCGCCGCACCGTCGCCCTGCACGCGCACCGGATACACGATCAAATGCAGATTCGGAAATCGCCGCCGCAAAATGCGCACGATATCCCGCACAGCCGCGCCCGTAGGCGAGGTGATCACACCGATACGCCTCGGCAGCAGTGGCAGCGGCTTTTTGCGCGCCTCGTCGAACAGCCCTTCGGCTTCCAGGCGCTTTTTGAGTTGCTCAAACGCCAGTTGCAGCGCGCCCAGGCCCGCCGGCTCAATGTGCTCGACATAAATCTGATATTCGCCGCGCGGCTCGTACACGCTGATGGACCCGCGAACAATCAGCTTCAATCCATCCTCAGGCCGAAATTTCAAGCGCATCGCCTGCGAGCGGAAACAAACACACTTCACCGCCGCCTTGGCGTCTTTTAATGTGAAATACAAATGGCCAGACGTAGCCGGATGAAAATTCGAGACTTCGCCCTCGACCCAAATATTCGAGAATTGCCCAGACAAAACACCGCTGATGCGCGCCGTCAGTTCTGCAACGCTCCAGACCTTCCGTTCCGGCGCGAGGTTGAACTCGAATTGTTTTATTTTTTCAGCCATTGCACCAGCCACATGATCAACGTGAGAACAACGCTAAGAAGAATACACGTCACCACAGGAAAATAGAATGAGCCATGTTTTCCTTGCACCGCGATGTCGCCCGGCAGGCGTCCGAGACGCATTGGCAATCCGCCGGAACGCGCGGCAAACCAAACCAGTACGCCGATTGCCGCCAGCGCTGCGCCTGCGAGGATCATTGTGCGGCCGAGTTCGCGTATGGGTTCCATGAGGTTTGATTCTACCTAATTTGCGATGAACTCATGCACAGGAGGCGAGAAAGGCACTTTCGAGAAGGCCGGAAATTGCGGGGTTTCCGGTAGGCCGTATTAGGGTTATATCAATGGGTATAAGCGCCTGAGGAACAACATCAACCCATTCGCGCCAGTGGTAAACTTTCATTTGGAGATTAAGTATTCCGGCCCAGAGGAGCACGCGGATGATGAAACGGATGCGATGCCTGGATCGCCCGTCGTCGAGGACGGTGATGATTCGCAGAGTGGGGGCCGTTCTGGTGGCAGGATTTTTGTTGGGCGCATCTTCCCTTTGGGCACACCATGGGAGTGCAGCGTTTGAAATGCACCATGTCGTGAGGATGCAAGGGACGGTGACGGATTTCCGGTGGACGAACCCGCATGCCCTTATTCATGCGGACCTGGAAGACGAGAACGGCAAGGTTGCGAACTGGAAGCTGGAGTTAGGGAGTCTGACGATGCTCAGCCGTTTTGGATGGAGCCGGAGCACGGTGAAGCGCGGGGACCGGGTGACCGCGGAGGGCTTTCTGGCCAAGGACGGCTCGCATTATATGGGTTTGATACACATTGATCTTCCCAACGGTAAGACCATGCCGGCCGCTCCGTAGAAACGCCGGACGCTCCGACGTCCCGGCAGCGGGTGGGAGATTGAACTTATACGGTATGTTTCATAAGGTGTAACATGGCGCCAGGCCGGACACGCGAAAGCTATGATATGCTGCGAAACAGGCCAAAAAACTGTCGAAGGAGAATCGCACCATGAAAACATTAGCGACGATTGGCGCGCTGCTGCTTGTGGTGGCGTCCGCCCACGCGCAAGGGATAAAGCCCTGTGAAGAATTGAAGACCGAAATCGCGACGAAGCTGGACGCGAAAGGCGTGAAGCCGTACACACTGGAAATCGCGGCAAAGGACAAGGACGCGGACGGCAAAGTAGTGGGGACCTGCGAGGGCGGAGCGAAGAAGATCATGTACAGCAAGACGTCGGCCGCGCCGGAATCCGCCGCGCCGAAAGCGAAGTAGTCTTAGCTCGTATTTCTTGCCGGCCAAGCGCGCGGGATCGGCTGCCAAGCGAGAATTGCAGAAGTAGGGCAGGCTTCAGCCTGTCGGGTTTAGAGTCGAGAGGAAAGTAGGCTCTAGACCAGACAGGCTGAGGCCTGCCCTACTTGGACCTGACTTTTGCTTGGACTATTCGCCATTCGTTTAGCAGCCCGACCATCTCAGTATTTCTCCCCCTGATGGCAGCCGGGCTAAAGATCTCGATCTGTCGTCCATCAGCATTGTGCTGAGCGAATTATTGGCGGGGATTTCTAATAGAAATTTTCGGTACGGGGCGGGAAAATCATTGCCTGGAGGCGCGATATGAGCGATCCAAAATGGGATGTAACCCCTAAGCCGCTCCAAGTGGAAAGGCCTAGACCCGCGTCCTTCAGCAGTTTCGGCAGCTTCTCCGTGCCCGGGACACGCGCCGGTGCGGTTGTTTCTATTGGCCTGGTCGTTATCGCGTGGCTTGCGATTCCCATCGCGCACCCCTTCCTACTTGGCACCGGCGGACTCGGCGTTTTGATAGGAGTCATTCTTTGGTGGAAGCACAATCTGTAGCATCCATGCGGCGCAGCGAGGCACCAATAGTTCAGAGCAACTCATAGCCCGCAAAAAAATATCCCAGTTCAAACGCCGCCGTATCGGGAGCGTCCGATCCGTGCGTGCAATTGTTTCCGATGCTGGTGCCGAGGTCGCGACGAATGGTGCCCGGCGCGGCTTTGGCGGGATCGGTGGCGCCCATGGTGTCGCGCCATTTGAGAATCGCGCCTTCGGCCTGGAGCGCCAGCACGACAACTTTGCCGGAACTCATGAACTCGGTCAGCTCGCCGAAAAATCCGCGTTCGCGGTGCACGGCATAAAATCCTTCCGCTTCCTTGCGCGTGAGGTGCAGGGACTTAATTGCGACAATTTGAAATCCAGCTTTGTTAATTCGCGCCACGATGTCGCCGGAAAGACCGCGACCAAATGCGTCCGGCTTGATGATTGCTAAAGTCCGTTCGATTGCCATTTTATTATTCTCCAATTAAGTAAGATCGAGGCAAGAAGTTAGGAGGCAGGGAGGCAAAGAGGCAGGGAAACTACTTCGCTGCGCCGCGCCATTGCTTCCGCAAGCTGCCGAGCATCGCGCCAATCCTGTTTTATCTTTCCTTTATCTCCTTGCATTCCTTCTCGGAGATATATCCTTCATCCTTGCTCATGTCCAACCACATCCGAGTTTCATCGCAAGAGCCAATCGCGATTTGCAAGTATCTCTTAAATTCCAGCGTCGAAGCTCGTTTCCCCCAACCTTCAACTACATTCGCAGGAATCGAGAGCGCAGCGCGACGAAGTTGACTAGCAAGCTCAAACTGTTCAAATTGAGGAAAGCGCTTCACAAGCCGGGAAACATCAAGGGCCGCCGCATAAGATTCGCGGAATACATCCAGATCATGGTAAGTCCGGATGGGCATCTTTTCCTTCCTTCTGCTTCCCTGCCTCGTGCCTCTTTGCTTCCTTGCCTCTTGTTACTTAATCACCGCCGCCAGCGTCACGCCAATGTCCGCGGGACTTTGAATCGTATGAATCCCCGCCGCGGCCATGGCCTTGTATTTTTCCGCCGCGGTGCCCGCTCCGCCGCTGATAATCGCGCCGGCGTGGCCCATGCGGCGTCCCGGAGGCGCGGTCTGCCCAGCGATTAATCCCACCACCGGCTTTTTCACATTTTTCTTGATGTATTCGGCGGCCAGCTCTTCCGCGTTGCCGCCGATTTCGCCGATCATCACGATGGCCTGCGTCTCGGGGTCTTCGTTAAACAAACGAATCGCGTCCAAATGCGTGGTGCCAATAATCGGATCGCCGCCGATGCCGATGCACGTGGATTGACCGATGCCGAGCAGCGTCAGTTGGTGTACGGCCTCATAGGTCAAGGTTCCGCTGCGGCTGACCACGCCGATGTTTCCCTGCTTGTGAATTCTCCCCGGCATGATTCCCATTTTGCATTTTCCCGGAGAAATAATTCCCGGACAGTTCGGCCCGATCAGGCGCGTCTTGGAATCTTTCAACGCGGCCGCCACGCGAACCATGTCCAGAGTCGGGATCCCTTCCGTGATGCAAACGACCAGCGGCATGGCGGCGTCAATCGCCTCGAGAATAGCGTCCGCGGCATACGGCGGCGGCACGAAAATGAGGGAAGCGTCTGCGCCTTCGTGCTTCACCGCATCGGCGACCGTGTTAAACACGGCGATGCCTTCGTGCTTGGTGCCGCCCTTGCCGGGCGTCACGCCCGCGACAACTTTGCTGCCGTATTCGACCATCTGCCCCGCATGAAAGCTTCCTTCGCGACCGGTAAGGCCTTGCACGACAACGCGCGTTTTTTCGTTTACCAATACACTCATCGCGCACCCCCTGCCAGCGCCACGATCTTGTCCGCGCCATCTTTCATGTCTTTCGCGATGGTAAAATTGCAGCCTGAGGTTTTTAAGATTTCCTGCCCTTTTTCCACGTTGGTTCCTTCCATGCGAATTACGACCGGCAACGTAAGGTTCAATTCCTTGGCCGCAGCGACGACGCCGCTGGCGAGCACATCGCAGCGCAGGATTCCGCCGAAAATGTTGATGAATACGCCCTTCACAGCCTTGTCGCTGATCAGAATCTTAAATGCATTCTTCACCTGCTCGGCCGAAGCGCCTCCGCCGACATCCAGAAAATTCGCCGGCGAGCCGCCCGAGAGCTTGATGATGTCCATCGTGCCCATGGCAAGGCCCGCGCCGTTCACCATGCAGCCCACGTTGCCGTCCAGCTTGATGTAATTCAATTTGTAGTTAGAGGCTTCGACTTCCAGCGGATCTTCCTCGTTCAAATCGCGCAGCTCGGCCAGGTCTTTGTGGCGGTAGAGCGCGTTGTCATCAAACGCCATCTTGGCGTCCAGCGCCACCAGCTTGCCGTCGCCCGTCACGATCAGCGGATTAATCTCCGCGAGCGACGCGTCGGTTTCCAGAAACGTGCGGTACAGCCCTTGCAGGAACGGCCCCATGGCGTTCGCCGCGTCGCCGGAAAGTCCCAGGCCATACGCCAGCTTGCGCGCGTGGTAGGGCTGCAATCCCGTCGCCGGGGAAATCGTTTCGCGCAGAATTAATTCCGGATTCGTGTGCGCGACTTCCTCGATTTCCATTCCGCCGGCCGTGCTGGCCATGATCACGGGCGAGGCCGTGGCGCGATCCACCAGAATGCTCAGGTAAAGTTCGCGCTTGATATCCAGGCCTTCCTCGATCAGCAGCCGCTTGACAACTCGCCCGGCCGGGCCCGTCTGCGGCGTCACCAGCGTCATGCCCATGATAGACTTGGCCAAATCCGCCGCTTCCGCCGGCGACTTCGCCAGCTTCACGCCGCCCGCCTTGCCGCGGCCTCCAGCATGAATTTGCGCTTTCACGACCACGATCTTGGTCCCAAGCCGCTCCGCCACGGCGCGCGCCTGATCCGGCGTGGTGACCATTTCGCCCCGGGGAGTCGGCACGCCGAATCGTCGGAAGATTTCTTTTGCCTGATATTCGTGGATCTTCATCGCCCATCCTGTTAGGAGGCGGGCTGCAAGTACAGCCCGCACCCATCAGTGCTAGAATTTACGTCCAGTCGAAACTACAGAGTTTATAGGGAACGCCCGGCTCGGGCAAGTAAAAGGAACGGGAAATGTCGGGTAAATTTCAAATATGAACAAAATGAAACAGTGCTCGCCCAAACTGCAAGCGGCCTGGGTGAAAGCCGGGTGCCGCAGTCTTGCGGTTTTCAAGGGTGCGGGTTTTTCTACCCTTAGCCACCCCTTGCCGGCTTCCAATCCGGAGGGATTCCTCACTTCGTTCGGAAGGACGGACAGTGTGGATTTTCGACGTGCGGGGCCGGGATTCGCGAGGCGATTGTGTCCGTAATGAAATCCCTGATTGAAAAAATAGAAGCGGGCAGCGATCTTTCCCGCACCGAAGCCGAATCCGCGATGGAGGAGATTCTTTCCGGGCGCGCGGTGGAAGATTTAATCGTCGCGCTGCTTTCCGCTTTGCGCACCAAGGGCGAAACGGTCGCGGAACTGGTCGGTTTCGCGCGCGCCATGCGCCGGCACGCCGCGCCGATTTTTGACGACACTACCCGTCCGGACGAATTGCTGGTGGACACCTGCGGCACCGGCGGCGACGCGTCGGGAACATTTAATATTTCCACGGCTGCGGCATTTGTAGCGGCGGGCGCTGGAGTGCGCGTTGCCAAGCACGGCAACCGCTCCATCTCGTCCAAGTGCGGCTCGGCGGACGTGCTGGAAGCGCTGGGAATTTCGCTTGACGTTACACCCGAGCGCATTGGCGCCGCGATTCGCGAAATCGGCATCGGATTTCTTTTTGCTCCCGCGATGCATACGGCCATGCGCCACGCCATGCCCGCGCGACGCCGCCTGGGACGCACGGCGTTCAATCTCCTCGGGCCGCTCACGAATCCGGCGGGGGCGCGCGCGCAGGTAGTCGGAGTTTTTTCCGGCAAGGTGGTAGAAAAAGTTGCGCTGGTGCTCAGCGAATTAGGCGTCGAGCGCGCGTTCGTCGTGCATGGCTCGGGAGGCCTCGACGAAATCTCTCTTGCAGGAGAAACAACTGTCGGCGAAGTCCATCACAACACCGTGCGGATGTACGAAGTAACGCCGGAAGATTTTGGTTTGGAACGGGCGCCGCTCGAAGCCATCGCTGGAGGCGATGCAATGCACAACGCGGCCCTGATTCGCGCGATTTTTTCCGGCGAAAGAGGCTCGCGCCGCGACGTCGTCGTCGCCAACGCCGCCGCTGCAATTGTCGCCGCCGGAAACGCAGCCGATTTTCTGGAAGGTGCGCAGCTGGCCACCACTTCCATTGATTCCGGCTCGGCTCGCGCTAAGCTTGACGCGCTGGTTGCATTTACGCCGAGGGCGTAGAACGCGTGTAAAAATTCAAACTTCAGACGATTGTGTAGCGCTCGCCTTCAGGCGGGCGCATGTTGTATGTAAAATGCCCGCCTGAAGGCGAGCGCTACACCCAACTACTTGACCCGTCGCCCAATCCAGCCAATAATTGCGCGCTCTTACGAAAGCGAATCTAGTGCCCAGCTACTCCCACAGCAAACTCGCGACCTTCCAGCAATGCCGGCAAAAATATAAATTCCGTTACGTGGACGAAATTCCTACGCCGATACGGAGCATCGAACTGCATTTAGGCACTACCGTGCATTCCGCTCTGGAACATTTGTATGCCTGCTCGGGGCAAGGCCAATTATTCTCCAGCGACGATTTTCTAGCGTATTTTCAGCAGAAGTGGGACGAGGGATTTTCACCCGAATTGCGGATTGTGCGCTCGGGGACAACCGCCCAAACGTATCTGGACATGGGCAGAAAAATGCTCGCAGCCTATTACCAGACTTTTCATCCTTTCACGCAATCCGCCACGCTGGAGATGGAAGAGAAATTTCAGTTCCCAATTTCTGAACAGCATGAGATACGCGGAATTATTGACCGTTTGAGCAGGAATAAAAATGGCACGCTGGAAATCCATGACTACAAGACGTCACGACGCCTGCCCAACCCGGCGCAAGTCAACAACGATGTGCAGCTTGCCTTGTACGAAATCGCCATTCGTCATCGCTGGCCGGAAACCGGGAACATTTCCCTGATCTGGCATTACCTGGCATTCAATAAGGAAATCAAAATCACCAAGACCGCGCACCAATTGGAAACAGTCAAACGGAATGCGTTGGGCCTCATCCAGCGGATCGAGGCCACCACATCCTTTCCCGTAAACGTCACGCCGTTGTGCGACTGGTGCGAGTACAAAGAGATTTGCCCGGCGATGAAGAAAAAGTAGCACAGGCTTCAGCCTGTGGGGTTTGAATTTTGCTCGTGCAGAGACTAAACCCACAGGCTGAAGCCTGTGCCACGAAAACGGTTGGCACGCGACTCACAACGACAGAAAATTCTGCAACAATTGCATCCCCACTTCGGTGAGCACCGACTCGGGATGGAATTGCACGCCTTCGACTAATAATTTCCGGTGGCGCAAGCCCATGATGATGTCGCCAGTTCGCGCGGTGATTTCCAGCTCCGCAGGAAACGATTTTTCCTCGACGATCAGCGAATGGTAGCGCGTGGCGACGAAATTCTGCGGCAGATCCTTGAAGATTGTTTTGTTGTCATGATGAATGCGGCTGGTCTTGCCATGCATAATTTCCGGCGCGCGAATCACTTTTCCGCCAAACGCCTGGCCAATCGCCTGATGCCCCAGGCACACGCCGAGAATTGGAATTTTCCCGGCAAACTCGCGGATCACGTCCAGGCAGATTCCCGAATCATCCGGCGTGCCCGGACCGGGCGAAATCACGATGCGCTGCGGCTTTTTCGCGGCGATTTGTTCGATGGTAATTTTGTCGTTGCGATGCACTTCGAGCTGCGCGCCCAATTGCCCGAGGAACTGGGCAAGGTTGTAGGTAAACGAATCGTAGTTATCGAGCAGAAGAATCATCGCAAGGATTTCCAGACGGCCGGGGTCTCCAGGCGCGCGTGCATGGTGTTGGGGTCCTGCTCATCGTCTTCGCGCGCGCATTTTCTGCGGGTTTCGCCAATGTAGTCGTCGAGCTTCCCCTCTTCGCGCATCACAATCAACTTGTCCACATAGGGCCATCGCGCAGCGGGGTCTTGCTTGAGGATGGCCTGATAGGCCTTCAGCGATCCGAGCAGCCCGGCCAGCGCGATGGCCTGCTCGTCCTTCACTTTATCCGGATGCTCGATCATGAACGCGGCAGACGAGATAGTCATCTGCATCATGATTTCCCTGGAGTGGCCGCGCGGCGGATTGGGAACTTTGTCAAAAAAGTCGTCGCACACATTCACAGTTATATCCGGAATTCTCTCGATCCATTTGTAAATCCAATCCCGCTGTTCCGTTGCATCCTTGCCCAAGGGATCATTTTCGAGGTCGCGCGAAACTTTCACGGCGCGTGCGCGTTCCTCCGGAGTAGACGGGCCGCGCTCCTGCGCGCGGGCCGCGCGCGCGGAAATCATTCCGAACAATAAAATCAGGATGGAAATGGTCCGGATGACGCGCCGTTTCATGAGTTCTCCACAAGGGGCCACGGAGTCAAGGACCCCAATCCCCGAAAACTTAATATTACACGAATTTGCCGGGGAGGCGAGCGGCGCTCCATCATCATTGACACTCGCGCGCGGCCAGCGTAGTCTCGCGGCACGCGTTTGACATAAATAAAAACTCAAACTAACCGTGAGGCTCCCATGAAAACTTGCTTGCTAGTTTTATTCTGCTTCTTCGCGCTCGTCGCTTCGCCGCTGTTGGCCCAGCAAACGGCGCCCGAAATTCAATTTGACTCCGTTCCTGATTTCCTCAAACTGCCTGCTGGAATGAATTTCGGCGAGCTTCCCGGCGTGGCCGTGAATTCCAAGGGCCACGTGTTTGTGTTCACCAGGTCCAACAGCGCCGGAGGCCCGGCGTATGGCGCGGCAGCGGCGCAGTTGCTCGAGTTCGACGCTCACGGCGATTTCTTGCGCGAAGTCGGAAAAGGGCTCTACGCGTGGTCCGTGGCCCACACGGTCCGCATCGATAAGGACGACAACATCTGGGCCATAGACAAAGGCTCCGACATGGTGATCAAGTTCAATCCAGCGGGCCACGTGACCATGGTGTTCGGACGCCGCAAAGAAGGCTCCGAGGAAGACACCAAACCCTGGGGCCATCCCGACCCCCCGCTTGCTCCGGTGGATGGACTCTTTCGCCAGCCCACCGACGTGGCCTGGGATTCCGACGGCAATACCTACATCACCGATGGATACATCAACTCGCGTGTCGCGAAATATGACAAGAATGGCGACTGGGTAAAATCCTGGGGAGAAAAAGGCACTGGGCCGGGACAATTCCGCCTGCCTCATGCCATCGTGATAGATCGTAAGAACAACGTCTACGTCGCCGACCGGTCCAACCGGCGCATTCAAGTGTTCGATACGGATGGAAAATTCCTGCGCTTGTTCACTATTGATGTGCCGCCGGCTCCGGGAACTCACGCAGTCTATGGCGAAACCCCAACGGGCGCGAAGCTGGACGCGCTCGTTGGTTCGCCCAATTCCCTGTGCATTACGCCCGGCCCAAACCAAGTGCTTTTCGTTGGAGAGCTTACGTTTCCCGGGCGTCTTTTCAAAGTTTCGCTCGAAGGAAAAGTTCTGGGAGTGATTGGCAAAGCAGGACGTCAATTAAAACAGTTCTCCGGCGTTCATCAACTTGCGTGTCCTTCGGAAACCGAAGTGTACGCGGCGGAAACCGCCAATTGGCGCATGCAGAAGTTGATTCTGCATTAAAAAACAGCAAGCAATGTAGTGTCCGTCCGCCGCGGCGGGCGGGCACTACAAGAAATGCGAGGTTATTTCGCCCTTCGCCGCTTCACCTTGGCATGCCCGCCGGGCGCGGGATCCAGCCCTTGATGCGCGATTTCAAGCGCGGTGAGCAGCGCGCGCGCCTTGTTCACGGTCTCGGTATATTCCGTTTCGGGCACGGAATCCGCGACCAGGCCCGCGCCGGCCTGCACGTAGGCAACTCCCTTCTTGACGACCATGGTGCGAATCGCGATGCAGGAATCGAGATTCCCGGAAAAATCAAGATACAAAATCGCTCCGGCATAAATTCCACGGCGCGTGGGTTCCAGTTCGTCAATAATTTCCATGGCGCGAACTTTCGGCGCGCCGGATAACGTGCCTCCTGGAAAACAGGCGGCCAGCGCATCAAAGCAGTCCACATCTTCGCGCAAATGCCCGCGCAGACTGGACACCAGATGCATGACGTGCGAGTAGCGCTCGACGAACATTAATTTTTCGACAGTCACCGAGCCGTACTCGGAAACGCGGCCCAGGTCGTTGCGGCCCAAATCCACCAGCATGATGTGCTCGGCGCGCTCCTTGGGATCGGCTGCGAGTTCGGTCTCGAGGGCCACGTCTTCTTTTTCATCAGCTCCGCGCGGCCGTGTTCCGGCAATGGGGCGGTACATCGCGTCGCGGCCCTGCACCTTCACCAGCATTTCCGGTGAGCTGCCCACCACCGCGAGATCGTTAATTTTTAGAAAATACATGTACGGTGAAGGATTCACCACGCGCAGCGCGCGATAAATTTCAAAGGGGTCAGCGTCGGTCTTCGCCGAAAAACGCTGGCTGATCGCGACTTGGAAAATATCGCCCGCGCGAATGTATTCCTTCGATTTGCGGACAGCGTCGAGAAATTTCGGGCGCGTAAAGTTGGACGTGATCTTCAGCGGGCGAGCCTTGCGTTTCTTGGGATGCTCGTCGGCCACGGGCGCGTCCAGCCGCCGCCGCGTGGCGCGAATCTCGCGCACTGCTTGATTGTATTTTGCGCGCAGGGTTCCGGGGCCATCGGTGAAAACGTTGCGCACGATCCACAGGCGATGCCGCACGTGATCGAACACCACGAGGCCCAGGAAAAACATCATTACGGCGTCGTCCATTCCTACATCGTCGTAGGCCGTGTCCGGAATTTTTTCCACGAGCCGCACCATGTCATACGCAAAATACCCGATAGCGCCCGCAACCAAGGGTGGCAGCCCCGGCACGCGCACGGGACGATACCGCTCCACCCGGTTGCGCAAATAATCCACCGGACTGGCCTGCGCCCACGATGTGCGGCTTTCGCTTTCGAGAACGCACGCGCCATTGACGTAGCGAAACACTTCCGTGGGATTCGCGCCCAGAAATGTGTAGCGCGCGATTTTTTCGCCGCCTTCGACACTTTCCAGCAGGCAGGCGTATCGCGCGTCATGCGCCAATCTCTGATAGGCGGAGACCGGCGTGAGCGTATCGGCCGTGAACGTGTCGTAGACAGGCACCAGGTTGCCCTTCCGCGCAAGTTTGCAGAACGTTTTGAAGTCAGGTTGGATCATTTTTAGTAAGGCTGCTTGCCGCAGTCTCTTCTTGTTTTATTACGACAGCTTTCTGGCGCTCTTCGCCTGAGATTTTTCTTCGCGCGAAAGAACGCCGGTGATCGCGCGGCGCATCGCCTGTTCCGGAGCGCGCTCGCCGGTCCAAATTTCGTATTGCGCAAAACCTTGCGCGAGAAACATTTCCACACCGGAAATCGTCTCAATGCCCTTCTTCCGCGCGGCCCGCAGCAATTCGGTTTCGCGGGGGCGGTACACCATGTCCATGACGATCCGGCAGTTGAGTTCCGACGTCACCAGCGGCAAGCCGCCGCTCGGGTGCATGCCCACGGGCGTGCAATTCACGATCGCGTCAAAGTATTCCTGCTTCAGCGCCGTCCGCTCCACCATCTGAGCCCCCGCGGCCTCGGCCAAACTACGGGCGCGTTGCGGACTCCGCGAACAAAGGCAAACTATCGAGCCCGCCTGCACGAGAGCGAACGCAGCCGCTCTTGCCGCGCCTCCGGCGCCGTACAGCAGGACGCGGCTCCCGGCCAGAGTTATGCGGTTCTCCAGGCTGCGCAGGACGCCCACATAATCTGTATTGTACCCGTATATCCGCCCACGGCCACGAATCACGACAGTATTTACCGCGCCGATGCGCGCCGCCAGCGGATCACAATCGTCCAGATGACGAAGGATCTGTTCCTTGTGCGGTATCGTGACAGCAAATCCGGCAACTCCGAATTGTTTGCTGCAGCGCAGAAAATCGCGCAGGTCCCGAACCAGGAACGGAACAAACACCGCGTCAAATTCCCGCGCTTGAAACGCGGTGTTATGCAGCAATGGCGAAAGCGAGTGGCCAATCGGATCGCCGATCACTGCAAAGACGCGCGTTCGGCGCGTGATCTTCCCGGCGCGATACAAATTCTGCATGGCGTCCAGGGAAAGTTGTCCCGACGCCGTGGTCTGATTCAAGGCCGCGTACGCCAATGCACTGCCCGCTCGCAATGATAAAATGCGCCCCGCCATTCCAAGTTCACCCATCGGAATGGCAATCACGTTCCGGCGGCTGCGCGGCAATTCGCAAATTTTCGCGCTGTCCGAAATCGAGTTGCATTGTGCCGCGACTTTAATCGCGTGCCCCCCTGCATTCGATAATTCGCGAACGACGCGCTGAAGATTCCTGGGCGTCTTGCGAAAATCATGATGGGAAATCATCACGCGCGCCGGCAAGAGCGCGCGCCGCAATTCTCGCGATGAAAGCTTCCTGGCTGTTTCGATTTCGACGTCGCACCAGCAGCAACCCGCTTTCACTGCCTGTTGCAAAATTCCGATTTGCTCCTGGCGGCCGCCGCAGAATCGTCCTCCGCCATCGCGGCTCCTGCAGGTCGCGATCAGCACGGCCCGGGGACGCTCCCTGCCCAACCAGGTCAGAAACCCCGCCAGCTCTTTCGCATTCGTAAGATAGTCGAGGCGCAGCTCCAGCGTGCCGGTGCTTCGCAGCCCAAGCCGGACCTGAGATTTCATTTCGACCGCGGTCTCGGCGGCAATTACTCCGCAAAGGCGGTGGTTTCCGAACAGCCCTTTCACTACACCCCTCCACTCAAAAACCTAAACCTAAGGCTTCTACCACGTGGGTAACAAGTGTGTAAAGCGTTCCTCGACGATTTCTTGACCGACCAGTTGCCCAGTGCTAGTTTGGACTAGAAGCGTCTATCGGTATGGATAGGGATGTGGTTCACAACGAACGCAAGGAGCTGTCTCCATGCATGTAAAACTGAGCTATCGCATTCTATCATTGGGACTTAGAGTTGGTCTCGGCATTGCCATGTGCGCTGGAGTTGCCAACGCGCAGCAGAATCCCAAGACTCCCAGTCAAGAGGAGATGTATTGCTCCGCCGTCTACACCGATCAGGCGCCATCGAGGGATGCCTACATCATCTCGGGCGAAGACTCGCGATTCAAGCTTTCGTTTCATCCGGGCGACCTTGTCTATATCAACCAGGGTGGTGCGCAGGGCGTCAAAGTGGGAGATGCGTTCGAGGTTATCCGGCCGGTGCATGACTTGATGCCCAATAAATGGTTCAAGTGGCAGCTGCAGTTGGATAAAGCAATGGGTACCAGGTATGCCGACATAGGCATCCTGCGTGTCGTGAACGTTCAGGGTAAAACGTCAACCACGGAAATCAAACGGAGCTGCGACATGGTGCAGCGCGGCGATATCATTCTTCCGCTTAAAGAACGGGTTACGCCGGAATTCCGTGATGCCAAATTCGATATCTTCGCTCCGCCCTCCGGAAAAAAGACGGCTATGATTGTAGTTGGGATGGGGTATACGCAGACTGCAGGAGCGGGCACCACCGTGTTCGTAAATCTGGGCAGCGCGCAAGGCGTCCAGGTAGGTAATTACTTCCGCGTGTTCCGCTATCAAGGCAGCCACAGCGAATCGCTCTACCAGCTGAAAAATACGGCATACCAAGTCTATGGGTTCGGCGGGACCCCCGCTGTATATACGTGGGACAATCTCCCGCGCCAGGTGATGGGCGAAGGAATCGTCTTGCGCACCGGACCTAATTCCTCGACCGTGTTGTTGACTACGGCGCGCGAGGAAATTTTCACTGGAGATTACGTCGAGTTGGAATAACCGTCAAAAGACTTTCTCACGCAATCCGCAGAGAAGACGAAAGGCCTCGTTCCGTTTCAAGGATCGGGGCCTTTTTGTTATTCTGGCGGGCCAGGTTTAGCGTGAGGAATCCAGGCTCATCGCCCGAATCCCGCCTTCGGGATACACCTCCGCAGTGAAACAACGGATCCGAGTCGTGGGATCGCGCCAAGCATGCGGGGGCAACCCCGCTTTTTCGCAGGTTTCTTCCAAGAATTTCTGAGCTGACCATCCCCTTTCGATTGCCACTTGCGGCAGCAAAACCGCCCTGCATCGCTCGCGCGAAACTACCAACCCGTGTTTGCCTGCAACGATGGTTTCGGGAGCAATGGATTCCAGGGGAGACAGTACGGAGAGTTCGATCTCCAGACTTGCGATTTCGCTAGCCGCGACAGGTGGGAACCGCGGATCGTGCAATGCGGCACTTATTGCGGCGCGGGCCACAACCTCCGCCAGCGGTCCCAAATCCTCGACTTGCCCCACGCAGCCGCGCAGCTTGCCGCCGCGATACAGTGTCACAAATGCCCCTCGGGAAGTTTGCAGTGCCGCAGAATAGGAAGGGAGTTCGGGAATGCAGCTTTCGAGGACGGCGCTCGAAATCGAGCGCCGGGCAATCTCCAGTAGGGCCCGCCAATCGTCACTGGATAGTCGGGACATCCTGAGCACTCTTGCGCCGTTCGAGAATCCTCAGGTGGCGGCGTTGCTTAACGCTGTCGTCCACTCGGCCCCAAAACTTTTGGAAATATTGAAACGCGGAAACCACCGCACTGCCCACCACCAGCCACAGCAGCAGGACCCCAAGTGGGCGAATAAACGCGTGCTTTGCGGCCAGTATCACCGCGCATACGGCGATTACCTGCAAAACCATTTTCGTCTTTCCCAGCGCCGATGCCGGAATCGTAAAACCTTCCGCCGACGCGATGTTGCGCAACCCAAGCACCACAATTTCCCGCCCGATAATGATTACGGCCATCCAGCCGTGCACTAGGTGCATTTCCACCAGGGAAATAAACGCCGCCGACATCAGCAGTTTATCCGCAATGGGATCCAACAAGATTCCCAACGTGGTCACTTCGCTGCGGCGTCGCGCGTAGTAACCATCCGCCCAATCCGTCGCCGCAGCCGCAAGCAGAATCAGCACGCCCCATTCCGAAAAATTTATGGGAACTCCAAAAAAGACAACGTTAGGCGCGCGGGTCAAAAGGACAACGACCAGCACCGGGATGAAGAAGATCCGCAGTATCGTCAGGCTATTTGGCAGGTTCATGACGCACCCGGGGGGCTCCCTGGTTTCCTTAGCAATTACCCGCCCAGTCGCGAGGCGTCCCCCACTATAGACGCACAGTTGCGGGCAGTCAACGATTCCTAAAATTGAGTTACGGATGCGGGCAAAAGGTCCCCACTCGCTTTTGCGCCGGGCTTCTGTCATATATACTAATTGAGAACACCCTGCTGCAAGCCTGTGCAAAAGAGGACTTTACGGGTACGGACGCCCGGCACACGCAAAATGCTGCGCATTACAGCAATTCATCGCGCAACTTATTGACAATAATTGCCTTACGTCGAGCGAGCTTGCCGGAATGCGGTAATCTCCATCATAAATGCTGATTCGGGGCGGGTCCGCTATCTTCAATTTCCACAGCATTTTCCACAGCCCGATCTCTTCTAAGTCTTGCATTTCAGCGCCAAAAATGGCCGGAAGTGCACCGCCTCACGTCGCGCCCCCCCACTTTGGCGCGTTCCTTAGACCGAAAAAGGGGTGACAGGCTTGGAGGACGGAACGATCGCCGATTTAGAATCAATCTTTAGCCGGCGCGCCACCGATTCCGGCAATTCCGCGTCCATCAACATCAACGAATCCTGCACTTCCGAATGCAGCACGCGGCCCAGCGCGTGAACCAGGGCTATAGCCCGCCCATCCTCCAGCGGCAGCGTGAACCGCAAATGCAGCACGGGGTCCACAGGCATGACTTCATCAATTCGCGCGAGAAGATCTTCCAGCCCCGCCCCGGTCAATCCGGAGACGCGGACCGGGGAATGATTTCCATTTCGTGCCGAAGCTTCCTCGGGATTTAGCTTGTCTATTTTGTTGAAAACGTGCAGGCGCGGCCGGTCGCCCACACCCAATTCTTTTAGAATTTTTTCCACTTCCGCGTCCTGCTCGGTGTGATTCGGATTGGAAATATCCGTGATCAGAAGAATTAACGACGACTCCTGCACTTCCTCGAGCGTGGCGCGAAACGCCTCGATCAGTCCCTTTGGCAAGTCGCGAATAAATCCCACGGTATCTGAAAGCAGCACGCGCCGGTTGGATGGCAGGCGCACGGCGCGCACCGTCGGATCGAGCGTGGCAAACATTTTTGCGGAAACCAGCACGCCCGCGCGGCTCAGCGCGTTGAACAGCGTGGATTTTCCCGCGTTCGTATAACCCACCAGGGCAACCGTGCCGAGCGGCAGAGCCTGCCGCGACTGTCGGCGCAACGAACGCTGCTTGCGCAATGCTTCGATGGCTTTCGAGATTTTGCTGATGCGCTCGCGGATGCGCCGGCGGTCGGTTTCCAGTTTTTGTTCGCCCGGACCGCGCGTGCCGATGCCACCGGCCTGCCGTGAAAGTTCCTTGGCGCTGCCTGCCAGGCGCGGCAGCATGTAATTCAGCTGCGCGAGCTCGACTTGCATCTGACCTTCGCGGCTGCGCGCATGCCGCGCAAAAATATCGAGGATCAGCTGTGTACGGTCAATCACGCGGCATTCGGTGCCGCTCTCGAGGTTGCGGAGCTGCGTCGGCGAAAGGTTGCGGTCAAAAACGATCAGCGGCGCTTTGTGAAGATCCGCTTCGATTTTTACTTCCTCGATTTTTCCCCGCCCGATGACGGTGGCGGGATCAATCTTGTCGCGCATCTGGAAAATGCTGCCGGTCACCTGCGCGCCCGCGCTGCGGGCCAGTTCCGCAAGTTCGAGCAGCGAAGCGCGCTCCGCTTCGCCGGCATCAATCCCCGGCACATGAGCGGCTCGCTTCAGGCCCACACCCACCAAAAACACTCGCTCGTGGATTTCTGTGGGGCGTGTAGTCTTCATTCGGCTATGGCGATAGAAAAGATTTGCAGGCGGGGGATGCGCGATGCTTGGAGCAGTTTCACGATGCGATTATACACCGTCAATCACCAGTTGCGACAGGGCGTCTAAAGCCCGCCCGACGGGACCCTCTTTCCCCCCACCGCACGGATCCTGGCTCTGACAAGGCGTCGGATCAGCTCGTAGGGCATGGGTTCATCCAACGGAAATTTCAGGTTATTCTTCGGCCCCTTATACGGTGCCGCTTGATTCAAAAGTGTCGTACTGCCGACAACAGGCGGGTAGAAGCCAACGTGTTTTTTGAAGGCGGCGAAATACACTAAGGGGGCGCCGAGTTTAAACATTGGAATGCCATAGCTGATGACTTCCTCGGCCCGTGGCGCCTCCGCGCGAATGGTCCGTCGAATGCGCTGAAGTATCAACTGTACATCGTCTGGAAATCCTGCGATGTAAGCGTCCACCGACTTAGGCGGTTGGCGAAGAGGAGTCATGCGGCCTTTCATGGGGTGCTTACCCTCAAACTGCGAAATCTCCCGCCTCAAACTCCGGCCGAATCTCGATGTCCGAGTCTACCAACATTGGATTCGGGCAGCGCTCGAACTAAATGACGCGCAAAATTTTTTCGCGCAACCTAATTTAGGATTACAAAATGGTTTCTAGTCTAGAGGAGGGTGCGCCGACCTGTCAAAACAATTGGCAACATGCAAGTTAACTTGCCGCGCTCGACTGCATTTGCCCCGCCACCAACTCTTCCGCAACAGCCACAATCGCAGGATCATCCCCAAACCCCGGCAGCCAGTGCACTGCGGGCTCCTTGCGGAACCACGTCATTTGCCGCTTGGCATAGCGGCGTGTGGCCTGGGCAATGGCCTTGGTGGCGGCAGCGCGGGTAACTGTGCCACCCAGATGCGCGGTGAGTTCGCTATAGCCGATGAAATCGAATGGCTTGGTGTTCTGCGCCACGCCGCTGCGGACCAGGCCCGCGACTTCGTCGAGCCAGCCGCGATCGAGCATGCGGTGGACGCGGCGTTCGATGCGTTCATAGAGCGCGGCGCGGGGCGGCTGCAAGCCAATCTTGATGGGGCGGTAACCTTCGAGCGGCGTGCGGCCTGCTTGATGGATTTCGCTGAGCGGACGGCCGGAGAGCAGGCAAACCTCGATGGCGCGAATCATTTTGGGACGATCACGCGAACCGATGCGCAGGGCTGCCTCGGGATCGAGGCGGCGCAGAACACGATGCAAAAATTGCGGGCTCAGCGCGTCCGCACGCGATTCCAGGCGCGCACGCAATTCCTCGGAGCGCCCCGGTGTGTCGGCAAGCCCTTCGAGCAGCGCGCGCAAATAAAGTCCAGTCCCCACGGTGAGCACCGGCAATCGCGAGCGCAGTTTCAAATCTTCCAGAACCACGACCGCCCGCGTGCGATATTCCCCCGCCGTAAAGAGAAAATCCGGGTCCACGAGATCGAGCAAATGGTGCGGAACGCCTTCGCGCTCCCCTGCCGTGGGCTTGGCCGTGCCAATATCAAATCCGCGATAAACTTGCGTCGAATCGCACGCCAGCACTTCGCCGCCGAATTTGCGCGCCAGCAGCACCCCTAGCGAGGATTTCCCCGAAGCCGTCGGTCCCACAATGGCAACCAGCGGGATCGGTCCCGGTCCGGGCTTGGACGGGGCGTGGGCAGTCGCGGAGCCTAGGCGAGTGCCTTGATTTTGATCAGGACTGAGTTTTGGCGCAGCGGTCATTTTAGAAATTTCCAATACCGGATCACCAGATAAGCCAGGCACAACAGCGCCAGCAAGAGGATACCCGACACCTGTGTGCGGACCGGCTTCACTGGACGTTCTGGGGGATATTATACAGGTAAGTGAACCGAAGTTCGATATAGGGCCCGTTGAAAGCAGGGGGGAGCGGTTCGAATGGAGTCGAAGCGCGAATGGAGGAGACGGCGGCGCGGTCCAGAGGATCTTTCCCGGAACTCCCCATCATCACCGGCTCGCCCTCCGGCACCACGCCATTGCGCGCAATGCGGAATTCCAGAACTACTTTGCCACGTTCACCCAGGTTCGCGGATTCAGGCATCACCGCGTACCAGTTCCGCTTCACGCTGGCCAGCACGCGGGCCAAATAGTTGGTGAAGTCCACGCCCTCGGTAGGAGTAAGCATTTCCAGGCCTCCGCCAAGATAGCCTTGCCCTCCTCCGCCTCCCCTGCTTCCGCCAATTCCGCCTCCACCTGGAACGGGTCCTCCGAATTGAGCGCTGGCGGATCCGCCATCCTTCAGAGCCTCATGCATGGAATCCTGCAAGGCTTTTCCCGGAGAAAACCTAGGAATCGTTAGATTGGGCGTAGGATTATCAGGAAGCGTTGGCGGACGGATGGGGCTGTCCTGCGGGTGCGGCATGGGCGCCAAAGGGGAAGGCTTTGCCACGGAATTATCACGGGTTACGCGCTCCGGCTCAGCGGGCGCGGGCGTGGGTTGCAGTTGGCGAGGCGGAGCAAGTTGCCGCAGCAGCCGAGGGTCAATCCGCATTTGTGGACTTTTGGGTTGCGGGCGCGCGGGAATTTTCGGGGCGTTCTTGAGATCGGAGGGCATGTAGAGATCGGTGACATTGTCCCTGGCAATTTCCGCTGACGTGGATTGCCTTTCCGGAAAAACTTTCGGCCCGAAAAGAATCAGGAGAATCACCACAAAGTGCAATCCAATCGAGCCGAACCGCGCGGCCGTGTTCCAGGCCGAGGTGCGCGCCTCGATCGGCCGGGCCATCAAATTCACTTCGCCGGTGGTAAGGACGTCCGGATCGAGGACCTCGGGCAAATCCTGGCTGGCAATAAATTTTCGAGGCTCGATCTTGGACGCATGAGCATCCTTGGGCACGGCCACGCGCGAATCCAGAATGGTTAGCGGGACATAATCGGGCGTCCTGCTGGTTGCGTCCAGCGGAGTATTCGGCATGTTGTCCCGGGGAACGACCACCGGCGTGCCGAGCACTTCCAGTTTGAAATACGACGGGATCGAGGAATGAGGGTCCAGCTCGAACTGCGGCAGGTCTGACGGGACGAGCGTGCGCGAGTCGAGATCGGAACTCAACCGGGTGGGCGGCGCGTCAGAAGTAAACTCCGCCGGCCGCGCATTTTTCGGAACTAGAATCCGCGGAATCATCATTTACCTTGTGGGGAAACGAAGGCTCCCAGTTGGACGCGCTTGCCGTGATCGAGGATGCCTGCCATCACCTGGTCCGCGAGTTCCAGCGCGCGGCGGCCCGCTGGGCCGTCCACTTTGGGAATCTCGCGCGTGCGGACACAATCCAGAAAGGCGCGCAGCTCTGCGCGCAGCGGTTCCTCTTTTTCGGCCGGCAGCGTCGTAAAATCGAATTTCGGTTCGGGTCCGGGCTCGACAACGCGCACGCGCAGCGCGTCCTGCCGCGTAAAATCCACGGAAATATATTCGTGCTGCTGGAAGAAACGCATTTTGCGCACGCGTTCGGTGGAGACGCGGCTGGCGGTGATATTCGCCACCGCGCCGGAAGCAAAATCCAGGCGCGCATGCGCGATATCCACTTTGTCGGTGAGCACCGGAATGCCAATCGCCTTAATGTCCACTACCGGCGCATTCACGATGGCCAGCAGAATATCGAGATCATGAATCATTACGTCGTACACCACATCAATATCGAGGCTGCGCGGCGTAAACACCCCGAGGCGGTGAACCTCAAAATACAGCGGCCGGTTCACCGCGGGCATGACCGCAATGATTCCGGGATTGAATCGTTCGAGGTGCCCCACTTGCAGAATGCGCCCGCCACGCGCGGCTGTCGAAATTAGAGCATCGGCTTCAGCTTGCGAAGCGGCCATGGGCTTTTCAACGATCACATCAATGCCTAGGTCGAGCAGGCGGCAACCCACGCGCGCGTGCGCGACCGTCGGCACAACCACGCTTGCGGCGTCCACGCGTCCGGCAAGGGATTCCATATCCGGAATTACTTCGGTGGAAAATTCCTGCGCAATTTTCGCGGCGCGTTCGGCATTCGCATCCATGATGCCGACAAGTTCCGCGCCGGGCAGCTCGCGGTATACACGCGCGTGGTTGCGCCCAAAATCCCCCGCGCCCACAACGGCCACGCGAACATTATTCACAGTGGGCTCCAAGTAGAGCCCACACCCGTCTGGTTACCTGAATTTCCGGACTCAACGTTTCCCCTGTGTCGCCGGTAATTCCGCCACGCCGATGGCTTCCAGCGGAAAGGCTTGGATTGCGATGCCTGCGGCGTCGGCTGCTTCGATGACGCGCGCGCGGTCAAACAGCAGCGTGCGCCCCGCGTCCATCCCCAGCGCGGAAACACGGCACCGCTGCATCACTTCGACGGTTTTAAGCCCCACTACGGGTACATCAAATCGCATATCCTGTTTTGGTTTGCTCACTTTGACCAGCACCAGCGAGCCGCCACCGGCTAGGCGCGCGGCGCGCTCGACAGTTTCATCGGTGCCTTCCATGGCTTCGATGGCCACGCAGGCGCGATCGCGAATCACCACGGCCTGCCCGAGATCGAGCCCCGCAATCTGCCTGGCAATCTCGCGTCCGTAGGCAATGTCCGCGGCTTCCTGCTCGTTGGGCGCGCGTTTCGTTAGTACTCCGGGCGCAGGGATGAGCGGCTTCAGAAAAGTCGTGGAGTCCACCAGCTGAATGCCTTCCGATTCGAGCACTCGCGCGACCGCGCCGATCAGCGAATCGGTATTTTTCAGCGGCAGCGAAAGCAAAAGTTTCGCCAGCTTCCAGTCCGGACGAATCGAGCTGAAAATTTTATTATGCTTCACCTGCCCGGCCATTACCGCGCGCGTCACGCCCTCCTGGTGCAGCAATTCCAGAGTGCGCGACAATTCTCCCAGACTGACCCAGTGAAAGCGCGAGGCGATTTTTTCCAGCTCCGGCGAAGCTTCCTCGCGAATGGCGATCACTGTAAAATCAATACCCTGGCTGCGCGCCGCCTCCAGCACCAGAAATGGAAATTGACCGTTGCCGGCGATGAGGCCCCAACGAACGGAAGAATCTGTTCCAAGTAGAGAAGATGTGGGCATGGAAGAATTCACTTGTGCAGGCCGCGCTGTGCTGTCTCGATGAATTCCACGAGTTCCTGGATGTCCGGCGAGCCGCCCAGTTGCACGCGCATTTGCTCGACCGCCTGCGAAGTATTCAGTTTAGACCGCAGCAGCAGGCGAAAGGCGCGCTCAATTATTTCCAATCGCGGCGCATCATAACCCCGGCGCGCCAGGCCTACTGTGTTCACGCCATAGCATTGTGTGTCACGTTTAGTGACAACGCGCGAAAATGGCGGCACGTCCTGCGTAATCACCGTGCACGCGCCAATGTACGCAAAGCGTCCCACGCGGCAAAATTGATGCACCGGGCTGAACGCGCCAACGCTGGCGTGATCCCCCACCGCGACGTGCCCGGCAAGAGTCGCCCCATTCGCGAATACCGTGTGGCTGCCAACCACGCAATCGTGGGCCACATGCGAATACGCCATGAACAAATTGTGGCTGCCAATCCGCGTGACGCCGCCGCCCTGCGTTGTCCCGCGGCTCACGGTCGAAAATTCTCGAAAATGGTTCGCGTCGCCGACGACCAATTCCGTCCGCTCCCCGCTGAATTTCAAATCCTGCGGATCGCCGCCCACCGAGCAAAAGGAATCGAACACATTTTTCCCGCCGATGCGCGCAGGCCCGCGCACCACGGCATGAGGCTGGAGGATGCATTTCTCGCCCAGCTCGACATCATCGCCCACCACGGCGAACGCGCCGATGCGCACGCCCTTGCCCACCCGCGCGCTCGCGGAAACGACCGCGCGGGAATCCACCTCATTCATCGCGAACACCCAGGGCGGCATCCGCGGGCGCTTCGCCCAGCTCGGGAGCAGGATCGCGGTCCACGAGCATGCACCTCAGAATGGCCTCGGCGGCCACTTCGCCGTTCACCGTAGCCACTGCCTTCAGTCTGCAGAACGACGGGCGGTACTTCAACACAGTCACTTCCATGCGCAACTGATCCCCCGGCACGACCGGGCGGCGAAAGCGCGCCTCGTCCACCGCCGCAAAATACAAAAGCTTTTTCTCGCGATCGGGAATTTCCAGCAACAACAGCAGGCCGCCGGTCTGCGCCATGCCTTCGATAATCAACACGCCCGGCATGACCGGTTTCCCGGGAAAATGCCCCTGGAAATAGCTCTCGTTGATCGAGACGCATTTCAGGCCGACAATTCGCTTCAACCGCTCGATTTCCAGAATGGTATCCACCATCAGAAACGGATAGCGATGCGGCAGAATTTTCTGGATCCCCGCGCTGTCAAGAATCATTTCATTTCCTCAATTTTTTTTCGCAGGCTGCAAGCGCTGCCCGCGCCCGATTTTCGGCGGGAGGTAAGTGTAGCCTATACATTGGAATTATATGCGAAACCCGGCAAGCCGCAAACGCGGTTCGGCCAAAAGTGTAATGGATTGCGGGATTGGAGCCGAAATTCTCACGATCGTCTCGAAGTCTCGTTTCAACTTTCAATGCTGGAGCGGGTTAGGCAGCGCCGGCAACCCGCCGTAGGTTGCGTGAAATAGTCTTGTCAACATCCGCAGCCGGGACTAATATCCCGGGCACGGGCCAAATCTCCACGTCTGTCCAAGGAGCAAACTCCATGAAAACAGCGAAATTCGTTCTCCCAATTTGCGGAATGGGCTTACTCTTCGTCTCCGCGGCGGTTCTGGCGCAAGACGCTGACAAACAGAAGCTGATTGACATTGAAAAGGCGTTTGTCGCGAGTCCAAACCCGGGACCCGAGGCTGCGGCCTTGGCGAAACAATACCTTTACGATGGACCTTTCATCCAACTGACGGGTATGGGGCGAATTGGAACCCTGCCCAAGGCCACAATCGTTGAACTGTCCAGCAAGCCTGATCCCTCTGACCCCGATGTGAAGAGCCAACAAACTGTTTCCGATTTCCACGTCGAAATCTTTGGCGACACGGCAGTGGTCAGCTATAAGTATGCCAACACCGATACCGGTCACAAGGACCCTGCACTGAATGCGACTGACCACTATGGCTGCCTGGATACGTTTGTAAAACGAAGCGGGCAATGGTACATGGCTGGATCTGCGTGTTCGCATGTGGGGCCAGTGTCGCAAGCGGAATGGACCGCGATCAAGAAAGCCAGGACTCAACAACCAAAAGAGGTGCAGGAGGCTTTTCGATAGGCCATTGTGAGCGTGCACGCTTCTCCAGATTTTGTGTGAGGCGAAGTTCAACGCTTTGCCAGGTTCATGAACAGATCCCGCGGGCCATCTGCCAGTAATTCGTGCCGGTCATGCATCTAAACCCGCACCCTTGCACGAACTGCAAGGGTGCGGCACCCAAAATTCAAGGCCCTCTCGGTTCATGGCAGGATTCATCGTTCGACCCTTTTGGGCTGCGCGTCTGGAATCTGGGGACAGTCATATCCAATACATAAAATTAAGCTAAGCTACAGGAATCATGCGAAATGCTCGCGTAGTCCTCACGGCTCTGGGCGAACCTGAAGCCTTGAAATTGGTGAAAGACGAAGTTCGCGATCCCGGCGCAAATGAACTGCGCATCCAAATCCTTGCCACAGGAGTTGCGTTCGCCGACGTACTGATGCGCCGCGGACTGTATTCCGGCGTGCCTCCGCTGCCGTATTCCCCCGGCTACGACATCGCTGGCGTTGTAGAATCCTGCGGATCGGGCGTAACGCAATGGAAGCCCGGTGACATGGTTGTTGCGCTCACCCAGACTGGCGGATATTCACAATACATTGTGCTACCCGAGTCTGAACTCGTGCGCGTTCCGGCAGGACTCGATCCCGCCGAAAGCGTTAGCCTGGTATTAAACTTCACGACTGCATATCAATTGATCCATCGCATTGCGAAGCTGCGCCGGGGGGAAAGCGTATTGATTCACGGTGCAGCCGGAGGCGTGGGCACGGCTGCTCTGCAACTCGGTTCGCTGGCCGGGTTGAAAATGTTCGGCACTGCGTCTAAAGCCAAGCACGATCTGGTGGCTTCGCTTGGCGGCATACCGATAGATTACCGGACTGAGAATTTCGTGGAACGCGCCGCCGGCGTGGACGCCGTGTTTGACGCGGTTGGCGGAACGAACTGGCTGCGGTCTTACCGCGCGCTGGGCAAGGGCGGACGCTTTGTTGGATATGGAATGTCCGCAGCCATCGAAGGGGGACGCCGAAATATGATGGTTGCAATCGCGAGTTTCGCGATACTCGGTGTGTTGGGTCTGGTCCCTGGAAAATCCGCGCGGTGGTACAGCATCATGATACAAAAGAAAAAATATCCAGACCAGTTCCGCGAAGATCTCTCGCAACTCGTGAAAATGCTTCACGAAAAATCCATTCGCCCCGTCGTCGCCGAGCGCCTGCCGCTGCGGGACGCGGCGCGCGCGCATGAATTGCTCGAGCGCGCCGCCGTCAGCGGAAAAATTGTGCTGATGTGTCAGGAATAGTTGCCTGGTTTTCTGTTCGTGGCAAATTTCTTGATTCGAGAAAGCTATTTTTTAGTAATCCGCGCCCAGGGATGAACGCGGTACGAATCTATTGGCTGCCGCCAATATCTGGTGGGAAATCATCGTCAAACGGCTCGTGTTGGTGTTCCGGTCCCTCTGCATCATGCATTGCATGAATGGCGTCAAATTTAACCGCCCCCGTCCTCTTGGCACGCGCTGCCGGACTCCTCTTCACGGTCTTCACGGGCAGGCGTTTCTTGCGCAATGGCTTCTTGCGACGGACGGCTTTCTTGAGAGAAGGAGACTTTTTCTTGGTCTTTTTATTCTTCCCCGGGCTGGATTTGCTAGCCATGAGCGGATGCTATCACGAGATTGTTTTTCCGACAATTGTATCGGGTGTGGGCTCTACTTGGAGCCCACAGATAGCGGTTGCTGCCGGAGTCACTCTCTTCAAATATTCTTGATGGCCGCGGAGACTGCATCCTTCACGACGACTTCATTTCTGCTGTGATCGGTAATGGTGTCGTAGAGCAGTTGCGTGGGTTGGGGGTTCAGCTCTTTGTTGTACTGGTCGGTGATTTCGGTGGCCATTTGCTGGAGTATTTTGTTCGATTCCGCGCTCAGATCCGTTCCGGAGATCTCGACTTGTTTACCCATGTAAGTCGCGGCGATTCGCTCGGCGACATTGTCGGCGGTCTGGTAATAATATTCCGAAATCTGGCGATGACCTTCTTCATGTTCGATCACGTGTGGGGTCACCCCGATCGGCACCCAGACGGTGATATTAAGCTGCAGCGTCACTTTGGCCTGCGTGACCGTGAGTGTCGCGTGCGTGGCGTCCGTCTGCCGTGACTCACCGCCAACGTTGGCGCTGGACTGGAATTCGGAATCGCAGGCTGCGTTTTCTCCCGGCGTCGCGGGCGGCATATCGGAAGGAGGCGCGGCCGGATCAAACGTGCGTGTCACGAAAGCGGCCGGCTGCTTAACAATCGTGGGCACAGAAGACTCCGCGGATTGGCGGTGCGGCGAATTACGCCGCCAGGCCGCCCATCCAACAATGAACGCTCCCAACAACACACAAAGCAAGATTAAGCGGCGCAAAGGCAACACTGCCTCCTTAGTTCTATGTGGGCTCCAAGTAGAGCCCACACCCGGTTCTACGTGGGCTCCAGGTCGCCGACGCGCCAAAGCCGGCGCTATGGCGACGACGCGTAGAGCCTCCACCTGCCATTCTATTTTGCGAATAAGCAGGCGCGGGAACCATGAGTTTGTGAATCCCGATGACGCGGAAGGTACTCTTATCGAGTTGCTAAACGCATATCCAACACCAGAGCGTTGGGGATGGACTTTCATGAGCCGCGGGCAACATGTTAGGATTCCGTGGGAGAAACAGCATGCGAAACCATCAAAAAGCCAAATTTCCGCAGGCGAGCAACGACGGAACTCTGAGCCGGCGTGGCCTTCTACAACGCGCCGGGTGGACCGTCGCTGCGGCAGCATTGCCCAGCAGTGTGTTCGCGGCCGACACCAACACCATTAGCCCAGTAATGGCCAAGCTGAGCACATACATGAGCGAAGCCGGTGGCCGCGCTCTTCCCGATGAGGTGATTGAGAAGGCCAAGCACCATATCCTCGATACGTTTGCCGCGATGATTTCAGGGTCAGACCTGCCCCCGGCGCGCGCGGCGTTCCAATATGCTCGCGACTTCAATACCGACAAAACTGCTACGATCGTCGCCTCGAAAATGACTTCGAGCCCGCCGGAAGCGGCGTTCATCAACGGCATGCTGGCGCATTCCGACGAAACTGACGACTCCAATGAATTCTCACAATCGCATCCCGGATGCGCGGTGGTGCCCGCCACGCTGGCGTCCGGAGAAAAATTTGGCATTGACGGCAAACACTTTTTGCGCGCCGTGACGCTGGGCTACGACATCGGGCCGCGGATGACCATCAGCTTTGGCGCGCTTGAGTTTCGCAATACCAGCCACAAGAGCACCCACTCGATTTCCAGCGTGTTCGGCGCGGCGGCCGCGGCGGGTTGCGCCGCGGATCTGAACGCGCAGCAGATGCGCTGGCTGCTGGATTACACGGCTCAGCAATCCTCAGGTATCGGCGCGTGGAATCGCGATACCGAACACATCGAAAAAGCCTTCGTCTTCGCAGGCATGAACGCGCGCAACGGAGTCACCTCCGCCATGGTGGTTCATGCAGGATTTGACGGCATAGACGACATCTTTTCGGGCGTGGACAATTACTACCAGGCCTACGCTCCCAACGGCAATCCACAATTATTGATTGAAAAACTTGGCGAGCGTTATGAAATTGCGCGGACCAACATCAAGAAATGGACGGTCGGATCGCCGATCCAGGCGCCGCTCGATGCCATGTACAACATTTTGAAAAAGCGCACCGTGGATCCCAACGACGTGAAGTCCATTGTCGTGCGTCTTGCCCACAGCGAAGCGCGCGTGGTGGATAATCGCGAGATGCCGGATATCTGCCTGCAGCACATGGTTTCCGTAATGATTCTGGATAAGACCGCATCCTTCCACGCGGCGCATGACAAGCCGCGCATGAAGGATCCGGACGTGCTGCGCATGCGCGCGAAAGTGCAGCTCATCCCCAGTGATGAGCTTGAGCGCATGGAGCCCGCGCGGCAGGCCATCGTGGAGATCACCCTGAACGACGGAACCGTCCTGTCCGACCACGTCACCGACGTGCGCGGCACAGTGGACAATCCGATGACTCGCGAAGAGGTGGTCCAGAAATGCCGCGACCTGGTCGAGCCCGTCCTCGGAAAAACGAATTGCACCAGCCTGATTGATAAGGTGCTGGGACTGGAAAACGTGAAGGACATTCGCGAATTGCGCGGCGTGCTGCAAAAGGCTTGAACGCACGCTAAGCGAGGAGCGGAATTAGGGCATTGGTTGAACTAGTACGGAAGCGCTTTCCGTTTCGTCGAGAGCGCGTTGCACTTTTTCCCGGAGGGCCTTGGCGCCGGCGCTGGCCCTGCCGTCCGGGTCGAGCTTGAGATAATCATCCAGGTCGTTCAGCAGAGCATGGTAATTCTTTTGGCCGCCATGAATGTGCGCGAGAAGCAAGTGAACCTCGGCAAAATCGAGCCTGGCGCCAACCGATTCCAGAGCGCTTGTTTCGGCCTCTTCAAAACGGCCAAGGCCGAATAGCGCCAAGCCCAGGTAATAATTCCCCCTCCAGGAGTCCGGCTCCAGTTTCAACCCCTGACGCGCTGCGCTTTCGGCTTCGGCGAATTTTTCCTGATCGTTGAGTATTGCACTCAGGCCAAACAGCGGCTGCGCATATTTTCCGCCACTGAGTTCAATGGATTTCCGGTACGCCTGCTCCGCTTCCGGGATGCGCCACAATTTCAGGTAGGCCAAGCCCAGCTTGTAGTAAGCCTCGTAATAGCCAGCAAATTCCGCGATCGCGCGTTGTAGGTCCGGCAGACTTCCAGAGGGGTCGCCTTTTGCAAGTAGTAAGGCCCCCTGCTGGAATGCGCGTAGTGCCTTGGGCGGAATGCTTAATTCCCGGACGGAAACCACATTGCCGGAGGGTTGCGGTTGGGCAAGGAAATGGAGCGGCGCGCACAGGCACGCAAAAAGCAGCAAGCTAACACGGGCGGCAGTCTTCATCGCGATTCCCCTAAATGCAAAGTTGCTCGCGCACGACTGGAATTATGTTACACAATTTTAATTATACTGTAATGTTTTTGTAACATTGCAGTGCTCGTTTCGCTACGCCTTTCATTCAATGAATTGTCGGGTATGGGGGTCTACTTGGAGCCCAAATACAGCATGGAGGCGGAATTTTGCAGCGAGTTCGCGCGAGGGGTTGCTCACCATCTGATGCGTTGCTAGGATAGCGGCGCAATGAACACTTCTTTTTCCACGCAGGCGGCATTCCACTGGCTGAAACATCGCGAAACAGCAATGACGCGCCTGCTGAGCCGCTTCGTCCGCACAGAATCGCCGAGCTTGGACAAGGCCGCCGTGGACAGGCTTGGCCGAATCATCGCGGCGGAATGGAAACGGCGCGGAGCACGTGTCACGTTCTTACGCCAGCGGGATCGCGGCAATCACGTTCGTGCGGCGTGGGATCCGCGCGGCGGACGGACCGGCAGACAGATTCTGGTGTTGGGACATTTGGACACTGTGTACGAAGCGGGAACGCTTGCGCGCACGCCGTTTCGTTTGTCGAAGGGACGCGCGTGGGGACCCGGCGCATTCGACATGAAGGGCGGCCTGGTCATCGCTCTCTTCGCTGTGGATGCGCTGGCCGCCGCGGATTGCCTGCCAGCGAAGCGCGTAGTCTTCTTATGGACCAGTGACGAGGAGATTGGCAGCGGAACCTCGCGGGTGCTGATTGAACGGGAGGCGCGGCGCAGCGATGCGGTGCTGGTTCTCGAACCTGCCCTGGGGCCTGATGGCCTCGTGAAAACTGGGCGCAAGGGCGTTGGCGAATTTGAACTCATCGCCACGGGCCGCGCCGCTCATGCAGGACTTAACCCGGAAGACGGCGTGAACGCGGTCGAAGAAATCGCCCGGCAGATCGCGCGCTTCTCGCGCTGGAACCGGGCGCGCGGCGGCGTCACCGTGAGCGCCGGCGTTATCGAAGGCGGCACGCGCTCGAATGTGATCCCCGAGCGGGCGCGGGTTCTAGTGGATGTTCGCGCGTCGCGCGCGGCGGACATGCGCGCGCTCGATCGACAATTTCGTGCGTTGCGACCGATCTTGGCGGGTGCCAAGTTGCAAATCCGTGGCGGATTCAATCGCCCGCCGATGGAACGCAAGGCCAGCGCCGCGTTATTTGGCGTGGCGCGCAATCTGGCAAAAGACTTGGGCGTTCCGCTGGGTGAAGCATTTGTCGGGGGCGGATCGGACGGAAATTTTACGGCAGCGCTGGGAATGCCTACTCTTGACGGACTGGGCGCAGTCGGCGACGGCGCGCACAGTCCCCGCGAAAATATTGTGATTGGCAAACTGGCGGAACGCGCGGCGTTGCTCGCGGGTTTGTTGGCAGCGATATAATTTTTTCATTTCTGATCGCTTCCTCCTTGATTCCACGCACGTTCGTCATTCCGAGTCCCGGCAGGAATCGGGATAAACATCGCGAGGAATCTCTCCGGGATTTTAGTCTCCGTCTAAACAATTACAAATACGCCTTCTTCAAATAATCCACGGTAAATTGCGCCAGATCCGCATACGAATCACGAAGCACGGCGCGGATGGCGTCTTCGGCAGTTGATCCCGCGGCAAGGCGATCTAAAATTTTATCCATATCGTCCATGGTGCCAGCGGTCAACATGGCCTCGACCGTGGCCAGCGACCACGCATAGGCGTTGAGCGCAATATCCTTGGGAAGATTCAGCCAGGAGGATTCATACGAGGCCAGGGAAAACTCCATATGATTCTGGTAGGCCGAGTAAAGTGTTCCCGCGCTGGTTCGGCTGCGCTTGCCTTCCATGTATTGCGCCAGCCCCTCTTGCAGCCACACGGGACAATGCCCCTGCGTTTTCTGCCCGACGAAACTGTGCGTGAGTTCGTGCTTGAGGACGCGCGCGAGATCGTCCGTCATGGACACCAAACCCTCGACCGGCACGCGAATGCGGCCATCATTCAACGCCCCGGACCAACTGGGCGCGCGCGTAATGTCCATGAACGTCTGATCCGTGTACAAGATCACGCCGATGGGTTCGGGGGGCACGTAATTCAGGGTCGTGGAGATTTCCTCGAATTCGCCTTCCAGCGTTTTTAGAACTTCGCGCGCCAGTTCCGGGGCGGCACCGCCGTTGTATCGCAGGCGGAAATGGGGGGTTTCCCCCTCTCGATAATTGGCCTCTTCTGCTGCGTCGCGCTCCGCTTTTTCCAGCGCCTTTTGCACTTCGGGATCGGGTTTGAGTGCGAGCGCGCGTTTCCACTCGGCGACCGCATCGGCGACACGATTTAATCCGTAATAAGCCCAGCCGGACAGCTTTGCGGCGTCCACCGAATCCGGTTCAAAGCGTTTCGCACGATCGAGCAAGTCCAGCGCCGCCGTATATTCGCTGCGGCGAAGATGAAGGTACGCGGCTTGCAGAAGCATCGAGACGTTTTCGGGATCGTAGCGAAGCGCCGCAGTGTAGTGCGCCGCCGCCTGTTCAAAGTCTCCCACGCTGATTTCAAATTGCGCGGCCGCGCTCTCCGCTCCCACGACGCGCGCCACCGCGTCAGGACTGGGATTCGCTGTTGCTTCTGTTTCCAGCTTCGCGAGCATGCTGATGTTAATCGAACCGTCACGGACAGCGGCGCGCGCGGCTTCCTGATTGCCTGCCGCCACCGCTACGCTAGGCGGGGTGATGGGCAGATTCGCAGCCCGGTCCGAAGCGGTTCCGGCTGTGGGGCTAAGCGAATCGGCCTCACGCACCACGTGATCCACAATGGAAGCGGGGAGGCTCAGGTGTCCTGCATCGGTTTCATACCCCACTTGACCGTTTTCCTGAACTACGTGCGTGGCCGTAATTTTTCTGCCGTTTTTGAGGTAAATCGTGTCGGCGGATGCAAATCCGGGAAGGATGCCGGCAAGGCATAGTCCAGCGAGAAATCGAAGGGAGCGCGCCGCGGAAGACCGCATGAGTCTATTTTATCAAGGGTCGCGGGCTGCCATCGAAACACATTGGTGCATGATGCCTAATCTGGCTATAGCTGACTGGCGCGCCAATTGGGGCTAGGACATTCAAGAGAATCCGGTGATTGTGTGAAGACACAGAAGGGCCGATCCTTCTTGCATCATGGCAACCCCGGGCGCCAGTGCCGGCACAAAAAAAGGGCGGCTCTTTTGAGCCGCCCTGCATACCAAAATGACGTTACGGGTGCGGACTCCACTTTGAGCCCGCTTTAAACTTAGGTTATGGATTGGAATCGCTGACCAAGGCGCGCCATACACCGACGGCCGTGGCGGCAGAAACCGCAATAATTGCAACCCAAACGAAACGGTTGCGCGCCGTGTGAAATGGGCCGCCCTGGGAAGCAGGATCGGCAGTATCGGTTTCGACTTCCATGCGGTAGGATGCCCCGGCTTCGACGGTCTTGACTTCCTCACCCATCGTGACCTTGAGGACTCCGCGATTGCTGGAAAGAAGCACTTCATGGGCGCTGATGCGACTGACTTGCGCAACGACAGGATCCGTGCCCGAAGGGCGGACGATGGCGCCATCCGCAAGCAATTCGAACGCCTGGCCTTGCTTCGAGGAAATAACTACTGTGCCGGATTTCAAATCGGCCGAGAATCCATTGGCCAATCGGTGCACTTCAGCGCTGGTGCCCTGCCGCAAGTACATTTGCGGGCCGCCCAGGCTGGCGCGGAGAGTTCCAGTCCCTTGGGTCTGTAGCAAATCGCCGTCATAAATCGTGGCGCCACCAGAAGTTGCATCCTCGCCCAGCATTGCGCCATCAGCTTGCACCACGACGCCCAAGGGCGCAGAGGCGGGGTTCGCTGGAGCTGCCATTACAGGCGCTCCGGCCATCACCACGCCTAACAAAACGGCCAAACTAGAATTCAAAAGAGTGCGCAAAGAAACCTCCCAAAATAGACTGGTTACTAAGTCTAAGAAGATGCAGCCTTTCTGTCAACACTAGAACGCAAGCCGGGAACTTAAAATGCATCACTCCGGG
>Ga0207024_10051_pt1 | contig 37528 bp, 42 predicted proteins | sample Alteio_BWMinCont_44_FD_153470 | JGI IMG/M metagenome (GOLD analysis project Ga0207024, IMG submission 153470) | Enriched cells from forest soil in Barre Woods Harvard Forest LTER site, Petersham, Massachusetts, United States -... | ecosystem: Environmental > Terrestrial > Soil > Temperate forest >...
ATGGTCGGTGATGCGGCTCTGCGGGAAATTGTAGGTACGGATTTTTTCTGAACGATCCCCGGAACCCACTTGTTCTTTGCGCAATTTGCCCTGCTCTTCTTCCTTTTTTCTCACCATGACATCATACAGATGCGCGCGAAGTACACGCATCGCTTTTTCGCGGTTTTGGCGCTGACTTCGTTCATCCTGACAAGTCACCACATATCCGGATGGCAAGTGCGTAATACGAATAGCCGATTCGGTTTTGTTGACGTGCTGGCCGCCTGCTCCTGAGGCACGGTAGGTGTCGATCTTCAATTCACTTTCATTAACAACAACTTCAAAATCTTCGACTTCCGGCAAAACCATCACGGTCGCCGTGGAGGTGTGGACGCGTCCGCTCGATTCCGTATGGGGCACACGCTGCACGCGGTGCACGCCGCTTTCAAACTTCAAGCGGCTCCAAGCTTCTTTCCCCTGAATAGAAACAATCGCTTCTTTCACCCCACCCAGCCCGGTGTTGTTTAAGTTAACCAGTTCGGATTTCCAGCCTTGACGTTCCGCGTAACGCGTATACATCCTCAACAATTCCGCGGCGAATAACGCCGCCTCTTCCCCACCCGCTCCCGCGCGAATTTCCATGAAAATATTTTTCCCGTCATTTGGATCTTTGGGGAGAAGTAAAACCGTGAGCTTTTGCTCTAATTCCGATAGACTGCCCTTTAAACGCTCTTTTTCGGTTTGGACATACTGACCGAACTCCGGATCTTTTTCGGTTTTCTCAAGTGCTTCCATCTCGTGCAGATCGGAGAGCGATTTTTTGTATTCAGAATAGCACGATATGACATCTTCAAGCGAGGAGCGCTCCCGTGAAAGGTCGCGGACGCGATTGGAATCGGCCAATACTTCGGGAGAACACAAAAGACTCTCTAATTCATGGTAACGGATTTCTAACGAGTCGAGCTTGGATTCAAAAATCCCCACGGGAGGTTAAGGGGCAACTTTTTTCTTGGTCTTTGCGGGCGCGGCGGCGGGAGCTGGCTTCTTGCTGTATTTATTGATGAATTTCTCCACGCGTCCTTCCGTGTCGATAATCTTGTGTTTTCCGGTAAAGAGAGGATGACACTTCGAGCAAATTTCGACCCGAAGCGTTTTCTTCGTTGAATAAGAGGTGAACGATTCCCCACAGGCACAAACCACCTGTGATTCGACCCATTCAGGATGAATTTTCGGCTTCATAAGCTCGTTTTTATTCGCTATGCAGAGGGTCTCTCCTCTTTTTTGTAGAAGTCAACGTTGAAAAATATGAACATTTTGATTCTAGGATGCGGGCGCGTGGGCGCGCGCTTGGCGCAACTTCTTGAGGCCGAGGGCCATCTCGTCACCATCATCGACCAAAATCGCAATGCCTTTTCCCGTCTAGAAAATTTTACCGGTTCCCGCGTTTTAGGCAATGGCATTGACATCGACCTTTTGAAAAAAGCGGGTATCGAGAAAATGCAGGCCTTTGCCGCCGTGACGAATGGCGACAATACCAATTTGATGAGCGCACAAATTGCGCAAAAAATTTTTAGCGTTCCAAACGTCGTCTGCCGGGTTTACGATCCAAAACGTTCCGATATCTATCATGACTTAGGCATTTCAACCGTCTGCTCCACCACGGTCGGCGCACGCATGATTCGAAATTTATTGACCGGTCCGATGATGCTGCGCAATTATCATTTAGCCGATGCCAGTGCTTCCGCGGTGGAATTTAAAATTGGACCGAAAGCGGTTGGGAAAACCGTGGGTGAGTTAGAAATCCCAAAGCAATTTACGATCAGCGCCATTATCCGTGCCGGAACAGTCATCATCCCCGCTCAAAACGAAAAACTTCTCGAAAACGACCAAATTTTTGGCGTCACGATGACCGCCAACATGGAACAAATCAAGGCCATTATGGATGCTTCAAGCCGGGCGGTCAACTTTACCTAGCTATGTTTATCATTATCGTGGGCGGCGGAAAAGTAGGTTACTACCTCGTGCAGTCTCTGGTGCATACGGGGCATGAAGTCGCAGTCATTGAAAAAAAACAAGACTTGGCGGAACGCATTTCCGAGGATTTTGGAATTGTCACCCTGATTGGAGACGGATGCGATCCGCGCATTTTGGAGCAAGCCGGAACCGCGCGATCGGATGTCATCGTCGCGAATACCGGCGATGACGAAGACAATCTCATCATTTGTCAAGTTGCCAAACTTCGCTTTAACGCTCCTTACGCCGTGGCGCGCGTAAACAATCCAAAAAACGAAATTCTGTTCCGCAAGCTTGGCATTGACGCCACCGTCAGTTCCACCGATCTCGTTTTAAGCGTCATCGAACAGGAAGTTGCTCATCGCGGCATTATGCCGATTATCGCCTTTCGAAAAAACGGAATGGAAATCGTTGAAACCGTGCTCAACACGAAGTCTCCGGTAGCCGGAAAATCGCTGCGAGATATCGCGTTTCCGCGCCAGTGCAAGATTCTTGCTATTTTACGCGGAGACGAATTACTCGTGCCGGATGGTTCCACCAAACTGCAGCCGGAGGATTTGCTTTTCTCCCTGATCAATGCGAAATCACTTCACGAGCTTGAAGAGCTTCTTGTCGGCAATAGCAAACACTAAAAAAGTTTAATCAACGAATCCTCGAAAGAGTCCAATTTCAAAACCGGAATATTCAATCCTTTGGCCTCTTCTTTTTGCCGATCGGAACTATAGCCCCATCCGGCCAGTGCAACATTAGCCCCTAACGACTTCACCGCCTTCACCTGCATCAAGAGATCATCGACGAAGATCATTTCACGAAATGTTTTTTTGTACGTTTTCGAAAGCTGAATCATTTGTTTCATTTTATCGGTTGTTTTCTCTTTTCCAATAGCATCCAGTCGAAGACCTTGGGTGGCTAAAAGCTCTTGGGCTGAATCGGCGAATTTTGTGGTGGCGATCATGACCTTTGAAAAACGTTTTTCCAAGACACGAATCTGATCTATAATTCCCGGATAAGGCCGCTGGACAGCAGCCCAGCCGGCAAAATCGTTTTTACGCCATTCCTGGCGCACTTGATAAAATGCAACTTCGAAACGGTCCGCCTTAGAATCAAATTGAGCGGCCTGGCGAAGAGCCGTTTCTTCCTCAGGGGTCATGCTTTGCGGATCACGCTGCGGGTTCTCTCCAATCCATTGAATGATGGAATAAAATTCTTTGCCGATGGCCGGAAAGAATCGTCCTCTCTTAAATTTCTGTCGTAAATCCGGGATAGCGGGAAGCGGCCAGCCGATCAATTTAAAGGCTTCGCAGCTAACAAGAAAACACTCTTCTTCACTATCCCAAATCGTGCCGTCAAAATCAAGCGCTACAAGGATATTTTTGCGTTCTCCATCCAAACAGACATCGAAACTCATTTCTTGCAAAAGATACGCTGTTTCTTTGAAAAACTCTTCTTCGTCCGGGTTGAGTTTGATTTCTTGATATCCCATAAAACCGTCTTGCGTCACGGATCGTCCGCGGTAAAGCGGCTTGGAATAAAGTTCGGCTAATGTCTTTCGAAGTATGGCGTCAGAAGCGTCGATTAGGGCGCGATTATCCTGCCAAACAATCACCGCTATCGGTGTTTCTCCCCCTTTCTCAAAAAGCGTGATCTTCATTGGAGTGACTTAAACAACATTTCAAGATAATCAAACATCATCCGATCTAAACGTTTCAGAGTCTCCTTGACTTGCAGGTCAGGGGAAAAATAAAAGGCCAAACCCTCTGCAAAATATTCCCTTGGACCCGATTCCCCGTATCGTGACATAAATTGATGGTTGCGCTTTCGGCGTTTGCAAGCCAGATAAAGACTTTGAAGTAGCGGCGATTGCTGGGAGGCGAAATGCCCGCCTCCCACGGCATGATCATAAGCATGTCCTAATAAAATCAAAGGAAGAAATTGTAAGTTCTGATTTAATAATGCTTCTTGACGTAGAATACACGCTTTCAAGGCCGGCGAATAGCCCCCCGGAAGATGATCTGGAAAATCCCGAATAAATCCGGGAATCATTTTTTTGCTCAAAAGGTAATAACCATTGCCAAATTTAATGCAGCGATCGAGGATTTCGGCAGAAACAAAATGCAGACGGTTGGCTAATTGCTGAAAGCTTTCTCGGTCCTCGCTGATAATAAACCCTTTAACGCTTGATGATTCCTCCCGAACGGGCTCGTTCGCTTGAACGACTACTGTATCTCCCTCGAGCGATTTATCTTTCAATGTCCAATCGTAACGGCGTCTTTGCCTCGGCGTGCTTGGAAATCCCATGATGGGATAAAACGATATGGTATTCACAACCTTCACTCTCCCCCCACACTTTTTTATTTTCATTATATCACGCGCTCTGTCAAAAAAAAGTCAAATTTCTTCTTTTTTGTGTGAACAGTTTGTTAATTTTTTCATGAAAATTTCTTCATAATCTTGAGGAGGCGTTTTAGAATCAAACCAGAAACCACGATTGTCTTGGAACGGGAAAATCATCAAACCGACATCGTCATTATCGGAGGGGGATCGGCGGGAGTTTCCGCGGCTGTCGCGGCGGGTCGTCTCGGAAAATCGGTCACCTTGGTTGAACGCTATCCTTTTTTAGGCGGAACGGCCACCGCGGCGATGGTTGGACCGACCGCCACCTTTCACACGAAACAAGGGCGCCAAATTGTGGGCGGCATTCCTGACGAAATCGTGCAGGCTCTCGTCAAAACCGGGGGAAGCTTAGGACACGTTCCCGATACAATAGGTGTTTGCGGAAGCGTTACTCCGATTGAACCTGAACTGATGAAACTCATGCTCCTGCAGTTCGCAAAAGAGGCGGGGGTAAAGATGCTGTTTCACGCTCTGGTGAATGACGTTCAAAAAAATAAGGATCAGATTACCTCCGTCACGGCCGTCACCAAAAGTGGTCCACTGACGATTCATGGAAAAGTTTTTGTCGACGCCTCGGGTGACGGGGATCTTGCAGCGGCCGCCGGAGTGCCTTTTAGCGTGGGTGAAGCAGGTTCTCTGCCACAACCCATGACCCTGATTTTCAAAGTAGGAAACGTCGATATCAAGGAAACGATAAAATATATGCTGGCCAACCGCGATGAATTCTGGCACAACACGCTCTTCGATCAACTGGAATCGGCGCCGGCCATTGGAGTTTCCGGTTTTACTTCGCTCTGGAAAGAAGCCCAATCGCGCGGAGAGCTTGACGGCATTCCACGCGACAGAGCGCTCTTCTTCTCCGGAGTTCGAAACGATGAGATTGTGGTCAACACGACGCGCGTGATCAACAAAAATGCTTTAAATCCCTGGGAATTGAGCCAAGCCGAAATCGAAGGAAGGGCTCAAGTCGATTCCCTCATGAAATTTTTCCGAAAGTATATCCCCGGTTTCCGCGAATGCTATCTGGCGCAAGTCGCCACTCAGATTGGAGTGAGGGAAACCCGGCGAATTCACGGCCAATACACGCTAACGGCCGAGGACGTCGTCGAAGGGCGAAGCTTTGACGACGGGATCGCCAAGTGCGCTTGGCCGATCGATATCCATCATCAAGGAAGCGGACTGACGCTCTCCAAAGATGTCGGAGGAAGCGGCTCGTATGATATTCCGTTTCGATGTCTCCTCCCCCAAGGAATTTCGAACCTTCTCCTAGCAGGTCGTAATATTTCCGTCTCCCATGAGGCCTTTGCGTCATCACGCATTCAGGCGACAGCGATGGCCAATGGCCAAGCGGCCGGAACTGCGGCAGCTCTTTCTTTGCCACAAAAAGGCGATGTCCATAGGGTTTCTATCCCGCTTCTTCGGGAAACCTTAGTCAAAAGGGGAGCTATTTTGTGAAATATCGGTTTCTTGCGGCATTTTTACTTTCATTATTGCCATGGATAGGCTATGGGATGGATCTAAGATTAACCGGCGATCCGGTTCCTCCCACGTTTATTCTGGAACGTTTTCAAAATACCGCGGAAATTCTTTATGGACCGGAGGTTGAAACCTCCATTCCTCCCATGGCGCCGATGCGCCCCTACGAAAAAAAAGAAGTTACCGCCGCGTTGTTACAGACCGATGGAAGTCAAACTCAAATCCCGCTAACGGTCACTTCGGAGCTTTTACCCAACCCGAAAGAAGCTTTTCTTTTGTTTAGCGATCATCCGGAGATTTTAAAACAAAATGGGCTCTTGTTTTCTGCTGGAGTCATTTTCTTAAGACCGGTCCGGCTTAATTATTATCACGAAAACGGACCGGAAGAGCCGCCGCGAGCCTTTGTCATCCGGTTGGATAATACGAGCGAGCAGGAAGCCATTGTTCACGTCTTAGATGCGTGCGCGGGGCCCGGAAAGGATGAGGTTTCCATTGGACATCAAGCAAGCTTAATGTTCTTGACCCGGTGGCTCCATCATCAAGGATATATTGTTACGGTTCCTCCCAAAAATCATCTCATTCTTTCCAGACAAATAGCGAAAAAGGGAGAACTGGTCACAGGATTCCTCGAAGTCACCGAGCTGGTGGGGCATCCCCTTCAAATTTCAGTTTTGGCGGAGGACCCAAAAGCGTCGGAACCGGATGCCTTTCAGCTTGAGTCAAAAGACACCCATGTCCGGGGTGCGTATGAGATGCCTCACCTTTATCTAGAGGCGAGCTATCGCGCAGGCGACGATCCGACCATCCTGCCGCTGGGAGACCTCCCTTTAAAAAGTCTTCTTCCCGGACAGCCACTGAAAGGCGCTTACGGCATGCTATGGGAGGGGAACATCAGACTGATTAACCCTTACAATTCGATTGAAACCATTCCACTTTATTTTCAACCTCGCGGCGGCGCGGCCTCCGGAACCTTCATCCTCGACGATTTCTTTAAGGAAGTCGGACCGACGCAAGCGTATCAAAAAGTTCTCTTATTTAAGTTTACGCTACCTCCCCATAGTAAAAAAATGGTTCACTTCATCACGATGCCCGAGGGAGGATCGAGTTACCCTATTCGTTTAATACTAGGACAATCGGATACTTTTTAATGAAAAAATTTTTTGTATTCTTGGGAATTTTTCTAATCGCTGGAACGCTGTGGGCGGTTGCCCCCTTTCAACTCTTTGTCGGGGGCGAGCGAACAAAAATTCATCCGATTATTTTTTCCGATCGAATTTATATCCCCTTGGAAGAAGCCGCCCGTCTTTTTCATCAAAAAGCCGACGTCGATCTCACCTCCCGACGAATTGTTCTGGAACCGATGTCGGAACAGGAAACTGCGGAGGCGATGAAACAGGATCAAGCTCCACCCAGCGATGCCATTCTTCTGGGAACAACGGTTTCCACCTTAGAAAAAAATGTTACGAAACCGATCGGAAGAGTCAAGATTAAACTTTTCAAAGGACTTCCGGGAAGCGATATAGATGAAGAACGTCGCGCGCTGGAACTGTGGATCACGAATGGCGATTCACGCTTTCTTGACTCCCACGGTCTGGTGGCCGAAACCGCCAGCGATTCGGACGGACAATTCGGTTTCTCCAAAGTTCCAAGCGGCACGTATGCCCTGGTTGCCCTGGCTCCCATTTCATCCACCGAAGTTGGATACTGGTGGCTGCCGTTGCGCGTGCAAACGGGTCAAACCCAAAAAGTCAACCTGGACTTAAAAGCCGCCCGCCGCCTCCAGCTCCTCCGAAAATAGGGACACACCACTTATTTCTAAATTGTTAATATTAGTGGTGTGTCCCTATTTAAATGGCGGTTTTTTCTTTGAAGACGGCTTCCATGGCTGTAGTGAGTAGCGGGAGAATCTCGAAGACGTCGCCGGCAAGACCATAGTCGGCGACCTTGAAAATCGGGGCGTCGGGATCTTTGTTAATTGCCACAATACATTTGGAACTCGACATTCCGGCCAAATGCTGAATGGCGCCTGAAATGCCGCAGGCAATATAAAGATCGGGAGTGACGGTTCGTCCGGTTTGGCCCACTTGATGCGCGTGCTCAATCCAGCCGGCATCAACCACCATGCGAGAAGCGCCAACCGCGGCACCCATCGCTTTCGCTAAATCTCGTACATAAGAAAAGTTTTCCGGTTTCTGCAATCCCCGGCCGCCGGAAACAATAATTCGTGCATCCGCTAAGTTGGTTGTCGTGTCACCGGAGGGCTTGACTTCCAAAATTTTGATTTTAGTTTGAGGAGGAGAAAATGTGAGCGAAACAATTTCCGCATCCTTTGCCGGAAGCGATGCCTCAATTTTGCACATATTTGGCCGGAAGCTGGCCATTGCGGGAGACGATTTAAACAAAATACGCGCCAGCGCTTTACCGGCATAAACTGGACGTGTCGCGAAAATGCGATCACCTTGAACTTCCAAGTGATGGCACTCGTTGGCGTAACCGATCCCAAGTTTTCCTGAAACCATGGCGGCAAGTTCACGGCCGTAAGTACTTGCACCCAGCAAAATAAGTCGCGGTTTTTGCGATTCTATTGCTTGCACGAACATTGCCTTATGAGTTTCGGAGTGATATTTTTCGAGTGACGGATCGATCACCGAAATAATCTTGTCCGCTCCCCAACCTCCCAGTGTTTTAGCGTCATCAGGAGTCACCGCCGCACCTGGCACAAGCGCGGCGATCGGCGCCTTTAAAGCCGATTGCGCGCGGTAGGCTTCACTTAAAAGTTCTTGGGATAATCGAGAAAATTTCCCGTCGCGTTTCTCCGTCAACACTAGGATCACAGAACTTTAGCCTCGTCTTTCAATAAATGAACCAGTTCTTTCACCATTTGTTCCGGAGTTCCGGACAACATTTTTCCGGCCGGACGCGCTGGAGGAGGCTCAAGTTTTTCAAGGTGGGTTTTCTGTACAGAAGCTAAATCGGGAACCAAATCGGAAGCGTTGAGTGTTTCAATCTCTTTCTTCTTGGCTTTCATCATTCCCGCCAAGGATGGATACCTTGGTTCGTTCAAGCCTTTTTGTGCCGACAGTACACACGGCAACGGAACTTCAATTTTTTCTTCCCCGCCCTCCACTTGACGAGTCACCCTCGAAGGGTCTTCAAACTTCGTCACCAGAGAGACGAAGGGCATCCCCAACATTTCCGCAACCGCGCCTCCGACATACGCCATATCATCGTCGGCGGCTTGCCGCCCACACCAAATCAAGTCCGGCTTCAACAGATCTAATTTTTTCGAAAGAAGAACGGCTGTCAGGTAGGGGTCGACCGACCCTTCCTCCGCCTTAATCCAAATCGCTTGATCGGCCCCCATGGCGAGACAATTCCGTAACGCTTCTTGCACACGATCAGGTCCAACGGTCAGGACAATCACTTCCCCACTTCCCGCTTTTTCTTTCATTCGAAGGGCTTCTTCAAGAGCAAATTCATCATAAGGACTGATAATGAACTTGACGCCTTCCGAGACAATTCCCGAATAATCGGGCTTAAAGCGAAGTTGTGTCGCGGTGTCCGGCACCTGCTTCACGAGAACCGCTATCTTCATCGACGCGCCGCCTTCGGCTTACGCGTCTCCGTTCGCTCGGTCATACGATACACTCGCGTCAACGGCGGAAGTCCTCCTTCGATGTTTTGCTGATTCGGTAATCCAAAGATTGACGCAGAGAAGCACGATTCCCCAGGAGACATAAGCGGCATCCGAAGCATGTCGCCAAACCAAGAGCACACCGATGCTTCCCAGAAGAATTAAAATGGACGAAATCATGCGGCCCCCAACAGTTGTCTCGCAATAACCATCATTTGCACTTCAGAAGTCCCTTCATAAATTTGAGTGACACGGGCATCCCGATAAAAACGTTCGACCGGATAATCTTTCGTGTAACCGTATCCTCCGTGAATTTGGACCGCTTGACTCGTCGCTTTTTCTGCCATCGTCGCCGCGAAGAGTTTTGCCATCGAGGCTTCTTTCGTGAACTTGACGCCTTTGTCTTTCTGCGCAGAGGCGCGATAAACTAAAAGCCTTGCCGCTTCAATGGAGACCGCCATCTCAACCAGCATCCCTTGAACAAATTGAAAACTTGAAATCGGTTTTCCAAATTGCTGACGTTCTTGAGAATACTTTAAGGCGGCATCAAAGGCGCCTTGAGCAATTCCCACGGCTTGGGCGGCGATGCTGATTCGTCCGGAATCAAGCGTTGTCAACGCAATTTTCATTCCGATGCCTTCTTCGCCGATCCGGTTCTCCGCCGGCACTTTGCAATTTTCAAGCGCCAACTGCACCGTGCCGGAGGCGCGAACGCCCAGCATCTCTTCTTTTCGCACCACTTTGAAACCCGGAAAATTTCGTTCCACCACAAACGCCGTTACGCCTTTATGGCCTTTTGATTTATCGATGTTGGCATAAACAACATAGAAATCCGCGGCGAAGCCGTTCGTAACAAAAACTTTTTGTCCGTTTAAGAGGTAGGATTCGCCTTGTTTTTCCGCAGTCGTTTGCAAGCTTCCGGCATCGGATCCGCTCGACGGCTCCGTTAAACAGTAGGCTCCGACTTTTTCGCCGGAGACAAGTTGGGGAAGATAACGCTTTTTCAACGTTTCACTGCCAAAGGTATAAATGGGAAGCTGGGCCAATGTGTTTTGAACCGAAACCGCCACCCCGGTTGAGCCGCATACCCTCGAAATTTCCTCGATGGCAATCGCGTAACTGATCGCATCCATTTCGGTGCCACCGTACGCGGATGGCGTATTAATCCCCAAAAGTCCAAGCTCTCCAAGTTTCTTAAGCAGTTCGCGCGGAAATTCTTGATTCCGGTCCCGTTGTGCGGCGCCAGGGGCAATATCGGATAAGGCAAACTTCCGGACCATCTCCCGGATCATCGCTTGATCTTCGGATAAATCAAAACATAAACCACTCGTTGCTACCGGCATTTCCACTCCTTACGCCGCGACAAGGTTTAAAGCCTCCGTCAACACTTCGCGCGCGATCACAAGTTTCTGAATTTCTGAAGTTCCCTCTCCAATTTCACCCAGTTTCGCGTCACGAAAAAAACGCGCCACGGGAAACGACTCCGTTAACGCCTCTAGACCAATCGTCTTGATCGTTCGATCGGCAGCCTCCACAGCCACCGTCGAGGCAAAGTACTTCGCCATGGACGCTTGTTTAGTGTAAGGCACGCCGCTATCCTTCAAGCGGCATGCTTCCTGGGTTAAAAGTACGGCGGCTTCTATTTTCGTCGCAAGCTCTGCAATCGCATCGGCCACGAATTCATGTTCTTCCATTAAAGAGGGTAGAACGTTTCGTTCTTTGGCCCATCGCACCAATTCGTCTAATGAGGCTTGTGCAAGACCAATGCACCACGCGGCAATTCCAATTCGGCCCGCATCAAGGGTTTGCAAGAAAACCCGAAATCCTTTTCCCTCTTCCCCCAGCAAATTTTCTTTCGGGACCGAACAGTGGTCCAAGATTAAACCTGCGGTATCGGATCCTAAAAGTCCAAGTTTTTCTTCTTTTTTTGCGATGGAAAGTCCGGGACAACCTTTCTCTAAAATAAAAGCGGACCAGCCCTTTTTCCCTTTAGATTTATCGGTGAGTACCGAGACGATGTAGACGGAAGCGTACGAGGCGGACGTGGTAAAAACTTTTTTCCCGGTAATTTTATAGAGGCCATTCTCGAATGAAGCACTGGTTTGTCCACCTCCGGCGTCGGATCCACTACCGGGCTCAGTTAATCCAAAACATCCCAACATTTCCCCTTTGAGAAGAGAAGGAAGATATTTTTTCTTCTGCGCGTCTGTGCCCGCAAATAGGATTGGACTGGTCCCCAACATGTGAGCCCCAATGGAAAGCCCGAGCGACGCCCAAACGCGGGTAACTTCCGAAAGCGCCAAAGCAAATGAGAACGTATCGTCCCCTTGTCCTCCAAACTCTTTAGGAAAAGCGATCCCGAGAATGCCAAGTTCACCGAGACGTTTCATAAATGCACGCGGAAATTGCGAGGCTTTCTCCATCGTCTCCACATGCGGCTTAACTTCATCCTCGGCAAAACGGCGGGCAAGATCGCGCCAATGCGCTTGTTTACTGCTTATTTGCATGGCTGGCAGGCTTCCACTCGTTTCCGAAAAAGTCCTGTCAAATGTTAACAATCCGTAAACAAATCGAGACATTCACTAAATCTGCAGGAATCATACAAAGACGCAAGAAATGGGTTAATATTATGATTCTACGAGATTATGATTTCTGCACCAAGGATAATACCTCCACCAAATCGGAAACACCCCCTCCAAAGAAACAAGCAATCAACATTGAGCAAGAATTAATCTCACTGCCGACCTTGAAAATCCAAAACACTTGAATTTTTGCGACCACTGCGGCTCTCCGGTTCAAAATGAAGCCCGCTTCTGCCGGCGATGCGGCGTCCAACTCTCCTCTCCCTCAGTCATAGAGGAAAGCGAACGAATCCTTCAAAAAGTCAGCGCCATACCTTTTGAAAATCGCGACCAACTGGGGTTTTGGAAATCGTTATGGGCAACCTGGAAACTGGCTTGCCTTAATCCGTCTCTTTTTTTCCCAGGAGTCGGCGATACCAACGACACGAATTCAGCGCTCATTTTTTTCGTGGTGGTCGCAACACTTGGAACCTTCGCCAGCTATCTGATTTCCTTGCCTTTTCGTCTGGCTTACTTCGTCCACTTTATGTCGGTTTTTCAACAAGGAAACTCGGCGTTTCCACAAGTTACTAGTACGCTGTTGATCTTAGGGAACGTCCTTGGGCTTTTATTCGCGCCGGTCTTCCTTTTTATTGGATTCTTGTTTTCAGCCCTGATCACCCATTTATTTCTTTTGATCGTGCGCGGCGCTCCCCGGGGTTTGGGGACGACCCTGCGGGCGATGGCCTATGCGGGAGGGGCTAACTTGATCCCTGGAATTGGATGGATTTGGGCCGGGTTTCTTATGTTGATTGGGTTGGCCAAAGCCCACCACACGGAAGGATGGCGTCCCGTTCTTGCGATGGTGATTGAACTTTTCGTTTGTTTATTGTTTCTCGCAATCCCCATTATTTTTCTCTTTAATGTCATCCGAAATTTTCATAATTAAAGCCACAGGCTTCACTTTTTACAGTAAGAATTAACATTTCGTTAACTTAAAATTTTGAATTTTTGACATTTTTTTGCGCCTCGATTGTTATACTGTAGACAGAAAAAATCTACAGTAAAGGAGGATAGAAAATGTCATTTTTCGATACCCTTATGTCTCCCATTTCAGCGGTCGGGAATATGATTGGCGGAGCGATTTCCGACATCACGGCCCCCTTCACGGAATCAAGTGAGATCAATTCCATGATGAGCACGATGAACCAATCGAACCAACAGGTCATGCAATCCTGCATGAGCAATTTGTCGCAAACTCAGCAGCTTTTGCAGGGTGCCTTGGGAAGCGCCAACAATGACGCATCGGCACTGGGTTTGCCGACCGTTAACCAGAACACTCCGGGAGTTTCCCAGCCTTCGCCCTATGCCATTGTACCTGACGGCAATGTGATTGCCTAGCCTTATGGCGGCCAGCTTCTAACTGGCCGCCATAGGCTTATTGCAAACGCTCTAACATCGATGTGATCTCGGCACGACTGATCACATAGCGATGATTGCAAAAATGGCAATACGCTTCGACTTGTCCTTCTTTGCTTAAGATATCACGAATCTCGGCCTCGCCCAAGGCTAAGACAATCCCCTTTAACCGTTCCTTAGAACACCGGCATTTAAAATGAAGCGCCTGCTTTCCCATAAAACGAGTACCCAATCCCTCTAAAACTCGTGAAATAAGATCTTCCGGGGTCGCACCCCCTTCAATCAAGCGGCTGATGTCAAAGATTTTATCGGCGTTTTGCTCCAAAACCGGAATTAGCGCTTTGTCCGCACCTGGGAGAAGCTGCAAAATTAACCCACCGGAAGCGACGACACCTTCCCATCCCACCAAAACACCTAAGGAAACGATCGCCGGAATTTGCTCTGAGGAGTAAAAATAGTAAACGAGATCTTTGGCGATTTCTCCGGAGACAATTGGCACACTGCTCATGTACGGTTCCTGGAATTCAAACTCATGAGTCACATGAACGTATCCTTCCTTCCCCACCGCTGCCGCCACGTCGAATTTGTTCCATGGATTCAAGGGAACGTGGACATTCGGATTTCTGGCAAAGCCGCGCACTTCTCCTTTGGGGTTCGCCTCCGCCGTGAGAGTTCCAACAGGTCCATTTCCCACGAAGCGCAAGATTACTTTTTCGTTCCCTTTCCGCATCGCACCCATGATAGCCGTCGCCGTCAAGACACGCCCCAGCGCGGCAGTGACGGTAGGATATGTCCCATGACGCTCCCGGGCTTCTTCCACCAGGCGCGTCGTTCGAGCCGCAAAAACCCTGATTTGGCTTTTCTCATCGGTGGCCCTCACCAAATAATCAAAGGAGGTCTTTTTTTCCATTTTTTTATGATTCTCTAACAAGGCTTTTTGGCCTCGTTTTGCAAGGGAAACCGCGTCCCGCATAGAAATCTCTCAGTCCATTATGAGTCATGAAGTCCATCTCACCTGTCAAGCTGAATTTTCCGCCTCTCACTCACTTCGAGTTCCGGAGTGGTCGGATGAGAAAAATTTTGCTGTCTTTGGGAAAAGCGCCAATCGGCACGGACATGGGCACAATTATAAAGTGGAAGTAACGGTTGCAGGTCCAGTGGATCCGGCCACTGGCATGGTCACCAATATTCAAACGTTGAAAGGACTACTCCGGGAAGTGCTGCAGGACGTTGATCATAAAAACCTCAACTTGGATATTCACTATTTTACAGCCGTTCTCCCAACCACTGAAAATTTAGCGCAATTTCTTTGGAACAAACTGAAAGAAAAAATTCCTCAACCCTTAAAACGGATCCGTCTTTATGAAGAAGAGGGCCTTTGGGTTGACTTCACCGGAACCGTCCAATTAGGACGGACCTATCACTTCTCTTCCGCCCATCGTCTGGATTCACCGGAACTCTCCAAAAAAGAGAATGTCGAACTTTATGGAAAATGCAATAACCCGAACGGCCATGGCCACAATTATGTTCTCCAGCTCATCCTGGAGGGAAAACCCGATTCTATAACCGGCCAATTGACGGGCCTTGAGTCACTGGATCAATTCATCCGCGAAAAAATTCTTGACCCTTGGGATCATCACTATTTAAATGAGGATGTGAGTGATTTCCAAGGCGTCATCACCTCTGGAGAAAATATTTTAAAAGTTGTTTGGAATAAAATCCACGACCGGATCCCTACGGGGAAACTGGTCGGATTAAAATTAGGAGAGACATCCCATGCCTTCTTTGAATACTTTGGAAACTGAACTGCTGAAAAAACCGGCAAAACTTCAAGGGTTAATTCATGATATCCTGGGAGAAATCGGTGAAAACCCGGAGCGCGAAGGACTCTTGAAAACTCCGCAGCGCGTTGAAAAAGCGCTGCGGCAGTTTACCGAGGGTTATCATCAAGATCCGGATGAATTGCTCAATGGTGCGCTATTCTCTGTCCCCTATTCGGAAATGGTGATTGTCAAAGATATCGATTTTTACTCGCTTTGCGAACACCATCTTCTTCCATTCTTCGGTAAATGCCATATTGCATACATTCCGAACGGCAAAGTAGTCGGCTTATCAAAAATTCCGCGCCTGGTCGAGCTGTTTTCACGCCGTCTTCAAGTTCAAGAACGATTAACCACCCAAATCGCTGAAATTATCCAAGAAAAAACTAAACCGCTGGGCGTCGGGGTCGTTATGGAAGCCCAGCACCTCTGCATGATGATGCGCGGTGTGCAAAAACAAAACTCGGTAGCGGTCACCAGCTCGCTTCTTGGGGCCTTCCGCGAACAAAAGGTCCGCATGGAATTTCTAGAACTGATTAAGAAATGAAATTACTTTCTCCCGTGATTGCCACCCACGGTGGCGCGGGCACCTCTCGAAGCTTGAATCCTCAATGCGAATTGGCCGCTTGGAGAGGTTATGAGTTAATGCTCCAGGATAATAACTCCTCTTATCATGGATCTGTGCAGGCTGTGATGATCCTGGAAGATGACGGCCGTTTTAACGCAGGCCGTGGCGCCGATCGCCGTCTGGACGGAAAACCTCGAATGGATGCTTCCGTCATGACAAAGGGAAAAGTGGGAGCCGTGATTGGGCTTACCGATGTCCGGCATCCCAGTCTTGTCGCGATGAAAATTGCAGATGATGGAACGTTTGTCTGTTTGCATGGAGAAGGCGCAAAAGAGTTTGCCCGTCTCCACAAGTTTCGTAACTTTGAATCCTCTGAAACTGCGAATCAACGTTACAATGAAACGATTGGAATGCTTTCGTCAGAGCAGCTCGAACGATTCACACAATGGGATTTTCAATCGATTCCCTATGAAGAACCTGTTGTTTCCGACACCGTGGGTGCCGTTGCCTGGCATCATGGAATTTCGTCTGTAACCCTTTCTACCGGCGGATGGGGAGCGATGCCTCCGGGCCGGGTCGGAGATGTTGCTTTTTTCGGCAGAGGTTCGATTGCAGGCAAACATGGTGCGGTGGCCATGACAGGCAAGGGCGAGGTGATCGTACGATGGAACATGGCCACTAAAATCTATCACCAGATGGCCTCTGGTATGCACCCAGAAAAAGCATGTCAAACAGTCATTAATCGAGTCTCTAAATCCACTCCTATCGGCGCCATCGCCGTCTCGGGTAAGGGCTTTGCAGGGACCTATTGCAATGTCTCGATGGCTTGCGCGATGATTCAAAACGTTTGAAAAAAGTAAACGCCATTTCATTTGACGCGGATGGAACGCTTTTTGGCACGTTCACAAATTCGAAGTGCGGATTCGAAACTTTTTTCCTGGAAGCGGCGCGATCGCATGGTGTGAATGCCACGCTCGAAACACTTGCTCCTATTTTATCCGAGACCCAAAAAGCCATTCTCGCGCGAAGAGAAGCCGGCTTTAAACCGTTTGTCAGCGAAGAAAGCAACCGCGAGCACTGGCTCTGGCTTTATCAACGCGTTTTTACGGCGCTTTCACTTCCCAATCCTCACCTTTTAGCATCCGAATATATCGAACGTTATGAATCCTGTGAATTCTCAAGCCTTTATCCGGATACCATTCCTTGCCTGAAAGCCTTGGCGGCAAAAAAAATCCCGATGATTATCATCTCAAATTTCTCCGATGTTCTGCAAAAGTTTTTAACAAAATTCGAAATCGTAAGCTATTTCAAGAAAATTATTGTTTCCGGCCACACCGGTTTTGAGAAACCTGACCCTGAGATTTTCGAACTTGGCGCAAAAGCCCTCGGATTACCGGCTCACGAAATTCTCCACATCGGCAATGACCTCGACGAAGATTACAACGCCGCCATCAACGCCGGGTTCCAGGCCCTTCTACTCGACCGTGAATCCCGTTATAATGCTCTCGCAGTTCCGAAAATAAAAAGTCTTAATGAACTCCAAAATAAGTTTTAGTTATTCTCAAGGACTTTTTGGGACTACTTGATGGCGCCGGCGGTTAGGCCCTTGGTGAAGTAGCGCTGAAGGGCGACGAAGATAATTAGGGTTGGAACCATCGCAAGCACAGAACCAGCGGCCACAAGTCTGAAGTTCGTTGCAAACGTTCCGGAAAGCCAGGTTAGGCCGACGGAAAGCGGATACAAGTTTGTATCTTTGAAAATGATTAGCGGCCACAGGAAGCTGTTCCAATAAGCGACAAACGAGAAGACCGCCAAAGTCGCCAGGGTTGGCGCCACCAAGGGGACCATGATTTTCCACCACAGAAAGAACGGCGAACAGCCGTCGATGCGGGCGGCGTCCTCAAGCTCCTGAGGAATCGCCAGGTACGCTTGACGCAACAAGAAAATTCCGAAGACCGAGCCGATGCTCGGGATAAAGACTCCGGCATAGGTATTAATCAATCCTAATCGAGAGCAGGTCAAAAAGTTGACGATCATCATCGCTTCCTCAGGTAGAAGCAAAGTAGCGAATAAGATAAAAAAGATAACTTTTTTCCCTTTGAAATCAAATCGCGCCAAGGGGTATCCGGCCAGTGCGCTGATAATCAACGTTAATAACGTTCCCCAGAAAACAATAATGCAAGTGTTCACAAAGAATCGTGCCATTGGAACTGCGGACCAAACTTGCGCATAATTGCTCAACGTAAAATGGCCGGGCAAAAGTTTTGGAGGAAATGCGTAGAGATCGCCGCTTCCCGCAAAGGACGTGACGACAAGCCAGTAAAACGGAGCTACAAAAACTGCTGCAATCACTAAGATAAAAAGAAACCGAAATGATTTTTTAAGCATAACTTTCGAAACCGCCTTCTCTGAAAAAACGGTAATTGAGATACGACAATGCGCCAATGATAATGGCCAGCACCACGCCAAGCGCGGACGCGTATCCCAATTGAAGACGGTTCATGAAAAGATCATATAAATAATAGACGGCGGTCGTTGTAGAAAGCAGCGGACCACCGCTGGTCATCACATAGACTTCAGCGAAAACTTTAATCGCGGCAATGGACGAAATGATCGTGCAAAAAGCGACCACCGGTTTTAAAAGCGGAAACGTGACATACCGGAAAACACTAATGGGACCGGCGCCGTCGAGTCTGGCCGCCTCTTCATATTGCGGATCGATGCCCTGAAGCCCCGCGAGGTAAATCACCATGTAATAACCGAGCCCTTTCCACAGCGTGACCATCATGACACTCCATAACGCAAGCGAGGGATCGGTCAGCCAATGGATTGGGCTACGAACAACATGCAGTGAAACCAGAGCGCCGTTTAAAAGCCCATCTTCCGCCAGCACCCACTTCCACGCTACCGCGACGACGACGATGCTTGTAATGACCGGGATGTAAAACAGCATCCTAATCACCCGAAAGGCTTTTATCTCTTCATTCAACAAAAGCGCCAGGAGAATCGAAAGAAGCTGAAGGATGGGAACGACCGCCAAATAAAAAATAGAATTTCGTAATGCAATCAGGGCTGTATGGTCGGAAAAAATCGCTTTGAAATTACCGAGGCCCACAAACACCGGCGGCGTCACGGCATTATAACAAAAAAAGCTGAGTGCTGCGCCGACGAAAATTGGAAAAATCGTAAAGACCAAAAGCAACGATAAAGCCGGAAGCAAAAATCCATAGGCCGTCCAAAGCGAAGTACGCTTCATTTCAGCAGATCATCCCACATCATGGCGGCATCATGGAGCGCGGCTCCTGGGGATTTTCTTCCCAAGAGCGCATTCTCAAGGGCAGCTTGAATTGCTTCATTTCTAGGTTTTGCATTCGGAAGATCCGGCGTCAATTCCCGCGCAATCTTTAGCTCATCCGCTCCGATACGTCGAGCTGTATCCAACACAGAGTCCCCCGTGGATGCATGAAAATACGAATCTTCGGAAGCTTTAATGGTGGATGGAAAAACCAGAACTTGATGGCTGAAAGCCAACTGATTCTCGTCATTCGTCAGGAAAAGGGCAAAATCGACCGCTTCTTTCTGATGCGGCGCATTCTTAGGAATTACCAAATTCATGATAGCGGCTGAAATAACCTTGCCCTTTCCTAAGGGGAGTGGTGCAACTTGTGTTTCTTGATACACCGACGGTGCTTCATTGCGGACGCGATTCAGAAATTGCGGTCCGGTTTGGAGAATGCCAAGTCTCCCGGCCTGATAAAGGTCGACTGCCTGTTGATAGGTTTTGCTGAGATCCAGCGTTTCTCTCGGAATAATTCCTTGCTGAAACAAATCGACGTACATTGAAAGCCATGCCACCGCCGGAGGTTGATCAAACAAGGCCTTCTTCCCGGTGGAATCGACCACCGGAATTCCTTGTTCTTGCAGTTCCTGGATAAACTTTATGGCGGGAAACCAACCGTACAATCCGGTTTTTTCTTTGATGATTTTTGCATCCTGTACCAATTCATCCCATGTTTTCGGTGGTTTATTTGGGTCAAGCCCCGCTTGTTGAAAAATAGCTTTATTATAAATTAAAACTTCGGTGGTCACATACCACGGAAATGCATGGGGGGACCAAAATCCTGGATAATAACGTCCCCTTTCTTCACGCGAGACCGCCTCGTTTAAATTTAACAGAATTCCGGATTCCGCCAACTGGCGGGCCATGTCCGTGTTCAAATTGATGACCGAAGGGGGCTCTCCTGAAACAATGGCGGCGATTAATTTCTGCTGAATGGCGCTAAAGGGAAGATCAATCCATTCGACGGACAACCCGGGATGCTTTTTCTCCCACCGTGCGATAACGTCTTCCATGTATGAGGTGAAGAGCGGTTTTAAGGAGATGGTCCAGACTTCAAGTTTCGGTTCTGTTCGTTGTTTGCAACTGGAGAAAAACAGAAGAAGCGCTATGCCGATTAAAAAAAGGCGTTTCACGCTTTGTTCATCGGCCGGGCATGATATAGCCCGGTATTTTCATGGCTTCTAATCCGCACCCGGATAAAAGTATCCCTGAAGAGACTAATAAAAGATAGAAAAAAATTCTCACCCATTTATTTTCGTTCCGCATAATGGCTATCTCCTTGTCGTCGGGCCACTTTTATTTTCCCTTTTTCAAGCGCCTTCAGAAATGCCCCCACCACCTGTGGGTCAAATTGTGTCCCTGAATTGGCCACAATTTCCTGAATCGATTCATGAACATCCATCGCCTTTCGGTAGGGTCTGTCGTTTGTCATGGCGTCAAACGCATCAGCAACGGAGATAATTCTGGCGGAGATGGGAATTTCTTCTCCCTTTAATCCCTTGGGGTATCCCTTCCCATCATAACGCTCTTGGTTGTAAAGCACCGCCGGTACAATTCTCTGCAGAAAACGCTGGCGTTTCACTAACTGATAACCAATTTCCGTATGTTCTTTCATGTGTTCATATTCTTCGGTGGTTAAGCGTCCCGGTTTCATTAATACGTCTTCACGAATGCCGATTTTACCCACGTCATGCAGTAAGCTTGCCAACTCCAAATATTTGCGTTCTTGGGGAATCTCTTCCATTTGTTCATAAATGGCAAGTGCCGTTTCGGTGACGCGGCGGGAATGCCCATACGTCACCTTGTCTTTAATGTCGATCGCATCGGCGAGAGTTTGCACGGTATAAAGCGTGTCCTCCACTTCCTCGAAGAGTCGCTGATTGTTAATCGCCGTGGCGGCAAGATTAGCAAAGGCCCGAATCAGTTCGATATCGCTTTCAGAAAACGTCTGCCCTTCGCAATGGATCATCACCATCACCCCAAGAATTCCGCTTTCAAGCGCTTCGCCGATTCCGCGGACTTCACGGCTTCTTAAGGGAACGCAAAGCATGGAGCGTGGAGGGAAAATGCCGTCGCTCTGCAACAGAATATGCTCACCGGTTTGTGCCACTTTTCCCGCGATACCTTCCCCAACTTTTAGGCGATACTCAAAACTTTCCTCATCACTGGTTTGAGCCACCGCCTCAACGACAAGTTCACCGGTATCCGGTTCCAAAAGCCAAAGAGAGCTGCTTTCAATTTCGAAGACTTCTACGGAGGTGGCTAAGATGTCCGTGATTAACAGCTTCAAATCGAGAATCGAGGTCAATTTGCTACTGGCATCCAGAAAGGCTTCCAGCTTTCGAATCCGTTTTTGTAAGGCGTTGATTTCTTCTGCGGCAGAGGCTTTCGACATAGCGTTATCGCTGTACAATTCCAGCCCACAGAGCAATCACCTTTTCGGGAACTTCCACGGTGCCCGGTCCCTTTTCATACGGGTTAATCCCATGATAATCGGACCCGGCGGTTTTAATCAATTGATGTCGATCGGCCAAGGCGGCTAATTCTTTTACTTGCAAGGGAGTATGAGAAGGATAGTAAACCTCAAGCCCTTTTAGCCCCCATTCTATCAATTTGGGAACGGCTTGCAGTCCCCCGCGGATGGGATGCGCAAGGACCGGAATCCCTCCGGCATTCGAAATCAAGGTAATCGCTTCCCGGGGTTTCAGGTGTTTTCGGGGAACCCATCCCGGTCGCCCCATTTTTAAATATTTCTCGAAGGCTTCATTGACGGTTTCAACAATGCGTTTTTCAATGAGCGCTAGAGCGAGATGCGGACGTCCAACCGCTGACCCGGCTTTGGCCTGACGCCGGATGGAGGCTTAATCCAAATTAAATCCAAGAAGATTAAGCTTTTCAATCATTTGTTTGAATCGCACTTCACGATCTGCCCGCTGATGCGATAAGGTTTCTACAAGAACCCGGTCGTCACGATCAAAGCCGTATCCTAAGATGTGAACCTCTTCCCCTTCGCCATGGGTATTCAGCTCCACGCCGTTGGTTAGCGTCATCCCCAAGGATTCAGCCTTTTCTTCGGCGGCGGGCAAGCCCGCTAAGCAATCATGATCGGTGATAGCCAGATACCGAACTCCATTTGTATAGGCCTTTTCGACGAGTTTCGTAGGGTCTAAAATTCCATCGGAAAATGTGGTGTGAAGATGGAGATCAAGTTTCCCGGGAACAGTCATTTGTGGCTTGACATTTCGTGAAGGAAGAGGCAAATTTCCTTTTGCAACGACCGAAGAGAGTGCGATCGATTTATTAAGGGAATAACATAAACATTTTTTGAGCATTAAACGGGAGTCCTATAAAATCCGGATCGCTGCATATTCCTTTAGCAACAACCGCCTTCTCAAGGATCTGTAATGTTTCCTCTGCCGCTTTTTTTACGGCTGGGGATATATTACTTCGAATAAGTACCTTAACAAATTTTCCAAAATCTCCCATGACAGACTTCACCTTACGATCTTCTTGATCGCCTCCAAGTCGGTGAGCTGTTCGTGAGGCCCGTATAGCAGAATGAATTATATCCAACAAGACCTCATGGTCCAATTCCTTTCTAAGCGTTTCTAAGAGTGTTTGATAGCGACTTGCAAGGCTTGCGACATGTTCCGTGTTGATAGCAATGGCGTTAACGCCTTCTAATTGATGGGTCGATCGCGCCATTCGTATAACGGCTGCCTCATCGCCATAATGTGGACTGTCAAGGATCGATTCAAGCATTTCAGTTAGAGGAAATCCTCCCATGGATTGACCGGTCGCAATAATGAATGGAGTCCGGTTACTTAAGCGAAGGAGGTTCGTAACGAGTGCGGTTTCGCAGCCGTTAAGACTAATGGCTTTAGGTTTAATCCCCCGACGCTGTTGAGCAATTCCAAAGCCTTGATCAACCATTGTCAACCTCATTCCTGCGATCCAATCTTTGCCGCCATGTCCAGAGAGATCGACGATGTTGAACCAGTCTTCTCTTAAGTATGTCGATAACAAATCACCGAGGGCCCTTAGCTCTAGAGATTCGAATTCAGGCCTCTGATGTATAATAGTAGAGGTGTTTTTCCATAGTCTTTTTTTTATGTGTTCGCCAGAATTATGGGGAATAGCTTTAAGTGATTCAAGCAATAGAGCTAAGCTTTCTTCCTCCGTTTCCTTCTGCTGCGAAGGCTCTACTTGGTACGTGCGGTTTCCTTTCCAAGAGTTTGCATATAGGGTCCCATCTTGACGGACATGGACAATGCCTTCAAAACGGTCCGGATATCGCCCTTTCAATAATTCAAGAGAATGCAATTCACTGTCGTGGCACTCAGCGGCTTGTTGAGTTCGATGATCGGTTCTATGTTGGATTGAAATTAACTGAATTCGTGTGGCGACAGTCATTGCTTTATCATAACTTACCCGAAAGAGTTAATCAAGCAAAATTTGGTAATGGATCAGGGTTCTTTGTTAACATCTCATGAACATTTCGTCATGGGGTCCCCGTCAGAATAGTGCACATTAATTAATATTTTCGATGGAAATGATGCTTATGAAAGGGAGCCCTTTTCGCTGAGCCGTTCGGCAAGAACGGTAAGGATGCGGACGCCGGCGCCGGTGGCGCCGTATTTTGGCAAGTAAAGATGTTCTTCCGAAGAAAGCGGGCTGTCCAAATGGGCCGTTGCGGCGATATCCAAATGCGCCCACGGTTTTTCGCCGGCAAACTCTTTCAGAAACGCGGCGGCCGTGCAAGCGGCGGCAAAACGTCCGGCGGAATTTTTGAGATCGGCAAACTGCCCTTTCACCATTTTAGTATACATCGGCAAAAGCGGCATCCGCCAAAGCATTTCTTCCGAAGCTTCTCCGGCTTTCAAAAGCGCTGAGGTTAAACCTTCATCTGTCGAAAACAATCCTGTGGCGGCGGCACCTAAAGCCACAACAATACCTCCGGTTAAGGTGGCTAAATCCACCACGGCATCCACCGGCATGGTCTGCATATAACTTAAGGCATCGGCCAGCAACATTCGGCCTTCGGCGTCCGTGTTAATAATTTCAACGGTTTTTCCATTAAAAATCTTCACGATATCGCCGGGCTTGTACGCGTTCCCGCCGGGGAGGTTCTCCGCCAACGGCAACAAGGTAATAAGATTGATCGGAATTTTGAGCCGGGCAATCGCAATCATCGCCCCAAGACACGCCGCAGCACCGGCCATGTCGCCGGTCATGTGGTGCATGTTTTCTGAAGGTTTAATTGAAATCCCGCCGCTATCGAACGTCACGCCTTTTCCGACCAAACCCAGGGAAAAGCTTTTTCCCGAACCGCCTTTATATTTAAGAAGAAGGAGCTTGGGCGGCTGATGGCTTCCACGCGCCACCCCTAAAATGCCTCCCATTCCTAATTTTTCCATCTCTCGTTTTTCAATCACTTTGATTTCCAAACCGAATTTTTTTGCCGCCGCTTCCGCTTCATGCGCAAAGGCGGTAGGAGTCATTACATTCGACGGTTCATTGACCAAATCGCGGACGAAGATATTGGATTCCCCAAGGATTTTCCCGCGATCGCATCCTTTTTCAAGGCGGGCGGCATCTTGCTTGTCACCGCCAATAAGCCCAAGCATTCTTGGAAAATCTTGATGATTGTCCTCATCACTTTTGGCATTTTTATATTTTTTAAACTGATAAAGTCCGAGAATGGCGCCTTCTACCGCTGCTGCAGCGCCGGCCTCGGAGGGAAGCGAAAGGAATTTCCCAAGCGGAACTCCCAAGCCTGAGGCTGATAGCTTGCGCGCCACTTGAGAAGCCGCGGCGACGGCGGAACGGAGTTTATCAAGACTAAATTCGTTGCGTTTTCCAACACCGACTACGATAACATGATCGATTTCGTCGGAATCCGGGTGAAAAAGTGTTTGTTCCTTAAATTTGCCACGGATTGAATTCAATTTTTCCAGACGCGAAAGCTCTGATCGGATCGACTTATCGAGATCTTTTACCCAGGGGTCAAACCGATCATTTTCGTCTTCATAAGCTAAAATCAATAAGGCGGAGACTGAAAATTTTGCAGGTTGCGAAACTACGGTTCTTATTTCCACGTCCGGTTCTTCGTGAACTTTTTTTCAAGTTCCTTTACTTTAAGGTTACAACAAGACGAATAGCGGTTCGGAGTTCATTATTGATATAAATCTCGGTAAACGAAGGGGTGCAAATCAAATCGCTGCCGCTGGGCGCTACAAATCCTCTGGCAATGGCGATGGCTTTGATGGCTTGGTTCAGCGCGCCGGCGCCAATGGTTTGGATTTCGGTGGTGCCTTTTTGGCGAAGAACTCCCGCCAGAGCTCCGGCGACTGAGTTTGGGTTCGACTTCGCCGAAACTTTTAAGATTAAGCCTTCTTCTACTCTCGTTACATCGGTCATTTTATATTTTTTTACCCCAAACTAGTTAGCTCTTTGATTCCTGTCGCTTTTTCGAACTCCTGCAAAAAGAGTCAATCTTTTTTATACCCGGGTTTCGAGGCGTGTCGAAATGTTAAAAATTTGTTAACAACTTATCCCCTGTTTTCCCATTGCCTATTGCCGATTCTCTGTTATAATTATAGCAAGGTTGTAAGAAAAAGATTTTTTGGGAGGAACTTCATGGCAGATTCTACGCACTCAAGAAGAATTCTTCTCGGGCACAAAGCCCGAAAACGGAAGACTCGTCTTCTGGTTCATCGCAAAACCAATCAGTTTAAAGACTTCGTAAAGCTTCTTCACGAGTCTCATGCCAGAGTCGCTACGAAAGTCGTTGCAGTGGCTGATACTTCAAACCTAGAGCTCGTTAAGTCCTAAGACTAAACGAAACGCTAACTCTCGAAAATTTCCGGCAATCTTCTCAGAAGTGCTTGAATTTTTAGATGCTCCTTATGCGGTCGAGCGGGTGCGCCGCTAACCTGCGTGTGCGCGGGGACATCTCCCCAAACATGCGATCCGCCGGCAATGATGGCACCTTCTCCAATCACCGAATGATCTTTTATTCCAACATGTCCCCCAATAATAACGCCCGGTTCAATCAAAACGCTTCCCGCAATACCGGTAAGCCCCGCGAGGATACAATTAGCACCGAGATCACAATTATGCGCAATTTGGACAAGATTATCAATTTGGGTTCCATGACCGATTCGCGTAATACCGAACGTACCCCGATCGATAGTCACATTGGCGCCCACTTCGACTTCATCTTCCAAAACCACGGAGCCGAGGTGTAAAATTGGATAATGTTTTCCCGTTTCATCGGTGGCCAGACTGAACCCTTGACTTCCAATCACCGATCCTTCGTAGAGAGTACAGTCTTTGCCGACGATAACCCCTTGACGAAGCGTGACCCTGGGGTGAAGGATGGAGTCTTCTCCGATTCTAACCTCGTCATCGATAAACCCAAAGGCTCCCACCTCTACTCCTTTGCCAATTTTCACGTTTTTTCCAATGACTACATAGGCGCCGATCGAAACTTCTTTATCAATGTCCGCGGAGGGATCGATGACGGCTGTGGGGTGAATCCCCAGCGTGCCGGATTTCTTCGAATAAAATTGCAAAAGCAACTTCGCCAAAGCCAATTTTCCGTTTTTAACAAGAAGAGCCGGCTTCTTTCCGTGATGCCGCGGAAAAGAATGGAGGATGGCGCTTCCCGGACCTTGCTCAGCTTCCTCAAGTTTTTCTTTTTCAGAAACATAAACAAGGGTTCCGGATTTCGCGGTGTCGACTCCCGTGATGCCCTCAATTAAAACCGAGCTATCGCCCCGAGTTTCACCCTGGACTTCCTTTGCCAGATCGCTAAGTATGAAGGACTTAATGCCCATGGTACTTCCCTTTGTTCAAGGCTGAAACATAAACGGCAATATCCCACCGTTCGGCATCAGTTAAATTGTTTTGATAAGGAGGCATGGGCGTACCCGGCATACCCGCCGTAATCGTTAAATAGACGTCGTCTGCGGAGTTTCCTCGCTTCAAGGTTCCTCCTGCCAAATCCGCGGGAAGAATCGGGTATCCCCAATCATCCACCAAATAGGGGGCCGATTGCCCATCTCCATGCGGAAGATTATCGAGACTTTTCGCTGAAGGTCCATGACAGTCATTACACTTTCCTTTGGTGAAAAAGAGTCTTTCTCCTTGTGCGATTCTTGATTTTAAAGCTTGATACGGTAGCTTAGGCTCTTCGATCGTTTCTTCACGATCGCGGGTGGAAGGCGCCGAAACCTTCGCAAATCGCTTAATATATTCGACAAGGGCCCACCGCTCATCCGGAGACAGAAAACTCCAGGACGGCATCGCAGTTCCAGGCATTCCGTGGGTCAAGGTTCGATAGATGTCGCTGTCTGATGCAGCGGGCGTGTTGAGCGTACTTTTCAGTTTAAACTCGCCGCTACGAAAGTCACGCGGTTTTGGATACAGAAAAATTGAGGCAGGCCCGTTCCCGTCGCCTAGATCGCCATGGCACGAGGCACACCGCGTTTCGTAGAGCGGCCGTCCGGGAGGAAGTGAATTGGCGGGCGGCTCCGGCATTTGTAGCCAAGGGGGCGCCGTCTTGTGAGGGAGGGATTCGACGTAATCGGTCAACACTTGTAAACTCTCCTTCGGGACAATGACGCTCATCGATACGGGCGGACTGAAAACAGCGCGAAGCTCCGGAGGCACCCAGACTACCGGTGTTCCTTTCATTTTTTTACCCTCGGAAAAGGCCTTAAAACCCGGCGGAAAGTTCTTCCAGGAAACATTGGATAGATAAAGATAAACAAGCGGCTGAGGATCAAAGGAATAAATCTTCTTTAAATCATCCCCGGGAATCAGAGGATAGACCGGATCGCCGCTAGAGGTTATAATCGGTTGTGCCGAAACGGAAACCGGAAACACTGAAAATTGATCGGCATAGCGCGGCATCGTCGAACCGGACACTACGAGCACCGGATCCCAAAAATGGGCTTCGTGCCAATTTTTGGAAACGGATTGGCTGGCTTCAAAACTCATCGCGTGACATTGATTGCAATTATTTTCGGCGAAAAGCTTTTTGACTCGGCTGGTCCTCGTTTGACATCCGATAAAAAGCAAAAGTACAAGCAAAAAGGAGAGCCGTTTCATGTGCGCTCGCGCCAAACGTAGAGCGCAATAACAAGTTGAGTGGCTAAAATCGAGGCTCCGGTGACGACGTGCAACGTGGCCGGAAGCACCGCTTTTTGAGTCCAAATAATTTCCGCACCAAGAAAAATTTGCAGCGCTAAAAAAATGATTCCCCAAAGGGCCGGAAAACGCAACCGTTTATACGGAAAGACCTGAATAGCGGTCCAGATTAACAAAATGGCGACCACGAGCGCACCCACGCGATGGGCGAAGTGGATGGCCACCGGAAACGTAAAAAATGCTGCCGGCGGGATCCAGTGGTTAAAGGCGCGTGGAAAGTCCGGAATCGCAAGTCCAGCCCCCACATGCCTCATAATGGCTCCCAGAATAATCTGACCGTAAACGGCAACCACCGTTATAACCGGAAGAAGCGGGTTTAAAGGTTGAATGGCGTCAATTTTCCCCCAATTTGGCGAAGTGACCACGGCGAGGGTGACGATGCTGCAGAAAAAAAGCTGCGCGACGGCAGCGTGCAAGACTGAAACAAGCGGAGGCAGTCGCAAAAGAACGGTCATCCCTCCCAAAAGCGCTTGAAATAAAATAGCACCGATCGCAAAATAACCAATTCCTCGGACGGTTTTGCGGGACTCAAACTTGGCCAACAGAGCGACGAGAATCATCGTTAAAATGACGACAAACCCTGCGATCACCCGATGACTGTGTTCAAAACGGACGCCCCCCTTCATCGCAGGAAAAAGCGTGCCGAACGAAAGAGGCCAATCCGGAACCGCCAATCCCGAACCGGTGCTGGTAACTAACCCTCCTGCGAAAAGCAAAAGTAAGGTCATGGCGACAAGAAATTTTGCGTAACGGTGAAGCGTGAGGTTAGTCACGGTTTGCAGTCAGAACCTGAACATCCTTGGCAAGGCGCTCGAGTTCGGCAGGACTTTCCGAGTCGTAATAACCTCGAATCGACCCGCCGGCGTCCACGAGAACAAACTGATTCGTGTGCAAAATCACCGATCGATTTTTGATGACCGGAATGTGAAAACCGTTTTTTGCCAAAGCTGCAATCGTTCGGGGATTACCGGTAAGAAAAAACCAGCGAGGACCGGCGGAAAAATGCCTTGCATAACGGGTCAAAACCGCCGGAGTATCATGAACTGGATCCACCGAAAAGGAGACTAGATTTATACCGGACGGCAACTGTTTCTGAAGCCGTTCTATCTTTTGAGAAAGCAAGGGACATTCGTCCGTGCAGCGTGTATAGATAAAATCGGCGATCCAAGGATGGCCGCGAAAATCGGCCAACGTAACTTTCTTGCCCGATTGCGTAATTAAAGAAAAACTTGGAATCTTACCATAACTTGCGGCGCTGGCGACGGAGATCAATACAAGAAAACCACTCATGATGTGAATAAGGCCTCGTCTACTGATCATCTTTGTTCTCATTCCGCTTAATCGAATAAAGTCCAAATGTAATCAGTCCGCCTAATGCATAAGGCATGGCTAACAAAAATAAAATGCCGTGATTAAATGCTTTGGCCAAGTGACGGCCTTCCGGAGAATTCATGAGCGATAGCTTGCACAATCCGCAAACTTGCGCTCCAGCCGGATGCGCAGCAAGGAAAACTAAAAAAAGAAAAGGCAAAAATCTTAGAAATCGATTCATCATAATTAAGGATTCGTTAGGATAATAATTCTTGTGCCCTCCCAGATGAGAACACCATAAAGAAGTAATGCAGTTAAGAGAATGCCAAAAACAACCGAAACGATCAGCGGCAGCTTCTCAAAGCGCAGATGCATAAAATAAAAAGCGACCAGATAAGCTTGAGCCAACATCATGACGAGGATAAACACATTTTTTTGATGCGCAGGAGCCGTCCCCGTTCCGACTGCCAGCATTGCAAAGGTCAAAAGCATCAAGAGAACCCATGAAATCACGAAAACCCGCTTTTTAACAATGGTCGTATCGCTCATCGCTCGCTGCTCCTCTCAGATCAAATATACAAAGGTGAAAATGAAGACCCACACCAAATCGACAAAACTCCAGTATAATCCGGCCATCTCCACGGTATGTACCGTTGCTTTATCATACAGCTTCAACATGCCGACCAAGAACAAAATCGTAACTCCGCTTAAAACGTGAAATCCGTGAAATCCGGTAATAAGAAAAAAGAGCGCGCTGAACATCGGAATACCCCACGGGTTCCCGGTTAAGCTGGCACCTTCCCCGATAAAATGACTCCACTCATAAGCCTGCATCCCCAGGAATGTTACCCCGGCTAAAAATGTAACCAGATAGAAGAATCTTGCCATGCCATGCTTTCCCGCTTTCAAGGATTCCACGGAGATAGCCATGGTGGTACTGCTGGAAAGCAATAAAATCGTCATCGCGGCAATGTAATGAGGGTGAAAGATTTCCCAGCGGTTTGGCCATGAGGGACTGGTAAAACGCAAGAAACCGTAAGCCGCCAAAAGCGAAGCAAAAATAAGTCCGTCTGAAAGAATGAAAACCCACATAAACACTTTGCCCCAATTGGGAGCAAAGGGAGATTCAGACCCTTGGGTTAATGCCGTCTCGATTGTCTGTGTCACTTCCATTCATTTCCTCCTTACGAAAATAACACCACTACTAAATAAATCCATAATACATCTAAAAAATGCCAATACATTCGGGATAGTGTCAAAATTTTTGTTTCTTCCAAAACGTTTGATGAACGCCACGCCCTCACACTGGCAACCATCAAAAGGATAATTCCTCCCAAAAGATGCAAGGCGTGCATTCCGGTTAAGAGATAGAAAAATGAAGCATGCGGATTTGAAGGCACAAAGATGCCATGAGCAGTTAATTCTTTCCAAGCAAGCACTTGTCCAACCAAGAATACAATGCCTAAAAGCATCGTCACAGTCATCCAGCTGCGATAGGCGAAAACATTTTTCCCTTTCAGCCCGAACCTAGCCGCCTCCAGCGTAAGGCTGGATACAAGAATTACGGCCGTGTTTACTAAGAGCATCGGCGGAAAGAAAATCGAGGTCCAATCCGAGGAAGCGCGCCGAATTAAGAGCGCACTAATTGTTCCGGCAAAAAGCATCGTAGCAGTAGCCATAAAGAAAAGGAGCCCGACGTACGAAGAGCTGCTATCGCGCTTTGGAAGAGCTATCGTGACCATAGGTTAACCTTGTCTAAAATCATCAAAACAAAAAGAAAGGGAAGATAAAGCATCGCCACCGACATCAATTGACGAGCCCTCGTTTTAGAAAGACTGAACCAGAAGAAAAAAGCATACGCCATTAAGATAATTCCCAGAAACAAAGAACCGACAAAATAATAAACTCCCGTATGACGCATCACCGTTAAGAGAGGGCTAATCATCATCAAGGCTCCGGAAAACAACAGAATCTGATAAGCTGTAAACCGAGTATCCGCGGGTTCAGCAAGCATTTTGAAGCCAGCTTGTTTGTAATCGTCCTTTGCAAGCCAAGCAATCGCACAAAAATGCGGAAACTGCCAAAAAAAGACAATGCCGAACATCAGCCATGAAAGCGGCGTGATGGCATGAAGGGCAGCCGCCGGTCCCATCATTGCTGGAATCGCGCCTGGGACCGCCCCGATGAGCACACAAAGGGGCGAAATCCTCTTCATCGGAGTGTAAAAAAACAGATAGAGCGCCGATGCAATGAAGGCAAGAATCGCAACTTCCAAACTTACGTTATAGGCCAAAAGGAAAAGACCACAAATTGTCATCAATAACGCAATGGCAACGCCATGGCGCACCGACATGCGTCCTGCCGGCAAAGGACGAGAGGCTGTTCTCACCATTAATCGATCGAAATCCCGTTCAATCACCTCGTTAAAAGCATTGGCCCCTGCGACAACCAGAAATGTTCCCAGTCCAAAAACGCTGAACAAGCCAAGGTTCATGGGATGAGACGACGCCAGCCAAAAACCAATTAAGGCCGAGGAAAGTACAAGAAGCGAGAGCTTCATTTTAATCAGTAAAGAAAGATCTCTTAGCATGGCCATGATCAATACTTTTGGGCGAATTTAATCTCTTCTTCCGGAATCGTCTGCGGCAGATAGTCTTTGGGTGCCCCGGGATAGCTGTAATCATAGGGCCATCGATAGACAACCGGATCCTTGTCTCCCCAGTTTCCATGAGGCGGAGGAGAACTTGCCGTCCATTCTAAACCGTTGGCATGCCATGGATTCTTGTCAGCCTTTTCGCCTTTCCACATACTCCAGAAAAAATTGAACATAAAGATAAGCTGAGCTGCTCCCAAGATAAAAGCACAGATGGTGATAAAAACGTTAATTGGCTGTAATGGTTTCAAGTAATCGTAACGAGTCGGGTCGTAAAGACGGCGCATCATCCCGTGGATTCCTAAATACTGCATCGGAAAGAAAACACCGTAGTACGTCAGGAAGGTGAGCCAGAAATGAAGTTTACCTAATTTTTCATTCAACAGCCGTCCAAACATTTTGGGAAACCAATAGGCCGTTCCCGCAAAGACACCGAAGAGTGCCGCGCCCGCCATGATGAAATGGAAATGCGCAACAACGAACATCGTGTCATGCAAATGAATGTCGAGCGGTGAAAGCGCAAGAAAAATTCCGCTTAACCCTCCGGTGACAAAGATGGAAACAATGCCAATGGCAAAAAGCGAAGCGGTAGTCAAATGGAGTCTGGATCGCCACAAGGTGGTCAACCAGTTGTAAACCTTGACGGCGGAGGGAAGCGCGATGACAATCGTGTTAACGAGAAAGAATGCCCCTAAGTATGGATTCATGCCGCTCACGAACATGTGATGTCCCCACACCAGAAAACTCAAAACACCGATGGCCCAAATGGCAACCACCATCGCGGCATAACCAAAGATGGGTTTCCTGCAAAATGTTGAGAGGATGTCCGAGGTGAAACCCATCGAAGGAAGCATCAGAATATAAACCTCCGGATGGCCTAAAAACCAAAAAAGATGCTGCCACAGAAGCGGCACTCCGCCGTGATGTGGGAGGACCTTATCCCCAAAGTACAAGCCTGAAGGAAGAAAAAAACTGGTTCCAAAATGCCGGTCAAACAGCAACATAATCGCGCCGGCCGTTAGGGCCGGAAAGGCGAGAATTCCCAAGATTGCGGCGGTGAAAATGGCCCAGGTCGTTAACGGCATTCTAAAAAAGGTCATTCCCTTGGCCCGGCAGTTAAGAATCGTTGTGACGAAATTGATGCCGCCCATGGTGAACGATGCGATGAAAAAAACCATTCCAATAATCCAAAGTGTTTGCCCGACCTGTGAACCAGGAACCGCCTGCGCAATCGCGCTTAACGGCGGATAGGACATCCACCCCGCTCCCGCTGCGCCATTTTCGATAAACATCGAGAAGACCATGATGATGATGCCAGGAACCACGGTCCAAAATGAAAGCTCGTTTAAGAACGGGAATGCCATATCGCGCGCTCCAATTTGCAATGGAATCAGGAAATTTCCGAATCCGGCCACCAGCGCCAGCGAAAGAAAGAAAAAGATCATTAAGGTGCCGTGCATGGTAAACAGTGCGGTATAAAACTCGGGCAGCATCACGCCATTCGGCATGGCATTCGGGAAAATCTTCTCGAGAAGGGGCCACGAATGGCCAGGCCAGGCCAGCTCCAAGCGAATCAGCATCGCCAAGGTACCGGCGATTGCCGCTACAAACAACGACGTGATCAGGTACTGAAGTCCGATGACTTTGTGATCATAGCTCCAAATGTAGCGACGGAAAAAACTTAATTTGTGTTCCGTATGCGTTTCTGTCAGTACCGCTTCACTCATGGGTTATCCTTTCGTTGGTTTTCTCAATTCGTCTAATTTCTTTTGATAATCCTCAACGGACATCACATGAAGCATGCCGCGCATCGTGTAATGGCCGGCGCCGCACAACTGAGCGCATCCGATCTCAAAATCGCCAATTTGGGTCGGGGTAAACGATGTTGAGATGGTCATTCCAGGGACGGCGTCTTGTTTCACGCGAAAATTGGGAAGGAAGAAGCTGTGGAGAACGTCCATTGCCCGTATTCTTACCACCACCGGTTGGTTGACCGGCAAATAAAGCTCCTTCGTATAAAGATTATCTTTTGAGCTCTCATCCTTCGGATCCAATCCCAACGGATTTTTATAAGAGATCAAATTCGGATCGACCTTGGCAAACATTCCGGTGGCACTTGGGTAACGAAACGACCAAGCAAATTGCTGACCGATGGCCTCCACCATAATGGCGTTCTTAGGGGGAGGTTGCAACATCGTAGACCTCCATTCTTTGAAACCCCAGCCACCCAGTGCAAAAAGGAAAATGGCGGTGACAACCGTCCAAGTGATTTCCAGCTTGGTGTCATGAGGATGATAGAGCGCCTTCTCGTTCTTTTCCTTGCTAAAGCGCCATATGAAATATCCGACGATGGACTGGACCGATACAAAAACCACGCCGGTCATAATCAAGGTCGTGTGGAACAGACGATCAATGCCGGTGCGATCAGACGCCAATTTGGGGAGCCACGGCTTAAAAAACGACAATGCCCCAAAAACGGCTAAACAGATAAAGAAAAAAGCAAGAAAAAAGGCTTCTTTAGATCCTTTGGGTTTACTCACGTTCCTTCGAGTTCGAAAATTTGACCGGAAATCCTTTTTTGGTAGATCTCGAATTGACTTTCAATATTTCTAGATCCAATCCTTAGCGCCCAGAATATTACCTAACAAGACCCCAGACATTGAATTAACATATAAAGACAAAAGGCGCTGTCTTGAAAGATCGTCATCTGTTGTTGAAAACCTGTTCCCTCTATAGGGACTGAAATCCGTGTATGTATTCATAGTGCCGGCGGCAATAAAAAGGCTTGCGCGGTGGTTATCGAATGGGGAGCAGTCGACCTCCGAAACACTGTTATCTAAAATGCATAGGCCGCCGATCAAATGATTTTTCTGGGTTTCCACCAAGTCTGTCCGGATAACATATTGTCTTCCCTGGAATGCAAACAAATTCTTTCCCTCAGCACACAATGCGGCTGCTGCCATTGCTATTGGGAATGGATTAGCTGGAAGTTGCGTTCTATTTTGCAAAAACTCCTCATGCTCATGACGCGTTGCGCCATTAGGATAGGGATTCTCAAAATTCAAGATAAACGAGTTTGCGAATCTGTAGATGGGACACTCCATGAGGAGACTGTCAGGCCGAATCGCATTCCGCCCATATCTTGCTTGACAAATTGCATTAATCTCAGTAAAGGCTAGACGATCCTGCTCCGGATAATTGAGTTCCACATAACGTCTTCGCCCTGAAGTCTCAACCTGTACGTTGATCTGCTCGAGAATATTCCCCGCTTGACCTATGGCAGCCCCGCCCAATGATACTTGAGCCATTAAGTCAGACAAATATTTTTGACAAAGATCGTTTTTTTTGCTATTCGATAGCGCTAGAAGGAGCGGTTTATAAATATTAGGAGGCACTTGAACAGAGCGAGTAACTAGGTCAGTAAGAGCGAAGAGAATCTCATTTTGAGTTTTGAGGGAAAGAGGCCTCGTATTGCCGGTCTCGCGCAACGGTTGCAAAATTCTAAGAACTTCTCGACTTATTTCAGCGGATAGTGTTACTGGACTCATCGACAATCTCCCTTAATTTTTAAGGCATTTTCATCGGTTTACTGAGTGCATTATAACAGCCTTTTTGAGGGATGTAAAGAACATTTTGTTGCCAAAAGATGAACTTTTCGTCACAAGGAGAAAAACTTAAAGATCCAATGCAACGTAAAATCATGAATCTCCTCCCACTTGTTAGTGTAACTGCGCTTTTTCTCTTCATTCAGCTTGGCAATCCGCTTGCAGGCGGACATTCGGATGAACCGCTTTACATCGGGATCGCGCGCGACATGATGATCCGTCATGATTGGGTTCTCCCCACGCTTCACGGAAAGCTCGCGTTCTATAAGCCTCCCCTCTTGTATTGGATGATGATGATTTCATTTAAAATTTTTCATCAGTCCAGTCTTTTCGCTGCGAGATTTCCGGCCGCGCTTTGCGGCGTTATCGCTGTTTTTTTCACAGTTCTTCTCGGCGAACAGCTCTTTCTGGAGCGTCAAGGCAAGCTGGCCGGCTGGCTAACGGCCACAACAGTCCCTGGGTTATACGCTTATGCTCGAGCCGCATTGATGGACATTCCCTTGGTTTGCTTCATGACCGCTTCACTTTATTTCTTCGTTCGTGCCGCCAAAGAAAAAAAATCTGGGTTTCTTATTCCTGCATTTCTCTGTTTCGCCTTGACGTCACTTCTGAAAGGCCCCGTTGGTTTATTGATCCCCGTTCTTCCTGTCCTTTGGATTTTTTATCGAGAGAAATCTTGGCGACTTCTTTTGACATGGCAAGGCTTGCTTGGCGTTGTTTCCGCGATTTTTATTGTTCTGTGGTGGCCGATTGCCGTTTATACCCGGGGTGAATGGAATGCCTGGGTTCAGTTTTTTATCGTTCAAGAAAACCTCGGAAAATTTAATCGTCAATTCGACCCGACAACCCATGCAACCCCAGGCCGTGTTGTTTGGATCCATCTTCTCTCGCAATTCATGCCTTGGAGCTTTTTCCTGATTGCCTCGTGCTTCCTTTTCCTGATAAAAAAAGAAAATCGTAATTTATCCGTCGTCTTTCTTTTGCTCTGGATAGCAAGCGTTGTTTTTATTTTTTTACTTCCGGAAAAAAAATTGTCACATTATACTCTCCCCGCGATACCGGCGACCGCTCTTCTCGTTGCCGCACTGGCCGGTGATAACGTGATTGCTTCCCTTTGCACAGCGATTCTAACGGCGGTTGTCGGATTGGTTCTTCTCCCGCTTTCCGGCATCACATCCGGAATACAAAATACAGCCCTTATTCTTTTGTCCTCTTGCGCATTTCTGTATGCATCTTATTCACTCTTCTGCCGGCGGCTTCAACACGCGGCCTATGGACTTGGAATCTTCCTCATCTTTTTTGCCTTTGGACTCCCCCACTTGATGTCCACGCTTAATGTCAACGACTTCAAAGAAAAAACCGCTTCTGAAACGGTTATCGGCTATAAAATCGATTTGGCGATTTTGGGAAGCGCCCTCCATAAAGAAATTCCGTATGTGGATACCCCGGAAGGACTTCAAGGAAAACAAGGCCTTTTAGTTCTTCGGGAACGTGACGAAACGGAACTCCTCAATCGCGGAATAAAACTTTCTTCACCGC
>Ga0207024_10052_pt1 | contig 37375 bp, 38 predicted proteins | sample Alteio_BWMinCont_44_FD_153470 | JGI IMG/M metagenome (GOLD analysis project Ga0207024, IMG submission 153470) | Enriched cells from forest soil in Barre Woods Harvard Forest LTER site, Petersham, Massachusetts, United States -... | ecosystem: Environmental > Terrestrial > Soil > Temperate forest >...
TACTCCAAAAAGCGATATCGATGTTCTTGTAACGTTTTCTCCCAAGGCCAAACGCAGCGGATTCGATATCATCGATATGCAGGAAGAACTTCAGAAAATTTTTGGACGACCCGTTGATTTGGTGGAAAAAAGAGTAGTTCAGCAAAGTCGAAATTATATCCGAAAAAAATATATCCTGAATTCCTATCAGGTTTTATATGCAGCGTGATGAAGCGGCTTATTTGCTTGATATTCTGTTGTCCGCCGAAGAGGTCATGGAATTCACAAAAGACTTAACCTGGGAAACGTTCAAGAAAAGTCGAATCCACCAACATGCCATATCACGATCGATTGAAATCATGGGAGAGGCTGCGCAAAAAGTCTCAAGCGCCACGCGTGACGCGTGACGCTCACCCCGAAATCCCTTGGAGAAAAATGAATGGAATGAGAAATCGACTAATCCATGGATATTTTGAAATTGATTTGGAGACGCTCTGGGATATCGCCGTCAACGATGTTCCCAAACTAATTCCACAAATAAAGCCCTTGATTCCGCCCGAAAGCGAGATGACGTCATGAACCGAAGAAAAGTAATCATCATGGGGGCGGCAGGAAGAGACTTCCATAATTTCAACGTTTACTTTCGTCCGCGTCCCGAATATCGCGTCACGGCATTTACCGCCGCGCAAATTCCGGATATCGCGGGACGGACGTATCCGAAGGAATTGGCCGGTCTTCAATATCCGAAAGGAATTCCGATCTACGCGGAAAGCGAACTCCCGCGTCTTCTTGAAGAAGGAATGGCGGAGGAAGTCGTTTTCGCCTACAGCGATATTCCGCACATGGATGTGATGCACAAAGCCTCGCTCGTTCTTTCACTGGGCGCCGATTTTATCTTGATGGGGCCGGAGCATACGATGTTGAAAGCCAAGGTTCCGGTCGTCAGCATCGGCGCGGTGCGAACCGGCGCGGGCAAAAGCCAAACCACGCGAAAAATCGCGACATTGCTTAAAAATATGGGGAAAAAAGTGGTGGCGATTCGTCATCCGATGCCGTACGGAAATTTGCTTGACCAAGTTTGCCAGCGGTACGAAACCCCCGAAGACTTGGACCGGTATCATTGCACGATCGAGGAGCGCGAAGAATATCTTCCCCACATTGAGCGCGGCATCATTGTGTATGCCGGCGTCGATTACGGCGAAATTCTGAAACAAGCACAGCGTGAAGCCGACGTCATTTTGTGGGACGGCGGCAACAACGATTTTCCGTTTTACAAACCTGATTTCCATGTTGTGGTGGTTGATCCGCACCGTCCTGGGCACGAAATCAGCTATCACCCGGGCGAAACGAATTTGCGAATGGCGGATTGCGTCATCATCAATAAAATCGATTCCGCGAAACCGGAAAACATTGAAATTGTTTTGAAGCATGTCGAGGAATTGAATCCAAAAGCAACGATTATTAAAGCTTCTTCGCCAATTACAGCGGATAAACCGGAACTTTTAAAAGGACGAAAAGTTTTGGCGATTGAAGACGGGCCGACGGTGACGCACGGCGACATGGGTTACGGCGCGGCGTATTTAATCGCGAAAAAATTGGGCGGAATCCTGATCGATCCGAAACCCTATGCGGTCGGCTCGATTGCGGAGACGTACAAAAAGTATCCACATTTGCAGCATGTTCTCCCGGCAATGGGATACTCCGAAAAACAAATCGATGAATTGCGCAAAACGATTGAAAAAGCGCCTTGCGACGTGGTCGCCAACGGCACTCCCGCCGACATTGCAAGCTTGATGAAACTGTCAAAACCTTCGGTTCGCATCACCTATGAATTGGACGAAAACGTCGACTCAATTCTCGAAAATCTTTTGAAAAGGGTTTTAAAGTCGAAGCGATAAAGTCGGGACACTTCCCCTTATTTACTGTAAAGTGAGTGAGTCAAATTCGAAAGTTAAACTTTCGAATTTGCGAGCGAACGAACAGATCGCACCGAAGGTGCGGTTACATTTTGGTAACATTTATTGATACGAATTGTTAATATTAGCGGTGTGTCCCTAATTAAACTTGGGAGCGTTGGAAGCAGTAGTCCGCCATGTGGCGCAACTGCTCTTGGACGGAGTTCGAGATTTTAGTGTCGTGTAGCGCCGCGATTGTTTCGTCGTAGAATTTTTTGGCTTGATCCTGACAAAGTTTTTTGATATCGGTTTCTTCTAAAATTTGCAACACCTTGCTCGACTCGCCGTTCTTTTTCTTTCCGTTGGAATAAAGTGAGAAAAGAAGTTTTCGATTTTCACCCTGAGCATGTTGTAAAGCATAGATAATCGGCAAGGTTTTTTTGTTGTTTTGAATGTCGGCTGGAAGTTTTCCGGTTTTTTCCAAATCGCCCCAAATTCCCAAGATATCGTCAGTCAACTGGAAAAGCATTCCAAACTTGGTGGCAAAATTTCGGTAGGCGGCGACAACTTCGGGATTTTTTCCTCCGGTGGCCAATAAACTTGCGCATTCCGCGATTCCAGCGAAGGGCGTCGCGGTTTTCTTTCCAATCATCTCGAAATATTCCGCTTCGGAAATATCGGATCGCTTTTCAAACAGCAAATCCATGAATTGTCCTTCAACCGCCGCAATATGCACTTGATTGCTGGAGGCGATGATTTTTGTGATCATCTCATGGTCAATTCCCATTTTGCCCAGATCTAAAATCAATCCATAGGCCATGGCTTGAAGTGTGTCCCCAAAATTAATGCCTTGTTCGAGTCCGGCCACTTTCCAAACGGTCGGCCGTCCCCATCGGATTTCGTCGTGATCCTGAATATCATCGTGAATCAACGAGGCGTTGTGCATGATTTCGGCGCTTAAGACCAGTGGCATGACCGGTTTCGTTTCACCGGTGATGGCTTTGTAGATCAAAAGGCACATCACAGGGCGCAGGCGCTTCCCCAGATGACGCAATGAACCGTTAGTCGGGACAGCTTCCAGCGCTTTAAAACCAAAGTGATAAAGAAGATAATCGTAGTACCCCGAGGGTCCAGGGAAGTTCGTTAGAAACGAATGAAGCTCGTCCTGAATTAAGTCGATGTAATCCTTATAGATAGCCAGGTTTTCCATGGAATCTTGCGGTATTCGACACGTTTTATCCGGTAAACCTGCTGAGTCCAAGAAGGATGAGCGGGCCTGACGTTGAAAAAAACCAATCCATGCTTAGTTTAGCTACCTCAGAACGAACAGAATTTTTTACTGAATCGGTTATACGGGAGATGACCCGCCTTGCGTTGGAGCACAATGCTGTCAATTTGGCGCAAGGATTTCCCGACTATGATCTTCCTGAAGTGATGAAAAAGGGTGCGATTGAGGCTATCGAGGCAGGCTTGAATCAATACGCCATCACTTGGGGAACAAAAAATCTTCGAGAGGCCATCGCAAAAAAGTTTAAAGCCGTTCAAGGTCTTGAGATTTCTCCCGAGACGGAAGTTACGGTGACTTGCGGTTCAACCGAAGCGATGATCGCATCACTTTTTGCGATTGTCAACCCGTCCGATGAAGTGATTGTCTTCGAGCCGTTCTATGAAAATTACGGTCCTGACGCCGTTTTATCAAGCGCTATTACCCAGTATGTCTCCATGAAGCCGCCGTCGAAAGATTCTAAAGAGACGGAATGGACTTTTGATTTTGATGAATTGAAAGCGGCGTTTAACGACAAAACAAAAGCAATCATTATTAATACGCCCAACAATCCGACCGGCAAAGTATTCACCCGTAAAGAACTGGAGTTTATCGCAGAACTTTGTCAAAAATGGAATGTCTTTGTCATCACCGATGAAATTTATGATCACATGGTGTATGACGGCTTAGAACACATCAGCATGGTGACACTCCCCGGGATGCGGGAGCGAACGATTACAATCAATGCGATCAGTAAGACCTATTCGGCAACCGGATGGCGTGTAGGTTGGGCGGTTGCGCCCCCCGCGATCACGAAAAGCATTCGAAAAGTTCACGATTTCCTTACCGTCGGCGCGCCGCATCCGCTTCAAGAAGGCGCCGCTAAGGCGCTTGGATTGCCGCAAGATTACTATAAGAAGTTGCTGGCGGCTTACGTTTACCGCCGGGAATTTCTTTTAAAAACGTTGCAGAATGCCGGGTTCGAAGCGTGGAAGCCCTACGGCGCTTATTACATCATGGTGGATTTCACCGACTTGTGGGAACGGAATCAGGAGAAATGGAAGTTAAACAATGAATTGGATTTTGCCCACTGGATGGCCCGCGAGATCGGTGTGGCCGCCGTTCCGGGAAACGGCTTTTACCGCATTCCTTTTTATGGCCGGACGAAACTTCGATTTTCCTTTGGTCGCCGGAACGAAGTCTTGCAAGAAGCCGCCGCCAAACTCGCCAAGCTGAAGTAAGAGGATTTTAAATTAGTTCCAGGAAATTTTGTCGAGATGAAATTTTGTTTCGCTTTTTTTCTGGTTTTCTGTCTGGTGATTTTTGTATCCTGTACGAAAAGCGGAAATTTGGGAGGGGGTTCGTCCTCTTCAGGAGCATTTAGTGGGAGTGTCTCCGGGTCCGTCAACGGCGGATTATCGCCGGTTATCGGCGCCCTTGTCAGTTTGTACATAGCAGGAAACACAGCACCGCTGGCAAGCACTACCACCAGCTCGACGGGTGCGTTCAATTTAACGTATACAAATCCGGGAGGAGTTAGCTTCGCTTATCTTTTAGTTTCCGGTGGAAGCACTGGAAGCGGAAGCAATTCGACCATTCAACTCCTGGCCGCATTAGGAGGAACGTCCAATCTTCCTACCTCCATTGTCATTAACGAAGTCACGACCGCCGCATTTTTTAATGCGGCAACCTATTATTTGGGGGTATCTGATAGCAATTCGACCGTGAGTTTTAATCGAGGAAGTAACCTGGCGGCTATCAATAATTTGATGGCGCAGTATAACAATTTCGTGACGAATGGAGCTTTGAACAGCGCGTTAAGCACGTCCAATCAAAATATCGTTGGTACAGAAGCCAATGCGGTTGCGTCTTGCGTGGAATCGTCCGCAAATTGTGCAACACTTTTCAACAATACACAGTCAACATCAAGTTCGTCATCGGCAAATATTCTGGAAACCTTATATAATTTGATTAACGGGATTCCAAATTTCACAAACGTCACAAAACTGGGTTTGAGCGTCAATGGGGGCACGGGCATTTTTATGCAGGGATCCTCTCCTACGACTTTTTTAGTTGCTCCGCTCATTACAACAAATACCTTTGCATCGACGGGCACCTTTCCGCTTGCCATTGCCATTGACGCCTCCGGAAACGCCTGGATTACAAATAAAACCACCAATAACGTGACTGAGTTAAGCCCGGGAGGAAGTCGATTGGGAACGTTTACTGTGGGAACTAATCCGAAGGGAATTGCGATTGATGCTTCAGGAAATCTTTGGGTTGCCAACATCGCCAGTAGTAATATCACCGAGCTGAGTTCTTCCGGCAGTATTCTCAATACATTCTCAACCGGTGCAGGCAGCGGACCGAACGGTATAGCGATTGATACTGGCGGCAATCTCTGGATCACCGATGAAAATTTAAATTTTGTTCTGAAACTTAATACTTCGGGGACGATTCTTGGATCTTATGCTGTCCCAGGTTCACCGATCAATTTGGCCATCGATGCTTCAGGAAATGTTTGGGCTGCGAATAATGGTGGCGTGAGCAAGTTAAATTCTTCGGGAACTAATTTAGGTTTTTTTCCAACCGGAAGCGGTGCCCAGGAACCTGCGATTGACTCTTCAGGCAATGTCCTGGTTACGAACTTTAACGTCAATAATGTCACTAAATTAAACCCTTCAGGAACCGTTATCAGCACTTTTTCAGGGGCTAATGGCCCTTATGGGATAGCTCTCGATTCGCCAGGAAATGCTTGGGTGGCCAATGCTAACAATGCAAAGGTTCTTGAGTTTAATGGAGCAGGCACTCTTCTTGGAACTTATTCAACAGGAAACGGCCCTCGAGGTGTAACCCTCGATGCGTCAGGAAATGTCTGGATAAGCAATCAAACTGCTAATACCGTAAGCCAGTTAGTCTCCGTATCCGCGGGTCCTCAATTTTTCCCCTACTTGGGGCCCATTTTTTCGGGTGCCACGGGTCCTTAAATATCTAAAATCTCATCGAGAATGGGCTTAGCTTTGGAGGCGGAATTAACCAGCGGATTAACCAGCAAAGCTTGGTATGCCGCTTTTTTATTTCCAGTAACAGCCGCTTCAATCGTGAGTCGCTCGTAGGTTTTTACTTGAATCATCAGCGCTTTCATCGCGGCGGGAACATCCGGCGGCTCTACAGGAACAATTCCATTTGCGCTTACATTCCACGGAAATTCGATCACGGCATCGGGTGACAGCCAAGGAAAGACCCCTTTATTGGGAAGATTTAAAACTTCACGGTGCGTTGAAGGGTGTCCCACTTGTGCCAGTCCCACTTGGGCGTGTCCCCCTAACAGGGACTTGATCACCGAAACGGCGACTTTGCCATAGTGAAGGCCTCCGCGTTTCATGAGTTCCGGTGGTTTTTCGTTTAATCCCGGTTCTTGATAGCGGCTCAAAAGCGTAGTTTCGATCTCCATCACTTCTTGCGCCCGGCTTTTATCCGCCTTCTCGAGTTCCTCGAGAATATCGGGAGTTAAATAATAATACCGAAGATAAGGAGACGGGAGTGCGCCAATTGCCTCCAGCAAATGCGGCGGAAAGTTATATCGTTCGGGATGAATGTCGCGCGCGTGCTTTAAGACGTCAGCGGTCTTGTCTCCGCCTCCAATCGAAATTTTGGTGGCCCAGCTCAGATGGTTTAATCCAAAATAATCAAGATTGACGTCTTCAAACGGAACTTTATAGTAGGCGGCTATGTCTTCGACCATCACCCAATAGACATTGCAAATCCCGATAGTCCGGATTCGGCTTTCGCGGCAAAGCGCTTCCGTCACCATTCCCGCGGGATTCGTGAAGTTAATAAGGGTGGCGCTAGGCGAACGCTTCTCGATTTCTCGCGCTATTTCCAGGGAGGCCGGAATGTGCCGTAGCGCACAAGCAAACCCGCCGCACCCGACAGTTTCCTGTCCAATCAAATGATGAGACAACCCGAGCTCCGTATCTTTCTGCCGCGCCGCTTGACCGCCGACGCGAATTTGGCTGATAATGAAGTCGGCGTCTGTGACAGCCTCGCTCAAGTCCTCGGTCGTGACGATCCGTATCTTCGCCTCTGCTTTTTTGATCAACCTCAGAGAAAAATCAGCCAGAATATAAAGCCGGCGGATATCGGGATCCATTAAATAAATCTCGGAGACTGGAATAGTTTTGTTATTGGCAATACCGTCAATCACCTCAGGGGTGTAGGTGCTTCCGGCGCCGATAATTGCGAGTTTCATCAGATTGACACCTTTAAACGTCCGGACTGTTCGCTAAAACTTTGACGATCGAGTCGATGATTTCACGTCCATATTCGCTTGAACCCGGGTGGTTGTTAAGCAAAATAGAAAAGACCAGCGTTTCGCCTTTTTTGGTGATAAGATAGCCTGACAAGGTGTTGACTCCGCGTATTGCGCCGGTTTTCGCGGAGACGTTCACGCCGCAGAGACGGTCTTCCAAAGTCCCGTCCGCGCATCCTCGCGGCAATGTGTTTTTAAACTCCTTGCCAATGGGAAGCGCAGCGATGCCTTGCAAGACCTCGACAAACGTTTTTGCCGAGACTCTGTCGCGATCGGAAAGCCCTGATCCGTCCGCAAAAGTTGGGGTCGCCTCGGTATAACCTAAATTGCCAATGCAGTCGGCGATTGCTTGACCGCCATTTTGAATGGTTCCTTTCCCGAAGCGCGCCGCCCCAAGCGTTCGAAAAAGATGTTCCGCCAAAAAATTGTCACTCTCTTTATTCATTCGATGGACAATGGTGAGTAACGGCGGCGATTGTACCGACGCCAAGGTCATGAGGTGAGAATTGTGTCCGATCTCTGAAGATTCAATGAGGCGAACCCTTCCTTTCAACGAAATTCCTTCGTCCTTTAACATTTCGGCAAACACGGAACCGGCGAAGAGCGACGGATTATGAATGTTGAACGTAATGCCTAAGCCGGGATTATGCCGCGCAATTTTCCCCCGGATAATGACTTGATTATTTTCCCGGTTGCGGGAAAAACTTAACGTGGTGATCGAGTTGGTGGTCACCGCATCATTTGTGATCTTCATGACATGATTGGGGGGATTGAAGGTGACTTGCGGGGTGGCTCCGATAAAATTTCCCGGAGTCACGATCACCCGGACTTGATTTTTATTGACAGACAGAGCGCCGATTTCGGTGGCATAATCTTCCCATTGATAGCGGCTTTTCCATCCTTTGCCCACAAATTCGCGGCTAAAAATCGAGTCGTCAATGACTAAATCTCCCTCGATAATTTTCAAGCCTTGCTCTTTAAGTTTCTGCGCTAAAATGGTTAAAGGAGTCGTCGCCCTCGGATAAAAATCGGAACTCCAGGTGGGATCGCCGTTTCCTCGCAAGACCAAATTGCCGCTCATAACGCCAGCCTCCATCGGCCCGCCTAAGACGGCGGTGGTGAAACGATAATCCCGGCCGAGAGAAACAAGGCTACACCCGGATGAGAGAATTTTTAAATTCGAGGCGGGAATGAGTGGAATTTCCGAGTGAAAGGAAAAAAGTTCTTTGCGCGAGCCGAGGACTTGAACATCGATTCCAATTCGGGTGCCGCGCAACGAAGGATTATCGACAATGTTTAAAATTTTGTTTTTATAACTGCAGAAACCGGAGATGGGCGCCAAGACGGCAAGACAAAGAACTCCGGCGAAGAACCCCTTAACGTTAGACATCCCTAATCATAAAGATTCTAAAAACGGAAAAAAGACTCCTGGTTCATCGGATCCGAGAAGGTACAGTACTCTTCGTGAACTAGGGTATGGCCATGACGATAGAGCCAATTCCGTGTAATAATTAAAAAATTATCCTCAGAGATGCGAAATAAGTCTTGAACACTTTTTCCGGCAACCCAGAATTGAAATTGATTCTCATCCCAGGGATCTTGCTGAAACCCATCTCTAATTAACAAGATCGGATTGTGAATTCGACGATCGTAAGGGCCGCGAATTGGACGAGTGACTCCCTGAAGTTTTGCATATTCCTGGAATTGCTTGCTTACGCCAGAAACCCTCATGACCTGAAAATTCTTACTTTGAAATCACATCCCTCATCGGCGCGCCGCCTTCGGCTTGCGCGCCTCGTCGTAAGACTCCGTCCGTTCGGTCATACGATACTCTCGCGTCAAAAGGGCGAACGAGTGAAAACGCGAATGATTGCTTGTGAATTCCACCTTATTTTTAAAACAAATGGAACTTGGCCCCATGGCCAATTTTGTTTATCTGATTGGCGATATGGAAACGAAAGAGTGTGCGGTCGTTGATCCCGGGTGGGATGTCCCGGCTATTTTGAAAGCCGCTGAGGGGATGAATCTCGATAAGATTTTTATTACTCATGGCCATCCGGATCATACCAATGGCGTAATTGAGCTTGTTGAGAAGAAAAATTGCAAAATTTACATTCAAAAAAGTGAAATCGAATTTTGGAAATTTCAATGGCCCAGTGTGGTGATGTTGAATGACGGGGATATTATCTCCGTGGGAAAAAGAACGGTTCGTGCTATCCATACGCCGGGCCACACACCCGGCTCGCAGTGCTTGGAGGTCGACGGTCACTTGCTGACAGGGGATACTTTGTTTGTTAATAACTGCGGTCGAGTCGACCTTCCGGGAAGTAATCCCGCACAAATGTATGAAAGTCTTGCAAAATTAAGAAAATTAGATGAAAAGACCATTTTGCTTCCGGGTCACAACTATGCCAGCGAACCGACCTCGACCATCGGACAAGAAAAAAAATCGAATCCATTTCTCCGGTTCCAAAGTTCTCAAGAATTTCTAAGTTTCATGCGGTGAAGCGCTTCATAAATTAACATCTTGGCAACATAAAATTCTTCTTTTTTGACTTTTTTTTGACAAGCGGTTTGCTATACTCTTTTCACAAGGCAAAAAACAAATTATGCCGAAGAAAGGAGAAACGCATGAGTCGACTTCAAAGCAAAGCCCGGAAGGAAGAATCCCATGTTTTAGTTCGATGGTTCAATCGAATGGATAGCATGGACGGTGATGTCGCGAATCTCCGGCTGGATGTCAGAGAACTGAAATCTGGATTTTTCGATTTTAGACGAGACTTTAACGAGCACAAGAACGACACAGTCACCCAACTCGACCGCCTCACTGGAACGACCGAACATCTTGATAAGCAGTGGGTGATTATCGCCGGCTCCATTCAGCGTATCGAAACCGACATGGGTGGAGTCAAGCAAGATGTGAGTGTCCTGAAAGACGACATGGGTGGAGTCAAGCAAGACGTGAATGTTCTGAAGGACGACATGAGTGGGGTTAAACAAGACGTGAGTGTTCTGAAGGACGACATGAGCGGGGTTAAGCAAGATGTGAGCGTTCTGAAAGACGACCTGAGTGGAGTCAAGCAAGACGTGAGTGTTCTGAAAGACGACATGAGTGGAGTCAAGCAAGACGTGAGTGTTCTAAAAGACGACATGGGTGGGGTTAAGCAAGATGTGAGTGCTTTAAGGCAAGATGTCAACGGTTTAAAGCAGAGGGTTAATAGTTTAGAGCAGAAGGTTGAACGTTTAATTCAAGATGTTACCGTTTTAAAGCAAGACGTCGCTATCCTTAAAAATGATGTGGCGTTCCTTAAAGAGGGAATGGTAAAAGTATTGGCCCTGCTGATGAAACAGGGAAATTAGGAGGGAGAAACAATGGCAAACGCGGCACAAGAAAAACAAAAAACTTTAGAAATTGCGATTCATCAAATCGAAAAACAATTCGGAAAGGGCGCAATCATGCGTCTGGGAGAAAACGCTTCAAAAATGCAAGTGGACGTCATCCCTTCCGGATGCGTCGGACTTGATATGGCGCTGGGAGTGGGCGGAATTCCCCGCGGTCGCGTGATTGAAATCTACGGTCCGGAGTCTGGTGGAAAGACATCGCTTTCATTGCAAATTTCAGCCGAGGCGCAAAAAAAGGGCGGCACGGTTGCTTTCATTGACGCAGAGCATGCGCTGGATCCGGCTTGGGCGAAGACACTGGGCGTCGACATCGACAACTTGCTTATCAGTCAGCCTGACACGGGTGAGCAGGCTCTTGAAATTGCAGAATCGCTGATACGATCGAACGCGGTTGACGTTATCGTGATTGACTCCGTGGCTGCATTGGTTCCGCGGGCTGAAATCGAAGGAGAAATGGGCGATTCGTTTATGGGATTGCAAGCCCGGTTGATGAGCCAAGCCTTAAGAAAATTAACGGGCGTGATCAGCAAGTCGCATTCTATCGCCATTTTTATCAATCAAATTCGTGAAAAAATCGGAGTTATGTTCGGCAATCCGGAAACAACGCCGGGAGGGCGAGCGCTCAAGTTTTACGCGAGCGTTCGGTTAGAAGTCAGGCGTGTTGAATCAATAAAACAAGGCAACGACATCGTCGGGAATCGCGTCAAAGTCAAAGTGGTAAAAAACAAGCTGGCGCCTCCGTTTAAGCAGGTTGAATTTGACCTGCTTTTCGGCAAAGGCATTTCCAAAACCGGAAGCATTCTTGATGTTGGCTCGGAATTGGGCGTCATCGGCAAAAGCGGCACATGGTTTACGTACGGCAACACGAAACTTGGCCAAGGTCGGGACAATGCCCGTACTTTTCTTGAGGAAAGTCCGAAGCTGGCCGATGAAATTGAGCAAAAAATTAGACAGGCCAGTGCTGCGGGAAAGGCGGTTGCTGTGGACCCCGCCCTGGTGGAAGCCTGAACGTTTTCCGACTTCAGGAAACCGTTGAGTGCGTTGGGACAGGGCTTCATTCCGGCGCGACAACCAAAGTAACGTTTTCTCCAAGTGAGGCAACGGGGGTCTTCTTTAAAAAAAATTCCACGGTTATTCCTGCTTCTGTTCTATCGGTTTGCGAAACTACCCGGGGTGTTACCTTGGGAAAAGGAAATGAGAAAATTCAGACGGTCGAGCATCTTCTTTCGGCTATTCGATGGCTGGGCATCGCTGACTTAGAGATCACGGTAGACGGAGACGAAATTCCAGTTTTGGATGGAAGCGCCAAAGAGTGGATTGAAAAACTGTCCCCTCATCTTTATAAAACCGATGAAAAATTTCCCGAAGGTAGGCTTAAAAAACCTATCTTTCTTCAAGAAGGAGAAAGCTCCATAAAGGCGCTACCCGGGGATAGCCTTTTCGTCCGGTATACCATCGATTTTCCGGGAACTCCAGTAGGCAAACAAACTTGGGAGGGTGAGATCGATCCGGATATCTATAAAACCGAAATATCTCCCGCCCGCACTTTTGGCTTTCTTCATGAGGTGGAAGCTCTGAGAAAACGGGGATTGGCCCTGGGAGGGAATTTAAATAATGCTGTCGTAATAGGGGACGGGGGTTTTTTAGCGCCATTGCGCTTTCCAGATGAAATAATTAAGCACAAAGTGCTTGATTTACTTGGAGATCTCGCTCTGGTGCCGTGGATACCCCTGGGCAACCTGGAGGTTGTAAAAGGAAGCCACCGCCTTCATACGGCGTTTGCCAGTGCTGTTGAAGGTCAAGCGAAAGAAAGGTGATGATAGCGGAACGTAATGAAGAAAAGGGAATAGACCCCCAAAATTTTATCCCTCAACGGTTTCCTTTCTTGTTGATTGATCGAATTGTTAACACAACGGAAAAAACGTTGACAGGGATAAAAAATGTTTCACATAATGAAGCTTTTTTTGTTGGTCATTTTCCAGAACAACCGGTGATGCCTGGTGTTTTAATTTTAGAAAGCCTCGCCCAAGCCGCCGGAGTTCTCCTAAGTAAGATAACCAAAGACCCGAATAAGGTTTCGGTCATTCAAGGTGCTGAACGGATGCGATTCCGAAGGCCTGTGGTTCCAGGAGACCAGTTGATCCTAGAAGTGGAGCTGGTGGATTGGAATGGAACAGTAGGCAAAGTAAAAGGAACCGCCAAAGTTTCCGACCAAGTGGCCGCAAGCGGCGATCTTACGATAGCCCTGGAAAATGCCTGAGGTTTTTAACGAGGAGTTGGGGACAGATTTCTTTTGAATCTGCCCCAACAATTTGAGAAAGGAGGCAGTACACTTGGCCGCCAGACTTCGAGTAGCCGTCGTCGGTGTTGGTCACATGGGACGCCACCATGCGCGGATTTATTCCGAGATGGAAGATGTGCAGCTTGTCGCCATTGTCGATACCAATGAGCTTGTTGCCAGAGAGCTCTCCAAAAAGTTTAATACCCAATATTTTCTCGACTACCGTGATCTGATCGGTAAGGTGGATGCGGTGAACATTGCCACACCCACGTCCCTTCATTATCCGATGGCCAAAGCGCTTCTTTCCGAAGGCATTCATATTTTGGTTGAAAAACCAGTGACCGCCACCTTGAAAGAAGCAGAAAATTTGATTAAGCTTGCCCGAATGAACGGCTGTGTTTTTCAAGTCGGTCATACGGAGCGCTTTAATCCAGCTGTTCGCGAACTTACCGGATTGGTTAAAAAGCCGATTTACATTGAAGCCCACCGCATGGGGCCTCCCACCCAACGCAACTTGGATGTGGGCGTCATCTTTGAATTGATGATCCATGATATTGATATTGTTTTGAATTTAGTTAAAGCGCCGATTCTTAAGGTTCAAGGTCTTGGTTTACGGATTTATTCAGATTACGAAGATATTGCGCAAGCCCAAATTCTTTTTGAAAACGGCTGTTTGGCCAGTATATCGGCCAGCCGGGTCAGTTCTGAAAAAGTGAGAAATCTTGAAATCACTCAAGAAGACGGTTATCTTAACCTGGATTATATCGAGCAAAATATTACGTTAAGAAAGCAAGTCTCAAGCCGTTACATTTTCGATCAACCCAAAGCAATGTACCGCCGTGAGTTTCTCGTCGATCAGCCCATGATCAGTAAGGATGAGCCCTTGAGGCTTGAAATTCAGCACTTCATGGAATGTTTGCGAGAAAATAAAGCCCCACTAGTCTCGGGTGAAGACGGCAAGCAAGCCTTAGAAGTTGCCAATAAAATCACGCAAAATATGGTCATTGTGGACGCACGTGAAAATGAACTGGCCAAAGAGCTTCTCGTTATTAACCGATGACGCGAGACCATCGTAGGGGCGAGCGAGCAGAGGATTATAAGCCGAAGGCGTTAATCCGATGACGATCCACCCTACGGCGATTGTCCATCCGACGGCTGAAATCGCTTCCGGGGTAACGATTGGCGCCTATTCGGTTATCGGCGAAAAAGTAAAAATAGGTCCTCACACCATCATTCACCCGCATGTTGTCTTAGAAAATAATACGGTCCTCGGAAAGGAAAATCAAATTTTTTCCGGCGCGGTCCTTGGCGGGGTTCCTCAAGATTTACGGTGGAAAGGTGAGTTTTCCCAGCTTATCATTGGCGATCGAAACATTATTCGGGAATATGTCACGCTTCATCGCGGCTCCGAAGGCGGTACGACGGTCGTGGGAAATGACAATTATTTGATGGCCTACATGCACGCCGGTCATAATGTCAAGATTGGCAACGGCTGTGTTGTCACCAATTGCGTACAATTGGCCGGCTATGTGGAATTGGAAGATAAAGTGGTGATTGGAGGACTAGCCGGCATCCATCAATTTGTTCGAATTGGGACGATGGCGATGATAGGAGGCTTTTCAAAAAGCCCGAAAGACGTCCCTCCTTACGTGAAAGTTTCCGGAATGCCTTCCCGTGTTTACGGGCTGAACGTTGTGGGGTTAAAGCGAAATGGAATTCCGCCGGACCGACGCGAACGGCTGAAGCAGGCTTATAATCTGGTCTACCGTTCGAGCTTGAATTTAAGCCAAGCGCTGGCTGAAATCGAGAAGACATTAGAGCCCTCCCCTGAGATTACTCATTTTATCAACTTCATGCGAAACGCTTCCCGTCAGGGCGTCCTGAGCCGCGAAGACTCAAAAGTCGCTGTCGGTAGCTTCGAGTAACTACGAAATTGGGACACGTACAATTAAGCAAAATTGTACGTGTCCCAATTTCTATTCTGATTAGCACCGGGGATTTGTCGGGAGATTTTATCGGATCTCTTTTGGTGAAAGAGCTGAAAAGGCTTGCTCCTGAGACGACGTTCTACGCCGTTGGCGGGGAGCACTTAAAGAACGCCGGGGCTAAGTTGCTTGAGGACAGCTCAAAATGGAGTGCTATCGGGATTTTTGACGCCTTATCCAAAGTCCCGTCGGTCTATTCCGCCTATCGCCGTTTGAAGAAATCAATTCCCGCCATGAATTTGAGCGGGGTGGTTTATCTGGATTGCCCCGCATTTAATTTGTTGTTATCAAAGTCGATATTTTCCCTAAAAATTCCGTCTGTCTATTTCTTTCCTCCTTCGTCTTGGCGCAATGATCCCGCCCGTGCGGCACGAGTGGGAAAACGCGTCAATCGGGTGATTGCTCCGTTTAAGCAAACCGAATCTCTATACAAAAAAGCGGGAGTTCCAACATTCTTTTCAGGACATCCCTTGCTCGATAGGATTCCATCCACGGGGAACAAAGAGAATGCCGCACGGGAATTACGGCTCGACCCAAAACGTCCCATTGTGGGTCTTTTCCCAGGAAGCCGCACTCAGGAAATCAAATATCTTCTCCCGATTTTGCTGAAAGCGGCGAATGATCTTTACTTGGAAGATCCGTCGGTGCAGTTTGCGCTTGCGATAGCGCACCCCTCCCTTGAAGAAGAAATCACACGGAAAGTAAAATCGGCCAATGCACCGGTGGTGATGCGGCATCAATCGAATTACACCATTATGCAAGCCTCGGACGTTTTACTGATAGCGTCGGGGACCGCCACCTTGGAAGCCGCCTTGCACGAAAAGCCGATGGTTATCGTTTATAAAGTGTCGGAATGGTCCTGGCGGCTTGAAGCTCCGTTTTTAAAGGGTATTGCATTCGCAGGGCTTCCCAATCTTCTCGCCGGAAAAGAGATCGCTCCCGAATTTCTGCAAGAGAAGGCCACGGCAAAGAACGTTGGCGACAAAATGCGTGAGTTGCTCGATTCTCCCGCCTTAAGAGAATCGATGATCCGGGAATTAAAATGTATCCGTCCGTCCTTGGGAGAACCAGGGGCAATTCCTCGCGCGGCGAAAGCCATCCTGGAGACATTTCATGGGTGACTGGGTTTTTCGATATCGCGGCTTTCTCATGGCCCCTTTTGGCCTTTTAATTCTGCTTTTCGGAAAACCAACGTTCCTTTCGTTCACCGCAGGCGCCCTGATCGCTTTACTGGGAGAGGTCCTTCGATTTTGGGCGGTGGGTCATGCCGGTCAGACCACTCGAAAATCGACGCTGGATGCGCCACGTTTGGTTCGCGAAGGACCGTATGGATACGTCCGGCATCCACTCTATTTGGGAAATTCCCTAATGGGCGCCGGAGGGCTCATCATTGCACTCGGCCGCCTTTCTCCCATTGAATCGCTCCTGTTGTTCTTCGCCTTCGTTTTCTTTTACGGTACGGTCTATGGCATTTTGATGCCGGTGGAAGAAGAATTTTTGGTGGCGCAATTTGGTGAAACCTATCACGATTACCGTAAGCAAGTTCCGCGTTTCTTTCCCACCAGGAAAAAATTTGCCTCGGAAGGTGAACGTTTCAATTTCAGTATTGCGTGGAAATCCGAAATTCATACGTTTGTTCCATTTCTAATTGTTGTCGCAATCTTGGCGTTTAAAATTCGATGACGCGAGAGTATCGTACGACCGAGCGAACAGAGGTTTGTATAGCACCTTCGGTGCTATCTGCTCACTTCGTTCGCAGTAAGCCGAAGGCGTCAAACCGATGACGTTGGATCTTATTCATACCAACGATCTCCACGATAACTTCCCACAAAAAACGCTCGATGCTCTTTTAACCCCAGAGTGTATTTTATTTGATTCCGGAGACGCCATCGGGGGAAGCAACACCGTTTATCGCGCTAAAGAGCCGATTTTAAATAAGATGAATTCCGTAGGTTACCGCGCTATGGCGATGGGAAACCGTGAATTTCATTATTTGAGACGCGTGCTGCGGCAGCGGCAAAAAACGGCGCAATTTCCAATGATGGCCGCCAATGTGGTCGATTTGAAGAACGAAGTGAACATCGAATCCGTGCTTTATTTCACCGCCAATCGGTTAAAAATAGGCGTTTTTGGCTTGACTGTTCCACAATTTCCGGCCTATTCCAGTTGGGAGCGTTTCACGGGATGGCGTTTTTTAGAACCGTTTGACATTGCTCGCAACCTTGCCTCCGAACTTCGTGAAAAAGGGGCCGACTTCGTCATTTGTCTATCTCATCTTGGATTTAACCGGGATCGAAAAATGGCGCTTGATTGCCCGGGAATTGATTTGATTTTAGGCGGCCACAGCCATACCATTTTGACGAAACCGTACAAAGAGAACAGCACGGTCATTTTGCAAAGCGGTGCTTACGGGCGCTTTGTCGGCCGCTGGAAACTCGATGTCGAGCTGGAGAACGATCGTTTGAAATCATGGTCGATCGATGGAGATTTAATCGAACATAATGATTGATTTTCTCTTTGTCAGCAACGGTTACGGCGAGGATGCAATTGCGGCGTCGATTGCCTCCAGGCTTTCTAAAGATTGCAAGGTCGCCGCTTTCCCCCTCGTGGGCGAAGGCTCATCCTACGCACGGCATGGCATTCCAATCCTTCGTTCCTTCGCGCCTCTTCCGAGCGCAGGTGTTTCGATTTCCGAAGATGCTCAGAACGGGTTATTTCCGTTGTTGATCAAGCAGTGGAAAGCCCTTAAATCGGTGAGAAACGAAGTGACCGCCGCGGTGGCCGTGGGCGATATCGTCCCCTGCTTTTTATCCCGGTACGCGTTAAAAAGGCCTTTTCATTTTGTAGGGACCGCGAAATCAGTCATGATTCAAGCCTACAATGTTTTGGAACAAATGCTTATTCGAAAGGCCGAAACAAGTTTCGTCCGCGATCAAGAGACCGCACAGTTTCTCAATCGCCGTAAAGTCCCGTCGTTGTGGGTTGGAAACCCGATGATGGATGAAGTGGAAGAAGTTTTTATTCACTTCCCCGATTCTCCCGGCCGAACCATTGCGGTGCTTCCCGGCTCGCGCGCCGATGCGCCGGAGAATTTTTTACTTCAAGTGGAAGCCTTGACCGCAATAGCTCAATCTCAAGCGGTTCCTTTGCGCGCGTTTGTAGGTCTTCCAACCACCCTTTCGCCGAACGATTTTTTTAATAAATTAAAAAATTGGGATGGCGCCATTTCGGAGAAACCCCAAAAAGGGCTTATTGGACAAGCCGTTCAAGGAAACTTGCTGCTCCTCTTCACGCAAGACTGTCTTGGCGATATTCTTCGCGCTTCAAGTATTGTGTTGGGCCAAGCGGGAACAGCAAACGAGCAAGCGGCAGGGATGGGAAAACCGATCGTCGCCTTCGATTTCGATGGATATCGCGACGGAAATCTCTCCTGGTATCGATGGCGACAAAAGAAATTACTGGAAGAGGCGCTCCTCGTGACCATTCCCAGGCCGGACTTTTTAGCACAGATGGTTATTGAAATTTTGAACAACCGAAAACTGTATGACGCCATGTCAGACGAAGGGAAAAAACGGATGGGTTCGTCCGGCGCTTGTCAAAAAATCGCGGATACATTAAGAGAATGGAAACCTAGAATATGAAATGGCTCTTCAAATCGGAGCCGGAAACATTTTCAATTTTCGATTTGAAAAAATCTCCGGGTGGAAAAAATTATTGGGATGGTGTTCGCAATTATCAAGCGCGCAATTTCTTGCGCGATTCGGTGAAGGTAGGCGACGGCGTCTTATTTTATCATAGCAACACCGAGCCAATAGGAATCGCCGGTGAAGCGCTCGTCGTCAAGTCCGGATATCCTGATCCAACGCAATTTGACCGCAAGTCACAGTACTACGACGAAAAGGCTACACCTCAAAAGCCGATTTGGTATGTTGTCGACGTCAAGTTCATTCGCGCCTGTCATGAAGTCATCTCTTTGCGAAAATTGGAAAAAATATCTGCATTGAAAAACATGGTTGTTTTAAAACGCGGTGTGCGCCTCTCGATTCAGCCGGTCACAGAATCCGAGTGGACCGCCATTACGAAACTTCCCGAATGGCGGTAACATGCGCGGGATTTCCTTAGTTCTTCCCTGTTTAAATGAGGCAAAAACGTTACCGAAGGTGCTTAAGGACGCGACCGACGCGCTTCTGCGCTGCAGTATGCCAAGCGAGATCATTGTAGCGGACAACGGAAGTGACGATGGAAGCCCTGAAATTGCAGCCCAAGGGGGCGCCAAGGTAGTGAATGTCTCCGTGAAAGGCTACGGCGTTACTCTGAATGCCGGAATTTTGGAGGCTAGGTTTGATTTCATTGTATTTGCTGACGCTGACGGCACGTACCCCATGGAAAGCATTCCGGAAATGGTTGAGCTCTTGAGTCAAGTCAAAGGCAGGTTGGTTTTGGGCAGCAGATTTAAAGGGGAAATTGAGCCTCACGCGATGCCCTTTCTCAACCGTTATCTGGGAACGCCGGTCCTAACCTGGATATTGCGCCGCCTTTATCATCTTCCTGCCTCCGACTGCAACAGCGGGATGCGAGCCATCACGGCAGAAACTTATTCTCTGTTGGACATGCGGTGCAGCGGTATGGAATATTCATCGGAGATGCTAGTCAAGGCGGCCCTTCATCGGCTTGACTACGCGGAAATTCCGATTTCTTATCGACCAGGCTCTCGGCCATCCCACATGAAGCGTTGGCGGGACGGCTGCCGGCACTTATATTTTCTTTTATTCCGGCGCACTCTCTCATGACATTCGCCCGAAATTCCTTGTTTTTTTTATTGATTTCTGTCTTCATCATTCAAATGATTACAATGCCGACGGAGCTGTATGGCGTCGATGCTCCCGCGGTACGCGCTGAAGCCCAAAGCCTTGTTTCTTATGGCCATCTGTGGATCCCGGATAACCTCGTCCGTCGCATGCATAAAGCTCCTCCGGGACAACTCGTGATTCGCAATCTCCGGACGGATCATTGGTATAGCAAGTATGGCATTATGAATACCTTTGCCAGCGCATTGCCTTATCTGGCGGAACGATCAGAAACAGCCTCGCTCCTTTTTTGGTTCAATCTCCTTTGGGCATTAGGGTCGGTCGTTATCGCCGGGCTTCTTTATCAGATTGCCGCCGAGTACACCGTTTCTTGCTCAACTCGCATCGCCTATGTTTTTCTTGTTTTTTATTCCACGTTTCTTTGGAATTATTTACGCGCACAAACATCGGAAGCGCTCCAGATTCTGTTCTTTTCCGGTTTTTTTCTGTTTGCAACTCGATTTCTTCGTGAATCCCGTTCTCCAAAAAACGCAGTCATTGCTTGGTTTTGGCTTACGGCCCTTGTTTTCACGAAGACTTTCTATCTTTTCATTGTTCCGATCTGGGCGGTTTTTCTTTATTGGAAATTGAGACAAGCACGAAGATTTCTGGAGATTCCGCAACTCATTGTCGCACCGGCAATCTTGATTTGCGCAGGTTTAGGGGTGCTACAATGGCTGAAGTTTGGATCGCCATTTTTATCGGGATATCATGAATCCGATCGCGGTTATTATCAGGTGCCTTGGAACTTGCTGGTGGCGGCTCGCGGTTATCTTTTCGACTGGAAAAGAAGTTTGTTCGTTCATTTTCCACTTTTATTTTTTTCGATTTTTTACGGGCTGCGATTTTTCCGGAAATTTCCAGTTGATGTATATTTTCTAGGCGCCATTTTTTTATCCAGCGCTTTAATCATCGGCAATTTGGCTCGTTGGGATGGTGAATGGTGCTACGGTCCTCGATATTTTGCGTTTATTCTTCCCGTGATGGGATTTCCGTTTCTCTTTTGGTTGGAAGATTTGAAGCGCGACATTGTTAAGAAGAGAAAAGGTTCCCTCGTAGGGGCCGGTCGCTTTCTAGTGATTCTCTGTTTGTTTGTTTCGGTCTTAATGCAATGGACCGTGAACTTGCTTCCCTTTTCCGCGTATCACTTTATCAATCCCTCAATCTATTACGAGGTTCAGGGTTTTAATGCTCCTATTTTCGAAGGTCCACTCGGTTATGTTGACTCTAAACTTTTGCGGTATCAAGGCCAGGAAGAAACACTTCCGTATTTGTCCGATCTCCGCTCCCGGCTTAGTCCGCAACGGTATCGTCGCTATCTTGAAATCGTGAAACTGGTGCTTCATCAAAGAAATAATTTGATGGCCTCGGGATGGAAACTCCCAAGAAGTGAGGTTGATGGACTCTAGCGGAAAATGTTTTTCATAGCTTTCTTCGATCATGTCCATCTGCATCATACGCTCGACATGACTCAACGTATAAAACATCTCGTCATTGGAATTGCCATCATAAAATTCCACGAATGGCATTAAGCCATTTTGAAAACAGGTTCAAGACGGGGATGAATCGCCTTCATCAAATGATTCAATTTGTCAAGGGTTGGAACGCTTTTCCCTTGTTCATAGCGCGCATAGGCATTCGGCGATTTTGAATGAAGCCGATGCGCGATTTCCATTAAAGTAAGGTGGTGTGCTTCCCGCTGGCGTTTCAGCATCAGCGCGAGTAGCGTTTTTTCTTGATTGGCTCCCACCGTGAACTCCGATCCGTCAGAAGCACGTACGTTAACTTTGAATCCTTTTTGATCGATTAAGACTTCAATGGCATCGGCAATCATCCGATAAGCGTCTTTTTTTGAAACACCTTGTGTCATAATGTCTAGCATGGGAACTTCAATCAGCCAATACTTGCTCTTTTTATCTTTCCAAACTCGTCCTTCAAATCTCATTGTTTTCCACCCTTCATTCCCGGATAAGCTTGCGCTTTTCGGATAATTTTACGGGCCAGAGGCTCGGGAATTTCCCGATGCCGAGGAACCGCGCTTCTTCACTATTGCATTTTACACATAAACGTGTAAAATGTCAAGAGAGGCTCTTAAGGACATTACGGCGGACATTTTAATAATTGGAGGAAGCGTAGCGTAGTTACAACTTAATAGGCTTGCGATCAAAACGATGGAGGCGAGTATGAGAAAAAAATTGATTTTGAAAGTTTTAGTGCTGGCGGTTTTACTGCCGGCACTTTTTATTTCGTGCACGAAAAGCGCTTCGCTGACAGGCAGTGGCAGCACAAGCGGCGGATCTTTCAGCGGTAGCCTGAATGGTTCTGTCAACGGCGGACTTTCCCCTATCGTCGGCGCTCTCGTTAGCCTGCTCGTTGCGGGCAATACAACTCCCTTGGCGACGGCCACGACAAACTCGACTGGCGCTTTCACCCTGAGTTTCACGAACCCTGGCGGCTCAAGCTTGCTTTATGTTACGGTCGCCGGCGGAAACGCCGGTAGCAGAACGAACTCGAACATTCAACTGGGCGCTATGTTGGGCGTGACTTCGAACACGCCATCTTCGATAGCCGTGAACGAAGCGACGACAGCGGCATTTTTCAATGTGGCGTACAATTACGGCGGATTGCAGGATGCAAACGGTACGGTGACTTTTCCGGCCGTCAACAGCTCAGGCAACACCAACATGACGGCGCAGTATAACAATCTTATCACTAACGGCAGCCTGAACGGATCGTTAAGCACCACCAATCAAAATATCTTGGCAACGATGGGAAACTCCATTGCCGCTTGCGTGGAAAATTCATCGAATTGTAGCACACTTTTCAATAACTCGCTGAACACCAATCAATCGGCGGCCGTTAGCATTCAAGACGCGTTGTACAATATGGTCAATGCTACGGCGAATGTGACGAATCTCTATCCGCTTGCAGCTTCCGTAGCTGCAAACACCGGATTTACTATGTCCGGCGCAAATCAAACTCTTCTGAATATTCTGCCGATTGTCACGAATCAAACGTTTACCGCTGGAGGAAGTCCTCAAGGTATTGCCATTGATAGCTCGGGAAATTTTTGGACCACTAACTTTACAAGTGGAAACTCGGTGACAAAATTTAGTCCAACGGGAGCCATTTTGGGAACTTTTTCCGGCCTCCATCAGCCTGAAGGGATAGCCATTGACGCGAATGGGAATGTCTGGGTAGCAAACAGCCAAACCAATCAAAGTTCTGTCAGCGAATTTAATTCTTCCGGGACGCTTTTGGGAACGTTTAGTGTTGGACAGGCGAACGTAGCGTCTCGAGTTGTAGCCATTGACCCCAATGGCAATATTTGGGTTACGGCTGAGCTTATTGGCGTGATAGAGTTCAATCCCTCTGGAACAATTTTGGGAACCTTTTCTCTCCCCGCTGGAGCCGGAAAACCCAGAGCGATCGCCATTGATGCTTCTGCCAATGTTTGGGTGAATACGTTTGACAGTGGCAATACGATTAAGTTTAGTTCTTCGGGAGTACCTTTGCTGACCGTTAACACTGGCGGAGGTATGGGGGAGGCCATTGATGCTTCTGGAAACGCTTGGGTCCTTACGAGCGGATCGGTGGCGAAAGCGAATCCTTCCGGAACCGTTTTGGGGACGTTTACCGTTAAAAGCTCAGCACTGAGCGGTATTGCCATGGATGCCAATGGGAATATTTGGGCGGCTTGCACAAGTGCCAACACCGTGTCGAAACTGAATTCTTCGGGGGCGGTTTTGGGATCGTTTTCCGCAGGGAGCGCTCCGATAGACTTGGCGATTGACAGTTCCGGGAATCTTTGGGTAACCAATCGAACTTCAAATGCTTTGACGGAAATTCCAGGAGCTACTCTGGGTCCACAATTTTTTCCTTACACCAGCCAGCAATTCCCCGTCGGAGGATTTTGAACGGTTAGCTTTCTCCGGGTTCGCCTTCGCCGCCCTCTTCTTCGAAACTGATAAGCCCGTAATCTTCCAGCATTTCTTCGATCATGTCCATCTGCATCATACGCTCGACATAACTCAACGTATAAAACATCTCGTCATAAGTTAATTTGTATTTTCCTAAGAGATCCAACACTTCTTGTGCAATTTCTTCTAATCGTTCCAGGGCCAAAAGCCACCTCCACGTGTAATTGGGGACAGTCCCAAAAGTCGGGACAGTCCCCAATTACGTGACCGCTTCCGAAATCCTTCCGGGTTCTGTCTTAGATTCTTCCCGGATTTTAGAGCCTTCCGGGAGTTTTTCGATGCGAATTTGGTGCGGGAAATAGTCTGCGAGTTCTTCAATGTGAGTAATAATGCCGATAAGTTTGTTTTCCCGCCGGAGTAATGCGAGAACTTCCGCTACTTTGTTTCGCGTCTCCAAATCCAAATTGCCGAAGCCTTCATCAATAAACAAGCATTCCACTTGCTGGCGCCCTTGCAAGTAGTCACTGAGAGCCAAGGCGAACGCCAGAGAGGCCGAGAACGTCTCGCCGCCGCTTAGGCTTTCGATAGGACGCGGTTCGTTGGCATTCCAGCCATCCAGCACTTGAATATCGCCGGTTCCCTGCAGCGCGAGTCGATAGCGTCCCTGCGAGAAGTCGAGAAAGCGTTCCCCCGCCAGGTTGAGAAGCGTTTCAAGAACACTGCCGTACAAAAAATCAGGCAGACGGTTTTTTTGTAAATCCTGATGGATGGTTCCGTATAAGATTTCCTTTTGCCGGTATTCTTCTTGGCGCTCCAAAATGATTTTTAATTTTTCTTCCGCCTCTTCGGCCTCTTTAAGCTGTTGTTTGATTTTTCCGGACTCAATCGAGTGAAAGGTGATTGATTGCTCGAGTTCACCGAGATTTTGTTTTGCCCTCGACAGTTTTTTCTCGTCAAAGATTGGGTCGCCCGGGAGATTCGAAGACTCTGCTTGAAGAATTTCGGAAATTTTATCGTATTGTAGTGAAAGCTGCCGTGCGCGTTCTTCCGTTTGATGAAACTGCTGCAGCATCTTTTCGCGGGTGACGCGAATGTCATTGATTTTCTTCCGGAGGTTATTCAGGGTTTCTTTCGCGTTGTCTTGGAGTCCAGATTGTAGAAGCAATGTTTTCTCTTTTTGGAGCCGCTCCAAAAGCGCTTTCAAGCCTTCACGTTCACGATCTAACTGATGATAGGCTTCCTCATCCTTGCGAATTTGCGCTTCGAATTGGGAAAGCAATTTAACAAATTCATCTTCACGGCGGCGACAATCTTTTAATTCCTCATTTTTCTTTTTTAATTTTGAAAATTCGTCGCGCGCGCGAATCAATAGATCGCCGTCCGGATAGTTAAGCCGTTCCCGAAGTTCGTTTTCCAGAGCGGCGATTTCCGCTTCAGCGGCGGCGACGATCGTTGCAAGTTCGGCGGGAATCACCGATTGGACTGTTTGAGCGCAGACCGGACAAACGTCTCCGGGAGAAAGACCGGCCCGAAGTTCCTGGATGAGGTGCCGATCCGCTTCGGGGGTTTGAAGTTTTTCAAGTTGCGCTTTGGAGGCCGCGTACGCTTCACGTTTTCGGCTGAAGGTTGCCAGATTTTCTCGCTCCACCAGCAGCCGTTCAAACCGGTCGTTTTCTTTTTCCAGCGCGATTCGCGAGAGGCGGACCGATTCCAGCGATTTTGTCATTTCTTCACGTTTTCGACGGAGAAGGATTAAGGTTTTTTCAGCTTCAACTCGAATTTTATCGCGCTCCGAGAGTTTTCCGCCAACCGATTTTTCTTCGCTCGCGACGCGGTCGTAATCGGCCGCGATTTTGGAAAGTTCGATCAATCGATGTTCTTCTTTTTCGAGTCCGGGCAATTCTTGCTCGTAGGTTTTATTAATTTTTTCCGTTGATATCTTTAACGTCAAAAATTCTTTTTCTGTTTTCTCAAGTGTTTTTTTAATCGTGTCGCGATCACTTCGAAGTGTCGCGATTCGTTTCAAAATAAGCTGTGTTTTCTCAAGCCGGCTTACGTCTTCTGAAAGCGATTTTCGTTCTTCCGTTAAGCGGGTAAGTTCCTCACTGTGCTTTTTAAGCGTGACTTCGAGTGTTTGCGTGGAAGTTCTGGAACGAAGTTCGGCCAGCAAGCGCTCATCCTGACCCAAAATCTCCTGAAATCCGCGCCGTTTTTCTCCCGCCAAAAAGCCGATTCGTTCAAAAAGCTTAAGATTAAGAAGCTCTTCAAGCACCTCGCGCCGTTTTTCTTTATCCCCTTTTAAAAATTGGTCAAATAAATTTTGCGGTAATAGAACGGCTTTCGTAAATGTGTCGTATCCCATGCGCAAAAGCGATTCAATTTTGCGATTAGTCTCTTCCACTTTGTCGGTGAGGGTGAGCCACTCCGATCCCTGCATCACCTCTAGACGAACTTGCGGCAACCCTTTTCGAGGATACCGCCGCTGCACGCGATAGGTAAAATTCTCAAGTCTAAATTCGAACTCGATCCGAAATTGCGGACGTCCATGCGAGATGTAGTCACGGATTTGACGCGACCGCATTCGAGGCGCCATTCCATAGAGCGCGATAAGAATGGCTTCCAACAATGATGATTTTCCAGCACCGTTAGATCCGAGGAAAACCGCCAACTGCAAGCCTTCAAAGTTAATCCGGCTTTCATCCTTAAAGGCTGTAAAGCCTTCAACCGTGAGGCTAAGGGGACGCATGAAGCGCCTCGTTCGCCAGTTCCTGAAAGGCGTTCACGAGATCAGGCGTGGCTTGCCGGCTTTGGCTTTCAAGATAAAGGGTATAAGCTTCCAGGGGCTTTTGTCCCGCATCGGTGAGTTGCACCACCGATTTCGGCTCCGGCGTTGGCGCATCGACTTGAACCATCAAGGTTTGCGGAAGCGTTCGCCGGATTTCCTCGGCCACCCCGACTTTTTTGTCTTCTTCGTTGAGTTTGATTGCAACTTTGATGTGTCCGGTAAAGTCATGCAATTCTTTTGAAAGGGAGGGGAGATCTTTCATGGTAGTCCGAATCGTTCGCACCGGCAGCACATTTTTCAAAGGTCTAAAATCCAACTGAATCGGTTTTCCCGCAGCGGCCGTCACCACATAAACACCTTTGAAATCTTTTTCTTCTCCAAAGTCGATGTGAAGTGGAGAGCCGGAATAAGCGCATGGAATTGGCGCATTAGGAACAACTTGAGGTTTATGGATGTGTCCAAGCGCGATGTAATGACCGAGCGCAGGAAGCATTTCCGAAGGGATCGTCCACGTGTCGCTCATGCGCAAATTTCGCTCGGAGCCGGAGAGTGCCGCACCATCGACTGTCAAGTGCGCCATCATCACATTCACAGCATCCGGTTTGAAATGGGTGGAGGCCAAAGCATCCAAAAGGCCTTTCATTCTTTCAGCAAAGGTCTGTTTTTGATCCAGTGAGCTTTGAGCGGCCGCTTCGTCCCAATGAAGAAGACGCGATTCGCCGGCAAACGGAAGCGCGGCCACCACTAGTTTTTCGTTGGTTTTTGTGATGATTTCAATCGCCGCATCGCGTCGCGGTTCGCCGAAGGCATGGATTTCTACCAGCTGAAGCAGCCGCGCTCTTCCTTCAATCCGTGGGCCGCTATCATGGTTTCCGGCAATCAGCACCACGGGAATTTTTCGTTCCGCCATCACTCTAAAAAAATCAAAAACCAATTTCTCCGCACCCGGCGGCGGATTCGATTGATCATAAAGATCACCGGCAATCAACACGGCGTCGATGCTTTCCTCTTGGATAATTGAATTCAATTCTTCAATAAATACCGCGTGTTCGTTGAGGCGATCTTTTCCGCCAAGAGTAACGCCGACATGCCAATCCGAAGTGTGTAAGAGGCGCATAAGGTATGAGTTCGATGGAGTTGCGAGTTATCATCCGTTCACGCGAAAAAACATTGTAGATGTTTTTTCGCGATAGGAAATAGCGGAAATTTTCTTTCGTTTCGGAATCCCCCGGATTCCTCACTTATCCTCCCGTTCGGTCGGCGAAAATTTCCGAGTCTTTTTTTGCGGATTGAAAACAATTTTTCCAATTCCGCAAAAAAAGACTTTACAAGAAGGAATATCTGTTATAAAATAAAAATTAGAAATGTTTGTGTTCTTCATCCGTGGAGGGGAACGTTTCAATCCCCTAGGAAATTTTTGGAGGTGAGATTCTCACCGGGGAAAGGAGAGACATCTGATGAAGGCTTTGGGCCGACACATTATTGCCGAACTTTCACAGTGTAATCCGGACGCATTGAGAAGCTTAACGAAGGTTAAGCGATCGATGGTGGAAGCGGCGAAGCGGGCGAATGCTGAAATTCGCGAGATTAAGTTTCATCGGTTTAGTCCTGAAGGGGTTAGTGGGGTAATCATCATCGCAGAAAGTCATCTGGCGATTCATACGTGGCCTGAAAATGAATACGCCGCCTTCGACATTTATACTTGCGGGGACACCACGAATCCTGAAAAAGCTTATCAATACCTGATTGAAGTCTTCGAAGCCAAAAAAGTTGTTATCACCACCATTGAGCGCGGCATCGAAGCCCCTACAGAAGCTTACGTACATCGTTTTAATCCCACCGAAACAATTGAATCCGCGCCCCTCCCCTCGGCGATGAGTCAAGCCGTCTAAACCGTTGCCCCTCCCCTCCACCACGTTACGGCCTTGGGAAATGGAATTTGACGGAAAACTCAGTTACGTCGAAAAAACAAACCCCAAAGGAATCCACATCCACGCTATCGATGAAAAACTTGCTTCTTTTGATAGTCCTTTTCAGAAAATAGATATTTACCTAACGAAGAGTTTCGGCAAAATGCTGATTTTAGACGGCGATCCGCAGTCAAGCGAATTCGACGAAGATCTTTATCATGAAGCACTTGTTAATCCGGCCCTGTCGGCCCATCCTTCTCCGAAACGCGTGCTGATTTTGGGTGGAGGCGAAGGCGTCACGCTTCGCGACACCTTGCGCAACGGTTCGGTGGAGCAAGCGATCATGGTTGATATCGACGGCGACGTCGTTCGGTTGTGTCAAAAGTTTTTCCCGGAGTATTGGATTCCGGATAACCGCGGTAAAGTTGTGATCGGAGACGCGCTAAAATTTTTGCAAGAAACAAAAGATCGATTTGACGTTATTCTCTCGGATTTAACGGAACTGAACCCTGAAGCGGAAGATGCCGGATTCTTAACACCCGATTTTTTCAAGTTGATAAAATCTAGATTGAAACCGGATGGAGTTTTGGGAATGCAAGCTTCAGATGCCGCGCGCGGAAAAGACAGACTGCATCACAAATACATCGAAACCGCGAAAAGTCTTTGGAAAAATGTCCGCCCCTACCGTGTGTTTATCCCGTGTTTCTACACCGAATGGGGATTCCTAACCGCCGACGATTAGTTAGCGGGAATAAGGGAAAACGGGACCTTTGTCGGCAAAGAATTCCGGGCCGGAGGTTACGCCGGCCACTTGGATTAAATTGTTGCCGTTTAAATTAGCGACCCAGACGTTTCCGTTCAAATCGATGCATAACGCGGTGGCATTGTTGGTGGCTAATGGATAGGTCGCAATGACCATTCCCGCCGCCGGATTAAACTCCGCCAACGCATTGCCGGTCCCCGTAGCAATCCACAGGTTTCCTCCCGCATCAAACGTTTCCCCAACAGGGGAGCCGGTAATGGAATAAGTTGCAATCCGGACTCCCAACGAACTGAACTTCGCAACGGTTCCTCCCGAATTCGTGACGTAGATATTTCCTGATGAATCAATTGCTACTGCTTGAGGAAACGTTCCGCTTGAAAAGGTTCCCAAAACCGTTCCGGCGGAATTCAATTCGATCACGGTATTGCCGTTTAAGCTGGCAATCCAAACATTGCCGGAACCGTCAATGGCAATGCCTTGCGGACTGTTAATCGACGGATAGGTAGCGACTGTTTGACCGGAGCTGTTCAGTTCTGTCACCGAATTGCTCCCGCGATTACCGACCCAGACATTCCCTGACTGATCGACGGCAACTGGAACAGGTGTTGTCCCAACGGTTATCGTTCCAACCAAGGCTCCGGAAGAATTGAGTTCGGTAACCGTACCTGCCCCGGCATTGGCGATCCACACGTTGCCCGAGGCGTCAATGGCCAAACAACAATCCCCGGATCCCGTCGAAAATGTTCCCAGAAGCGCACCCGAAGGGCTTAATTGACTCACATTGTTGCTGCCGCTGTTCGTTACCCAGATGTTGCCTGAAGCATCGACTGCAAGTCCTTGCGGTGTTGTGCCTGAACCAATGGTGTTGATTGTTGCCGCAAGCGGATTGTTAAAGCTGAAGCTATTCGGTATCGTACTGGAAGCCAGCGTAAAACCGGTTGACGAACTCAAGGAGGAAGCGATAGGATAGATATGAGAAGCATCGAGGGAACTGTTGTATAACGCATTGACTCCTGATTCCAAAACGCTTAAAGCTGCCGCACTCGCGCTGGAGATGGAGACATTAAGCAAAGTGCTGCAGCTCGAAGGCGACTGAATGCAGGAGGCAAACGCATTGGCTAAGACTTTCAAAGCGGTTTGTGCGCTCGACGTTAAATTTGCATTGGTGGTATTCAGCGCTCCGGAGTTGATGATGTTGTTATATTGAGTGACGACATTGGTTGCCCCGAATCCGTTGCCGGGCGCGTTCAGGGCCACCGATCCGTTGTTATCATTCAGAATTCCGAAATTAAAGGCGATAAACTCCGTGGCTGCCGTCGTTAACTCGTTGACTCGAAGCGAAGGAAGAAGAGCGCTGGTGGTTCCCGCAATCGCCAGAAATTGATTTTTCGAATTGGTTCCGCCACCGGCGTTTCCTCCAGTGATGGAGAGATAAAGGAGATTGTTGCCGCCGGGGTTGTTAAAGACCAGGGAAAACGATCCGTCTGATGCCGTGGTGGCATTGGTTAACGGAACATTGCTTCCGGCGGCCATCAAAGCTACGGTGGCGTTGGCGACACTGGAAAGACCGCCGTTCACCGAACCGGTCATAGAGTTGGCGGAAAAACCGGAACTTGTCGGGCTCCCGGTGAGCGCACCCGACTTTGTACACGAAACAAAAAACGCCGGCAGCAACACCGCCACCGCCAAAAAATTTGTCCACCGCTCCATTTTTTTAATTTCAAGTAACAGCTTGTGTTTCCTTCATCAATGTTAACAACTTTGTAACACAAAAGTTCAATTTTTTGACTTTTTTTTGACACCCCATTTGCTATAATACCTTCGAAGTCGATCTTGAAATCACTAATTGTGATTTCAAGATGAGGCGAGGAGGATAACCCATGGAAAATCAATTGTATTCGAAGGATAAGATCAACCTGATTCCCATTGATCAAATTGCGACGCAAATTTACTTATTGCGTGGTCAAAACCTGAATGAACAAGTTAAACGGAATCGCGATCGATTTCCCGGAGAGTTTATGTTCCAATTGACATCCGATAAGTTCGATCGTTTGAGATCGCAATTTGCGATCTCAAACATTGGCCGCGGGGGACGTCGCTATCCTCCATTTGCATTTTCCGAACATGGCGTAGCGATGCTATCCAGTGTTCTTGACAGCAAACGTGCCATAGCAGTAAATATCCAGATTATACGAACATTTATAAAATTGCGTCAAACCCTGGTGTCCCATAAGAGCTTAGCCCATAAATTGGAATTACTGGAAAAGAAATACGATGCGCAATTCAAAGATGTTTTTGATGCAATCCGTAAACTCATGGCGCCAACAGAACCCAAGTCACAGCGTCGATTGGGTTTCCGGCAGAATGCTTTGAAGTCGCAAATTGCGACCTCAAAGAGAGGACTTGAAAAGCCATGATGGTGACAGTGTTGTCGTGCGCGCTGTCCGGGCTTGACCCGTCGCTTATACAAGTGGAGACTGATTTGTCAAACGGGCTTCCGAAGTGCATGGTGGTCGGATTGCCCGACTCGACCATTAACGAAGCAAAAGACCGAGTTCGTTCCGCCATTAAAAACTCGGGCTTCGATTTTCCGACGCGTCGGCTCACCATCAATTTGGCTCCCGCCGATCTTCCCAAAGAAGGCTCTGGCTTCGATCTTCCGATGGCGATTGGCATTTTAGCGGTCAGCGGACAGATTCCGGTTGAATCGTTGAAAGACTATCTTTTCATCGGTGAACTTGGATTGGATGGAAGCGTGCGTCCCGTCTCCGGTTTGTTGGCCATGGCCGCCATGGCCGCGGAACGGGGTCCGAACAGGGTGATTGTTCCGGCTGCCAACATGAAAGAAGCACTGATTTTTGATAATCTTCACGTGTGGCCCGTGAAATCGATTGTTGATGCGGTTGCAGTGCTTCACGGTTTAGTTGCGCCGTCGGATGAAAAAGTTTCATGGATTGCCGATGACCATTGGCCCCACGATTTCGCTGAAGTGAAAGGCCAGCCACATGCGAAGCGATCGCTAGAAATCGCGGCGGCTGGAAATCATAATGTCTTAATGATCGGTCCGCCGGGAAGCGGAAAAACGATGTTGGCACAGCGATTTCCGGGCATTCTTCCCCCGTACACCTTCGAAGAATCAGTGGAGGTTTCGAAGATACAAAGCGTGGCCGGGCTTTTAAAAAATGACCAAGGGCTCATCACTCAGCGGCCTTATCGCACGCCCCATTCCAATGTCAGCTATGCGGGCATGGTGGGAGGCGGATCTCCGATTAAGCCCGGCGAGCTTTCATTGGCGCATCACGGCGTTCTGTTCATGGACGAGCTTCCGCAATTTCACCTGGATGTTTTGGATTCATTGCGCCAACCGCTCGAAGACAAGTCGATTTCGGTAGTCCGACTTTCCGGATCCGTGAGGTATCCAGCAGAATTTCTTTTTGTGGGCGCGATGAATCCATGCCCTTGCGGTTATTTTGGGGATCTTCGCCGCACCTGCATGTGTCGTCCGTCGGAGCGGATCAATTACATGAAACGGATTTCGGGTCCGCTTCTGGATCGCATTGATCTTCATGTGGAGATAAGCCGCTTATCGCATGAACGATTTTCCAGCCGGGAAATTTCAGAGCCCTCAACTGTGATTCGCGAACGCGTGATGAGAGCGAGACAAAAACAAGAAAAGCGATTCGGATCAAAAACAAACAGTCAAATGTCTTCATCCGAAATGGACAGATTCTGCGAACTTTCAACAGAATCCGAACAGTTATTAAAACGCGCTTACGATAAGCTCTATTTTAGCGCGCGCGGCCATTCAAAAATCTTAAAAATCGCGCGATCAATCGCTGATTTGGCAGAAAGCGCCGACATCGAGGTAATTCACCTGGCGGAAGCGTTACAATACCGCGTCCTCGATCGCAACTTGTACCAGGAGTAATTCAATGACAATTCTACGGATTGAAAATGCAATTCTATTCTTACGAGGAGAGAAAGTGATGTTGGATGCCGATCTTGCTCGTTTGTATTGTATATCAACGAAACGCCTGAATGAACAAGTTAAACGTAACCGCGATCGCTTTCCGTCGGATTTCATGTTCCAGCTTACACAAACAGAGAAGGACGAGGTGGTCGCAAATTGCGACCACCTCTCTCGGCTTAAGTTTTCATCAATGCTTCCCTTTGCTTTCACTGAACATGGCGCGTTAATGCTGGCAAGTGTGCTTAACAGTCCGGTGGCGGTCCGAGGAAGCATTCAAGTTGTTCGTGCTTTCATACGGTTACGCCGATTGTTGGCGAACCACGATGAATTAGCGAGAAAAGTAGAAATCATGGAGCGAGAATATGACGCCAATGACAAGCAGATCAAAGCAGTTTTCGCGGCCATTCGTCAGTTAATACTTCCGGTTGGAAAGAAACAGGAACGCGGAATAGGATTTCGTCAACGCAAGGATTAACGGACGGGCAACTCAAACTGGATGAAAAATGGACACTCAAGAAAGCCTACAGGCGTTTGCGGCTAAAATTCCGGGAAAATTTGCTGCGGCGGTTGGATTTGTAGAAGAACAACCGGTTACACTCAATCCAGATGAAGTTTTTCCAGCCGCCAGTTTAATCAAAGTGCCGATTTTGTTTTATCTTTTGAAAGAGCGGCAAGCGGGAAAGATCGATTTAAACGAATTGTCACCCTTGCAAGAAAAAGATAAAGTCGGGGGCTCAGGCATACTTTTGGAGCTTCACGCCGGCATTCCAGTAACCTTGATGGATTTAGCGATACTGATGATTGTCGTCAGCGACAATACCGCCACTAATTTGTTGATGGACCGACTCGGAACAGAAGAAATTCAAGCCTGGATTGAGTCCATCGGTTTATCCCAAACGATCCTTGCCCGAAAAATGATGATTGCGGGCGACAACGCGCCTCCGGCGAATTTTACCTCCGCAGCGGATATGTTTCTACTTTATAAACAATTATCGCTTGGGAAACTTTTAAATTCTCAGAATACCCTGGTAGCCCTAGATATTTTGTCAAGACAGCAATACAACGACAAAATCCCCTTATTGCTCCCCAAAGGAACCAAAGTCGCTCATAAAACCGGTGAAATCAGCGGGGTGCGCCACGATTGTGGTATAATTATCCAAGGGAATAGGAAATACGGCCTTTGCTTACTTACGAAAGAGGTCAGCGATGAGCAACAAACCGATCGCGAAATGGCCGAGCTTTCCCTGAAACTTTATGAAAGGAATCTCAAAGCGTGAACGCTGATTGTGTCTTGCTCTTTGTAACGGTTCCGGATTTGGAAAACGCAAAAAAAATAGCTCGTGGACTGGTTTCTGAAAAGCTCGCCGCGTGCGTGAATATTGCTGCCGAGTTTCAATCGGTCTATAGGTGGGAAGGAAAGATCGAAGAATCGAATGAAAGATTGCTCTTGATTAAAACCCTCCGGGATAACTTTACGAAAGCGGAGTCCTGGATTAAGAAAAATCATCCGTATAGCGTCCCGGAGATTATAGCGGTCCCCATTCTTGAAGGGAGCTCGGATTATTTAAACTGGCTTAAGGAGAGTGTAAGATGAATTGGTTAGATGTAGCATTGATTCTGGGGCTTGTGGCGTTCATTTGGGAAGGGAAAGAACGCGGAATTATCATGGAGATCTTTGAAATCTTAATCATCACGTTAAATCCATTGCTTTGCACCCATCTTTATCCGTTTATCAGTCATCCAGTTATCGCCCATACCATTATCCCCGCGCTTTACGTGAACATCGTTTCCTTTATCTTTTTCTTTGCCATTATTTCTATGATTCTTTGGGTTTTAGCGGGGAAATTGGAGCTCTTGTTAAAAGCGCCTCCCGACAGCTCTTTGATGCAGCTTGGCGGTATGATTCTCGGCGTTCTCAAGGGTGGGATAATCCTGTGGGGGGTTTTGTTCATTATTGGACAATTCCATCTACAGCCCAGGACAAGAGCCTATTACCATGCGTCTTATTCGGTTCGAAAAATCCAAGGGTTCTCCGGGCGAGTGGAAGAGGCGATTCATACTTTCGGCTCGGAACGCGCTTATTATTACATGGTTCCCCGAATCCACAAAGCCATCTTTTAAATTCAGGACACACATTAATTAGGTTCAGGCAGTATTAATGCGGAATGCATGAAGACATATCCATTGGCGCATAAACATTGAATGAAATTAATTAATGTGTGTCCTGATTGACGAGGAGGTTGTCGATGAGGCGAGTTTTGCCCAGCCAAACGGCAACGGCTAAAAGCGCTTTTCCGCGAAATGTTTTGAGGGAGGCAAGGGTCAGTGGATCTGCGACGGTTACATAATCGATCACAAAGTTTTTTTTCAAGTGGTCTTCAATGATTCTCTGAACTTGTTTCGGATTTTTTCCGCTTTTGGCGGCTTCCTTTCCCAGCTCCAAGGCAGCGTATACTCGAGGAGCGATTTTACGTTCTTCTTTGGATAAATAGGCATTTCGTGAACTGAGCGCCAAGCCGTCTTTTTCCCTGATAATGGCACGTGGTACAATGATGACTGGTAAGTTGAGGTCTTTTATGAGTTGTTTAATGATAAGAAATTGTTGGTAATCTTTTAACCCGAAATAAGCGCGTGTCGGCATCACCAAGTTGAAAAGTTTAAGCACCACTCTGGCAACACCGCCAAAGAAGACCGGACGCGATTTGCCGCACATGGGTTGCGACAATTTGCCGACGTTCACCGTGGTTTGAAAGTCTTCCGGATAAATATCCGAAACATCGGGGATGAAAACAGCATCGACTGAAAACAGTTTTAGTGCGCTTAAATCCATTTTTAAAGAACGAGGATAGCTCCCGTAGTCCTCAGTTGGCCCGAATTGAGCCGGGTTGACAAAAATGCTGACGACGGTGATGTCATTATCACGTTTGGAGGCCCGAACCAGAGAAAGATGCCCTTCGTGAAGCGCTCCCATGGTCGGGACAAAACCGACCGATTTTCCGGCTTTAAGCCATTTCAGTGCTTTTTTTTGCATCGATTGCGGTGATGAAATAATCAATAACTGTGCTCCGCGTCGGGAAACGTTCTGGTTTTTACTTCCTCAATGTATTGCCGAACCGCTTTTTCAACTTCAACGCGGACGTTCCCGAAATTCTTAACGAACTTCGGGTGAATGTCGGTTGTTAATCCCAGACAATCTTGCAAGACAAGCACTTGACCGTCACACGCGTTTCCCGCGCCGATGCCAACCGTTGGAATAGCGATCGTTTTCGTGATTGTTTCGGCAAGCTTCGCCGGCATGCACTCCAGCACGATCGAAAAACAGCCGGCATTTTCAAGTGCTTTTGCATCTTCCAATAAGGTTTTGGCCGATTCTTCGGATTTGCCCTGAACTTTATATCCACCCAATTGATGAATCGCTTGGGGCGTGAGCCCAAGGTGTCCCATGACGGGAATTCCAGCACTTACCATCCGGCGAATCGTTGGACAGATTGAGGTCCCCCCCTCAAGTTTGACCGCTTCCGCGCCGTGACGAAGCAGTTCTCCGGCGTTTCTAACCGCTTCCTCTTCGTTGATTTGATAGGATAGAAATGGCATGTCGCTGACGACGAAAGCATCGCCTGCGCCGCGGCGTACCGCCTCGGTATGCTCCACCATTTCCGTCAAGGTGACCGGCAGTGTGTCGCGATGGCCGTACATCACCATGCCCATCGAGTCGCCCACTAGCAAGACGTCGATGCCAAAGCTTGAAAGGAGCTTGGCAAACGTGTAATCATAAGCGGTCAACACGGTAATAGGAACACCCTGTTTCTTTTTTTCAAGGAGTGTGGAACGCGTGATTTTGCTCATCAGATAGAGTTACAAGAGGGCTTCTACGTGCAAAAGAAGTTTTTCGACTTTTTCTTGAATTTCTTTTCGATTCAAAATCGGTAGATCGGCGTCAATCTCTTCATAACGGAATTGTACGGCAAAAGATGTATATCTGATTAAATCCGAAAAGGATTCGACGTTGCAATGTTTTTCTTTCAGTAAATCCAAAAGCTCGGCAAGATCATGGCTAAACGG